>Ga0299912_10002096_pt1 | contig 16316 bp, 14 predicted proteins | sample RVTome_2_FD_207667 | JGI IMG/M metagenome (GOLD analysis project Ga0299912, IMG submission 207667) | Soil microbial communities from uranium-contaminated site in the Upper Colorado River Basin, Wyoming, United States - RVT95D214 (version 2) ... | reverse complement strand
CCTTCAAATGAGGCCGGCAATAGCAATTTGCCTGACTACTTTCGAGCACGTGCATTAAGCACAGAACTTTCGTTGATTAGACTATATATGTATACCATATCATCCGTGATTACCCTACGGCGCAGCTATCATTCCGACTGACCAGTGTACCATTTGCGGGGAACATCCTCGCCGGTAGTCTCTTTTATCTCCGTCACGTGCCCATCCAACCAGACGGTAACGGATTCGCCACGATGGCGAAAACACTCGCGAACTCCCTCTGGAAATTCATCTCCTCGCCAGTCATACCCGTGTCTCCACTGTGTCAGATTGATGGGGGCTGGTGGTTTGATGCTAAACATATCGCCATTGTCGTCGAGTAACTGCTCTATGTGGTCCTGAAAAGCAATGACCTCGCTTTGATGTTTGAATCCAGTATCGATCTTCTTGTCTGTGATATATGCGTTGAGGCCGTATGAGCAGTATTTGAAGTACTTTTGTGACGGCAGTCCCCAAGGTGGACCCCATTCCGGCCAATCATCCACTCGTTTTGTGCTGGGGCAGCGAAAAATCTTCTTATTCTTTGCGTACGGGAAGTAGGCGATTCCCCAGTAGGCCATAGAGTCATTTGGCCCATATTCCCTTACCACCGGTGGTTTTTCCCATGCATTGTCCCAAAGCCCATTATTCGGGGAGTCATGCGTTTTCCCGTCGTAGTCGTCTGCGTACATCCTCACTGCCAGCGCAAGCCCTCTAACGTGTCCTGTGCAGACAGTCTTTTTTGCCTGGTCTTTCGCCGCCCTCAGAGCGGGCATCAGAATTGCCATCAGCAGTGCTATAATGGCAATCACCACCAACAGCTCAATTAAGGTGAAAGCTCTCCACTTTTTCATTCTGTTGCCTCGAATATTTATAGGATACCAGAATCCATGACCTGCTTTCAACCTTTTTTGGCCAATTCATACAGCCGACCACCGCCCACCAGCGACGACCGAAAATCTCGCCTTATGGGCTCTGCAGGTTCCGGCAAGGCCGCTGAGTATTGGCGGGATCGGTACACCCGAGATACTGCTCACCAAAAATAGCCAGGTCAAGCAGATCAACCGTACCGCTACAATAACCAATGCGGTAGCAATACTCTGTCCGGCATTGACGGTGACGTCCAAAATAGCTGCCACGGGCAACAAGCCACAAGGGGACAAAAGGAAAAAGTGGGACAAAGTAACAGAGGCACAAAGTAGCATGGTCCCTTTGTGCCTCTGTGGCTTTCTGCCTCGGTTGGCCTACTCTCATTAGCTGCAACCTACCGTCTTTTTCTGCCAATTATGCCCAGTCCGCCAAGACATAGCAAAGCGATAGTTGCCGGTTCGGGGACAATCACGGTGGATGCATTGCCCACAGAAGCAATTTCTGCACCGGTTAATGGCCTGTTCCACATCGCAAGGGTGCTGCAATATTTCGGGTAGTCCTCTCCGTCCTCATCTGCAAAGGCAAGGAGCGTCGGGTCAAGCGAAAACCTTCCATCTATCGACTGAGGAGTTCCCTCGCGCCACTGCACCCCATCTACACAAATCGTGTAAAAATCTGGGTTATCAACGGATACTACTACCCTGTACCACGTATCGCCGCTGATGGTGTTTGTTGAATAACCCGTAGCCGCAACACCTATCTGCCCGGCGGGGTTGTTTTTTACAAAGAAATCACCGTCATTTGTGTTTGCTGTATTGGTCTGGTATAGAGCAACCCAATTCCCCATGCTGCTTTGCGGTACCATTATGTCCATCAAAATCGACCATTCGTTCACATAACTGCCACCACCGGTGCCAGGGGCTATGTTATGTGTGATGATCAGCCAGGCGCTTCTATCAACATCGATGGCTCCGCCCAGTCCGCCCAGCACCCAGTCAGACCCGCTGACGTTATGAAGACCCAGGTCCGTGCCAACCGTTGCATGTGCGACATTCGTTGAATCGCTGAACTCCCAGAACCCTGTCAGCCCCGCGGGCAGTACCACATCTGCTCTCACAAAACCGGCAGTGGCAAGACCAACCAACATAATACTAATAATCGTACTTTTCATCTGTCCTCCTTCCTTACTAAACTAATTAAAGACTGTTAAGAATGCGTATGCTTTGGCCACACGCCAAAACACTCGTGGTCTTCAAAAAACAGTCGGTCAAAAACTCCCGCCTCCAAATTGAGAATCTTATGCTTGCCTAACACCACTCATCCTGGATAGCAATCTGTGAAAAGGATACCACACCTTGGAAGATGATATCCAAAAACCTTCACAAGCGTATTTATACCAGATTAGCCACAATTTCGTCAAGAAAAAACCTTGTGAAGTTGCAGCTATGGCCACAAGAACTCCTCAAGCCAAGAATCAGCTAACTTAGCATAGTCCTTCAAATCAACCTTCTTGTCAGCATTCAAGTCAGCAGACAAAGCAGTCGCAGGTGGTATCGCCTGGAGCCACTGCCCAGCCATTATATCAAGGTCTGCGTAATCAACCACGCAATTGCCGCTCAAATCGGCATCGGGTTTGGCAAGCGAAGGAACGCATCTGGGCCGATAAAGGTGGATGTCATCAAAGTATAAACTGCCCGTACCGCCAGCCTTGGGATTGACTCTGTCACCGACGCCAAGGTACATCTTCTTAACGCTCGCCAGGTTCACACCGGCGTTGCTGAACGCTTTTAGGTCAACGTTCCACTCCTGCCACGTGTCTAACAGCACTGCGTTGGGATCCTTGTGTTTGACCACTGCGATCTTGCCGGTACTATCTTCCACAGCCACATACAACTGCTCGGGGGCGTTGCTGGTGATACCAATATCTTGCGACTGCCACTGACCGGTAACAGGGCCGGTATTTGCAACATCGGAAAATTCAGCCTGGCACGTCAAAGTCGGATCATTGCTTGTCAATGCTAAGCCGATGTAGACCTCCGACTGCATTCCGATGCTCACAGGCTGGTCAAGCTGGGTCCAGGCCTTACCGTCGGACGAATGATAGGCTGTGAACGAGCCGGCTAGGCCTCGCTCTAATTTCACCCAGTGTGGCGTGGTAATTCCACTTTGATTCGTATTGCCGCTGGTGCCGCCGGCTGTGCCGCGGTACTGCAAGGCCACTCCATTGCCAGGCGTCATAACCACCATTACGTGTGCCGAACCCGGGTCAAGTGTATCGCGGATCATAACACCGCCTTTTGCCCAGGCGTCGGTGTTACTGATGCTGAGCACCTTTGCCTGGATGCTGCCGACGCCCGACAGCCGCCTGAAAGCGTAGTGGAACTGGTCGGAATTGCCCCAGATGTCCTCGCCCGCAGCGGTCATCCTGTAAATACCAGTTCCTGTATCATAGCTGAAGCCGCCGACATCGCCGCGATAGCCCCTGAACCACAGCGTCAGAGCCTTGACGGCCTTTCTGGTCCAATCCTGTGGCGAGGCCCACTCTCGGAAGGTTTCTGAATAACGTGCTTTGCCGGTGGCACCGCTATTGTCGTAGCCAAACGGCATCGACTGGCCGACGCCATTAACGATAGTTTGCTCGGCAAACGGTGCCTGGGCGTAGCCCACGGTTGAGCCGGAGCCGTTGCCGGGATAGCCAGGCGCCGGCTCGCTGAATCCCCATCCGTCCCGCCAGGTCTGGAATATCCTGCTGCCAACATCGTCGGTATAGCTCTCAAAATCGTCCACCATAAGATAGTCGGCAACGGTAAAGCTCCAGACCTTGCCTTTGCTGGTAGTCGCGTCGGTATTAAGCTCATCGATTCGCCAGTAGTAAGGCCCGCCGCCCCACTGGAGGCCTTCCGGCGGAGCATAGTTAGCAGCGGCCTGCCTGCCTCGATATATGCCTGTTGAAGCGGTAGTAGCATTGTCAACTGCAGTCTTGTCGGCACCGAAGTAGACATCGTGCTGGGCTGCTTTGTCACCCGGCGACCAGGTAAGCGGCAGCGCCCCTTCTATATCCGTTAGGGCCTTGTTGGCCGGCTTCGGATTCCAGGCGAGCGTTGGATCGCCTCTCATAATCTCCTTGACCTCCGCCGCCGTCAGTGCCCTGCTGTAGACGCGTGCCTCGTCAATAGCCCCTGTCAGAAAGTCACTGGGGCCACCGGAGTCCCATTCTTGCCCCAGCGACCAGAGGTCGCTTTTACTGAGGGTGAAACTCGCCTCGTGGGTGCTTTCCAGTTGCCCATCGACGTAAATGTAGCCAGCGTTGCCCTTTCGAACGTACGTGAGGATGTGCCACTCGCCGTCAGTCACAACGGTCGTTCCATAGCCCTCGAAGCCGCCCTCATACATGACCACTACCTGGCTATCTATGCAGAAGAGGGTAATGTTGCCCCTGTCAGCGCTATTAACGCAGAACCAGTCTGACTCAGTGGTATCGGTCGTCTTGACCCAGGCGCTCATGGTAATGTCATTGCCCTGAATATCGTCAGCGACACCATCTATCGTCACGTAGTCGTCGCCATCAAGGTATACAGCATAGCCATCATACCCGGCCACCCCCTGTGGGTTACCCCAGAGGGTGCCGTGATTATTATGGCCAGACCAGTCAATAGTCAAAGTACCAAAGCCCTCATCGCACTTCCACCAGCCAATAAGAGTGGGGTCAGTAATGGGTATATCAGGTACCGTCTTGAAGCTCCAGACAGCACCCATGTGCTTGGTGGTCCCGTTGGCCTCAACCTCATCGATCCGCCAGTAGTAAGTAGTGTCATTCATAAGACCGGTGGGCGTATAGCTTGTTGCTGGCTGGTTGCCCTTGAACGTTCCGCCGGTGCCACCGGCCACAGCAGTCTTATCCGTGCCGAAGTACACATCGTGTGTAATTGCGGTGATGCCCTTGGCCCAGCTAAGGTCCGTGTCGATGCTTGCATATTTGGCGCCGTCAGGCGGGCTTGGGTTATAGGCAATTAACGCGGCGGCCGTAAAGCTCCAGACATCGCCTGTGTGGATAGTAATGCCATCGACTTCGACCTCATCGATACGCCAGTAGTAACTGACTCCTGGCGTAAGAGCGCCGAGTGGATAGACGGTCCACGTCTGTCGGCCTTTGTACTCAGCCGCGCCGGGCGCCGGATTGGTGCCGAAGTACACATCATGCAAGGCCGCGGTCTCTCCAGCAGTCCATTGTAGTAGTGGCGTGACTACATTTTTCTCACCGTCAGACGGGTTAGGATTCTCGGCCTTTACGAACGCAGAAATACCGACGCCATCGGCGTCCGGTCCACCGAACCCTGCGATTGTCGAAGCGTCCAGCGCCTTGTTGATAAAACAAAAGCTATTGATGTAGCCGCTGTTGGTCTCATTGTCCTCGTCGGTGAGCAGGTATGTCTTTATTCCATGGGCGGTCGTATACATCGACCAGCGACCGTCCACGCCACTGGCAGTTTGGGTGCCAACATGCACGCCGTCGATATACTTGGCCATAGTGCCGGCCACTAGATCCAAGACAACTGCGATGCGATGCCACTGGCCCGAGTTGACCTGGCCGTGATACTGGCCGCTTATGCCGATGCCTCCGTCTTGCCGGATGAAAAAGTCACCGTCATTGGAGTTCGTGGCGCTTGTGTTGTAAAAGCTGAACCAGTTGGCGCTGACGTTCGGAATAAGCAAATCCCAGATCATCGTGTACTGGTTAATGTAGTTTCCTCCGCCGTTCGCGATAGATGCCGGTTCGAGCAAAAGCCCCTGATCCGGTGCAAACGCCGGAAACGACATCACAGTTGCATCACCGCCGGCCAGAGCAGGCAGCCCGAACGAACTGGCCGTGCCGAAACTGACGGTATTGGAAGTCTTCGCACCGTTGTAGTAGTCAAGAGTCGCGGCCCCATACGTCGCGCTTAAATCACCTCCGAAGTCAAACTGTGCCGCTCCAGCAAGTGCATTACTTGATACAGCTAACCCGAACGCCAAAGCAAAAGAAACCAAACAAATCAATTTTCTACGCATAATATTCCTCCTTCCCGGCTGCGTCCGGCTCCGCCGCGACGAGCAAAATGATCTCAGCGTGAATAATTTAGCTGTCTATTTCGACCAGCGTATCAAAATAGAACCTTCGCTGATTAAACCATATCTTATACCATATCTAATCCCTGGCTGCAAGGAAAAACATTCGCCCAAATCACGCTGACACCTGAAATAAACTTGGGCGCAGGACGTTTTCCTGGTAAAATGCCGAGTCAACCGGGCAGCGACCGGCCCGGTTTAGCCCTGCTACCTGTGGGCAGGGCTTGCCCCCGGCACAGGTCCGGGGGCTAACAGCCGGTCGCGCGGGCGTTAGATCGGCGTCGAGAAACAGTTTTTCGGGAGGTAATGTTATGGGATTTGTGTGCAGGTTTCCGTGGTGGCCTATGGGGCCGATGGTAGGTGCAGGGGTGCTGGTGGTGCTATTGGCAATCGCCGGAGTGATTTTCTCGCTGGTTATGCTCATTGACTGTCTGAAGCGACCGGCGTCACAATTTGTATACCCTCTTACAAAAAACGGTGAGTACGACAGGCTGATATGGGCGGTTGCGATAGTCGTATCGTTCTGGTTCTATTTCATCGGCGCGATAGTGTATTTCTTCGTTGTAAAAACCGCCAGGCCGCAAGGCAGCGTGTAGGGACACAACGGTCCAACAAAGATGGTTGGAGTTACTTGTAAGCCGAACACTCAAGAGAAGTTGGAGCTGCTCAGTGCCGACGCACAGTATGATCTGGCCTGCGCGTGCGGCTGTAGCAAAAGTGAGCATCGCTGGCGAAGCGACCAGGGCAAATGGATATATCCGGTAACACTTCCAAATGGGGGCAGGAGCACACTGTTTAAGACACTGCTGTCAAATGTATGCAGCAACGACTGCAAATACTGCCCGCTCCGAGAAGATATGGACATTCGCCGATGTAGTTTAGGGCCGGACGAAACAGCCAGCGTATTTCTGGATTATTATCATCAGGGGAAGGTTTTTGGGCTATTCTTGAGTTCGGGCGTTTTGGGCTCGCCTGACACGACTATGGACAGGCTCAACGCAACTGCACATATTCTACGAAAGAAATACCGGTTCAAAGGCTACATCCACCTGAAGATCCTCCCGGGCGCCAGCGATGCGGCGATAGAACAGGCGCTTTCACTGGCCAGTGCGGTGTCGCTGAATATCGAAACGCCGGGCGAAAAGTACCTAGCAAAGCTGTCGGACAAGAAAAAATACATTCCCGACATAATCGAGCCTATGAAGCTCATCAGCAGACTGACCGCCGCCGGGTCAAAATACCAGCGGACAAAGCAAACAACGCAATTCATCGTGGGGGCGGCTGGTGAATCGGACGCGGAAATCGTAAAGTACGTTTGGGCTTTGTATGACAGGCTGAAGATGCACCGGGTGTATTTCAGCGCCTATCAAAAAGGGTTGGGCGATGCGTCAATAGCCGGCGAACAGGCCAGCCTGGAGAAACCAGCGGATGTTTTTGTGCGTGAGCATCGGTTGTACCAGGTGGACTTTCTGTTTCGCAAATATGGCTTTACGGACTCCGACATTGTTTTGGATAGGAATGGCGATCTACCGCTGGCCGTTGATCCGAAAGAGGCGTGGGCGATGCGAAATCCGGATGCGTTTCCGGTAGATATAAACCGGGCATCTCGCTTTGAGCTTCTAAGGGTGCCGGGACTCGGGCCGGTGACTGTAAAGCGGATTTTGCAGCAGCGAAAAACGGCAAGGATACGGCGCATCGAATACGTAGGCAAAGTCGGACTTAAACTGGGAAAAGCCGGAAAGTACCTGACTTTTTGAGATTCAACTTTTCTCGGCAAGAATCGGTATGAGCGATGTAGTCACCTTTCTTAGCACTAATTTGTATGCGTGGTTTATCCTGCCGGCACTAATATTTCTCGCCAGGATTGCGGACGTCAGCATAGGCACAGTACGACTGATATTTGTATCCAGAGGATTCAAATATCTGGCCCCTTTGGTGGGCTTTTTTGAGGTCCTCATCTGGCTTTTAGCTATTGGCCAGATTATGAAGAATCTGTCCAATCCTGTCTGCTACATCGCCTACGCAGGCGGCTTCGCAATGGGCAACTACGTGGGCATGTACATAGCTGAGAAGCTTTCCTTAGGATTGGTGCTGATAAGGGTTATCACCAGAAAAGATGCCGGGTCATTGGTGGAGTGTCTCAGGTCGGAAAACTATGGGGTCACCAGCATTGATGGGCACGGCACCCGCGGCGAAGTGCGGGTAGTTTTCACGATCGTTCCGCACCGAGAGGTGCAAAGTGTGGTAGATTTGATTAAAAAATTTAATCCTCAGGCATTTTACTCGATAGAAGAAGTCCGCCACGTCGAAAAGGGAGTATTCCCTGCCAGAAAGTACTGGCTCAATCTAAGCCTGCTGAGGGAATTTCGAAAAGGCAAGTGAACCGATTGTTCTCGCCCAACCCTTGCGGTCAAAAGCTTCTGTGCCGTACAGACACACACAATGCCGACTGAGTGCCAAGGTGCAAAGGCTAATTTGGGAAAATTTGTTGCAATTTGCGCTCTTGGTAGTTAGTATTCCGCTGAAAGCAGTTACGCTTGAAATTTGTGGCACGGCCATCTTGGCCGTGTTTTCACGGGCTGCAAGCCCGTGCCACCAAGGTTTTAGAAAATGGCTGAGCCAACCGGAAGTGGTGCTAAAGGCAGAGAAACCGCTGTCAGCAAAGAGAGTCGGGACTTTGTGGACGGCCTGAGCGATGAGCATCGTATGCTGGTAGTCCTCAAGGCGCAATTATATGATGGCGCGTGGGAGCCGATGCTGGATGACCTGCGAAATCGCTTGGCCGGCAAGCCCTACATATTTAAGCTGGTAAACCGAATACAAGACGACATCAAGCGAATTGAACAAATGCAGAAATTCGAGGCTGAGCACCATATTGATCTAGCTGACTACGTGGAGCTGCGGTGAGACTCTTTTGAGGGTATGAAAATGCTCAGAGCAGGGCGATGTAGACTATCCTTGACAATGGGGCTGTTGGTTTTGTCTGCGGCAGCCGAAAACTTGGCAGCAAACGATGATTCGCACTGGCTTGTTTCCCCTGAGCTGCTCAAGCAAGCCAACCTGAAAGTAACATGGCAAAATCAACTGCCGCTTAAAAAGGGCGAGGCACTGGAGCGTCTGCTCCTTCGGGATAATTATATATACGCCCTCTCCGACAAGAATTTCCTGGCGTGTCTGGACAGGCAAAAGGGCAGCATAACATTTGCCCGGCCGATTGCGCCGCCTGGTTTTGTCGTGCTCGGCCTCGACCTTTACGGAGATGAGATTGTATCCATAATAGGCAATAACGTCTTTGAGCTTGATTCCCGATTGGGCACTGAGCGTAGGACCTGGCGGTCGGAACTTGCCGTAACGTGTCCGCCGGCTCGCAACAGCTCATTTTTCTACCTGGCGGGCACCGACCGGCGTTTGCACGCGCTGCACGCCGATAATAGGGTTCAGGTCTTCGAGGTGGCTGCTAAGAACGACTCGATGATTACTTGGATTAACGCAGATGACAAGTTTGTTGTCTTTGGGACCGATGCCGGTAACGTGATAGGCGTTGCGCCGGACAAGCCTTACCAACTGTGGCAATTTAATGCCGCCGATGCCATTGCCGGGTCTCTGGTCCGGGACGGGATGTCGTTATTCTTTGCCAGCAAAGATACAAACCTTTACAGACTCGACATGGTTGACATGCTTACGATAAAGCTCGCCTGGAAACAGCAAATGCCGGGAATCCTCCAGAAAGAGCCGCGTGTTACCGCAGCGGTTGTATATCAGCCCGTCCTGAGCGGAGTCGAAGGATATGCCGGCGGGGAGGGTCTGATGGCAGTAGACAAACAGAGCGGCAAATATATGTGGTCGCTGAAAGAAGGTGCTGACTTATTGGCGGAGGCAGCCGGCAAGGCTTATGTTATCACCAACAAGAGAACCCTGGCGGTAATGGACAATAGCAACGCAAAGAAGCTGTATGTGGTGAATTTCGCGGACGTCTCAAAACACGCGGCCAATACGACGGATTCAAGGATTTATATTGCTGATAAACGTGGCCTGGTTGCCTGTTTAGAACCGGTTGAATAACCAGCGGTATTTAGCAAACAATATGGAGAAGGAGTTCAAATGGACGTCAAAATCAAAACGGCATTGATCAGTGTTTCAGACAAAAGTGGCGTTGTAGACTTTGCCAAGAAGCTAATCGCGATGGGCGTTAAGATAATCAGCACCGGCGGCACCGCCAAGAAACTTGCCGAGGCGGGCATCAATGTAGTCGGCATTGAGTCGGTCACGGGCTTTCCGGAAATGATGGATGGCCGAGTAAAAACGCTCCATCCCAAGATTCACGGAGCTCTGCTGGGCCTGCGCGATAAGGCCGAACACAAAGCGGCGATGCAGGCACACAATATTGAGCCGATCGACCTGGTCTGTGTGAATCTTTACCCGTTCGAGCAGACCATTGCCAAGCCGGACTGCGCCCTGGAAGAGGCAATTGAGAACATCGATATTGGCGGGCCGAGTATGCTTCGCTCGGCGGCCAAGAACCACAAGTTCGTTACTGTGGTGACACAAGTCAGCCAGTACAGCAAGGTCATCGAAGAAATGCGAAGGAACGGCGGCGCTGTGAGCGAACAATTGCGCAGCGACTTTGCACGGGCGGCCTTCGAGTTGACCGCCTCGTATGATGCCGCCATTGCAAAGTATCTGGCCAGCCGGGCCGGCGTGGACTACCCCGAAAGGGTCTCGATCGCGCTGACAAAGGCGGCAGCACTGCGGTACGGTGAAAACCCGCACCAGACCGCAGCGTTCTATAAGCTGCCATCCAGCGGCGAACCATCGGTCAGCAGTGCTACTTTGTTGGTGGGCGAGGTCGATATCAGCTTCAATAACATTCTGGATGCCAACGCGGCCTTCGAGCTGGTCAAGGAATTTGAAGAGCCGGCGGCAGTGGTGGTCAAGCACCTTAATCCGTGCGGCTGTGCCGTCGATGAAGATATTCTGGTCGCTTACCGCAAAGCCTACGAAGGCGATGTGACAAGCGCGTTCGGCGGTATTATTGCTCTCAATAGGAACGTTGACGTGGAGCTGGCCAGAACGATTATGGAGTCCTACAGTCGATTTGGCAAAGCGCTGGGGGCTGAGGGTTTCTTCGCCGAGGTAATCGTCGCCCCGCAATTCCAGCAGGAGGCGATTGAGATAATAAGGACGCTGAAAAGCTGGGGCAGCAGAGTTCGGCTGCTGCAGACCGGGCCCATCGACAGAAAGAAGATTGACCGCGGCGAATACGATGCTCGCTGCGTGATTGGTGGAATGCTCCTTCAGCAGAGGGATTTAGCTGGCTGGGAGCCCGAGCATCTGACCTATCCGACCAGGGCCAGGCCGACCGCCGACCAGCTCGCGGATTTGAGAATTGCCTGGCTCACCGCCAAGCACACCAAGAGCAACACCATAGTATTGGTCAAGAACAGAAAGATTATCGGCGTAGGAGCCGGACAGATGAACCGAGTCGAGTCCGGCCTGATCGCCTTCAGGCACGCCGGCAAGGAGGCTAAGGGCTGCGCAATGGCGTCCGATGCGTTTTTCCCATTCGCCGACAACGTGGAAAATGCCGCTGAGGTAGGCGTAGCTTGCATAGTTCAGCCGGGCGGCTCGAAAAAGGACGATGAGGTCATCGCCGCCGCCGACAAGCATGGCATTGCTATGGTCTTCACCGGCAAACGACACTTTAAGCATTGATTTCGTATCGCGTAGCGCATCGTGCATATTGCATAAAAGACCGATTCTGTAGAGATTTTTAACCGGTGCCACTGGGGTGGAAATACGGCAGGCGCCGGTTTTTCTTTCTCGGCCATGACCGATATATTAGACCGCACATTGGCCGAAAACTTACAAAAAACCAGGGAAAACTTAGAAAAAAGAAAGTTGCGTGTTAGGAGTCGCCGGTTGCAGGTTAAAGGAAGGACAAATCCAAAATACGAAGCACGAAATCCCAAACAAATCTTAAATTCAAATATCAAATGTTAGAAACGCAGTATTTGGGAAATAGAAGTCAGAATTCAGTTTTGGAGGATTTTCAATTTACGTTGCTGATTTACGATTTCGAGTTGAAGGAGAGTGTGGTTTTGGTTATTGTATGGTTTGAAAAAGTGGGAGATAGGAGAGGGGGAAAAATTAGGTACCGATCTTGTGTCCTCTGAAATCTCGACTTGAGCGAGGGAACAAATAAATGAATAGAATTGCCTCTCGGGAAATTAGAAAGTCTGAAAAGTTCTTAGATACCCTTTATGAAGGTTGGGGATCGGTAAGAAAGGAGACTATAACATATTTTAGGAAAGAGGCCTTTCATATCATAGATTTTCACGGGAATAACTGGATAGACATAACTAACTGGATTTTATCTAAATACAGCCGAGAGGAGCAAATGAACATAAGTTTTATTCAATTTGTAAGGCTGTTTAAAGAAATTCATTGGCTCCAGTTTTTGTTTCATACTGCTAATTATCCTTTAGTTTGTAGAAATCTACGCTATCTTTTAGAAATGACGGCTCAAGCATATTATATCGAGCGAGAATATCCTGGCTTAACCCTTGATGAGCAAATTGGAAAGATGATGGAGATGGAGGGAAAAATTTACGGATGGAGACTTATAAGAACCATACTACCCCCAATTTTGAATTCTGATGAAAAAGATTTCAAGGAAAAATTTAGACCACTGTGGAATTATCTCAACAAACATGTTCATTCTTCAGCAAAACAAATGAATGTAGTCATTCAAGAAGATTTTTCAAGCTTCGTGACGGATTCATTTAACGAGAATCTGGCTAAAGATACACTTAAACTAGTTGATGAAATATTTGATCTTATATATGTCATGGTCTTTGAAAAGTTTTCGAGAATTAAAGAATGTGCTTTAGGGTACAAATTCATAAATGAATGGGAAGAGTACTTACCGGGTACGGTGAACACTATTAAGAGTTCGTGAGGCGTACACGAAATGTTTAAAGGGTAAAAAAGGTGGCACATTGAATTGATGAGGTGGCAAGATGTGCAAAGAGCAAAAACTTCGACACCTGCAGCGCTATTTGGCAAATATAGCTATCGGCCCGACTACACTTCGGAACCAGGGCCCCCCAGGTGTAAGAAGAGAAGCGATAGAGTTTCTGGAAGGGCTTGACCTCCGTAGGCTCAAGAGAACAAAGCCGAGAGATTACAGACGTGTTCTCAATGACTGGACAGAAAAATTGATGGGATCGCTCCCTCGTGGTGCACGAAAAAATTTTGGTGCTGCACGAAAAGCCATCAACCTCTTCATGGTGCAGGTGTACTTCAACAGAGAACTGGCCGCTCAGTACAGACTGCGACGGTTCGCAAACTTTCTCGAGACGCCTTTGGATTTGCGGGCTGCTTCTAAAGTAAGGAGGCACGCGCAGGAAAAGTGCGGCAGACATGAACTTTGCCGATGGCAGGGTATAAGAAATCTCACGCCGGAAGTCAGCCAACAATACCAAGTGCAGGCTAGGAAACTCGGTAAGCAACTGGGTCTGCCTCGGGGAGAATTAGATATAGTATTGTGGCCTGCGGATAACCGGTAGGACGGGCTATGCCCGGGGTGTAATTCATATTTATAGATAGAGCGATAATTGTCATTGCGAGCCCCGACTTGTCGGGGCGTGGCAATCTCACAAAGTAACTAAGGTGGAGATTGCTTCGTCGCGCTTTGGCCTCCTCGGAATGACAACAGGCGGACTACAGATTGTACCTACAACCGTGAATCGCGCTCCGTATGGACGCCGATTCGATTTTACTCTTGACCTGATGAGGGCCTGTGCATACAATGTAAACACAAATTATCTAAAGAGGTGTTTTTGTGGGTAGTACAGTGAAAACCCGTATCGTAAAAATAGGCAATTCGCAGGGAATTCGCATCCCAAAGCTCCTACTTCGTCAACTCCAGTTAACAGGCGAAGTAGAACTGACGGTGAAGCACAACCAATTGATGATCAAGCCAAGCCAACGTCCACGCCAGGGCTGGGATGAGCAGTTTAGAAAAATGTCTGAGAGACGAGACGACCGGCTGTTAGACAAAGATGCGGTAAGCCTGACCGAATGGGACCAGGATGAGTGGCAATGGAAGTAAAACGCTTTGATGTCTACCTGGTCAACCTGGATCCAACTGTAGGCAAAGAAATAAAGAAGACCCGTCCCTGCCTGGTAATATCGCCTGACGAAATGAACAGGCACATTGCCACGGTAATTGTCGCTCCGATGACGACCAAAGGCAGGCAGTATCCAACACGGGTGTCGTGCCACTTCCAAGGGAAGCGTGGTCAGATAGTGCTTGACCAATTGCGGACAGTTGACAAAGTCAGATTGGTTAAAACGCTTGGACGAATAGGCTCAAAAGTGCAACAAACAGTCATAGCAGTTCTTGGCGAGATGTTTGCAGATTAGCCCAGACTAAGATGATAAGCACGGTACACCTTCGCAATACGCACGACGAAATACACTCACCGTGGTTTCAGGCCGGCGGCTTTGCGGAGCTTGGCGACCATGTCGGTTTTCTCCCAGGTGAAGTTGGGATTATTTCGGCCAAAATGGCCGCCGTGCGAAGTGTCCGCGTAAATCGGACGGGCAAGTTTCAAATGCTCAATCATTCCCTTCGGCGTCAGCGAGAAAAGCTCCCTTACAATCTGGCTTAGCTTCTGCTCGCTGATCTTGCAGGTTCCCTCAGTGTTTACCAGCACCGACACAGGCTCAGCTACTCCTATGGCATAAGATAACTGGATTTCACAGGCATCAGCCAGGCCGGCGGCGACTACGTTTTTGGCTACATATCTTGCCATATAGCTGGCGCTGCGGTCGACTTTGGTGGGGTCTTTTCCGCTGAAGCAGCCGCCGCCGTGCCGGCCCCAGCCGCCGTAGGTATCGACCATAATCTTTCGCCCGGTGACGCCGCAATCGCCCTTAGGGCCTCCTATTACGAATCGGCCCGTCGGATTGATGTGAAATACAATGTCTTTGTCTACAAGGCGCTTTGGAAGAACAGGCAAGACAATCTTCTCGATGATTTCTTTGCGTAACTGTCTGTGTGAGATTGTCGGCGCATGTTGAGCAGCTACGACTACCGTGTGAATGCGTTTTGGCTTGCCATCCTGATATTCGACCGTCACCTGGCTTTTGCCGTCCGGCCGCAACCAAGGAAGTTTTTTACTTTTACGTGCTTTTTCAAGCTGAGTTGTTATAGCGTGAGCCAGTTGAATCGGCATAGGCATAAAAGCCGGCGTTTCTCTGCGGGCGTAGCCAAACATAAGTCCCTGGTCACCCGCGCCCTGCTCTTTGTGCAGGCCTCGGCCTTCAGTGACACCCTGCGAGATATCCGGGCTTTGCTTCCCAAGCGACACCATAACAGCGCAGCTTTCGCAGTCGAATCCCAGTGCCGGGTCGTCATAGCCGATTCTTCGTATCGTTTCACGGACAACGGTAGGAATATCCACGACGGCCCTTGAGGTAATTTCGCCCGCGACTATAACCAAGTTGTCCTTGACCATTGTTTCACAGGCCACTCTGCTTGCCGGGTCCTGAGCAAGCATCGCGTCAAGAACCGCATCCGATATATGGTCGGCCACCTTATCCGGATGGCCCATTGTCACGGACTCGCTGGTAAAAAGATAGTTAGCACCGCTCATTTGTTTCCCCATTTGCGCCTTATCCTTTCAGACCAACACAAGAATATGATAAGAGATGTTTTGCAGAGTAGTCAAGCTCAAAAGGCCCGGTGCAAACTGCCGGTCCTCATAACCTGTGATTGATCAGGGTTTTCTCGCACTGTCGTTGAGCGTCCAGTCATACTTCATATATTTAACCGAGTAGTTCCCCACTTCAAGAAAGGAAACACTGCCCTGCGGAATATACCTGCTGATGAAACTCAAGACGGCGCGGGTAATCGGCTCCTGGTCTTTGAACTTTTTGTCCGTGCCGTACTTGTCGAGAAACTCACCGCCGTACCAGGTCGGCTTGGACTCAAATATGGCTGAAAGATACACTGTCTGCCCGGGCCGGTCGATCTTGAAACCATAGGCGCTGGACAAAAACCTCTTACACTGATCGTCTAACTGTTTGTCGAGCTTGTAACCATAGTACGGCTCATTCCGCAAGACAGGACTGGAAAGGCTGGCACGAGTCAAGGCCAGGAACACTCGCGGCTCTTTGAACTCTTTTCGGAAAAACTGCTGTTCAATCGCCGAGAGCGTAAACTCCTCGTCCATAACCATAACTTTGTAGTCAGTCCATATACCCTTGATGTGGAGGATGCTGTACGGCCCCCAGATGATGCGAACGAAGGGCGA
>Ga0299912_10002095_pt1 | contig 16318 bp, 16 predicted proteins | sample RVTome_2_FD_207667 | JGI IMG/M metagenome (GOLD analysis project Ga0299912, IMG submission 207667) | Soil microbial communities from uranium-contaminated site in the Upper Colorado River Basin, Wyoming, United States - RVT95D214 (version 2) ... | reverse complement strand
ACAACCTGTTTCGGAAGGGACCGAACAAATAAAGTATTCATTACTCAGAGCAATAGATTGCGTCAAAGTGTCATTGCGAGCGAAGCGAAGCAATCTCATTGGATTGCTTCGTCACTTCCGTTCCTCGCAATGACAGCTATCTGTGAAAAAATGTCTGGGGTAGGGGAGGCTTTAGCCTCCCAAAATCAGGGCGACTGAAGTCGCCCCTACCCATGCATGACACATTGAGCGTTTGTTGGGTTTTTCAGCAACCTGTTAGACCTCAAAAGTCTCTTTGTAGGCCACACGATCTATTTCCTCAAGCGTTGTCATTCCCTTCAATACTTTATGAAGGCCATCCTCCCTCAAAGAGATCATACCGGTGCCGTCTTCCGCTGCCTGCCGGATCATTTGAGTAGAGGCCTTGTCTGAAATCAACTGCTTGATCTTTTCGTTTACAAAGAAGAGTTCGAAGATCCCCATCCTTCCCAAATACCCTGACTGTTTACAATTCTTACACCCCTTGCCTCGATAGAGGGTTGGGGTTTCTTTCGAATTTGGAAGGTTGTCGCCCAGTTCTGCCAATACGCCAGGATCGCCCTGGTAGGATACTTTGCAATTCGGGCAGATGGTTCGTACCAGGCGCTGGGCCAATACCCCAACGACCGATGAGGAGATCAAGTAAGGTTCCACTCCGATATCCATCAACCGGGCGATGGCCTCGGATGCGTCGTTGGTGTGCAACGTGCTCAACACCAAATGTCCTGTCAAGGCTGCCTGGGTGGCCACCTCTGACGTTTCCAGATCCCTTATTTCGCCCACCATAATGACGTCGGGGTCCTGTCGGAGAATGGACCTCAGCCCTTTAGCAAAGGTAATCCCGGCTTTGAGATTGACCTGTGTCTGCCGGATCAAAGAGAGCCGGTATTCCACTGGGTCCTCAATGGTAATGATATTTTTCTCCATGGAATTGATCAGGTTCAAACAAGCATAGAGGGTGGTCGTCTTTCCACTTCCCGTGGGGCCTGTAACGAGGATGATTCCGTTGGGCCTTCGAAGCAGTTGTTTGAAGCGGCGGAGCATCTCCTCGGCGAACCCCAGATCTTCCAGTTTGATCAGGGGGCTGGTCTGGTCTAACAACCGGAGGACCACATTTTCTCCGTAGATGGTCGGAAAGGTGGAGACCCTGATCTCAAAGCCCCGAGTCTCCAGTTTGACGTTGAAATTTCCATCCTGGGGCAGCCGGGTCTCAGCAATGTCCATTTCCGCCAGAACTTTAATCCTGGAAGTGATGGAGGGATGGATGGCTTTGGGAAGGGTGAGGAACTCGTATAAGAAACCATCGATGCGAAATCGAATGCGCAGGCCCTTTTCATCGGGCTCGAAGTGAATATCGCTCGCCCGATCGCGAATGGCCTGAATCATAATGATGTCAAAGAGCTGGCCGGCTGGCGCCTCTTCGATCTGACCGGGCAGAAATTCTCTGACAGCCAATTCATAGGTCTTGCGATATTCAGATGCCTCTGGAGAGTGCTCCTCGCTACTCCCTTTTGCATAATGTTCGAGAGATTTTTGGAGCTGGGTGGCAGAGAACCCGTAATGCTGGTCGAGGGCTCTCGTGATCTTCTCCTCGGTGCTGATCGCGATCTCCACATCGGTTTTCGTCTTGCTCTTGATCTCGTCCAGGGCATGGATGTTGAGCGGATTGGCCATGGCCACAGTCAAAGTACTCCCAATTTTAAAGAGAGGAATGAGTCGATGACGCCTGGCCAATTCCTCCGGAATCAAGTTGACCACTTTTTCATCAATCATATAAGTATCCAAATCCACAAAGGGGAGATCGGAATACTCAGCAAGGCGTTGAAAGACACGGGTTTCATCCGTATATTTAAGACGGATGAGGGTCTGCTCCAGCCTCTCTCCTGCGCGTTTCTGCTCTTGAAGCGCCTTTCTCAACTGGTCGGAGGAAATCACCCCCAGTCTAACCAAATGATCACCAAAGCTCTTTTTCTCCTCAGACATCTTCGCTCCTATTGGCGATCGTCAATCGCCTCATCCGCTGACCAAGAACTCGAAGGGTTTATTTTTTGATTCCTTTTGTCTTCAAATAACTTAGGTGCCTCTGGACCTTTCCAACCAGATCCGGATGGGTTCTTAAAGAAAGTTCAATAAAGGTCTGGTAGTGGTGGATAGCCAGATCCCATTTTTCCAAATGTTCATAGAGTAAACCCATGTTGTAATGGGTTTCTCCATGGAGCGGGTTGAGAGAAAGGGCCTTCTGATAACTTCCAATGGCCTGATCCATCTGCCCCTGCTTTTTGAAGAGGATTCCCAGATTGATATGGCTTTCAATGTTATTGGGGTTTATCGCCAGTGCCTTTTGAAAAGCCTCAATCGATTCCTCATAACGTTCGTTGAGAAAGTGGAGGATCCCAAGGTTGTTAAAGGTTTTCTCATATCGACGGTTGATGTCAATGGCTTTGTGATATACCTCCAAAGCCTTGTCAAAATTGCCGATCTCCTGATAGATAATTCCCAGGTTGTTATAGGCCTCGACATAAGCCGGATCCAGCTCAATGACCTTCTGGTAGGCCTGAATCGCTTTTGAAAATTCTTTCTGATCATAGAAAGCCACCCCAGAATTGAAATGGTTGAGGACATCCGAAGCCAACGTGCGATCCTTTTCGCCTACCTGTTCCACTCCAATAGACTTGGGGGGAGCCCCTTCTCTCTGAGCCGCAGGAGGACGAGGAAGTAAACTCTTTTCTGCCGCAATATTTTTTGGAGGTTTTGCTTTCTCTTTTTCGGGCACATGCTTTGTGAATGATTCTGCTCTTTTTTCATTGAAAGATGGTTTGGTTTCAGGTGATCTCTTTTCTCCCTCGGGATGAGACGGGCGGTCACTGAGGGTCGCCCCGACGTTGGAGGCCCTTTGAGTGGTCGCCTGCCCCGAACCGGTTCCGCCGCTGTCGGGATTCAGGGCCAGGTCAGCAGGCAAAGGTTCTTCATCCTTCGGCAGGCTCGACACTTCCTGTGGACGTCCTGAAGATATCTTCTCTGCCATACGAATAAAAGGCTCTTTCTCCATGGGGACAACGGCTCCATTGGTTCGGGTGGCTAAGGGTGAAGAAGCAGGTCTCAAAAAAAAGAATAAAAGAACACAGAGGCTCATGAGACCAGCGCCGATAAGAACCCGTTGTTTTTTAGAACTCCTTCCCCTTTTCTTAACCGGATATGGATGCTTTAAGATTAGGGACCCTTCGGACCCATTCAATCGAAGCTGTTGTGCCTTTTTGAGGGCATTGATGATGAGGCTCATTTTGAACCCTCCTGAGATGCGACTTCTGGATTCTTTGTCAATTCGCCCTCCGAAGAATCTTTACCCTGGCCTTTATCCAATGAAAGGGCCGAAACAGAACAGAGAGTAGTACCAGGAATCTGAAGACAGATCTCTTGAATTCTTCCCCAAACAAAGTTTTTAACGTTCTGAAACCAAGGGCGATGGCCTTGGCTTGTTAGGATCACACCCGCCAGCAAGAGAATGAAAATGGTCAAGAAGGGGATACGCAATGAGGTTAGACTTCTTGGTAAGGCGAAAGAATAAAATGGCTTTGGGCTCTCCTCCTCGCCCAAGAGGCTATCCTTCGCGATCTTAATGATTCCCTTGTCGATATAGTAGGTTTGTTCGGTGAAACCGCCCAATAAGGCTCGATCGCAGAGCAGATTGATCAGCCTGGGAGTCCCTTTTGAAAATTTGTAGATCTCGTGGAGTGCAGATTTTGAAAAGGTAATGCTTCCCTGGGAGCCCGCAACCATTAACCGTTGGTAGATATAAGACTCCGTTTCCGTTGGGGTGAGGGGCAGGAGGTGATGGCGGATGGCAATCCGTTGGTTCAATTGTTTCAATTCGTCGGATCGGAGTTTTTGATCCAATTCTAATTGACCAAGAAGTATGATTTGGAGCAATTTCTCCTTTTCTGTCTCCAGATTGGAAAGCATGCGAATCTGCTCCAGGACAGGGATGGATAAATTCTGGGCTTCATCGATGATCAGGACAGCATTCTTTCCGTGCGAGGAACAATATATGAGTAATTTATTCAGGGCATCGATCCGCTCTTTTTTTGTTCTTCCCTTTGAAGGGAATCCAAAATCGAGGAGGATCGATTCTAATAACTCTTCTTCAGTCAGGAAGGAATTGAAGATGACCGCTGTCTTCACATTCTTATCTAATCTCTCTAAAAGAGTCCTGGAAATGGTCGTTTTTCCAGTTCCAATATCTCCGGTAATGACCATAAATCCTTCCTTTTGCTGAATCCCGTAAAGAAGAGATTCGATAGCTGTCCGATGGTTCTCACTCAGAAAGAGAAATTGAGGATCAGGGGTCAAGGCAAACGGTTTCTCCCTCAGACCATAAAATTCTTGATACATCGTTGAACCTCCCCAAAAGTCATTCGGTCAGGGTTAAGACGCCGGTTTCGTTTAGGGTTAAGAGGTAACGTCCAAAGGCCGTTGAGACCCTTGACGTAACCGATTAACGAAACGGGCATCCTTACCGTAACCTTTAGACATAGAACTTCTATTTTGTTGTCAGGTCCTCTACTCTCTTTCCCACCTGAAGGGTGGGGGTGATCATGATGACCAGCTCAGAATTTTTCTTATTTTCCCTCTTGTACCGGAACAGATGACCCAACAGGGGAATCGACTTGAGGAGAGGAACGCCGATAGAAGTATCCTCTTTCTTCTCTGCCATGAGCCCAGCGATGATGATGGTCTGCTTGTCCCTGACGCGTACAGTTGTGTCAGTCTCTCTCACGCTGAGAAGAGGAAAGGTAGTCTTTCCGTCGGGAGTGACCTTCTCCCCGGTCTTTTCCGTAATGCTGGGATGAATGTTCATGATGATCATTCCATCTTCAGCAATCTGAGGTGTCACGTCCAGGATGATTCCGATATCGATGGTCATGGGTTGAATGGTTTGAGTCACCGTATTTTGAGTGGCGATTGCTCCGGTAATGAAAAAGACATCCTGATCCCCGACCCGGATGATCGCCTTCTGGTTATTCAGAGTGGAGATGGTGGGATTGGATAGAATCTTTACATTCCCCTGCTCTGAGATCGCCTGAACGATATCTGAAAGAGCGACTTCCGTTCCTAAAGCCCCGATCGCTAATGTGCCGCCAAAAGGTTTGATCTTGAACGTGCCTGGAGTAGCAATGCCCCCTGTGGTTGTACCGGAGGTAGCAGGGGTTGTCCCACCAGGAAATCCTGTTGTTCCTGCTTTGTCTGTCAGGCCCCATGAAAGACTGATGGAGCGGGGTAGTCCTTCGATCACCTTCCAGTTGATCCCTGCCTTGTAATCATCGGAAAGGATGACCTCCATGATCTTGGCCTGAATGCTCACCTGTCTCTGAGAACTTCCTTCCATCACCTCCAGATAGGAAGCCACCTTATTCAGACTGACGGGATAATCCGTCACCAGGATCACGCCCGTCGATTTGTTAATCGCTAATTTCTTTCCCCTCCCGTCGGCCCTCGTTAGGGTGGCCTTTTCCTTATCCGCCGCTTTCTCCTTCTCATCAACTGATCCGAAGATAATGGTCTCCAGGCCCCTCTGAATCTCTACCCAGATATCCATTTCATCAGTACTGACGAGGTCACTGTATCCAGTCCGAGCGCCTCCGGTGCTGACACCCCCCTGCTGGCCCACGAGCGCACCGGTCTGCAGCCCCCCACCAGTGCTTGCATAGATCTCCCTTTTTCCGGTCCGTTTAGTGGAAATATAGTTCAGGGTGAAAAGGCGTGTCTCCATCTGGGGCCTGGTGATCTTGATAAATCTCCCATCCATGTGGTAGGTCCAGCCCAGAGGGAAGAGAATGGCGTCCAGGGCTTCTCTCATGGTCACCCGCTTCAGATCGATGGTGACTTTCCCGCTCAGTTCAGGGTCAATGACGATGTTGAGGTCGCTCTCCCTGGAGAATGCCAGGAGAACATCCTGCATGCTGGCATCCCTGGCGAAGAAGGAGTAGAGTCTTTCTGGAACCTTTTTGGCCTCCTCCCTTTGCGGGAGGACCAATTCTTTCAATGTCACTTCTGGAGCGGGTTGAAGCAGCGTAGTCTCCTTCAATTGAGCGGTTGGTTTGGGTTGTTCTTTTTTCGGAGGAGATGCACAACCCACTGCCAGTATAAGAATGAGAAAAAGTATGAAGTTGCATTTTGTTTTCATTATTGTTTCTCCTCTATGGTCAACTGAACAGGACTCTGGCGTAGAAGGAGAGTCCTTTTTCTATCTCCTTTACCTATAATCACCCGGTCGTTCTTAATCTCCAGGATCGTTTCACCATTGAGTTTGTCTCCTACAGCCACGATGTGAGAGCCAATCGTGGCTAACCGAATTTGGTCGCTGATTAGAATCGCCCTGACTTTGAAAGGAGCCGTCTCTATCTCCTCCAGTTTAACCTCAGGTCCTTTACCTTTCTCCTTGCGGACAGATCCCGCTCCCTCTTTGGAGAGGAAATAGACACCCTGAGGGAGGAGGAATGGATTTCTCACTCGAGTTCCATCTGGCTTCTTCTGGGACGGACTGCCCTCATCCTTCTGGAGCATCTCCTTTGTTTCTTCCTGGGGGAAGGCTGAGTCAAAAGAAACAAATCCCACTAGAATGAGGGCAACAGACAATGTTAAGTACAGTTTCATTAATCTTCCTCTGTCAATCTCTCAAATGCTCCTTCCCCTATTGTAGCGGAGGGGATTATAAGACCACAAAGACGCTCAGGCCCATGGTCACTTTTAAAAGCGAAGTTCCTTCTCCCATTCTCTCGACCTGAAGATGATCCACTGCCACCAGGAAGGGCAGTTCTTCAATTTCCTTCAAATAGGTCCTCAGGCCGTTGAATCGTGAATGAAGAACCATCTGGATGGCGACTCTCCGGTACTGAAAGGCAGCGGTGCCTTTCTTTCCCTCGGGAAGGGAAAGCTTCTCCTCCTTGGTGGTCATGGAGATCATTTTCATTTGGAGCCGGTCGCTTTCACTGCCGAGATGTTTTAAGAAGGCTCTGAATTCCTCTCCCCGGAGCATCTTGTCACTTAGTCTCTTAAGTTCCTTCTCCAGCCGCGCAACCTCAGCCTCGACCGTCTCCACTCCTTGAGTATATAGGACGGACTCGTTCAATTTCAGATCGGCCGCCTTAATCTCCTCCTTCAGTGATGCGATCTTTGTGTTTTGAGGAGTGTAATAGAATCGGTCAAAAGCCCAAATGGCGGCGGCAAGGATGACGAAAAAGATCAGAATCTTTTCTCTTTTCTTGATCACCATGGGTTATTTCTTCTTCCCTCCTGATCCTTCCTGCCCCTCTTCTGAAAAGTCGGTACGACTCGAAACCGAGGGGGGATTGCTTTCGTGTTCCAGGTCACAGATAATCTCGAACCCAACGCCTGGTTGGTTATAGGATTTATTCTCATCGGCCGAGACCAGTTTGGCATTTTTGAAAAGGGAAGATTTCTCAAGCTCTTCAATGATGCGGGCCAGTGCCGTGAGACAGTGAAAATCGCTACCCAAAGCGATCCCTTTAATCTGTAATTCATAAGCCCCATTTTGTGGAGATTCTTCTTTGGGGGGCCTTTCATCTGAAGGTTTTTTGTCGGATTGAATTGCAAGAAGGGTGACCGTCACATTGTCCGGTACAATCTGGCTGACTCTTGTCAATGCTTTCCGGAAAGGAACCGGGGCAATGGTTGAAGATGGAAAGAGCGAGAGGTCCGCTTTCATCCTGTTCTCTTTCTCTTTTAACAGGGTCAGATTTGCCTGAAGCATTTCAAGGGTTCTCTCTTTTGTCATCTTCTCGTCACGCTCTTTCTTAAGCGCCGCGACCTGAGCACTCAAATCCCAGATGATCCATATGAAGGCGAGAAGGGTGATCAGAGCAGCCAGCCTTGGAATCCATCTCTCCATTCTGGGCTTGGACCAATAGGGCTCTTTGGCAGGAAGGAATTCAATCTGCCTCCGATCGGGAAGGGCAACGCCCAAAGCAGCGGCAAAAGCGGGTCCCTTGTGATCAAGCAGCTGAGCATCTATCTTTTTCGCATCAGAAAGTATTTTGTCAAAGGGGTTGAATCGCTCGACAGGCAATCGTAAAGTTTCTGACAGATAGGTGGCGACATTCTTTATATTCGCCCCTCCCCCGGTTAGGAAGAGACGGTCAATTCGTTCCAGATGAGATTCATTTCGGTAATAGTCAAGAGATCGAGCGATCTCTGCCATCAACCTCTCCAGGACGGGTCTCACCAGATATGGAATTTTCGAGCGGTTACTTGATTGGTCCCCGTTCTTTTCATAGAAAGCCTTTGGAGGAATTCCCATTTCGTACTTTATTTTCTCGGCTCGATCAAAGAGGAGGTGATGTTCTTCGTCAGAATCCATTCCTTCCATGATGGCCCGGGTGAGATCCATTCCACCAGGAGTGACCTCCCGGCTGAACTGGAGGATTCCGTCTTGAAAAAGGTAGATCCCCGTTTTTTCCGCCCCTAAATCGACCAGGCCGATCACTTTCTCTTTTTCAATACGGCCGAGAGTCGACAGAAGATTCCAGAGGGCGAAAGGTCCTACACCGAGATGCGTGGGTCTCAGTCCGGTGCCTTCGGCAATGGTAAGGAGCCGGTCGATAAGGTGTTTGGGGCAGGCCGCCACAATCAGATCAAGTCTCTTCGGATCTTTGTCAGCCGATTCCCCGAGAATGTGGTAATCAATTTCGGCTGATTCGACAGGGAAGGGAAGGTGGTTCTTTATCTCCCAGCGGACAGCCTCTCGGAATTCAGATTTGGGCATAGATGGAAGGGTGATCCGCCGGATATGGATGCTGGGATCAGAAACGGTCAGATTCACCTTCCCCGGTTTGAGGCCGACCTCTCTAAAGAGAGCCTTGATGGCTTCGGAGATGAAGGTCGGATCCTCTTTTTGCTCTCCGTAAGGGATCTCCTTGATGCCTGCATGGGCGAGGAAGGGCCCTTTGGAGGTCATCTCGAGGCCGACCAATTTGATGGAATGAGAACCAATATCTAAACCAGTTGTTTCAGCCATCTTCAATATGCCCTTTTAATTTTGTAGCGATGCCATTTATTGGCATCGTTTTCGTTCCGGCATTTGCCGGAACGCTTTGTTTAACATCCCGGCAAATTATTTCCTGCCGGATCTAAATTAAACGTGTAGCCTTCTCCAATTGCAGCACCGGCAGCCGTGTAGAAAGTGATCACGATATTTCGAGGGTTAGTCATGGCTGCATTCCAACGAATTTCCACGTTTACGCCTCCGGTGCCAACAGATTGATTGGCGGAGAGGATCACAATTCCGCTTCCACTGGCGTAAGAACCTGAAAACCTCGTATTGGTTCCAAATATTATGGTGGTAATATTTCTCGCCGGGACTGTGTCCTGCTGCCAAGTTGCGGAAAAATATCTCAATGTCACGGTGGTGCCTCTCCATCTTCTTATGCTGAACTGGGCTCTTTGATTTGAATATCCTGAGATCCAACAGGGAGATGAAGTGAAGGTCAGCCTCAAGAACTGGTTGAAGTTGGAAACGGTGACAATCCTCTTCTCAGTGGACTGATTGATTTCTCCAGTGGAGGTTAGCACACCTGTTCCCGTGTTGTAATTGATGGTGAACTTTCCGTCTACCTTTCCAATCACAAGATTTTTGGCCCCAACATCATTCAGGCGATCGTAATCCAAACGGCCGGTATCCGTTGCACCTCTCCAGCCCTGATCTGAACAGTAACGGACCCCATACTCCATCCCGGATTGGGCAAGGTAGAAGGCCTGGGTTGAATAGATTGGAAATCTAACCGATTTTTGTTTTGTTGGAAGCAAATAGGATAGGACATAACCCACTGCCATCATTAATAACAAGGCAACAACGAGGAAGAGAACAGAAATTCCTTTTGAATTACGTAGGGGAGTCCCTCCATGGACTCCCGGATTAGGGAATCGCGCTGCCGATGGGCGACCGCAGTGGGCCGCCCCTACTGGGGTTGAATAGCTAATTTTCAACTGCTCAACTCCTCCTTCCAGTTATAAAAATAATTTTTATAGGTCGTGCTTTCAGCAAGAAGGTTTTTTGGATAGACCTTTGTCCTCAAGGTCACACGCTCACCGCTCGTAAGGGAAAGAGTGAGATCTATTGTAAGTTCATTCACCCCGGCGGCCCCCCGGGTTACTGTAAAAGTAGATACATTGGATGCCAAATTAATAAGCGTCACACTGGGTAATGACTTTCTCTTTCGAAGAGTAGTCCCTGATAATATAAATCGTATATCCTCAAGAGCAGAGTCCTGAGCCGTTGCATTGTTTCTTGTAAATCTGAGAGTGCTCCCCGATGCTCCTGCAGCCGGTGTGTTAAGGCTTCTCGCATCCCTCACATCCCTGCACATCCGCTCCAGCGCCAATTTGCCTTCATCGAAGAGGGTCTTCTGGTTGACGGTCATGGTATAGATTCTCAGGCTATCTACCAAGAATTTAATGCTAATAGCAGAAATGATGGACAGAATGACGATCACAATAACTATTTCGATTAACGTAAAACCTTTGGATGATTTAAAGACCATAAGTTCCTCTAAAGAGGGATTGCTTCGTTATCCCGCGGTTTGCGGGACTCCTCGCAATGACATGGAAATGGCTGTCATTGCGAGCGAAGCCCTGCACCGCATGGTGTTCAGGGCGAAGCGAAGCAATCTCACAATTCCATAATTTTTGCTCAATCTTAAGATTGCTTCGTCGCTTCGCTCCTCGCAATGACAACCTCCCTCTATTCATTTGTTAAGAGCCTTACGGAAAATACGTGACCACAGAATAAATTTCATAGGTATCGTTCATCGGATCTTTCACACGAACCAGAATCCTTTTATATCCCCTGTGATTCGTCGCTTGTATGCCATCGCCGACGACGTTGAAATTGCTGTCCACGTAAAGTCTTTCCCACTGCCATTCATAGCCAGAAAATCCGGTTATGGCGGCATAGGAAGTGGGGGCAGTTGGATTGAGAGCGGCGTTGGTGTATTGAAACTTCATGAACTCTTCCATCTTCTGATGACCAAGATACATGGCTGTGTTAACCATCTCAGGCTTTCCGCTTCCTTTCACGGCTGTCACAAAAGGGACGATGATGACAGGCAGGAGAATCCCTGCCATGACAATTACAATAATGATCTCAATGAGGGTAAAACCTTTGTCTTTCATTTCTGAAACCTTAAGATTTCCGTCATTCCTGCGAAGGCAGGAATCCAGTTTCTTTACTTAGAGATCCCTTCATAAAGGTCAGTCCAATCCGGATTGAATTGTTCGATCAATTTTAGTTTCCATGTCCTTTTCCATTTTTTTATCTGTTTTTCTCTGGTAATGGCACTCTCTGCTGAGTCATGTGTTTCATACCAAACAAGGCGATGGACGCTCCACTTCTTTGTGAAACCCTCAACGAGATTATTCTTATGTTCATAAATTCGTTTAACCAAATCCGATGTGACTCCAACATAAAGAGTTCCGTTCCGCTTACTACAAAGAAGATATATATAAAATGTTTTCATATGGTCGAAAATGTGGATTCCTGCTTTCGCAGGAATGACATTCCTAGAAGTGGCTTTAAGTTCCATTCCGCAATTTCATGATATATTCACTTTCCCTGTGTAGTTGACTACGCCGATGGTCTTCGTCCGCACACCATCCCAAACCCTCACCGATCCGTCTCCACCAGTTATTGGTTCCCCCAAGGAGTTAAAGGTGATGGTATAATTGTCTCTTGCCGTTATCCCAGAAGGAAGTCGTCCGGAGGGATCCAGAGTGTTGGTGGGGCCAAATGTATAGGTCGATGAGCCTGAGGTGAACGTGACAGTTTTCGAGACCCTATTGGCCATTGCAAATTCCTGTGCATATCGAATATCAGAAGCGACTATATAGGCTGCGCCATCCACCGAAGCCGTTGAAGTGGTGGTAGGGAGGTTTAACTTGGGTACGACGACAGCCGCAAGGATTCCGATGATCATCATCACAACAATGACTTCGATGATCGTCATGCCTCTCGAATTCGGAATGCGGATTGTGAAATGCGGAATAACGACTCCGAATTCCGCACTCCACACTCTGCACTCGGGTCTGATATCAAATCTCATCAAGTTGATCATTTTTTGCTTTTACCTTTTAACTGTAGGGAACGCATATCTGCGTTCCCTACGAACACCTAACACCTAACTCATCCCCCTTCCTCTCTTTGAAGGAGGGGGGCCCTGAACCGTTCCCGGTTCAGGGCCTGTGATGCACCGGAGGAGGTGCGTGGGGTGAGAGGACAACTACCTAAACAAAGAGGCCATATTCCACCAGGGGAGAAAAACGGCCAATGCCAAAAACAGAACCACCACCCCCATAAAAAGTGTTAAGGTCGGTTCGACGTAAGTTGATAGTTTCTTGATCGAATTGTCGACTTCCATATCGTAATATTCCGTCACCCTCATCAGCATCTCATCTAAAGTTCCTGAAGATTCGCCAACGGAGAGCATTTGAATCACAAGAGGGGTGAACCTTCCACTCTCGGACATTGCATCGGTTAAACTGCTCCCTCCTCTCACCTTCTTCCCGATTTCTTCGATAGCTTGAGAAAGGATGACATTGTCAATCGTTGAGGAAGTGATCGCAAGGGTCTGGAGAATTGGAATACCGCTTCGGTTCAACATGACAAAAAAATAGGCAAATCGAGAGAGCGCAATCTTCAGGAAGAGGGGGCCGAAAACCGGAATTTTGATCTTGATTCTGTCCCATAAATACCTCCCTTTAGCCGTCCGGATGTAGTGTCTGATCAGGAGTGGAGTTCCAAAGAGAATAGGCAGAATCAGGTACCAGTAGACATGAAAAACATGATTGATCCCGATCATGATAAGGGTGGGGAGAGGTAAAGGGGTGTTAAATCTTGAGAAAACCTCTACAAATCTCGGAATAACAAAGGTAATCAAGACCCCAAAGGCAATGGTGAGGGACAAAAGCACAATTTTAGGATAACGGGTTGCTTCTTTCACCCTCTGTTGCGTTCTCAGCTCCCGGTCCGCAAGGGTGACGAAGCGATCGAGGGATTGGCCCAGCATTCCGGAGGTCTCACCGGCCCGGATCATATTGACATAGACCGGAGTGAAGACTTCAGGATATTTGGCCATGGCCTCGAAGAGGGTACTTCCTTTTTCTATCTGGTGGCTAATGGCCTCCAGGATGGTCTTCAGTTTTTTATTCTCTGTCTGTTGTGCTAGACTCATCAGTCCGGTCAACAAAGGGACACCTGCTCTATACAGGGTTGAGAGTTGCTGGCTGAAAAAGATGATTCCCTCCAATTTGACTTGCTGGAATCGTTGCCATAAGTCTGAGAGATTGAACGAGACCGTCTCTCCCTCCTCTTCTATCTTGATTGGGAAATATCCCAGTTGATAGAGTCGGTCTCCGGCCATCTGAAGATTTGGGGCATCAATTGTCCCAGCCATCGCTTTGCCTGATCGATCCCTCACTCGGTATTTGAAGTTCGGCACTCGTTACCTTCCAAATCCCCCCTCACCCCCTCGGTTTCGAGTCGTACCGACTTTGCTAAAGGGGGGGCAGGGGGGATTATTTTCATTTGATGGGCGGCCGCAGAGGGCCGCCCCTACATGAAGCCCCTGCTTGAACCTGTAGGGAAAGGTTTGAAACCGTTCCCTACCGAACTCCGAACTATCCCTTGAGATACGCCTTTACCTTTTCCATCAAATAATCCATCTCAAAGGGTTTTGTGATATACTCATTCGCTCCCGAATCCATTCCAAGAGTTTTATCCTTTTCTTGAGTCTTCGCTGTCAGCATCAAGATGGGAATATGTTTGTATCTTTCGTCAAATTTCAATAACCGACACACTTTATAGCCATCCAATTTCGGCAACATCAAATCGAGGATGATGAGATCCGGACTCTCTTTTCTGGCTTGATTTAAGGCATCCTCACCGTTATAAGAGACCAGAACATCGAATCCTTCCATCTCCAAGGGGAAACGGACGGTTTCCACTAAATCGACTTCGTCATCAACAACTAAAATCTTCTTCAGCTTCATCTCTTAACCTCCCAATCTTTCTTTTGCCAACCTAAAGAGTTCTACCTTTGAAAGGGCTTCTTCAGGGTAGGTGGCCGTCCCCACTTTGATGAGTAAGGGTGCCCCTTGGCCTTCGAGTGGATGTTTTTGAATTTCCTCTTCAATTCGTTGACGGATCACCTGAACTCCTTTGAGATTTGCCTCACATAGGGCCGCCAATATTTTTTCTTTCTCCCGCCTCAATAAAATATCTGCGTTTCTACAAAGACATTGCTTGATTTTTTCTTCCAATTTGTCTAACAAAATCTTTTCGATCTCACCCCTTTCATCCAGCACCTGAATCAGAAAGAGGGTGAGGGGGGAATCGGTTTCTTGGGCTCGCTGAAACTCCTTGTCGAGGATGAAACGGAAATGAGGATCCCTCCTCTCGCCTGCTGAAATGGGCAAGGTGAATGTAAACGTGCTCCCTTTTTCCACCTCGCTCTCTGCCCAGATTTTTCCTTGATGGGCTTCCACCAATCCTTTTGTGATGGCAAGGCCTAATCCTGTTCCGCTCACTGATCGGTGGAGTGAGTCTTCCACCTGATAAAATTTTTCGAAGATGGATTCTAAATGCTCCAATGGAATTCCAATCCCTGTGTCTTTTACAGAGACAGCGACTGTATGACGAGGTCCTCCCTCTCTCTCCGGAGAGAGGAATTTGGCAGTGATCAGAATTTTTCCTCCATCGGGTGTGAATTTAATCGAATTACCAATAAGATTTGTGAGAATTTGTTCAATTTTTTCCGGATCTCCATAGACTGCTGGAATTTGTTCAGGGACTTCCACTTCGATCTGGATAGACTTACCATCGGCTTGAGGTCTAAGAGAAGATGCCGTTAATTCGATGAGTTGTCTCAATTCTAAATCCTCAAACTTCAACTCAATCTTTCCCGACTCAATCCTTGAGAGATTAAGAAGATCGTTGAGAATATTGGTAAGTCGATTAATATTTCTTTCTGCCATGGAAAGAAACTTTGCCTGGTTTTCGTTGATCTCTCCGGTTTTCCCACTCAGCATCAATTGGACCGAATTTTTAATGGCAGCGAGCGGGGTCCTCAACTCATGGGAAGCTATCGAAACAAATTCGGACTTCATAGCATCGATCTTTCTTAACTCCTGATTGGCCCTTTCCAATTTGTCGGCGAAATCTTTGAGTGTGACAAAGCGTTTTCTTTCTTCCAGGACCTTTTGGATGCGAATAATTAACTCATTGAGGTTGAGGGGTTTCATGAGATAATCGCTCGCTCCTCTTTTCATCGCCTCCAGGGCTGAGTCGATTGTTCCATGGCCGGTCATCAGAACGGTGAGGGTTTCAGGTTTAGAATTGGCAATTTTAGCAGCCAATTGAAGGCCATCCATTTTCGGCATTTTCAAGTCCGTCAAAACCAGATCAAAATTCTCCTGTTCAATCTTCTTCAGGGCTTCTTCACCATTCTCGGCCAGTTCCACTTGAAAATTGCTTAATCGGGAAAAGGCCTTTAAGAGCATTTCCCTGATCTCCTTTTCATCATCGACAACCAAAATCCTGTCTGCCATTGATTATCCTTTTCCCTTTGCGTTCGGAGATGAATCTTCTCTCCATGAAAGCCATTCGTCTAAGGCCCCCCTTTTAAATCTCCAGCTTCCTCCTACTTTGCGACCAGGGATATCCCCATTTTTCGCCAGGCGGTAGATCGTCCGGACATGAACGCTCAAATACTCCGCGGCCTCTCGGGGTGTCATAATTTCCCTTCTGGGGATTTCCCCTGTCCTCCGTTCCAGACTCACCGCGACGGCGGAGGATGGAGATCTTGGGTTCTGGGTTTCAGAATATTTGCTCATTTTTTAATTCTCCTTGCTATCTTTCTGGGTTCTTCTTTTCTCCCTATCATTGGTTATTGATCCAGCACCTCACGGACCTTCCGTGCCAAGGCCTCTAAAGTGAAAGGCTTTTGAATATAATTCATGCCCTCCTCCAAAATCCCATGGTGAATAATAGCGCTATTCGTATAACCCGACATATAGAGGACTTTCATTTTAGGGAAGAGAGAATGGAGTCTTTCCGCCAGTTCACGCCCAATCATCCCGGGCATGACCACATCGGTCAGGATGAGATGAATCTCTTCCCCAACTCGCTTTTCTGCGATGCGCAATGCCTCACTGCCATTCGATGCTTCGAGCAGATGGTATCCCTGCTTGCGCAGGACGCGGGCCGCCAAACCCCGCACCAGGGGCTCGTCTTCCA
>Ga0299912_10002094_pt1 | contig 16319 bp, 12 predicted proteins | sample RVTome_2_FD_207667 | JGI IMG/M metagenome (GOLD analysis project Ga0299912, IMG submission 207667) | Soil microbial communities from uranium-contaminated site in the Upper Colorado River Basin, Wyoming, United States - RVT95D214 (version 2) ... | reverse complement strand
TTTTGACTATCTATATATTTGCCACTGATTGCAGCCATGGCTGTAATTGTTAGAGGAAGTAAAAATGTAATGCGATTGTATAATATGGGTTTGAACCCAAATCCAATAATATGAAGATATGCAAGTGGGCTCATTGCAATAAGAATTATACCTATAAATATGGACAACCAAAAAATAACCAGCGGAGAACGTCTAACAGTAATAGCATACCCCGCCAAAAACAACGGAATAATACCGCAAAAGGCGTTCATAGACTCAACATAAACACCTCCTACCACATTAGTTGGGGATGTGAAAAGCATATTAAAACCAAAGGCATTCGGTGAAAAAAGCCGCCACAATAGTATAGGACTGGTCTTAAACATCGTATAAATACTAGATGGCGACAAACCAAGATAATCTCTTGATGTATCAATGCCCATTGCTAAAAAAGGTAACAGCATAGGTGCTGATAATATAACACCTAAAATGATGCCTCCAAGGCAATATAAAATAACCCTTTTATCCTTTGCAGAGGGTTCTGCTCCAAAAACTCTTATAAAAATCGAATATAAGAATATGAGGGGGATAGAATAAAAAGCTGTCTGAATAAAACCACCTGTTATAATGCTAAATGTTGTCAATGCAATATAGATTACATTCAGCTTCCATGGTCTTTTGACCGCTGTGTGGATTATATAGAGAGCTAATAGTGTAAACATATAGTTAGGAAGATATGACACCATACAGGTCAGCCCATACATAACCGGCAAAGAAAATGTATATGCAATAGCTGAAACTGATGCCCAATAGCTTGATTTTGATATTTCACGGAAATATATAAAGGCGGCCCAAGCAACCCCGATAAAATACAGCCATGCAAGCACTGTCATCGCATGAGGAACATAACTTTTAGGAACAATAAATGCTATCCAGTTAGGAGGATACCACAATAGTGTTTGAGAACCAATTAAAGGGAAACCGGTAAAAGTAAATCGCGTCCACAAGGGAACTAGGTCAGTTTTAACGGCGTCATTTACAGCCATAAAATAAGGGATATTGAGGTCAATCATATCAGAGTTCCCTTTAAGCAGTAATTTTCCTTGTACCAAAAAATACAAACAATACAGCAATAATATCATTAAGGTAATTATTAGATATTTATCAATTTTTTTTATAAACACTTAACAACCCCTTTTGTATTTATCTTGCCAATCAATATGCTACCAATGATAAGAATTAAGGACGCAATAGATAGTATTACCCCCCAGATAAAACTATTTGGCAGATATCTGAATTCCACCTTATACCTCCCAGGATGGTTAATTTCTACTGCCCGAACCATACCATTAGCCCTTAAAATCGGAACCTTGGTACCATTAATAAAGGCACTCCAACCTGGATAAAAGGCATCTTTCAGCACTGCAATTCCAGAGGAATGTGCATTTACATTCACATGAACATAATTGGGTTCATATTTAACTATTTCTATCGGCGTCTGGAATGACATTACATCCTGTTTAATGTCTACCAATCTATTATAGATATTATTATCTAATTTATGTTTTTCGATTAATGTCACTTGTGCAATCCGATCTGGATGCTCCTTAAAGAATTGTAAGATGGTTTTTGTGAATGTAGACCCAGTTGGATAGACTTTGTAACTCGGCGAAAAATATGCTCTCCCAAGCGATGTTGTAGATTCCATTATTATTGCAGCATCATCCTCATAAATAGTATTCAGGCTGTCTTTATGGTTGAAAAGTTTATCATATTCATTTTTCCTTTTATCAAATATTTTTTTCTCTAAAACCAAATATTTTACACCAAGCCAATCAAATACTGGTTTATAGTGTAAGTAGTTAGTCATGTCATAACTAAGTCTATTAACTTCAAAATCACCATTTTTAAAAGCAACAGATTCTCCATCTATAAGTTTAACAAAATTAGCAAAACCTTGTGATACAAAAGGACCGGTTGAATCTATACTTTCAATATGCGGTATAATTTGTAATCCCGGTCGTATTCCAAAGGCACGATCTCCAATAAATACTCTATCCTTTAACCACGACAGATGCTTTGGCGGAATAGTAAGATCAAACTGATTTGGTAAACCATTCTTGGGGAGATATATAAGAAAAGCATATCCAATGGCAAACATAACCACAATAATACTGGCAACCCATGCCTTATATCTTGATACCGATATTTTTAGAAATAACACCGCTCCAAATAAAAGAAATATATATAACCCAACCCTTGAATAGAGAAACAGTAATGACTTGTTACCAAGTGGAATATATATTATTAATTCTGCTGGTATTGCAAAGAGTAAAAACTGCCATGCTTTCTCTCTCGACACAATAGATAATTGTAAGGCATAAATAAATATAATTATAGTAGACAAACTTAACATGATACTAATCAAAATATACGGATAACCATCTCTAATGCTAGAATATTCTGTTTTTGAAACTATCCAAAGAAAAGTAAATGCAGTAACAATAAAAGTCATCAATGATATAGATATGAACCTTCTTAATTTCCATTGTTGAATATTGTTAATTGCAAAAGCAGTAGCCACACAAAGGCAAAATACGGTAAAACCATTCGCATGCTTTGGACTGAGCTGCGAAAATAAAGGTAGCAACCCAACCCAGTTTAAAGGGGCAAATCCGATGTATCTAAATATCCAAAATAATGCTATCGCTATAAAAAGATAAAACATGGATCGCTGAAAGCGGTCGCCCCATGAAGTTATTGAGATCCCCCCAAATACAGACACAATTATAGATAACCCTGCAAAAGCAAAGAGGTCAAACCAATTGATTTTATACCAGCCCTGATGTATTTGTCCAAAAAGAAGAGGATTAAAAAATGTCAGCAGGTGTGATATAGGGAGGAAATAGAAGCCTAAACCTTCGTTTGCAGACCGATGTGTCAGACTTAAAGCTTCAAATATGGGCAAAAGTAAGAATGATGACAGTCCCACTCCTAATGTGAAATAGATAATGATAATCGCAGATTCTCTAATGAATTTGAAAAGATTAATAGTTGTTAAACGAATATAGTACAAACTGAAAATCATTGCTGATATGAGTGTAGCAAATATTGCAGAAATATGCCCCGATAAAATCTGTAAAGCCACAGCAGCACTTAAAATACCGTATGAAAATGGTGTTTTTAAGTTAATAGCCCTTGTAATAGCCCAAAATAGAAATGGTACAACCGATAATGAAGAAGTAATATTGGTTACTGGGATCATCGCACTGAAAGCCCCTGACAAGACATAAGAAAAGCTTCCAATATACGACGCAGTTTCAGAGATACCCATTTCCTTTAGAAAAAGAAATAGAAAGATAGTAGATGCAAAGATTCCCAGGAAAGTGATGTGGTTAGCATAGACGTATGGAAACAAAGACTTTAGAATTTGTAAGGGGAAATATGGACTACCCTCTCCTTGCGCTGAAAATGTAACCCCCAACGCCATATCAGGATTCCACAAAGGCAAGTTTCCATCTGCAATATATTTGCGAACTCTTACGTCATAAGGAAGATTATAAGTATATGGTGTTTGCACATCAATACTTAGAAAAGAGCTGGGCCTTCTACCATTATAAATCTCAGATAAATGAGGAATATAAGAAGGATAAGTCGGGTCGACCTCTGGCCCAATTACATTCCAAGCACATCCCAAAAATAAGGGAATACAATAAAAACAAATCGGAGTGCTTAAAATACCCAACGATTTTAGAAATGATTTTGTCTGCATTGCATGCGTATTTTTATGTAAATTAGTTCCCAAAATGTTCAAACATTTTTTTAGGGGTTCCTTCTCTTTATATATTCCAGTTCAACAAATAGCCATACTGAACGCATATGGAATTGCGGCTTCATTCCTAAAAGCGCCTCCCTGTCATTTCTATTATTCCATGCCTTGTTTACCAGAGAATAAGTAAGTTTTGTGTCATTATTATCCTGCATCTGTTTTGTTTCCTCTGGAAATATAATCTTATACGATTCAGTGTGATGATCTCTCCATATATTGTTCGCCAGATTAAAATTTGAGACAGAAATCGCAAGAAAGGATAGCAGGACAATTTTATTCACCATATCTTTTAAACCTGACCCTGAATTGACTGCCAATAAAATAGATAGCGGCAGGACTAAAAAAACAGAGAAAAGCGCCCCATAGTAATAGCTTGCACGCACTATTATTATACTCCGTGTAAAAATTAGTGTATGAAAAATAATATAAAATATGATGACAGCAAAAAGACGTATAAGCAACTCCTTTTCATTTTGAGCCAGCTTTTTATAGGCATAAAAGAAATAGATAGCTATAAGCAAATAAAAGAATAGAGAATACAGAAAGTGTAGATAATCTGCCTTATGTAACTTGTGTAAAAAGAAAAAGGAGTTTTCGTTCTGCAATTTATGAAAAAAACTTGAAGCAGATAAATCAAAGGGGATCAACTGACTTGCAAAGAGAAAATGGCCGTTTAAAACAGAATTAAGATGGAAGGACTGCAAATTGAGCCAGATGGGATTACCTGCAGTACCTTCCATTCTGGTGCTACCTATTATTGCAAATTTCCAAAAAGGAAAATTGCCAAACCCCAAATATCTCGTTATTTGGGGAAAAATAAATGTTAGAAAGACTAAAAACAACACAAAAGTTGATATATACGAAAATATAATAATCTTTTTGTTTGTTAACTTAGGAGATAGAGGGTGTTTCGTAAAAATAATATTCGGGAATATGAGCGGTATGCAGGCGTAAGTAAACCAACAAACCTCATCAATAAAGAACGAAAGAAATAGCGTAAGCAGTAATATTATATATAATGTAAAGCCATGCTTCGAAAAGACGTCCCGATTGTTGGTTTCTCTATTAATCTCTGAAGCAAGATACAGGGTGAAAATAGCAAGGAAGTTGGCAAGTGGTTTTCCGGGACTTGCTATAAAAGTTAAACCTGACAAAAATCCTGTAGAACCTGAATATAAAAGTACGCTAACCCAAGCGGTTGTGCGATTAGAAGTCAGATTATAAGTAAGTTTATACAAGAAAATAGGGGAAAGTATGAGAGAAATTACCCAAGTCAGGTTCAGGCTGGGGTGTGGTGGAAGGTAGCTAAAGAGCCAAATACGGAATTTAATATTAATTATTTGAAGCAAAGAAGTAAGAACGCGAGGGGTAGCCTCGCCATGGATTGTTTTATAGTCAAAAGCCGTTAGGAGTTGAGAAAGGGAGCTTGAATTATTACCTATGACTTTCCTTATTTGCGCAATCGCCTCAGGGTGTATCCAGTTTTTATCATAATCTTCAATAAGCGCTGCAATATAAAACAGTATCAAAAGAAAAGTTATTTTATAAAACAATTCGGTTCTCATTTTTGATGAGTTTTATAAGCCATCAACGAAGTTTATAAATTTCATAATTATTGCCTTTTTCTACAATTTTATAAGTATCTTTCATTATAGGATCAATTTGTGGAGCAAGTATTCGATAAATATGCAGATAATATTCTGGATAAAGGTATTTTTGCCCTTCAGGGGTGTTTTTGTCCTTCAACCAAACATAGGTACTTTGGTGGACATTTTCAGGAGTTATCTGGCTACTCCAGTTTGGAACTGCCCATTGTTTTGTAAAGATTGTAGGATACACGGAATGGTAAGATGTAACAAATGACTTTCCTTTATATTTTGGCAGAACATCGTAAGCCGCCATAGGTAATGGTGGATTGCGGTAATAGTCATGTATAAATTTACTGGACTGGGTATAAACAATTGTGGCAATAATTAGGATACAGAAATACACAGAACCTTTTTTCTGCAATACAAAACGATAAACGAGATAAATAACTAAAGATACTCCTGAAATAGTATACATCTCTATCAATGGAACAAATGACCCAATATTCACCATATGAATATGTGTGTAAAATAATATAACATAGATGATAAAACTTAATATCATGCAACTAATAAGACCTATTGAATCTATCGGAATAAGATTTTTTTCTTCATCACGAATAACATTTGTCATTTTACTCAACTTATTTGAGATAGTTTTTCTTACGATACAATTTACTATGATATTTGCTAAAAATAAAATAAGGGAAATATATATTATAGAGACGTTCTGTATAATCCTAATATGAGTTCCACTGGTATAGAAAATAATATTTATTAATACTGACTGAGATATTAAAAGAATTACATACTGCCCAAACGAAAGATAAGTAATCTTTTTATTCTTCCATAAAGTAATTACGAGATAAATAACAATAAATAGAAGAATAGCCCATGGAAATGTTGCTTTGATGTCTGACCCCATTTCACGAGAAATCACCCATCCAACTCTATGCCTCATCCACCATTTATAATTATTATATGCAAATGATAAGGAAATCCATGCCATTACTATATGCATAATAAGAGGATTTTCTATAATACTTTTAGAATAGATTTTTTTGATCTTCTCAGCAAACCACATCATTAAATTCCTTCCGATATCTGCTACTCTATGCTCTTTATTTAGTAGTGCTAACCTAATGCTATTTCCTATATGGAGGCAAACTGTGACTTCGTCTTTTTTTGCATTTTCTTCATATCTTTTCATTTTTTTAAATATATTAAGTTTAGAATTGCCAACAATATGTAGAAATACTGCAAATAGGGCGCTCATAACAGGAATTATTCCATAAGAAGCAACAATACTCTTTGATACCGCTATAATTCCTCGCTTATCGACATATACCCAGAACAGTATTCCCCTTTCAGAATAATAATCTACTAATTGTTGTGTATCTTTTGCCGGCAATATGCGATTAGCCAGTGCGGCTAAATTATCATAAACAGCAGTTTCAAACCCAAACATTCCCCAGACCATAATGAGCTGAAGGGTTCTCGGGATAATGAATGCCAGCATCATTATAAGTAAAAGTCTTTGTAAAGAAATTAAAGTTCTGCAATTATGGACATTAAAAAGATACAAAAGAAGTAAAAAAACATAAAGTTTGAATGCAAAAGTATATTCATAGGAAACTGCAAATAGGAGAGAAAAAAACAACAATACTGTTTTTAAATTCGATTTTGGTTGTTTAGACCATTCCAAAAATGCGTATGGGACAGCAAAGAAAAGTATCCACTGGAATGGGCGAAAAAAACCAAGAGAATGCGTAAGGACATCATGGTAATTTGTAGTTATCATAAAGAATAATATGATAGCAACCCCACGACCAACATATTTCCTAAAAAAGAAATATCCTGCTGAGTATCCGGCATAGGAAAGAAAAATGCTAATAAAAGAAAAGTGTTCCAGTTTTGTTAAACCAAATAGCATCATGATGTATCCAACCCAATTAGGGAAAGCAATGTTGTGGGTATATACATATGGATGGGCTGCAGGGTCTATGCCAGATGCATAGTCTGGAAGAAAAAAAGAGTTTAATGGGCCAAAGTAATGATAGTTAAAGGCTGCAAGATGTGTAAAATAAATCTCATCAACATTCGTTTTTGTAAATCCAGGAAATCCTTTTGTGGTTTGATATAGGTGAAAGACAAATATAAAATAGAATAAGGACAATAGTATAAACAATGCATCATGAATAGTGATTGTGCGCGAATCATGCAATTGGTTTTTAGTTTGAAAGCCAAACAGGTTTTTTATCATCTCGACCCTTTATGCAGAAATATAAAACACTACTTATTTAAACAATCATTATTTGTGAGACAAAAGATTACTTTTCACTTTTTCTGGAGAACATAAATAACTGGTCTTTGTGGTAAAAGAATAAGAGGAAAAGGGAATTTAAAGCAAAACATAGGCTCGCAACGAAAATATAGTGAACGAGGTAATCTTATTTTTTCTTTCTGTATGAGACTAAACATATCATCAGGAAAGAATTTATCCATTACCCTTTTTGAATATAAAAGAGGAAAATCATATTTATGATAAACATCTCGACTGATGCTTCTAATAATGAAATGCATAGCATATATCAGTAAATGAACAAAATGACTAACTCCCCCTTCAACAATAATCAGATTTCCCCCCTTTTTTAAAATACGATGAGATTCTATGATGACCGGCTTTATATAATCAAGATAATGCACCTTGTCCTCTCCAACATGATGAATACCATGCATTGTCAATATAGAATCAAATGTATCACTGGTAAATGGAAGCCTTTGAATATCTGCTGCCACAGGGATATTGTCATTAACGATATGTTTAAGCATTTGATGATTGATGTCCACGCTTATTGTGTTCTTGGGGTATTTCAAATAGTTGGTTGAAACGGCTGAGCAGCATTCCAATACCCTGCCACGAAGGTATGGGTTAATTTTTTTCTCCAGATAGCGGTTATAAAAGTAAGTATCGCCATCCATGGCCAAAAATTTTTGAGCATGCACATTATTATCTTTGCTTGTAAATTTTTCCGACAGTATTTTAAACATCCTTATCCTACCTTGCCTAATTTTTCTTTCTCTATTTAAGTCTTTTTGCAATAGTTTTCTCATAGCACTCATAGGCATCCTTAAAGCTAAATAATTGCGGAGCAAAAAGAGCAGGGGAAAAAGTCTGCAGTCCAAAAGTTAAATTATCTACGAGTGAGAAGTTTTTAATGCTGCTAAACAACTTTCTATAAAGAAAATGTGGGTTTAAATAAAACTTCTTATAAAATTTATTATAATAATGCTGTAAAACCGCAAACTCCAATGTTGGATGCTTATACACCTCTTTAACCAGATGAAAATTATATTTATCCCATTCCCTCGTTTTGATAAGCCCTTTGCGCTCATATTGGTTAAACAGAGATGTCCCGGGGAAAGGCATCAAGATAGTGGCCTTGGCATAATCTGGCCTTAGTTTTAAAGCAAACCGTATGGTTTCTTTCATTGTCTCCTCCGTATCTTCTGGAAGGCCAAAGATAAAAAAACCGATCGCCTCTATACCGGCCTTTCGTATTAATCTCATGCAGTTTAAACTTTGTTCAAGAGTAATACCCTTTCTTATGCTGTCCAGGGCAGCCTGGTCGCCTGCCTCAAAACCAATCCCCATTTGATAACAACCAGATTTCTTGGCAACCTTGAAAACTTCTTCATCTACCGAATCAACTCTAATTCCTGATGCCAGGCTCCAGGGAAATGTCAAACCCTTCTTTATGATCAACTCGCAAATTTTTATCGCCCTGTCAGCATCCGCATTAAATTGGTCATCTACAAATCTTATTTCCTTATAACCATGACTCAAGATATGCTCAATCTCTGAAACTACCCTTTCAGGAGATTTGGGTCTAAACCGAGCGCCAGAAATATTTTTATTGCAAAAAGTGCACGTACCTGTACACCCCCTGCTAGACTCATACTGAAAATTGGGCGTAGCTTTACTTAATGCCTTGGCACTGTGATAGTACTGGCTGTCGAATAAATCTACTGCAAGGAAAGGAAGGTCATCTAAACATTCTATACGTTCGCGATGGGAGGTCTTTACCACCTTGCCATTATCTTTATAATAAATGCCTTTAATCTCACTCAATTTTTTCCCTTTCCAAATATCTACGATGGTTCTTTCTCCTTCTCCGAAAACTAAGATATCTATTTCAGAAGACATGAGGACTTCTTCTGGCAATGCCGTTGCATGGGGGCCACCTACTAATAATGTCACTTCGTTACCCAGTATCTGTCTACATTTGGAACTTAATTCTGCTACCTTTGGAAAAAGCGGTGTAGTTCCTGTAAATCCTATATATTTTGGTTTTATTTTCTCAAATATCCTTTCAATGCCATCATAATTTCCCACTATTCCCAGATCCAAGATGGCGACACGCGCCCCCTCCTGCCTTAGCACTGCAGCCAGACTTGCAAAACTAAGGAGGGGGTATTTTAAAACAGCGGAATTCAATTTTGAGCCGATATACTGCGCAAAGGCATTTGGGGGATTAACTAATAAAACATCTATTTCTTTCTTTTCTTTCATGACAAACTTTCCCTTTTATTCAGTCTAAACATAACAATTCTCTCCGCTATTTATTTTTGATGAAATGGGCATCATTTTCCCAACAGAGTCTTTAGTTCTAAAAAGTAATTTTGTTCCTACAATCCTTTTATCCAATCTCAGCGTAATATTTATTCAAATCCCCTTCTTTTCCCAAGTACTATCAATTTCATCAGCAATATAATCCGGGCTATGAATAACATAATGGGTTTGCCGATAAAATATCTATTATTCCTTAATATTATCTGCCCACTTCTAATAAGTCTATTTATTCGATTTTCAACCATCTGCCTGCCATCATAAATTTTCAGAAGTTCATCCAGAGTAAGACCTGTTTTGGACTTATATAATTCTCTAATTATTCTAATTCTTCGTGCGCCTTCTCCTAGGTTTATAAAATGAGCATAACAATATCCCAAAGCTGAATATGTCAGAAAATTAACTATAGAAAGCGACAAAAACTCCTCTACTGATTGCACTGCTGCAAAATGACCATAAAAATCTGCCCCGAATACGAAAAATAGACCGATAATAAATCCCAGAACTAATGATTTTAACAACGAAAGCTTGATATACCTAAAACTGATAACTTGGGTAAATACATTTAGCGTCAAACCTATAACAGGATTTAGACTCTTCAAATAACTAAAAAACATAAATTATCAACCGCCTTTTGAATAATTTTTCATCAATTTACGATAAAAAATGAAAATACGTGCCAGCAAAACACCCTTTGGCGTCAACTTGTATTTATCGCCATCCATATAGGTAAGTTCAGCAGTTATAAGATCTTTTATCCTCGCTTTTACCAATATATCGTTAGTCATTGTCTTGGCAAACGCCATTTTCTCCAAGCCATCTGGGCCTGCATTATCAATTTGCATTACCATTATCATTGAGGGGCTATCTACCTCAATGGCCGAATAAGTCACTATGTAAGCAAGTGTCAGGGAGATAAAGAAAAGTGCTATGTGAATATATTCGGCCAAGGTATATGGTGCAGAAAATCCCAAAGCTTTTAGAGGCAACGGAAAACTCCATAAACTTAGAATGCCTATAATCAACACACCAAAGAATATCAATAGAAGCATCCTAATCTGCCTTTTGGGCAAACGGATTTTCCATAATATGATATGAAAGAGAAAAGCCAGAACAAATAAAATGCATCCCCACAACAATACTCTCATACGATTTAAATCCTCATGGAATAATTAATAGCTTTTCCTGAATCGCCACAGAAACTGAATTGTGTTAAAAAAGGATATTTGCCTCTCCTCTTTATACCGCAAGAAAGTACCGATAAACATCAATGCATAATATAATCTATTAAAACTGAAATTCCTTATCAACTTTTCTGCAGGAGCATAAAGAAAGGGGTACTTTATTAGGAAATGCGAAACCTTCTGCACATTCTCTATTTTTGTCCTGTCCTGTAATCTTAAGATGCTGTGAGTAAGAAATGACTTAGGAAGGTCTTTAAAACTAAACCCCTCCTTTAGATATCCATTTTCAATACAATACTTAGCCAGATTGGTTTCAGGAAATGGCATGAATAAAGTAGAGAATGCAAAATCAGCCTTTATGTTGATATTAATCCTAACCGTCTCAAAGGCATCATTCAGCGTCTCGCCCGGAAGACAGAACATATTTGACGTCTGAATTCTTATGCCATCCCTTCTTAAGGTATTTCCACAATTGATAATTTCTTCATTGGTTATTTCCTTTTTAAGTATTTCCTTGCGTACCCTTTCGTTACCGGTCTCTATACCAAAACTGACTGTGTGACAACCAGAATCTCTTAACAGACGAGCTATCTCTTCATCCATAAGATTGGCCCTAGTTGTGCACATGTAAGGAATATTGATCTTTTCTTTATACAGTGGCAAAAACCTTCTTAACCATGATTTGTCCATTGTAAACAAATCATCGGCAAAGAAAATAGATTTCATCACAGTGCTTCCCTTAACCAGTTGAATCTCCCTAATAAAGTGTTCTGGATCCTTCATGCGCACATATTTACCCTTCGACTTAAAGACATTCATTAATTGTTCATTAAAACAAAAAGCACACTTATATGGGCAGCCCCGTGATGCGATAAATTGTTTCAGTTCATCATCCCTGAAAAAAGGGTATTGTCTATAATATATCTCCCGGTCATCAAAGTGATTACTGATGTTATCCAACAAAGACTCCCCCGTGTTTATTATCATATCGTTTCCATTGCGATAACCAATCCCCTTGATATCTCTAACATCGGCCATCCCTTTCCTTATAGACTCACACAGGTTTGTAAGTGTCAGTTCCCCTTCACCAGTGCACACATAGTCAATGCCTGGTATCCTTAATATTGCTTTTGGATACAGCATCGCATGAACACCGCCAACTACGATTGGAATATCGGGAAAATTATTTTTAATTTGCTGGCTTATTTCTACCAACCAAGTGTGCTCTGTTGTAAGCACTGAAATCCCTATCAAATTTGGTTTAATATCTCTCAACCTATTATTTAATCCCTTTTCCAGATTTGCAATCAGTACGGTTGATTCAATACCTTTATTTTTAAGATAGCCGGCCAGTGATATGATCCCAAAATATGGGAAGGCCTCTTTCTGTATGAAACAAACTTTCATTTTCCCTCTATCTATTTATTTTATTGTACAAATTATTTGCAAAACAAGTTTATCTGTTAATCTTCACCACATTTCGTACCTGATTCAACATGGTTGCCGGCTCTAAAGAAAAAATCCTGTTGTGGTCAGTAAAGCTAAAATCTGTACAGGTAACACATCTGTGGCTTGAAGATAGGTTATCCCATGCAGCTCGGAATCCATCTCGTACATAGTTTTTGCGGTTAAATTTAGCCTCACTCCATAAATGGGTACATGGATAAACATCGCCATTGGCATCAATTACACAGATATATTTCCCATAGTAACAAGGACTATACTTCACTCCGTATTTTTGAGCAGTATCTTCATCGAGTCTGTTCTGCTGCAAGGGAACCGGCCAATTCAGGACATAATTATAGGTGTTTTGAGAAAAGTTTATCGGGTGTCCGCGTTTTTTATAATCCATTATCATTCGAATGCCATCTCTCATCTTTTGGTCATCAAAGGGCATGCTCTTAGTTCTATCATCCGACATTGAACCATATGGCAGATTAAAGCTGAGCAGGAATTTCTCCTCTGCTGCGAGGTGAATAAGATGCTCTAAAGTATCCGTCGTTTTTTCTGACAAAACACCATTAACTCTTGTTACAATACCTGCATTTCTGCAAGCCCGCACAGTTTCTAATGCCTTTCGGTAAACACCCTTCCCTCTGTTTTCATCATTAATTTGCTCATTTCCATCAATACTGATACAAATAAAATCCAGCGTTTCTTTTAGCAACGGCAAATATTGTGTTGTTAGAACGCCGTTGGTAATAATTTCCAAAAGAATATTTTTCTTTTTGATATGTCTCAGGATTTCTCCAGCATCCTGCCGAATCAATGCCTCGCCTCCGGATATATGAATGAAACGCAATCCCATTGAATACATTTCATCAATAAGAGCCAGTATATCTTTTAATGGAACATCCCTATCAGAACGCCCCGGATAGTCGCCATAACAATACACGCAATTTATATTGCACCGATTGGTAATTGCCAGAGTTGCTTCTAGAGGAAAAGTTTTATTTAAGAGCCTGCCCTTAGATAAGTTATAAGCATACCGCCAGTATTTGTAATATCGAAATAGATTCATAGATCTCTCCCCTCTTTATCTTGGCTAAATCATTTACCGCTTATTACATTACAGCGTCTTCTTATTTTTATGCTTTTGCAAATCTGTCAAGATTATATCTTTACTGTCCCAAAACTCTTTTCCATGAACGGGATAGCGCTTTGAACCATTCCTTCTTATCAGATACTCAACAATAGAAAACGCCCTATTAAAAAAACAATTTTGTGTATACAAATAATAAAGGTCAAACGACAAATGCACAAAAAAACCGAACAGGATAAACCAGAAATAATGACTCCAAAATCCAAGGATAAACAACAACAAAAATATCTCTGCGGTATGAAAAAGACTCAGTCCATATACTGTCTGTCTTTTTTGCCACACCAAGTTATGGAATCTAAACATGTCTCTTATACCAAACCTTTTGCAGACAACTGCAAACTCAAAATAGTGGTCAACATCTATGAATATGACGCTTAAAAAAAAGATAATGACATCAACACCTAAAAATGGCGCCAATATTACACTGCCTACAGATGCCTGAATTGCATGCTGTTTTAATGTCATTAATTTTATCTCCAGATAAACATCATATATAGACAGTAAACCGCTATCTTCTATCCACAATAGTATCCACCATGCACGGGCAAAGGGTAAGGCGGATAATCTCTACGTGGCCTTAGGAGTTTGACGGCATATAGAAATTTATCTTTCCCTTGCCTCTTAAAGGATTGTCAGGTTTAAAAGCGTACATGGTTATCATATGGCAATTCTTTCTTTTGCCTACATCCACGCCCCTTAAAATATTTTTAACCCCATCTAACAACTCCAGAAACAAACTATCTCAGTACATAGGTACTAACGCCACTAAAATCTCTTTAAGCATCTTTTTATAAAGACGATTTACATTGATCCTTTATTTGATATAAGTAGCCTTATAAAAGGAAATTTTTTTGAAATAACCGTTCCTATTCACCCATACGTAAACCAGCCCCCCTATAAGGCTCAGTAACAATGTTAGGGTAAGAAAAAGCAGGGATAAAGCAAAAGCATTCCCTCTCCCTACCATTTCGCTCAGAAAATAGACATAAGCTCCTTCTCTAATACCAAGACCATTGATGGAGGGAAACAAACTCACTACAAAGATAATTGGGACAATGACGACTAATACGGAGAACGCAATATTCAAGGAAAGACTTTTTGATAGAAGAAATATTATCCCTTTGGTAAGAAATTGAATTATTAGTAATAAGATTAATATGTATGCAACAGATGTTTTCACCTTCATGATACCTTCGATTGTTTGGCAGATGGTATCAATAAACGTCAAACGTCTTAATTTTACCTTCGGTTTCAAAGGGTCTTACAATACTTTTTTATCTTTGAGGAACAATAATAATTCTTAAGAGATCCCCCCGCATTGGTTGCCTGGCTTCGACATTTCGAAAGTCAGGCTTTCTTAGTCTTTCTCCCACCATCCCCCGTTTAGAAAGTCAAAATTTAAAAAAACTATAATCTGAGCAAATTAGATGCCAATCAATGAAAATTAGGAACGAATCCAGATAACAGCTCGATTTAAAAATGTTTTCCACTATTTTATATTTCCGAAAGGAAGTCGAAACCAAACAAAGCATTTGCCTATAAATCTTGGCAGTGGCCTTCAAAAAATCACAAAAATGGTATCCAACCGATTAGAACCCTTATCTTTTTTGCGTTGCCCACAAGAATAGGCAATCTTTAAAATTATAAGCAACTCAACTCCTCCTCTCACATTGCCCCCTTTATCTGATTTCAGTACCCTTATAAAAGGAAAGTTTCTTGAAATAACCGTTCTTATTCACCCAGACATAAACGAGTCCGCCTATAAGACTGAGTAATAATGTAAGGCTGAGAAATAATAAAGATAAAGCAAATGCATTCCCTCTCCCTGCCATGTCACCCAGAAAATAGACATAGGCTCCTTCTCTAATACCAAGACCATTGATGGAAGGAAACAAACTCACGACAAAGATAATTGGGACAATGACGACCAGAACGGAGAATGCAATATTCAAGGAGAGACTATTTGACAGAAGAAAAATTATCCCTATATAAAGAAATTGAATTATTAGTGATAGAGACAACATATATACAATCAATATTTTCGCCTTTCTGACCCCATCGATGGTTTGAGAAATCACTTCAAAAAAACTTTTCATTTTGCTTTCACCTTTAAACAGCCCTTCCAAAATTCCTTTAATTTTAGAAGAACAATCTTTATTTAATGCTAAAAAAGTTAATAGGAAGAAAAGACCGAAGATTCCCCAGGTAACCACGGTTAATACACCGCTATTTTTTACATTTTTTTCCAGAAGAAGGGCGATCGAGGCTAATAAAAATATTGTGAAAAGACCGAAGAACCGATCAGTCAATATTGCTGCAATTGCCTCCCCCTTTCTTCCACTTCCTTGGGAGGCATAATAAATTTTTAAAAGATCCCCCCCAGCACTGGTTGGCAGAAAGTTATTAAAGAAAAGGCCAATCAAATTGAGAACGGTACAATTCCAGAATGTCAGGTGAATGCCCAATACCCGGAATATCTCCTTCAGGCGAAGGGAGATGATAAGGAGGG
>Ga0299912_10002092_pt1 | contig 16337 bp, 14 predicted proteins | sample RVTome_2_FD_207667 | JGI IMG/M metagenome (GOLD analysis project Ga0299912, IMG submission 207667) | Soil microbial communities from uranium-contaminated site in the Upper Colorado River Basin, Wyoming, United States - RVT95D214 (version 2) ... | reverse complement strand
ATATATCGGCTAAAATGTCAAGTAGCTTGAATTAGTTTGACCTAATGCTTTATTATGCTCTCTGCCGGTAAGCTTTCCCCTATTGAGACAGCATGGTCGTTAGAAAAATTGGTTAGCTGATAAAATAACTCTATTAAATTATTTATGGAAACATTACGCCATAAAATGTTGTTAGTAGCAATATCGATTATTTAAAGGAGGTTGCATCGTGACAAAAAACATTGGTTCGATTGACCGGGTCATTCGGTTGATTTTAGGCTTATTTGTGTTATCGCTTATCTTTTGGGGTCCCAAATCATATTGGGGGCTTCTCGGAATTATACCGCTGGGAACCGCGTTGGTCGGCTATTGCCCGCCATACACCTGGCTGGGGATTTCCACCTACAAACGTAAAACCGAAAAACCGGCTTAAACAAATTTTGCTATTTTCCTCCATCTTCGGCGGGAACTTGGAAACAAAATTAAACGCCGCCATAAAATCCTCGCCATTTGCTCAGTGGCGCTTAATCACCGGGCGCAATGAGGTTAGGCTGTCAGTTTCTAGCCAGTTCGCTTTCGAATTCAGTCAATGATTCTTTCCATTGGGCGTTTTCGGGATCATCGGCGGCAGCCTGTTTCATCAACACAATTGCCTCATCGAGCTTGCCCCTGGCTTTGCAGATTTGCGCGACCGTATCGAGAATTTGCGCTCTATCGCCGCCGGGCTGAGATAACTCAACCGCCTTACGCGATAATAACTCAGCCTCCTCGAGATTGACCAGGTTTTCAAAACACCACCAGGCGAAGCTGTTGAGCGCGTTTGGATCCTCGGTCCAGTTATCGGCATAGGTAGATTTTTTTAATTCAACCGCCTGAACGCTATCGCCTGTTACATACAGATTATAATCAATCAACAGACGTTTCTGATTACGCAAAGTGTGATCATCATCCGCCGCTACTTGAATATCTATGCCGCGTTTGAGATACATTGCCTGGTCAGCGGTTTTTTCGGTCCGGCGAGCCAGGCCACTCATCATGCCGGCCGTTTGGACTTTATCCTCGGCTTTCTCCGAAAGAAATACTTTCTCCGCGGCTGAAGCGGCCTCCTCATAAGTAAAAATTCCGCCGCGCACGCCGCCGGCCGTATTTTCGAAAATATCATATGAATAGTCATTTTCCGCGTCAAGCTCATCTGCTTGTATGAAATATTGTACAGCGAGTTTAAAATCGCCGGCATCGGCATGAAATTTGGCCAAGGCGATAGCATCCTTATGATTTGGCTGTTGGCTGAATTTGGCGGCTCTGGCGTCGATAGTGGTAAGATCGGCCATAAATTCAGCCATGGTTTCGAGAAAATAATCCTTGGCATAACCGGCCCATCTGGCAATAGGCGTGCCCTCGCTATTGGTTAGCACATATGTTGGATAGCCTCCAACCTTGAATTCTTTGGCCAGCTCGATACCTTCGCCTTTTTCGCAATCGACCATATAGAGCACCGCACCATCGAGGGTCCGCATGACATCCTTATCTTCTTTCGCTTCCCGAGCGAAATCCTTGCAATAACGTCACCACTCCGTGTAGAAATCAATTAAAATCGGGCGACCGCTTTGAGCTGCCAGCATTTTCGCTTCGGCTAGCGTTTCCGGTTGTTTGTCGCAATTCAGGCCGATAATCACAGCCATAAAAGCCATTAATAATAATGATGCCTTCTTCATTTTGCCTTTCCTTTGGCTTTTAAACTTGCACCTATACCATTAAACGATAATTAATACATTTTGATGCGAAATATCAAGATATATTTGACGAAGCAGACTGCCACCTGAATATAAAAAGAGAGATTACAAGAGGAAGAGACTCGCAAAAAACTATTCTAATAAACACGACAAGATTAAAAAATTGGACTAGGTTGAAAGAAAATAATAAACTGACTTGCTTTCATTTGATTGAAGTTTAAGCCTTGCTGGATAATCCGGTTTATGCACATTTGTCATGGAAAAAGCTCGTTAATAGGCCTGTACTGTACCAGAGAGTGATTCGGTAAAGAGAGGTGAATACGCAATTCCGGTTTTGGAGTATAAAACTATGAGATTATTTGGGAATTTATAGCTAAAACTATATTATTTACTTGAGCGACTCTATTTTATGTTCGAAATTCCTTAATTTCTTTTCATTATAATGACCAATCCATTGAAAAATGCTTATCAATATTATCAGCAGCAAAATGAAAGTCACGGCGAAATATATATAGTTGAACCGGCTTTTATTGAACATAAATAGAATATACCTGGGAACCTTGATTATACCGGAGATAAACCGAACGGTGTTTGACAATTCCTCTTTTAAGCGATTCGCGAATGGTGTTTTGGCTTTGAGATAGCCCATTTTATACAGCATATCCTGATATATCAGATTGGACTCGGCAATTTTGAAGAACGTGCCGAATTCCATAAGCTTATATTCCGGCGAATATTTATCCTGTAACAATATTTTCGAATCTATTTTCAATTGACGGCGTTTCAGCGATAAAAGCAATCTGGCCGGCGGAATTTCCCGTAATTTATCGAGATTTTGATAGGCAGGCTCATCCAGCAAGATTGGATCGCGATTTAAGTTATTCATCTCAGCCACCTTGGTCAGAAAATAATATCTTAAATCCGAAGCTCGCTTGAGTATATTTTTATCAAACAAATATGGCGTTAATTCCGATTCCATGAAATCGAGATCGGTTTTTATCTGCCTTAATCTAAGGCAGAATTTATACGCTTCCTGAAACTGGGCCGACATGGGAATCAACACCGGGAAAAACGTGGCCAGGATATGAGCGGAAAAATATCTGATATCCGTCCCGCCGCCGGGTGTGGTGAATGGGATTTTATCGAATTGTGATATCAGATTGTCATCCACGCCCTTAACAATCTCCAGGTTGTTTTGAACGCGCACCAGTTTAAGATGAGACAGCACGTTTTCGAAATAATTGATGAACTCATCCGTCTCGAATTTCCCGCCCCGCTCATATTCATCGATATAGCCAAAAAGTATATGTATGGCTTTATGCCTGTCCAAATCTTCCATAGTATTACCGCCTAATAAACATAAACTGCCAGGTTGTCCGCGCTTAATCCCGCTAATGTCTGAGGGTTAAAATTCCCTCTCAAATTTAAGTTTATCACATTCAAAGACTGGTCTTTAAGATCATCCATGGGTTTGAATATGAGGTTATCCGGGGAAGTATCAGCATCGACATAGACCGGGGCCATCCTTCCCGGAATATTGTTTTCATTCGCTCCTATTTTGACCATAATATAGCGATGGTCAGCGCCGCCGAATAAATCTTTTTTGATTGTGGTGATAACATCACGCGCTACAACATTGTTAAAACCGCCGATTTTTATAGTCACTCCATCGCGTTCCGGTTGCGTTGTTACCGAACTGAAACTTTGCAAATTGTATTCTTTCTGTTTATAATGGAGCAGCTTACCGGCTTTGGGCAAGACTCCGGCCAAACCGCCGACCAGGTTAATGAATTCCACAAAATCATTGATCAACAAAATAAGCGATTTTAATGTTTTGCCTATTTCCTGATGGTTATATTTGGCATTGGAGAAATTGGCCATGGCCGTAATAAACCTGTTATATAGTTCATTGTTGCCGAATTTCTTCTGTAAAATAATGGAAATATCTCCGAAAGTTTCCAACATGGATTCAAGAGTACCAAAAATTTCCTGATAATACGTGAAAAGGCCATAAGGCGTAATGGGTAGGTCCGGCCGAGGATGGACTTTCAACATCGCCCCAAGCTTGATTGACAGCGAGGACATTATATCCTGGAATAACTGATGTTCCGGACCGAATTTACCGCCTTTCCCCTGAGCCGCGGCATGAAACGCCTGATAACCATTGAGCGCGCTCTGACGAACCTGCGTTAACACACCTTTGATCCGAAAACAATAATCGGCTAAAACCGGATGCGCGCCGATAGTGGCGCAAGGTGGGATAAAATCCGCTGATAACTGCGGGCTATTATCATCGAATACGATTTCGGCAATTTTCAGGCAATCCAACGGATCGATATCAACCAGCTCGCCTACGATCAAACGATAATCGTAACATCGGTATGGATACCGGCTGGCCATATCCATCGCTGATGGTAGCCCGAAATTTACTTTTAAGCCGCTGGCATGCACATATACCGGAATAACGGAAGCGCCTGTTGGTTTCACCGGTCCGGTTTTCAGGCTGTTATCATATTCACTATCGATCTGGATAATTTTCCCGCCGGCAGTGAACGCGTAACACCGGGAAAGAATTAATAGCCAATTTTGCCCGTCATGATCCATCCGAATATTAAAAGTATGTCCCGAAATCTCGGCCGGCCTGGTCAGGCCATAAAAAGAAATACTATTTTTAATCGTCCACTGATTTAAATTCTCGAAATACTCTTCCTGCTCATCGAAATGGCCGGATTTAATCAGCATACCATCTTGCCAATTGATGGATATTAATCTTCCGGATTTTTTAAATTTTTCCATTACCTTAGCACCGTCTTTAAGATTTATTCAAATATCTCAGGTTTAGTTAAGATAGATACCCGGACAAGCGCTGTCAACTCCTTTCACATTCATCAGGATTTAAAACCGTACCGAAACCAAGATATGAAGCCCCGTTTTCGAAGCTTATGTCCTCGCCGGTCGGTTCGACCGCGATTTCACAACTCTCCACATAATATGGTAAAACAAGCCTTAACATATCGCCAAGAAGTTTCTTGTTTTCGATAATCTTTATGGCTTTAAGGACATCTTCCGGCTTATCAAGCTGAAAGCACACTTTCAGGCTCGGCTTTTCGCCCGCGAACTTGTCCCCGATGAAAGTATTTTCGCCCAGCCTAGATTTCTTTCCAAGACCGGCCAGACTAGCGGCGGGAACAGCGATTTCCTGATTGTCTAAAATTCGGGTGTTAGCTTTTAGTCCGGTGGCGGCCTCAAGAAAAACACGCAAACCGCTTTCCGTCCCCAGAAACCGGGATAGCCGCGATGGAATATAGCCCATCGAATTAATATTGAATTCATCAATTCCCGTCTCCGGGATAAAACATATCGAATTCAAATAGTCAATAAATCGCGATGAGTGATGTACACCGGCATATATATCCCTTGTCCATTCCAGCCTACATGACATCTTTAAAAACATGCTGTCGAAAATCGCGAATAATTTTTTAACGCCCTGACGGGGGTTATTATCCTCGATTAGATAATCGCTTAAATGATCGGTGAATAAATCTGGCATTATCTGGCTGATACCGGGGACGGCCGCAGTCAGCGTTATTTTATTTCCCGGAAATACCATGTCGCCTGCTTGCGGCTGTTGGCTCAGTATTTGCCCCTTGTATTGATTAAATTCGCCTTGTGTATATATAAAAATATCCTTATCCGGAATTCCCACTCGCCTTAAGTACACATAGGCGGCTTTCAAAGATTTCGATTGTCCATCCTGACGAAAGCAGAAATCCGGCATTTTAAAGGGCGCAAACATATTTATCACCCGCCAAACCCGGCTTTTACGATAGTCCCTATGGGACTGCGTCTTTCTAAAAACCTGGCCAATCTCGATAAAAACAAAACTCCCTCATCGGCCAGCTTAAATTTGTATCCGCCCAGATTAATCTCCAATACGATACAGCCGCGCAAAACGCCATCTCTTTCAGTTGATCCCGGCCGGGCTTTCGCCGAGATGATTCTTTTATCGAAAGACAGGGCCAGAGATTCAAAATCGGAAGGTACAATTGCCCTGTTATAAGACCGCAAAACATTCGGGAACGCCTTTAGCATATCATTAAAAGATCGGGCCGAGGTTCCGCCCTTGGTTATAGTCAGGTTGATGACCGATTCGATACCCGGCAACGGATTATATAGCGAATTAATTAAACCGACGCTGATGCCATTGGCATCTTCGCCGGAGGAAATCCTGTATTCCAGCGAAAACCTGTCAGGGATCGCTTCATTTTCGGGCGGAACTACGACTAACCTGAAAACGTTGCCATCGATCCGCGGCACATAATAGCATTTATTTCGACTATTTCTTGACGATGCATAAATATTATCGTAACCGCGACCGTGATTGTCATCCAAAGTCGTAATCTCGTATATTTCGCCGGCATTATTCTGAGGGGTGATCTCCATCGGTCCGGGACCATGGTAGAAATAATTTTGTTTTAAGTAATGGGCGTTTAAGCCTAATACGCAATTTGTGGCCGCGAATTCGAAACTCTTAAATTCTTTCGCCGGTATGCCTTTGTCCGATTCAATTTGAATCCAGTATAGCGGTCCGAGATCGCCAAGCTGTCCGCCACCTAAATCAGGGAAAACCCGGGTTAATTGTTCAGGCGCGTTTCCTGCTGCGCCCGCGTTGATACTATAAAAAAACTTCTGATACTCTTCCTTGTGTTCATAAGGATAATAATTATGGCCCCACAGCGATAGTTCGGGATTTGTCTGCTTTTTCCAGATATCTTTCGACTTTTCCCGACCGGGCACGAAAGGTTCACCGAAAACACCCGGAGACTCGGTAAATCTCCATCGGCTCCATCTTAATATTTCAAGCATTTCGGGGGATGCCTGAATGAATAATTCACCCGCCGGTATTCTGGTATCTTGACCAAATGGCTTTAGGCCAATATAAACGCGATCTTTATCTATAGAATCAACCGGCGCTTTAGCCGAATCGAAATGGCCTTTAAACTCACCCTTACCTTTCCATTGAGGATTCGTCCATAGAGTATTTACCCCCTCGCCGGTAACGGATAAAGCGAACACCGCTTCCACCGGATAAAGTTCTTTTGCTTCAATGGGAGAAAAATAAAAGGTAACACTTGGTTGTATGGAAGTATTGACCCAATAGGCTTCAGTCAGGATATTGACATTAGCAGTACTTCCACCGGTGGTGAATTTCAAGACCGTCGATGCCGGGATTGGATGTAATAATCCATCGAAGAAAACACGACAGGCAAGATCATTGATGATCGTATCGGAAATGTCGTTGATTTTACTATTAATTTCAGCCAGCCGCCCGGCAACGGCTTTAAACATCATATGGACAACAGGATCCATCTGCTGCTGCGATGTCGGGAATTCGGGCCAGATACCGCGCGCGTCTTCAAATAGTCTCTGGAGAATGTCCTCGCTGGTCAGAAGCTCAGCCCATTCTCCCTGGAAATGGCGTTCGATAATAATCCTCCGTTAGTGTTTTTTCCAATTTGAAAGATCTGCCGGTCATTTTCTCGGCGGCGCTTATTACAATTTTCAGAGGTATGATACCGGACTTATCGGCTTTCAGGCCGCCCTGAATTTTTACAGATACATTACCCAATCGCGGTTCGTTTTGTTCCAGTGCCGATTTGATCGTTTTTGCCAGATCTTCTTTTATCGTATCTATCTCGACCAAAGATTCATCCGGGCCTAACTGGTCGGTCCCGAATTTCTGATCGCAGACGACCGAGCCTCTTGGTGTTGATATAATGACTGCCACCACTTTGGCGATTGAATCGCTTAGCGAAGTGGTCTTAAACCTGGCGCCATCGAACTGCAACGGCAAATCCAAATAGTAATCCATACCAGTTTATGCTTTCAGGAAAATAGACATTATTAATTAAGCTTTATAATCCCGCCCTTGACATTTACCATAGCCCCACCATCTATATCGCAACCGGCCCCGGCTTTTTGTTTTATCTGCCCTTGCGATTTCAGGTTAATAGCGGATTGCGCATCCAGGGTGATTTCGCTGGCTTTGAGTACTATCGATTTATCAGTTTCGATTTTAACCGATTTCTGAGCGCCGTCCATTGATATTGTACAGGCTGAACCTTTGCTGGCAAAGCTGATTTTCTCGCTACCGCTTGAACCATCTAAAACCAGGCTGGCGCCGTCTTTCTGTACGGCAATCGACACTTTTTCACCATTTTTAGATGAATCCATCACTATTGAACAGGTGTCACCTTTGGCTTTAAAAATTACCTGCTCTTTATCCGGGGTGTCTTTAAGAAGAATTTCATTGCCCGATTTAGTACAAATAGCCTTGATTGTGTTGTCATCGGTGAATAAATCTGCGCGGGGCTGATGGGAGCCGTCATATAGTGAGCCGATAACCGCGGCGTTTTCCAAATGACGGCCTTTAATCGATACCAGGACGCCATCGCCAATCTCCGGTAAGAACCATGAACCATGAGCCTGGCTTCCGCCGGTCCCCGCCTGAAGTTGACAGACTCGGATAAATGGTGATTCAAGCCCATCGGCGCTCTCTGTTTTCCATTCGAATCTAACGCGTACGCAGCCAAGCTTATTTTTTTCAGCATCGCCGACATCGGTGACCCTGGCCCGTTCGATAAGCTGCTGAGGGAAATAATCATCTTTATAATAGGGATAAGCCAAATCCCGCGCTACCGCGTTGAAATTGCAGGTGTACTTGGCGTCTTTGTATGTATGTTCAACTTTGCTGACAAGATATAAACCGTCAAATCCTTCTTCGCCCCGAGACTCGGTAACCTGTTTCCTGGGCGACCAGGCGATTTTTAAAACCTTGCCGGGATTCAAGCCGAAACGATCTGTAATCCCATGCGCCCTAAGAAGGCCGGCGTTTGATTTTCTGGAAATTATTTCCAATTGCTGATCGAGGTCGCGCTGAGAGATCGGATTGTGCTTGGGCAAAATGCTTTCTCTTGCATTTGAAATCTTGGCGGCCGTCGAGGCCGTTTTGCCTAGAGGTATGCTGGATGGATTTGGTTTTTGGCTGTTGGATGAGAACCAACTGCCCTGTTTGTACTCGAAGGCGTTGCCCGATAGTTCTTTCAGTTTGGTGGAATCAATCGCGACTGAAAAGGTTTCGAGGTGATTGGCTTTTAGTTCGATTTTATCATCCGGAAGATCGCCGGCGACATGAAAATTCAAGCCATCGTAATATGTCCACCAGCCCTCAAATCCGGCCAGGTATTTGATCAATTGAAACGCGGTATTGTCGTAGGCCAGTAAGCCGGGATGAGTCGTCCCGCCGGAAGCGGAGATACTGGCATTGGGCATACCTTCGTTTGAAATAAGTTGATTAATTATAGCGCTGGAACTCATATCGCACCAGATATAATACATTTTACTTATATCGAGCATTATAGTCGGGCTAAAGCCGCAAATAGAAATATTTCCCAAATTTTCGACTTTGCTGGTGAAATTAACCTCGGTAATTACCCCGATAAACCGTATCTCGCCGCTATCCCCGGCGGAACTATCGGCTGCCGAAATTTTAACATTAACAGTTTTGGATAGCCAGGCGCTTAAATTGGCCTCCAACGACTTCCCGAAAATATTTTCTATTTCGGGGCGGCGCCTGAGTTCTATTTCGAAGCGATGATGATCGCCGAGAATCTGGCGAAGTATAAAAGATTCGATAATCGGGCTGGGTACCGCTTTATTATCTATCTTGAGTTCGATTTTTGATGAAACCATTTTATTTCAAACTGCTAAAAACAATAATTCAATAAACGGGCGGACATAAAATGCCCGCCCGCAATAAATCACGATTAAGCGCGGTCTTCCCAGTTGCTGTCAAGCTCAGCATCACCAACAGAAACGATTTCGGCTGAAATTACGAATTCCTCGTAGACCTGATTGGATTTACTGGCTTCAAAATCCGGATAGGTTTCTTTGTAGCTGGTGATAAAACCATCCTTCCAGGTTAGCCGCTTCATCTCCTGCCCGTCGCGCGGATTTTTGAGCACGATTTCGCCGCCCTTGAAATTATCTGCGGTTGAACGGCAAGCCCAACGGAAGATGGTGTTATTATCATCGGCTTCCCTGGTTATCTGGATTTGAGCCAAACGCGCCTGGTCCGATGGTTTCCCCCTGACATCCTTGGCAGTCCTAACCTCGTAAGACACCGCCTTGACTTTCGGTATTCTTTCACCTTCGATAAACAAATCAGGTGTATGCGCCATAAACGACCTCCTTTAAAAAATTATTTCATTTCAACTTCTGTAAAATCACCCTCATCGGAATGGCGGGCGGTTAAGTACACGTCAAACTGCCGAACTGAAGTAAACGGGGTGACATTCAATTTCACATCGATAATGTGTTTGGCCCTTTGTTCCGGCGTGGATGTCACTTCAAGACTGAAATCGCTGACTAATTTTCCCTTACCGGAATTCGCCCGCACGAAATCGTAAATATCTTTCTTAACTCTCTCCAGAAGCGTGTTATCGATTAATTTGAAGGTCTGCTTATTAAGATAGTGGCAGACATTCTTGGAAATAAAATCGGCCGTTCTTTTAGTGGCGTACACGTCGTAAGATTCACCTTTGAAAAGCGAACAATCGCCGAGAAATCTGACCTTGGCATCCCATAACACTGATGGAATAACTCCCTTGCTCAAAAATTCCTTGGCGCCCACGGCCCGATCAACCTCAAAGCGCACCGCCTTAACCGAATTGGAGGCTCCGTATTGATAACCTGCGCAAGGCTGCTGCATCCCAACTGTGGTATCCTGTTTGTAAACCAACCCGGCCAGAACAGATGAAGGAGGAAGCCACATATCTTCTTCCTCGTAACGATTTTTCTGCCTTCCCAGTACCCAGTTCGCAGCCACGGAAACATGGGCTTTTTCGGGAGTCGAACCGGCTAGCCCCTCTAAAGCGGGACCATTCATCTGCTCTTCCGCCTCCGCGAAATTCTCAAAATCAGGTAGATCAGTAAACACATGCACCTTGTTTTCTTCGGCCAGCTTGGCGAATTTATCGATATTGGGAATATCCTCAAGAAAACCGGGCACTACCATAAGCGAAAAACAATCGGTTAAGCTGAAAGCCCTGAACGGCTTTTTGATATGTTCGGCCAATTCATCAAAGCTGCTGCTGTCGGGATCGATTAACTCTTGCATACCGATATTGGCAAACCAGGAGTTAACCGGATCACCTGATGGCGAACTATTGGCGAAAAACTGCTGGATATTCCTGTATGAAGTTTCCAGCGGTTTTATTTCGCTAAAAATCGATGCCATATTGGAGTTAATATTTTCTCCCAAAGCCTGTGCTTCCAAGATCGCGGTATTTCGCAAATCTTCAACATCATCGCTTGAAGACAACATCTTATGCCACAACTTAAGCCGTTGCGCCATCAACGCTCTGGATGATTCGAACTGCGGCCTCGTTAAGAATTTGTGTCTGGCGTCCTTCTTGGCCGGATTAAATACCGATAAGCCAACCAGGGTTTCGCCATTTGACGCTTTAACCTGCGGCATCAATCCTTCGATTTTATTAAACGGAAGTTTAGCCTTCTCGAATTCTTTTACCAACTCGCCGATTCTGGCGCTGGGATCAGCTCCCGGCCGGGCCGCGACCGGTTCCTGCTTCAATGAGTCATCGCTATCGGGAGCGGGTTGTAATTTTTCTTCATCAGCCATTTATTATCCTCCGTAATTATATTCCTAAAAATACTATCTGATCCGTACTATTCCAATGAACCGCCCAAAAGCTCCAGGTTTTTCTCCATTAATTCCAGAAAAAGCTTTTTCTTGGCCGGGTCGGCCAGAAGCTTTTTCAAGGCCGCGTTTTTATTCAGCTGTTTGGCCAGGTCATCGAGAATTTCCTTATCATTGCTTGCCTGGGCAAGTTTCCCCGACTGAGCCATAATGCTCTTGGGACTGAAATCCTCCACGCTGTTGAATTTTAATTCAATTGTTTCCTCGCTGCCATCGCGGGTAGTGATTGAAACTTCCTGGCCGGGATTAAAGGTACTGAAAACTTCTTTCAGGTTCTTGCATTTTTTTGGAGTAACATCGCTGTCCTCATTATTGAGTTTAGTCGCGAAAAGCGTTTTATTCGATGGTAAACCCTCTATCGGGATAGCGCCGGAATCCTGCTTTACTTCTTCTCCGCCGATGTGCGGCTTATTTTGCGGCATAGCTTCCTCCATTTATCGCGAGAACTATCTCGCCTAAATAATACTAATTATCCTGTCAGCACGCTAATTTTAAATTTACTTTCCTCAACGCCGATTTCTATCGTGTTACCCGGCTTTACTTCACCGGTTATAATTTTTACCGACAGCCGGGAAAGTATTTCTCTCTCGATTAGTCTCTGGAGCGGACGCGCTCCCATCTCAAAATCATAACCCTCTTCGGCCAGCTTGGTAACCGCCTCCTGAGTAAGCTGTAATCTGATATTTTTATCGGCCAATAATTTTCTTACTTCATTAATTTGAATATCGACAATAACTTTAAGCGAGTCCTTGCTCAGCGTATGGAAAACGATAACTTCCTGAATTCTATTCAAAATTTCCGGCTTGAATTTCCTGAGCATTATTTCCCGTAATTCATCTTGAGTAAATGATTCACCCTTCCGGTCTTTTTCGACAATTTCCATACCGGCGTAATTGGATGTCATAATGACTATGGTATTGGAAAAATCGACTGTTGTGTTTTTGCCGTCGGTTAAGCGGCCGTCGTCCAGAAGTTGAAGCAGAATGTTGAAAATGTCTATATGAGCTTTCTCAATTTCGTCAAAAAGCACTACCGAGTAAGGCTGTCGCTTTACCGATTCGGTCAATAGGCCGCCTTCTTCATAGCCCACATATCCCGGCGGCGCTCCTATAAGTTTGGCGACATTGTGCTTTTCCATGTATTCGGACATATCCATGCGGACTATATTTTTCTCGTCATTGAATAAAAACTCGGCAATAGCCTTGGCCAGTTCCGTTTTGCCGGTCCCCGTCGGGCCCAAGAAAATAAAAGCCCCGATTGGCCGGTTGGGCCGTTTTAATCCTGCCCGGGCTTTGCGAACTGCCTCGGAAACGGCAAAGATCGCGTCATTTTGGCCGACTACCCGCTTGGTAAGATAATCCTCCATATGCAAGACTTTTTGCGCTTCATCCTCTTTCATTTTAGCTAATGGTATGCCGGTCCAGCGGGAGATGGTCCGGGCGACATCATCGGATGTAACCTTCTTTTCAATAGCGGATATGGCCGTTAACAGCTTATGCCCCGGCTCGACCAGTTCCGAGTTCGATTTGGGGTTATCCGGCAAAGCTATCGCTTGAGATTTTATCTCCGGTCTGTATGAGCAATTCTCATAGATATCTTTTAACTCACTTATATTGCTTTCAAGATTTTTGCTATCACCACTTTCAATCTGCTTGATGGTTTTATCCAATCTATTTTTCAAATTTCCCGACACCAATCTGAATAGCGATGCGGATTCATCCAGAAGGTCGACTGCTACATGCGGCAGGGTTCGCCCTCCTAAATAGCGTTTTGACATTTTCACCGCGTCAGTCACGGCCTCATCGGTGATTTTCAAGCCATGATGTTTTTCGTAACTTGTTTTGATGCCGCTTATTATCTTAAGCGCCTCTTCTATCGATGGCGGCTGAATATTCACTCTCTGGAAAAGGGAAGCTAAACCCTTATCCAATGAAAAATGCCGGGTGAAATTTTCCTCGCTGGTTGAGGCGATAACCGCCACTTCACCTCTGGCCAGATACGCTTTTAGCGGTCCAACCATCTCCGGCGGGCCACCGGTCGGCGAGGCTGTCAATAAATCATGGATGTCGTCAATGGCGAGGATAACGCTTTTAGATGATTCTTTGATACCGCCAAGAACGGTTCTGAATCTCTCCTCCAGCTCACCTCTGTATTTTATGCCCGATGTTATTTCATCAATATCAAGCTGTATTAATTTTTGTGCTTTCATTTCGCCAAACAAACTACCATCAAGCATGTGTTGCGCGAAACCTCTGAGCAAAGCTGACTTACCAACGCCATCGGGGCCGACAATTATGGGATTGGAGCGATGACGGCGAACCAGAATTTGCAGGATTTCGATCATTTTATCATCGCCGCCGATTGTTGGATCAAGTTTGCCCGAACGGGCCAAGGCCGTCAAGTCACGGCAGTAATTGCTTGTGCCGGTGATCGTAATCATATCCTCAGTGTGCCCATGGGCCGGCTGCAACTCGTCTGGGATTTCTCCCAAAGCTCTGTATAATTCACCCTTGGAAATATCCATCTTGGCAATGAGCTCGGATGATATACTTGAACCCGAATCAAGCAGGGCTAAAAGCAGATGTTCGGTTTCGATCTTGGGGGCTTTAAAATTATCGCGTTCCAGATCGGCGGCAGTGAATATATCTTCTATCAGCGGCGACATCGGCAGCTTCAGTTTAGCCATATCCGATTTTGGGAAGCCCTCCATATCCATTTCGACAATGGATTGAAGCAACACAATATTCTTATCAAGGTAAGATAAAAGCGATTCGACGGCGCCTGATCTTTTGCGTAATATCGCTAAAAGCAGATGTTCCGGCATAACTTCGGTATGCCTTTTAGACAGGGCTATATCCTGGGCGTTGATTAACGCCTCTTTGGCCGATTTGCTAAGTTCTGATATATTCATCTTAATGCTATCCAATCAGTTATATTGAAAAACGTAACTAAAATATGGGCTTACTGATCATCCCTCCCTAATATTGCTTAAAGCAATACCCTCATTCAAGACATCTAATCCGGCTACAAAAGATACGGGCGTAAAGACTATAATGTCAAGATATTTTATTGGGTTGGCTCGATGATTTGGGCAACATTATTAACCAAGCGAGATTTAATCTGATTTCACCGCAAATGCTGATCTTGGGAAAAGAAGTCATAAACAGCCCTTCGATTATCTCTTAGCCAGTCTGGATAAGTTTTATAAACGGCATACGCTTCGGCAAAAAACTCTTCGGCGGCAGCGAGGCGCGAAGCATCGTCACTAGCGGCTTCGGCGACCCTTTTACTATACGGCGTAACAGGAGTTAGCCTTCTGATCGTTCGCCCAAAACTTATCATCATAGGGCTTTCGGTGGCTTGCGTGTACGCCCGGTTCGCTGATTCCGCCGATGATATAGTTTCGCGTAGCCTGGCCAGATCGCTTTGATATTCAGCCCGCTGATCATCGGGGACATTTCGCGGATTTTCGTAGCGATAAGTGAAACTATCGCCTTCCCCGCTTTCCGAATAATAATCCGGCCAGCGAGTCCGCATTTGGCTTCTCGCCGAATCGTACCGCTGTCTTGCTTCACTATCGCTTCGGCCAAGCTGACGAATCCCGCTATACGCAATTGCATGTCCGACTTCGTGAAAAATAGCAGCCACAACTCCGGGTAAGATAGCCCCGGTATTAGTACCATAAGCTAATCTGAGCCCTTCTACATAGCCACGATTGTAAATCTCAACCTGATGTTGTGTTTGATTATATTCGCCACCTATCGCTTCGCGGTCTTCGCCGTGGGTAGAGGATGAGGCGTTTGTCCGTCTAACGACACTAAGGCCTCTAACCTTGTCAAGTTCTGTGTCTGCAAAAGCATTCATTGACATTAATGCCGCTTTTCGTTCATTCGAGTCGTTAAAACCTGATAGGCTAATATTATAACCTGTCAAGCGCGTAGTTATTGTTTGAGCCTCGCTATCGTTTGGCAAGGTTGAGGTTGGTGTGCCAATCTTAAAGATATCCAGGCTGCTGGTATTTGCGTTAGCTACAATATTAAAAATGATAATTCTTGCCGTGCTGCCGGTTCCTGACGGTGTAAAAGACACGCAGTAGGTGCCCATCACATTATGAACTGGATGACTATCGCGAAATGCCTGAAGAGCGACAAGATGTTCAGTGTCGGAAAAATCGTTGCCGTGAAATTGGCTGGTGAAATCTCCAATAGTTATGGCGTCTGCCAGAGAATCTTCGCCAATGGCAGCCGCTCTGATAATCATTTCTACAAGCTGAGGCTCGAGCCGAATAGTGGCCCTTCTGCCTGTGCCGCCTCTGGTTCGCGTATTGCCTCCTCCACCGCCGCCATGATACAAAACTTTTCTCCTTCCAGTTTAAGTAAGGTATAGCTTTGTGACAAATGCCTTTTTGTTGGGCAATCTACCGGCCAACTTACTGTTTTGATACTTCCACTTCATAGGTGCCTGGGGGCGCGTCATCGACACGGGCAATGCCATTAGAATCCAGCTTACCTGTTTTCTGAGTTCCATCCGCCAAAGTAATCGTATAATCGGCATTGGCCATGGGATTCCCGTCGCCATCAATAAATTCAATCTCTATCCAGTCTTTAAACTTCAATAACCCTGATTCCGCCTTTTCGCCATATTTCTGCTGCTCAATTTCCAGTATGAAAAAATATTCCGGCGGATTGTAATTCTTGCCATATTTTTTCATTTCCTCTTGAGATGGAATTTCGTCGGTATCCTGATGATATTCGTATTCCCACATCACTTCGATTTTGTTGTTTTTCAGCAAAGTCGGCAGTTCGGCGATTTTGTCGTGGTTGCCATCCTGGTCAAGCTCATAGATA
>Ga0299912_10002091_pt1 | contig 16339 bp, 16 predicted proteins | sample RVTome_2_FD_207667 | JGI IMG/M metagenome (GOLD analysis project Ga0299912, IMG submission 207667) | Soil microbial communities from uranium-contaminated site in the Upper Colorado River Basin, Wyoming, United States - RVT95D214 (version 2) ... | reverse complement strand
ATCTCGATTTGTGGGCGGCCGGAGTCAGACAATTTTCGATCTCGCTTGATTTTCCGGATGAGCGCCATGATGATTTCCGGCGCATTCCCGGTCTGTATAAACGTCTCGATCGACTGATACCGGAACTGCTGGCTATGGGCAATGGCGATGTGGTGGTCAATACCTGTATCACCCGTGTCAATTATCCGTTCCTTCTGGATATCGCCAAAAAAGTGGGGCAATGGGGCGCCAAGCTAAATTTCTCCACCTATACTGATTTGCGCACTCACGATAATCAGTTCAACCTTCGCCACCCCGAAGACACGACCAAGCTCCATGCTATTCTGGATAAGATGTACGCCCCTAACGGCGAATATGCCAATGTGATGACCTCCGAGAAAGTAGCCAGACGTTACACCGATTTTTATAAGACGCTCAGCGCGCCTAATTGCGGTACCGGCTATCGGTTCTGCATAGTCAATCCCGATGGCCGTCTCACTCCCTGCGCCATGTTTATCGAGGAAAGGTATGACAACCGCCGGGAATTGATTGAAAAGTTCGTTAAAAAATCCGATTGCACCGGCTGCTACATTTCCATGAGGGCTAATACCGAAAAATCGGCCTGGGAGTTATTGACCGACAATTTGAATTTCTTCAAGCTCTCGCAAAAAAGCGCGCGGCGGTATGCGGTAGCGGAACAGGAAAAGGAAGAAGTACCGGCATAAAGCAAAATAATTAATCAATTTAGCAGGGGCGTATCGCATATGCCCTGAGGTTGTTGATAAAACAGCACAAAAACGAAAACAATAAAATGTTAGGTCAGGTCGTGCCCGCAAGGGTGTGACCTGACGTATGTTAGCAGGCAGGTCACGCTTCGCTACGACCTGCCTGAACACGATTATTGCTTTTGTCGACAGTTTGGGGGCGTATCGCATACGCCTTTTTTTATGATATGACAAAGAAAAAAGAAACTTTCAGTTTCAAAGCCGAAATCTACGCTGTCGGCATCAACCGCTGTGTAGACATAGCAGCCAAAATCAGCCGGAATCTTGGCGATGAAAAGCATATACCAGTAACAGGCAAAGTGGAAAAAATAGCCTTTCGTTCCAATCTGGTTCCGCGCGGGGATAGCAAGCATCGCCTGTTCATCCACAGCAGTATCTGGCGGCGGCTCGATGTCGACACCGGCGATACGGTTAGCATAACCCTTCAGCGTGATGCGCAACCCAGAGAGGTTTCTGTGCCGACCGATATTATGACTGCTTTAAGAGGTAACAGCGAAGCCTTGTCGGCATTTGAAACTATGACTATCAATGGCCGTCGAGCCTTCGTGCGCTGGATTTCGGAGGCTAAGCAGACAGAAACGCGTGCTAATCGCATTCAAATTGGCCTGGAACGGTTAATTGAGAACAGGCAAAAAGGCCGGAATAAGAAGAATTAGCCTATTTTAAATCTTCGGGACGGAAAAGAAGTGATTTCCTTAGTTAACTGCGATCTACATTATGATGAAGCATCGCTTCGACCCTGATGCAAAACAAAGAAGCAAAAAATAATAGTTTTAATGCTACTCCTCTTTCATTCTTGATTTAAGCCCAAATCCTAGAGACCAATCATCTTTAAACCATTTGATTTTTTCTATAGATTTTATTTCGTTTTCCTCAACATTTTCTATCAGTATATCTTTGCCGCTTTTATAATTATCTATCAGGCTATTGATATTGACTTCATAACCCCCGATAATATACCATGTTCCTTCACCAACATAATATAATTCATCTTCTTGTTTTAATAATTTATCGAAATCAATATCAAAATCATTAACATCATATCCATAACCTTCATCATAAAGACGAATTAAAAAATAAATATAATGCTCACTATCTACCCGATAACTATTTATTTTCTTTTGGAAAAAATCTTGTGCAAAACCATGATAATATGGGCTAAATTTTGTTAACAGATACGCGTATTTAATTTTTGTTTTTATCATGTAGCCTGGTGCCCGCCAATTCTCATAATAAAATATTGTATCAATATCTGAATTAGGGATTAAAACTGGGCTGAATTCTTTAATTCTGCTTCGATAATCCTTTAAGTAGGCCTTGGTAATATCTTTATAATTTTGCATCGAAATCCTTAAATCTTCATGCCCTAGGAGGTATCTAAAGTAAGGACCTAATACTAATTTTCTTTCATATTTTTCCTTTTGTATATCCCAATATGCACAAGGCAATGTCCATACACCCAGAGTGAATGAATGAAAGCTTTTATCATGCATGATGGAATAACAACCGCCTATTTCCATTAATGGACTATGATTTAAGGTAAACAAACTAGAACAGCTAAAATATATTGAAATATCGTCTTTTTGACTTTTTGTTATTGATTTTGCTATGGTTGCATGCGAAATAAAAAAGGGCATTTGATAACCGAATCCAGCCAAGTAATCCTTGCCTATATCCCAATAAAAATTCGCTTGCAAATCCGGTATCTTTTGGAATCGATTGAAATCATAACATATAGAAAATATTATTTCACTATCGCCTTTCTTTATATGTTGTGGTGATATAAAATGATGAGTCGTACTACAGCAAATTATTGTGGCGAAAACAAAACAAAAAAATATGCTTGCCGAAAATCGTCTCATTTCGAAAAGCATATTAAAATATCGATCTGAAATCAAGGATTATTCCTGAACTACCTCTTTTACGCCCGGCACCATTTGCACTAAAGCTCTTTCGATTCCCATCTTCAAGGTCATAGTCGACATCGGGCAGCCATGACAGGCGCCGGTTAATTTCAACTTAACTACGCCATCGGCGGTAACATCTACCAATTCGCAATCGCCACCATCCGCCTGAAGTGATGGCCTGATTTTATCTAATGCTTTCTGAACCTGTTCTTTCACTTTTTATTCTCCGTTTATATTATAATTTTTTATTTGCCGTTAAGCTTGCCTATTATTTTCTCGGCGATATTATTGAGTACTTTTGCGGCTTCACTATTGCCGTAAGAACTGACCGGCTTGCCCATGTCGCCGCCTTCGCGCACTATTGTTTCCAGCGGAATCTGGCCCAATAGCGGCTGATTGAGTTTGACCGAAAGCTTTTGCCCTCCGCCTTCGCCAAAAATGAACTGTTTCGAACCATCCGGCGCGATGAAATATGACATGTTTTCGATGACGCCAAGCAGCTTGAAATTCGCCTTGGTCGAAAGATCAGCTACTCTCTGGGCTACTCCCGAGGCGGCCGGTTGCGGGGTTGTCACCACCAGCATATAGGCGTCCGGCACGGTCTGGGCAATCGATAGCGTCACATCACCGGTGCCGGGCGGCAGATCGATTAACAGAAAATCGAGCTTGTCCCAATAAACTTGAGTGAGGAACTGGACTACAGTTTTATGAAGTAGCGGTCCACGCCAGAGTACGGCCTGGTCCTCGTTGATAAAAAAGCCCATCGATATAATCTTGATACCATCTTTAGCCACCGGGATCATGACATCCTCGATAACTGTCGGTATATCGTTGACTCCCATCATCCGGGGTATCGAAAAGCCATACACATCGGCATCGATAATGCCGACTGAATAGCCGGCGTTTTTCAGCGCGTAGGCCAGGTTAACAGTCACGGTCGATTTGCCCACGCCGCCTTTGCCGGAAGCGATACCTATGACATATTTAGCCTTGGTTTTATCGAATAATTCTGATGTTGCCTGGCCGGTCATCTTTCTGGTTAGATTAGACCGTTCTTGTGGTTTCATTTCGGTAAAACTGAGTTTGACTTTCTCGATTCCCTCAAGCGGCATCAGAGCGGCCGTAACATCTTCCTGGAAACGGTGTTTGAGCGGGCAACCGGCAATAGTAAGTTTTATCTCAACCTGAACCGTTCCATCATTTTGGCTGATTTTATTAACCATGCCCAAGTCTACTATCGAGCGGCCCAATTCGGGATCATTGACTTTTTTTAATGCTTCAAGAATAGTATTTTCATCTATTTTCTGCTTACTCATCGGCTAAATCATTCCTTTCAATTAATATAGACAATTCTTGTCTATATAATACTCCCGAAAATAAGCTAAATGTTCCGCAAGTCAAGGATTTATTTATTTCTTCATAAATCGGGTAAAGATATGATATAAAAAAGCCCCGAGAATCATAATTCACGGGGCCGAATAAAAGGTTTTTTGTAATACAATATTATTTTGATGGCATCGGGCTGGGCGAGCCTGCCAAAATTGGCGGATCCTGGTTCATGGTGCCGATTTCGGTCACTTCGCCGGTGGTTCCATCGATTGAACAGACATGCCAGTACCAGCCCTCTCCGGAATCGACTACGTTCGGCGGCGTAAATTCCTCGACAGTTCTATCCGGCTTGAGCAGTGATACTTTCGCCTCGCTATTGGGGATATTCCCTTCCTCAGAGTATTGATGAACAGAGTAATAGTACGTGCCCGGCGATTCAAACTGAATGACGATATGTTCGGGTCCCCAGCTGGTAACATCGTCAACATCGAGAAAGGCATATGGTTCGGTCGCGATAGTGCCTCTGTCAACCCAATAAACATGGTAGGAACTTGAACCAATAACCGGAGTCCAGAGATGCGAATCGAGATCGTATGGGATCTCGCCCCAGGTTAACGTGAACTGGGCAAAGAAAGCGCCTTCGGCCAAAACGGCATCATTGATAAATATGAACGGCAGAATGCTATCGCCATATTCGACATAGCTGTAAGTTAAAGTATCAGCATTGAAAATATGAAATTCCAACCCCAGAAGCACGGCGAAAACGGTATCGCTGGGGATAGATTCGTCATCCAGGATTACCGAAATGGTTTGTACTTCGGCATTGGTTGCGGTTGCCACATCGCTGCTTACATGGACGAAAATTGAATTATTGTTGGCAATGGTACCTGCCAGTTCGAATATTTCCGAAAGCGTGCCCTGATCCTCGACAGCCGTAGTCCAGCTATCGACCGGGATTTCTTCGCTGTTAGCGGGGTCTTCGCTGTATGAATATACATCCCTGGTTATGCGCTCTAAAGTAATAGAAACATCAGAGGTAAAAGTGGCCATTGACGTAGTTTTTGGCACGTATACTATACCTCCGTTATCATCCATTTCTTGGTAAGAAATAACTTTATAATTAGCGTAAAACACATCGTTGCCGGCCGCGAAAATATACAAATAATCGTGGAGCAGATGACCTGTTACACTGATGCTGGCAATTGGCTGGGGAATGAAATCGACCACGGTAACCGTAATAATATGGCTCCCAAAATCGAGTTCGACCTCGCCGGCGCTGTCCGTAACTCCGGTAGCTGAGGCCGGTTCTTCGGGGTAGGCAGTGTCCTGATTGCTGCAAGCCGAAAATGCCAATAATGCCAAACTTGCGGCTAAAATTATCCAATTCCTCAAACTCATAGCAACCCTCTCTTGTTATTTTAATATTTTTTTATCTTCTATAACGCACCGTACCATTGATTTATTCGGCGGAAACCAGGGTTTCTTTAGATATCATCCAAATCCCGGGGCGCAAAATAGCGCCAAAATTACTTTTTTAAAGATAGGTTGGGGATAAATAGCTCGAAATACAAATAAATAATAGTAATAATTGGTTGTCAGAAGAGAGGTTTTTATATTATAATCGAATTATCAAGGAGGAAGCTATGGCCAAATCGCCTTTTGGCTTTTGTGGGTTATATTGTGCCCGGTGTGAAATCTATATCGCTTCAACTTCATCGGATTTAAAGCAAAAAGCGGTTTTGGCTGAACAATTGTCCGAAATTCAAGGCAAAAATATCGCCCCTGATGATATCCATTGTTGGGGATGTTGGGCTAATAATAGAAATTGTTGGGGTAAAAGGTGTCATTTCAGAAAATGTGCCAGTGATAAAGGAATCGATTTCTGCTATCAATGCCAGGAATTTCCCTGTGAGAAGCTGGTTGATTTTTATGAAAAACATCCGGAAGCGCGCGATAATTTAACTCATATCAGTAAAAAGGGACTGGAAGCCTTTTTTGCTGAATTGATGACTAAAGAAGAAGATGAAAATTAAAATATCAAGGAATCATAAATTAGCTGATAGTTGATTGCGCGTGATAAGGTGTCCTTTAAAAGATAGCTAAGTTACATATAATATTGAGGAAAATTATGCCAAAAAGACAATCGGTTGAACGGGAAATTAATTTTGATTCGCAAGATTTACCGTTTTCTCTGGGCCCGGCCTATCTGGATTATTGTGTCAAAAAAGGCTGGTTGATTAAAACCGGGGATGAACCACAGGCTCAATATGAACTTACTGAATTAGGACGCAAAAAATTAGATAATGTCTCGCTTAATTTCGATCTTTCGACAATAGTCACCAAAGGCGATGGCCCCAAGAAAAAAAGAAAAAGGCAGAAAAAATAAAATTCAGGCGCTCCGTTCATTTGAGACCTTTATAACAGGAGGCTGTATTGGGCTTCTTTGACGACTTACGGGGGGCGATTTTCGCCGGAGAGTTTTATCATCATATTTTACAGCGATCGGGTAAAAATGCCTGGGCGTTCTTTATGGTTCTGACAGCAATCCTGGCTGTTATTGTAGCGATTTTCTGGAGCATGCAAATTAATGCCGCCCTAAGCGATGGTATTGCGTTCTTTGACGAAAAAATTAAAAACGTGGAATTTGTCGATGGCAAAATCGTTAATATGCCTTCCTTTCATGAGGCAATTCAATATAAGAACTGGACCTTCTATTTTGATACTTTATATGTTAATGAAGAATCATTCAGCGGCGCGGTCAATCCCGGACAAATGCCTGCGCTTTTCGTTGGGCCGACCACATCTTTTATCGCCCAGGATAATAAAATTAGAGCGATTCCTTATCCGGCTACGTTTTCTCAAACAATAGATAGCGAATATTTGTCCAACAACAAATCTACTTTTATTATCGCGGTTTCCATTGTCTGTTTGATAGGCGCGTTTTTGTACAAATTTATTTCCGCCTTGCTCTATATCTTTTTAGTCATCACTCCTGTCGTATTATTCAAATACCGGAGGATGAGAATGAATTTTAGCTCCGGATTTAAAACAGCCCTCTACCTGGCCGGTTTCCAGCTGATTGCTTCCACTATGCTTGATCTGGCTCAGATCAGTCTTCCCTGGAGTTTTATTATTTACATCATGTTTTACCTGTTTTACATCGGCGCGTATGTGAATATAGATCTATCCGCTAAGGCCTCTTTAAAACCCATGGCGAACACCTGATTATGAGAGTAGCGATTACCGGCGCCAGCGGTTTTTTGGGCGGAGCGCTGGCCAAAGCCTATCGGGAAAAGGGCGATGATGTTGTCGCTCTGGTTCGGGCCGGCTCCAATACATCGATGTTGGCGGAACTCGGAGTTGAACTTATCGAGGGCGAACTGACCGAACCGGCGAGTTTTCTGAACCTGCTTGATGGCGTCGACTTGGCTATCCATTGCGCGGCTATGGCGGTCGATTTCGGGCCGTGGGAACATTTTCAGGCGACCAATGTCGATTCGGTCAAATATTTCCTGGAAGCCTGTCTCACCCAGAAATGCCGGAAAGCGATCTATATATCATCAGTGGCGGTTTATGGTAATGGCCGTCATCACCGCGGCACCGATGAGGACGCGCCCTACGAGGATATAATCATTGACAACTACACTAAATCCAAAATCTACGCCGAACGGATAGCTTTCGATTATTATCAGATTAAAAAAACGCCGGTGACGATTATCCGGCCCGGCTATATCTGGGGCAATGGCGACCGGGCAATCATGCCTAAAATGATCGACGCGATCAAAACTAAAAAACTGGCGGTTGTCGATGGCGGCGTAAATCTGATGAACTTGTCGCATATCGATAATGTAACGCAGGGGATCATGCTGGCCGCCGGGAAAGATATCGCTATAGGCCGCGCTTATAATTTAACCGATGGTTCTAAAGTCACGACCCGGCGGTTTTTCGAGGATCTGCTAAATATAATCGGCATCGATTACAAGCTCCGCTCATTTCCCTATGTGCCGGCTTATGTGGCCGCTTATTGCTGCGAGCTTTACGCGATTCTCAAACGCTTCCAAATATACCCGCCTTTAACCCGTTATACAGTCAGAATGGGCAAGTACGACCAGATGTTCGATATCTCGCGGGCGATGAACGAACTGGGGTATAAACCCAGGGTCCTGTACAAAGAGGGCCTGGCCGGCATGATCCGTTATGTCAGGCGGCTGTACTACGGGCAGAAATAAGAGCGGGCCAAGATAGCGGCCGCGCTCTTGATTGATAATTGTTCTAAAATGCAACATCGATAAAAAAACAGGCCGTATATTAATACTTAAAATCCTCTATACTTTTCCATGCCATAAGGGATTAGCCGATAGTGACCATTATAGTATTGACAGCAATGTTATAGGCTATAAAGATGTATTAAAGAAAAAGATGGACAGGCCCTGAAAATTTATCGACAGGGCAAATATATTTTGGCTGATAAAAACAAATCAAACCTGGGAGGTTATATGTTATACTGGTGCATTGCCTTATTCGTCATGGGGATTATATCATTTCTCGATAATATTTTTAGCTACGGAGAGGTTTTCCGCTGGATTAACTCCGCACTGTTTATGCTGGTGTCGCTGGGAATATTGATTAGAACCAAGATGATGGTGAAGATCGGAAAAATCGAAAGGCTGATTGAGGAAGTCGAATTTTATAAACGCGAAATCACCGGGCTGAATCGATTAGTCAAGGAAAACAAGAAGGAATTACAGACAGCACAGGATAAATCCGCCTGATAGTCAAAATTCGTTAGGCTTGTGGCCGCGAATATCCTGGTTTGCTCTCAGACAATACGAGAGACGGAGACGGCTACCGCGCGCCCAAATGACTTTACTAATTCATCAACGGCAGTTCGACATTTTGTATCAGCTTGTTTATAGGGCATTTGTCGGTAAGAGAAACGTAGGCGCCGCATATCGGGAAAAACAAAGCGACGATAAAAATCCAGATAGCCAGAATCCGACCGAATTTTCGTAAGGTTCCATCCACTTTGCTTGTCGAGAAAAGCACGAAATAGCCTATTGTCACATAAATCGTGGCTGGTATAAAACTGATGAAAAAACACATAGCAAACATCTCCTTCTGTTAATGTTTCTCGTATTATTGTATCCCTCTGCCCGGCTTTGTGTGCTGCAGACGCCCGCCTGCCCGTAAGTCTTTGGTTTAGGGTCACACGAGGACGTGTGCCGCCCACGAAGTCCCTCCTGTAATACTTCGCTATACCATATATATACTACCACAATATGATATAGTAAAGAAGTTTTGAGACAGTCTCCTTAGACCAGACCCTACGCCGCCTAACATTAATATTTACAAATCCGGCTTGAGAGGTGGTTCAATCTTGCTCACACTACGGGTGAGGCACACAGGAGGGCGTAGGTCAAGCCTACTTGGGGCTTGACGAGCCCGTTACCGCGCGCCGGCCAATATCTTGACACCAAATCATATTCCTTGTATTTTAAATTATGAGTAAATTGCGGCGATATTTCACAGGAGGTTATTATTACTTCATTACAACCGTCACGCTGGATCGGGCGCCGATTTTAATTAAGAATGTCGATCTTTATCATACAGCAATTGATCGGACCTGCAGCTGGTTTGATCTCGAAATCATAGCCCGGGTAGTATTGCCAGATCATCTGCATTTACTGCTTAATCCGAAAATCAATAACCTGTCAAATGTGATAAAGGTGTTTAAACGGGATTTCGGATTTCTCTATCGGCAGCGGCTGGGCATACGTACCGGCCGTGTCCGGCAATTACGTTTCTGGGATCATGCCATCAGGGATCAGGCCGATTTGAATCGTCATATCGATTACATACATTACAATCCTGTCAAGCATGGCCTCGTAGCGGCAACCCGCGAATATATTCAATCATCATTTTTAAATTATGCGCGCGATGGTTATTATGATATGAATTGGGGGGACAGAGAAGAAATCGGTTTCGAGGGGGAATATGGGGAGTGATGGCCGGCATCATGGACGATTAAGCGGTATGTCAGCCCCGAGTAGGCTTGACCTACCGCTACTGCTATGGGGGAAAGTAAGCGTAAGGGCGTGACCTTGCGTCCGCCCGGGGGTGGGGGTACGGGGATATTGATGGCGAATTGGCCGCCCATGCCCATCCCCTCCCAGGGTCGAGCAAGCTGCGACCCCTACGCCGCCGAATAATAATATTTACAAATCCGGCTTGAGAGGTGGTTCTATCTTGCTCGCACTACGGGTGAGGTACTGGTTACTAATTAAAAACAATATATTTTGACAAAATAGGTAATGCATATTATAGTTTTTTTATGAATATGAAAAATCATAGCGAGTTACCTTTATATAGGTTACATCCCGAGTTCAATAATGATATAATAGAATTAAAAAATATTCCCAAAGCTATTTATAAAGCCGGTGAAGAACTTGTTAGTCGTGATAATAAAGAATTATATCAGATAGATTTAATATTATTTGGTCTCATGGATAGAACCGTAAACTTGCTAGATGCATTAATTTTTTGTCTGGAGAAATTAAATATTGTAGCAGCTGGTTCGCTATTAAGAAATCTTATAGAAAATTTAGCACTAATTACATATTTCGCTGAACATTCTAATGGCAAGATAGCAGCAGAAAGTATTTTAAAGTACGGTCGCCCTAAGATATTTGAAAAAAATAAATTAAGAAATCTGCGTGACAGTGAAATTATTGATTTCCTAAATGAGAAATTTGTACTAGCCAAAAGCATATACATTGAAACAAGCGCATTTGTCCATTTTTCCCCAAAACACATATTCGGTATAACAAAACCGTTAGATAAAAATAAACGATTGTTTGAGGGCCATATTTCGATTGGAAATGAAAATTGGCAAAAGCCAGAAATACGTAGGTTTATAGAAGTAACAAAAGCTATTTCTAAAAAAATTCTTCAATACATTGATGGATTTGGAGATTTTATTAAATCCAATTTATAATATCCCAATCTATTGACAGAGAGTCTATGTGACCTGTTTGTACTTAAATCTCACTAATTCTGCAGATAAAATAACGCGTGCATATAAATCGTGCTTGACTATTTTAAAATGATAAATATAATAATAGATGCTAGAGGCAAACGGTATGTTGTGCCCAGCTATAAATATTGTAGTATGCTGGTACTGTAGGTATAGCAATATTTATTCGCTTAAGAGTAAATAAACAAGTAGCGTTATTGAAAATGAAAATGTAAAAAAACATTTAATTTCGGCAATGATACGTAATTAAAGGAGGTTTTATGTGTACCAATATAAAACTTATATTTTTTGCCTCGTTTGTATCTTTAGCCTTCTCTCACATTACACTGGCAAATAGCCAAAAGGCTGAACAATTTTATATAAAAGCATTAAATCAATATGATGCCGGTGATTTGTATAAATCTGATAAAAATATCAGAAAGGCCATTGATGAGGATAGACAAAATGCAAAATATCATCGTTTACTCGGTGATATAAATTATAGGAAAGAGGCGTGGCCGATTGCAATATCGGAATATCATATATGCCTAGAATTAGATACTAATTATACGGATTTATATTACAAACTGGCAAAAGCTTACCTCTATTCAAGAAAATTTAATGAATGTTTTGATTACTATAAAAAATATTTAAACATTTATGAAACAGATACTACAGCCTGGAAAGAGATTACCGATATTTATGAAGCGTCTGGCAATATTCTGGAAACTAACTTTTGTTATAATATGCTAACCGAATTGGGTGTCGTAAACAAGGTTAATCAAAGGCGAACACAATATATTGACGGACATCTTGATCTTGACTCCTCAATAGCAAATGCGATTATGGCCGGTACTGCACTAATTGGCATGACTGCTGAACAAATAAAAGCAAGTATAGGGGAAGCAACAGACATAAATCGCACGGTTTTAGATTGGGGAGTAAAGGAGCAGTGGGTATATGGTAGCCCTCCCCAAATATTTCTTTATCTAGAAGATGGTATACTAAAATCATTTCAAGATTAATAAGCATAAAATGATAAATAATTCTGCGAGTACTTTATTTGCTTGCGTGGTTATCTTTAATAATTACTTCTATCCCCCCTATTTGCCCCTCCCCCTCCCCCCAACATTCCCCTTGCCCAAGCCGCTTGCAGGCCATATCTTCACGCTATGCAAAAGAAAGGCGACAGGCTGTATCTGGGGGCGCATATGTCTATCGCGGGCGGGGTGTATAACGCGTTTCTGGCGGGTGAGCAATATGGCTGTGAAACGATACAGATATTTGTCAAGTCATCCAACCAATGGCAGGCCAGGCCGTTTAAGCCCGAGGAACTGGAGCGCTATCACGACGAGCAGAAACGCACCGGTATCGAACCGGTGATCGCTCACGCTTCCTACCTGGTCAATCTCGGCTCCCCTGATAAAGCGCTTCTGGATAAATCGCGGCAGGCTTTTCTGGAGGAGATGGACCGCTGTGAGAAGCTGGCTATCGGGTTTCTGATAATCCATCCCGGCAGTCACATGCAAGCCGGGGAGCAAGCCGGTATCGATACCGTAGTCCAGTCGCTGAACTGGCTTCTGGAACATGCCGATAGCAGTCGTGTGAAAATCACCCTTGAAACGACTGCCGGACAGGGCACTAATCTCGGCTACAAGTTCGAACAGCTGGCGGAGATGATCGGCAAATCGGCCAACCCGGATCGGCTGGCGGTCTGTTTCGATACTTGCCACGCATACGCTGCCGGTTACGATATTTCGACCGACCGGGGTTACAGCCAAACCTGGGCCGAATTCGAGCGTATAATAGGCATCGATAAACTGGCGGTGATTCATCTGAATGACACCAAAAAAGGTTTAAGCAGCAAGGTCGACCGTCACGAACATATCGGCCGTGGCGAACTGGGCAAAAAGGTGTTTGAACTGATAATGCAGGATAAGCGGTTCAAGAAAATCCCGAAAATACTCGAAACGCCCAAAGGCGATAATGGCGAGATGGATGATATCAATCTTAGCTTGCTGCGTAAGCTGGCATCAGCGAAAAAGAAAAAGTAGACCTTGTCAAATACACCAAAAATCAAGCTTAATAGGAATGGACTGATATGAATCGTAGGCTTAGAGTCGCAATAACCGCCGCCGCAATTATGTTCTGTTTGATCCTGCCGGCCGGGGCAGATACTTTTCTCAGGGTTTATGCCACTTACAACGATGGCCGCGACACTGTCGGTCAGGTTGAACATTTCCTCGAGTTTGGCCGGATGATACCGGTGTTTATCCCGCCGTATACGGCGCATTTCACGATCTTTCCTCTGGCGGATTCCAATTACCGGGCCGAAATTGAATTTTTCGAACTGCCTCCCGGCTATGGCAACTATAGCAGAACACTGACCGCTACTATGAACACCTGGCAGAAAATCGATAATCTACCGGCTAAGGGCAACGAGTTCAGCTATTCATTTATAATTTTTCCCGACACTTCTGAATACATGAATTTGCTATCCATTGACAGCCTGACTAATTTCGAATCGATACATTACAAATCGCGGCTTTTACGCGATTCCTACGCCGACTATAAATGGGAAGCGCGCAAGGGCTATCTCGAGAATATTTATAATTTCTATCGCAAGGAGCATGATGTCAGCCGGTCCGGCAAGCTCGATTTCTATATCTTCCCCGGCGGCAACAACACGCCCTGCGTCGATCACGCTTCTGGTATCGGTTATGACTTCCCGAACAAGGCTATGTATGCCGTGTTCAACGAGAATTTCGATTCGGCCCTGCCTCAGTATACCCAGCGCTATGTGCTGTACGATACCTGGGGCTATACCGCGCGCTGGCTCGTGGTCGGCTATTCCCGGTATTTCCTCGATGATATCTACCGCGCGCGAAGAATAGTGGCCGATATGTCGATTGACGAGATTAAAAATATTTTGGCAGATGAATACCCCTCGGATGTTGAGCACGCTGATATTATCTGCGGCGCATTCGCCCGGTTTTTAATCGATAAGCATGGCTTGCCGCTGTTTAAGATTTTGTATGAAAAGTCCTCGCCCGGCAAGTTCGCTTTTACTGAGGTCTACGAGAAAAATTTCGACCAGATGATCGTTCAATTTAAGGATTATCAGAAAGAGTTGAAATTAAGCGAATCGGACGCGTTTTTTATCAGGGATTTATTCTCCAGCCAGATGTGGTTTGACAAGGCGCTTGAATATGATATCTGGTTAGCGGCTCAGCCTGTCAGGCGCGATTATCATCTCAAGAACCTGGGCGCGACCTTTTTCCATATCGGCAATTACGCCGAATCGGAAACCTGCTACACCGCGCTGGCTCGACGTTATCCGGAAAGGGCGGATGCGGCTTACCTGTTGGGGCTGGCCCTGCTTCGCAACGGCCATACTCAAAAAGCAATTTCGCGGTTCGAAACAGTCGCGGATTCATTCCCCGACGCGGCCAAGATGTTAGCCGAAATATACTTCGACCGCCGGGATTTCGACAAAGCCGAACGGATGCTAAAAAAGGTCGCCGAATTTCCCGACAGCTGGACTTCGATATTAAAGGCGCGGCTGGCTATGGCTGGAGGCAATCAGGATTTGGCCGGTCCAATAATTAAACGGGCGCTGGATTTAAGCCATCAGGTTATCTCACAGATTCCCGGCGAGGCGCGAGGATATAACGATGCCGCCTACGGATTTATGCTAAATGGATCATACGCCGAAGCCGAATCGGAATTGCGGGCGGCCTTGTTTGTCGATTCCAGACCGTATTACCAGGCGGCCGCCTATCTGGCCTGGGGACGGCTTGATGATTTGCGGAAAGATCGTAATCAGGCCCGGACAAATTATACTAAAGCGCTCGAAATTAATTCGGGTGAATATATAAAGATGTTGGCTAAAAAATATCTCAAAGAACCGTTTGGTTTGCGATGACATTTTTAAATTCGATATTTCTGGCCGCTCTGGCGGCCGTTGTCATACCGCTATTAATTCACTTTTTATCCCGGCGACGGATAAAGGTTGTCGATTTCTCATCACTGCGGTTTCTCATGGTGATGCAGAAATCGAAATTGCGCTGGCTGAAAATACTCGAACTGTTGCTGCTGATTATCAGAATGATGATTATAGCCTTGATCGCGCTGGCGTTTGCCCGGCCCGCTTTAACCGGCAAGCATGCCGCCAGTCACGCGCCGGCTTCGGCGGTTATACTTCTGGATGACTCCCCCTCGACCGAACGCCTGTCATCGGGCGGGATGGTGTTCGATGACATCAAGCGCGGCGTCGGCGAAATTATCGATATGTTGAAAGCCGATGATGAGATCACGCTGATTACGCTTTCCGGCCAGCCGATAATTAGCGGACCTTATTCCGATTTCGAACGGGCGCGAGAGACGCTCAATTCGTTACAACCGCAGCCGGCGCCGCCGAATTTCCGGGAGGGCTTGCGTAAAGCCTCGGAGATTTTAGCCGGGAGTCACAACCTCAATCGTGAAATCTATATCTTCTCCGATTTTCAGCAAGGCGGTTGGTGGGATACATCAATTGAAACGGTCATTAATCCGGACTACCGCTATTTCGCCTTGAAATTCGAAAGCGGCAATAGCGAAAATGTCGGTCTCCAAAAAATCGAATTCCCGCCACAGCTTCTGGCTCCGGGGGAGGAATTCGAGATCGATGCTTCGATTAAAAATTACGACGATAAAGCGATTCAAAGCCGGCTGCTTGAACTTTTTATCGATGGCGCCAAGCGGGCGCAAACATCGGTAGATTTGAAACAATCGGGTACAGCCAACGCCCGATTTTCTGTCACTCCGGATCGGCCCGGCTATCACGATGGCTATTTCGAATTGGAAGATGATGACTACAGCCCCGATAACAGGTTCTATTTCAATTTTGAGATACCTCACAAGATATCAGTTCTGGGCGTGGCTGAAACCCCCGAGGCGATTCGGGTTCTGTATAATATCATTGGTCGGACACAGACCGGCTATATCGATTTTTCCGGCGTGAACGTGTCGGGCTTCAGCCGTCAAAACCTAACGGATTACGACGTGATCATACTCAATGACATAAGCGCGTTGCCGCCGGCTTACTTTAATTCGCTAACTGATTTTATCGGCTCCGGCGGCGGCCTGTTTATTATCTTCGGCAATAACAGCAATGTCGAATCGTATAAAAACTTTCTTGAGGATAGAGCCGGCCTATTATTAAGCGGCCAGGTTTCAGCTTCTGCGGAAGATAGCCCCGACGCCTATTACAGTCTGGATAATTTCGATTTGACGCATCCGGTTTTCAAAGTCTACTCGCCGCAAAATCCCGAAGCGCCGGAGATACC
>Ga0299912_10002090_pt1 | contig 16340 bp, 16 predicted proteins | sample RVTome_2_FD_207667 | JGI IMG/M metagenome (GOLD analysis project Ga0299912, IMG submission 207667) | Soil microbial communities from uranium-contaminated site in the Upper Colorado River Basin, Wyoming, United States - RVT95D214 (version 2) ... | reverse complement strand
GAGTATGTTGTCCACCTCGTCAACTATGGCGTAGTTAAGCTGACGCTGGACGTATTGGGACAGGTCTATAGTCATGTTGTCCCTGAGGTAGTCGAAGCCGAACTCGTTGTTGGTGCCGTAGGTAATATCGGCTCTATAAGCCTGCTGGCGGTTGACGGGTCGGAAGTGGGGCCAGCGGATATCTTTTTCATCGGTGTAGTCGGGGTCATAGAGACGGGCTGGCAGGTGCTCATCCGGATTTTGCAGTGGGTAGATGCTGGCGACGGTTAAGCCGAGGGCATGATATATGGGGCCCATCCAGTAGGCATCGCGCCGTGCCAGATAGTCGTTGACAGTAACAAGATGGCAGCCCTCGCCGGTAAGGGCATTCAGATATAGAGGCAGGGTAGCGACTAAAGTCTTGCCCTCGCCGGTCTTCATCTCGGCGATTTTACCCTGGTGAAGGACGATGCCTCCCATAAGCTGGGCATCGAAGTGGCGTTCGCCTATGATACGCCTGGCGGCTTCTCTGACGGCGGCGAAGGCTTCGGGCAGAAGGTCATCCAGCGTCTCGCCGTTTTTCAGCAGGGCTTTGAATTCGTCTGTCTTGGTGCGAAGTTCAGCGTCACTGAGTTTTTGGAATTCAGGTTCTAGCGAATTTATCTGAGCCACAATAGGCTCAATACGCTTCAGTTCTTTTTCGTTGGAATCGACAAGGCTACCGAGCCACTTAAGCATAATTTTTCTACTCGAACAGGGCGCCTATAGAGAGGCCGGTGTGAATGCGGTGTATGGCTTCGCCTAGGAGCGGAGCTATGGGCAGGACGGTGATTTTATCCAGCTTCTTCTCGTTGTTGATGGGGAGGGTATCGGTGACAACAACTTCTTTAACCGGCGATTTGGCTATTCGTTCTATAGCTGGTCCGGAGAATATGGGGTGGGTGCAGGAGGAATAGACTTCGGTGGCACCGCGTTCCAGGAGTGCGTTAACGACGTTTATAAGTGAGCCAGCGGTATCGATTTCATCGTCGATAGTTAAGGCACGCATGCCTTTGACTTCGCCGATGATATTGAGGGTTTCAGTGATGTCGGCATTGCCAATGCGCCTTTTTTCGATAATAGCCAGCGGGGCGTTTAGCTTAGCTGCCATATCACGGGCATGTGCGGATATGCCGATATCGGTGGCTACTACCACTAGATTATCCAGCGCCTTCTGTTTCCAGTAGTCGCTGAGTATGAAGAGAGCGGTAAGTTCGTCCACGGGTATGTTGAAGAAGCCCTGGATTTGGGCGGCGTGAAGGTCTATGGTTAGTAGACGGTTGGCGCCAGCGGTGGTGAGGAGGTCAGCTATAAGTCTGGCAGTGATAGGTACGCGAGGCTGGTCTTTTTTATCGGTACGACCGTAGGCATAGTAAGGTACGACAGCGGTAATTCTACCAGCGGAGGCCCGTTTGAAGGCATCAATCATGATAAGGAGCTCGACCAGGTTCTTGTTGACGGGTGTAGAAAACGGTTGGATGACAAAGACATCTCGTTCACGGACATTTTCTTGAACTCGGACAAAAATGTTTTCATTGCTGAATTCAAAAACCTCAGCTTTACCCAGGGGTATATTGAGGTATTTGCATATTGCCTTGGCTAGCATTGGGTGAGCGTTGCCGGTGAATACCTTGAGTTCATCCATTAGTCACTCCTACCATTTCTAGTGAGATAATTATAGCACCAAAGAGGTTGTTACGTCTCACCCTTATCCTAACCTTCTCGGGAATGAAGCCATCCGAAAATGTAGTGCCGACCCTTTAGGGTCGAGCTCCCGAGGCTAAAGCCTCGGGGCTACATGTTTATTTTTATTGTATATCACTCGCCCCTCGAGTGAGAGGGAATGAGGCTAAGTTTGTGATGTATAATACTTTGTAGATGATTGTAATGAGAGTTGACCAGATTATAAAGTTACTGAGCACGAAGTACGGCAAGCACAAGTGGCGACGGAGGCAGAGCCCGATAGCGGTGCTGGTTCAGACGATTCTATCTCAGAACACATCGGACAGAAACTCCGGGCGAGCTTTTGAGCGGCTTCTGGCTGCTTTTGGTAGCTGGGAAGATGTGGCTAATGCCAGTGTTGACCAAATTTGTGGGGCTATAAAAGCTGGCGGTCTGGGGGCAGTCAAAGCAAAGTATATCAAGCAATCGCTGGAGGAAATACGGGCAAGGCGAGGCGGGTTCGAGCTAGACTTTTTGCGAAAGCTGCCTGTAAATGAAGCCAGGGATTGGCTAAGGCAATTGCCCGGTGTAGGGATGAAAACGGCTAGCGTTGTTTTGCTTTTCTCACTGGGTATGCCGGCCTTGCCGGTGGATACACATGTTTTCCGCGTCGCCAGAAGGCTGGGGTTGATTGATTCTAAGGTTTCAATAGATAAAGCTCACGTATTACTCGAGGGACTTGTGCCGCCCAAAGATGTCTATCAGTTTCATGTCTTGTTGATAGAGCATGGCAGAAAGGTATGTAAAGCTCAACGACCTCGCTGTAGGGAGTGCGTGCTAGGTAGATTGTGCCCTAGCTATGAGAAGTTTGTGGGGCAAAAGTGGAGTGAACGGGCAATGTGACCACGAACTCTGTACCCTTGCCCAATGTGCTTTTAGCCATGATGTCTCCACCGTGAGCCAGGATTATCTGTCTGGCAATAGCCAAGCCCAGACCGGCGCCGGCTTTGCCTGCCGAAGGGTCGGCGCGATAAAAACGCTCAAATATATGCCGTAATTGCTCGCCAGGAATACCCGGGCCGGTATCAGTTACAGCAATTTCGATGAAGCCGGGTTGTGGATGTTGGGCGGTGATGCTTACCTCGCTCCCCGCTGGCGTGTGTTTTAGAGCGTTATCAAGCAAGTTGCTGAAGACCTGCTCCAGGCGGTCGATATCGCCGGTGACGGGCGGCAAAGGCTCAATGTCGGTTTTTAGCCTTATACCTTTTTCTTCGGCACGCATGAGAAATATTTCATAGCACTGCTGCAGCAGTTCTTTCAAGTCCACAGGTTCTTTGACCATAGTTATCTGTCCTGATTCGAGTCTGGAAAACTCGAGCAGTTCCTCTACCAGACGCATCATGCGTTTGGACTCGTCCTCGATGACGCCAGCGGCTTTAAGCTGGGCTTTTTTATCTTTGGCAGTTCCATCGACTATAGCCTGGGCAAATCCCTTTATAGAGGTGAGCGGGCTTCTTAACTCGTGGGAGACATCGGCTACGAAGTCGCGCAGCATTTGCTGTGAGCCTTTCACCTGCTTTGCCATCTGGTTGAAACTTGCTGCAAGGCCTTTGACCTCTTTGGGACCCGTTACTGGAACTTGCTGTTCATAGTTACCGCGAGCTATTTCCTCGGCGGCGTTTGTCACGCGTCGGATAGGGACGTAGACGGAGCGAGCCAGGAGAACAGCTATAAGTATGGAGACGGCTAAGGCGGCAAGTCCTGCCCATAGGAATGGTTTGGCGAAGTCAGCCCAAATGGCTAGAGCCTCATGGCGAGGTATGGCCAGAACCAGGGTTTCCGGTGGGGTGGAGGGATCTGGGGGTCCGAACAATCCTACGAGGGGATGAGCGACGAATATAAATCTTTCTCCGCCAGGTGCTATATAGGTTCCGACATAAGGCGGTGGTCTGCCAGGGGATGGCTTTTCGATTTCCAGCTTTGAGGGTGGTATCCAGGAACTATCCTCGGGGATTGCTTGTCTGATGATGACGTCTTGAGCGTCCAGTAGAAAGATGTACGTGCCTGTTTCCTGTGACATCTCCTCCAGGTTGGTCCATGCCTGATTCAGGGAAACCTGGCCTCTGGCGGCTGCTCTGAACTGGATGTAGATGGGCAGTGCTGTATCGGCCAGGCGTGCCATTGACAGTCTGTTGAGCTGGTCACCAAGCAGAACTATTAAGGAAATGGCAACTATGCTCAGACATAAGACTATGATTAAGATGTAGGTGAGAATAAGGCGTGTACTCAGGCTCATTTAAACCTCTATCTATAGCTTATGGAGCAGTTTTTTCTGTGACTATAAACTTTGTTCTCAACCGCTTTATGTTCATGATTTCAATGCCATCTTGTAGCCTATACCTCGGACTGTTTCTATCGAGGCATCTGCTCCGCTTAACTTGTCCCGGAGATGGTTAATATGGATGTCAACGGTTCGCGTTTCACCGTAGTAATCAGTTTCCCAAACTATTTCCAATAGTCGGTCTCGGGTCAGGACGACCCCTGTGTTTTGAGCCAATGTTGCCAGCAGGTCAAACTCTTTAGTTCTTAGCTTAAGTGGCTGGCCATTTATAGTTGCTTCGCGTCGAGCGGGGTCAATACGTAAATTACCTACCTCTATGGCTTCTCCAGATTTGAATCCGGACTTGTAACGGCGGAGAATTGCCTTGACCCTGGCTACCAGCTCTCTAGGATTGAACGGTTTTGTCAGGTAATCATCAGCCCCCAGCTCAAGCCCGACTATTTTGTCCACGTCTTCTTTCCGGGCAGTAAGCATCAGGATGGGGATATCGCTTTTCTTGCGTATCTGCCGGCATACCTCAAAGCCATCTATGTCAGGTAGCATCAAATCGAGGATGACGAGCGATGGCTTAACCGAGCTCACTTTTAAGAGGGCATCATTACCGGTATTAACTCCTTCTACCCGATATCCCTCTTGCTCGAGGTAGAGCTTGGCAAGCTCCGAAATATTCGGTTCATCATCGACTACCAATATAGTTGACATGACTTGGCTCAAGTTCGTGGTCTTCATTAATTATATCTTAAAGCGTTTTGCTATGCTTGTAGTTTAAAAGGAGGCAAGCCAGGCCAAGACTGGGTTGCCTCCTTTGTACGTTTAACCTATTTGTGTACTTTTAGACGTTGCCGTGGTCTCATTCCTGTGGCTCTATCGGTTCGAATGGGCCCCCTGGCCCCATTGGTCCAATTCTTGGAACGTCCGGCCTGGCTTTTATCCAGGCTTTGTACTGATCAGCCTGCTGCTGGGTCCAAGCGCCCTGACTTACCAGCTCCTGAAGTCTGGTATCCAATGATTGCTCACGCAGTTCACTTTGGGCCTGCTTGAAGGCATTTTCAAGGTCTTCCGCATTTATGTTAAGAATTGCGGCGACACTCGTTGTCAAGTCATCGCGGCGCTCTTGAAGATTGGCTACCACGGCCTGGCGTAGTTCGGGTCGAATCTTTGGCATGTCAGGTCTTGCCTCCATCCATGCCTTGAACGCATCCATCTGCTCCTGAGTTATTTCGCCATTGTCCAACAACTTCTTAAGTTGTCTGGGGCCAACATTTGGTATATCTGCCGGCCTTGACTCCATCCAAGTCTTGTACTCATCTGCCTGCTGTTGAGTGATTATGTCTTCTTCTACAAGCCGCTCACCCATTGTCGGCATAATTCCCGGGATGTCCGGCTTTGACTCCATCCAGGCCTTAAGCTGGTCTATCTGCTCTTGAGTTATGGTACCCTTTTCCAGTGCCTCCTCAAGTTGTCCTGGAGGAACCATGGGGACATCCGGTTTTGTTTCCATCCATGACTTAAACTCGTCGGCTTGCTCCTGGGTTAATGTGCCCTCAGTTATTAATTCTTGAAGCCTGGCATCAAGAGTTTCCTCTCGCAGTTCCGTTTGAGCCTGCTTGAGGGCATTTTCAAGGTCTTGCTGGTCGATACCAAGTATCTCAGCGACTTGGGACATAAGTGCACTCTGGTGTTCTGGATTCTCACCTTCTTGAGCCAGTGCTATAACCGGCATGCTTGCGATGAGCATCACGGCTACCAGTACGGTGGCAAAAACGATCTTGTGGATTTTTTTCAATTTTTTGGACCTCCTTTCTTTTGACTGGAAGCTAACTAGACCATGTTAGGGCCCTGTCTAAGGTCTGAGCTAACTTTAGTCTAATATCAGTGTAGCAGTGGATTGTTGCCTCGGTTTTATCCTTGTGTAAAGTTTTGGTAAAAATTCTTTATGCATGTCTTAATACACTGGCAGTGGATTGTGGTCATGACGAGGTCTTACTTAAGAAGGCAAGGTTAGGTAGCAAATGGTGAGTTTGTCGAGGCAGCTCTGATGATGCTTCAGTGAGTCTGGATTATTTTCTTATGTTGAGGGTGTAGGAGCAGGCTGTAATCATCGCTGCGGCAAATAGCGCCAGTATAAGAAATTCGGCATAAATCGGTAGCAGCGTATCTGTACCACCGAAAGTGCCCCAACGCAGAACATCGACGCCGTAAGTCAGCGGGTTTACATAGCTGAAATCCCTAAGCCACTGTGGAGCAGAGGTTAAGGGGAAAAGCGCGCCGCTGGTGAAGAACATGGGCATAATTACCAGGCTCATGATAAAGTTAAAGCCTTCCATGCTGGTTATAATAGAGGCTATAAGCAGCCCGATACAGACCAGACCGATGGAAATGAGAATCATAGTAGGGAGCAGTATTACGAAAGATAGCGGCGACAGGTGTACACCCACCAGAAATGAAAGAGGTAGCAAAATGGAGCCCTGGATGAGCGCGCTGGTACTGCTACCCAGAGCTTTACCGATTACGATTGAGGTGCGGGAGATGGGCGCTACCATAATCTCTTTGAAGAAACCGAACTCTCTGTCCCAGATTATGGAAATACCTGAAAAGACAGAGGTGAAGAGGAGGGTCATCCCGATTATGCCCGGAAATATATAGGTTTGATAACTCTGCGTGCCGGACAGTTCCAAGCCTCGCATACCGCTGCCGAAAACTAACAGCCAGAGCACAGGTAATATGAATGAGGAAATAATCCGTGATTTTTCCCGCCAGTACCTGATTACTTCCCGTCGCCACAATCCGTAGATTTTCCTCAGCTCGCTCATCTTCTTTGCCTCGTCATGAACTTCTTGAATTGCGACTCGGCTTCTTCTGCTCTTATCTCTCGACCCGTGTAGTGAAGAAACACATCATTTAACGTCGGGTGGTGGATAGATACGGAGCTGACTTCTATTCCAATCTCAGTAGCAACTTTAATTAATTTTGGTATGAGCTTTTCCGCATTTGCCACAGCTAATCTTATAGATTTTGATGAGTCTATTTGAGGGGTTAGTTTGAGTTCGCTCAGTCTGGCGGCGAGTTTTTCCGGTTGAGCTGTAGTAATAGTTATGACATCGCCTTTCAAGGCCGCCTTCAAATTGGCAGGAGTGTCAATAACTTTGATTTTGCCGTAGTCAATGATGGCAACTCGATTGCATAGTTTGTCAGCTTCTTCCATGTAATGTGTGGTGATGACTATAGTGATTTCAGTTGTTCGGGCCAGATTTTCGATGTATGCCCAGAGATGCTCTCGAGTTTGAGGGTCCAAGCCTAGTGTGGGCTCGTCAAGAAAGAGCACCTTAGGGTGATGAAGTAAACCCCTGGCCAGTTCCAGTCTTCTTCTCATACCACCAGAGTAGGTTTTCATGGTGGAATCAGCCCTGTTTTCTAACCCCACAAGGTTCAGGACTTCTGAAATGCGCTTTTTGGCCAGCTCTGCGGGTATATCGTAAAGACAGGCGTGAAGCTGTAAGTTTTCTCTGCCGGTGAGGCGGTCATCGATGCTTGGGTCTTGAAAGACGATGCCTATGCTGTGTCTGACATTAGATGACTGCCTCGATATATCGAAGCCGTTTACTGTGGCCTTGCCTGAAGATGGGTTAATTATGGTGCAGAGCATGGAGATTATCGTTGTCTTGCCGGCACCATTCGGACCGAGCAGACCAAATACCTCACCGTAATCTATGGTGAGGTTCAGGTTATCTACAGCAACAAGGTCGCCATATCTTTTGGTTAGCTCTTTGGTTTCGATGGCAAATTTCGTTCTCATTGGTTTCTTTCACGAAGTTTTGCTTTAGGCCAGTGTAGTGGTTTTCCCTGCCGGGGACTTGATTGTCTGTCAAATTGCTTTGTGTTCCCGTTTTTAGAAGAAAGTCTCATTAGTAGTTCTAGTCTATTCCTGGGGTGGGGAAATGATGGCACATAGAGACCACTTGTTCGGCTATTTCTTTTTGTATCTTTTTATCTTCAGGATGGGAGAGCACCTTCAAAATGAAGGAAGCGATTTGCCTAGTTTCGTCGGGTCCAAAGCCTCTGGTCGTGATAGCTGGTGTGCCCAATCTGATGCCGCTGCTAATCTGCGGTGGTCTGGGGTCGGAGGGAATGGCATTTCTATTTACCAGGATACCGGCAGCCTCAAGCGCTTCCTGAGCGGCTATACCTGTTATTCCGGTTGCGGTAAGGTCGACGAGGATGAGGTGGTTGTCAGTGCCACCTGATATGAGGCGTAAACCGTTCTGCTGAAGTTCGGCAGCCAGAACCTTGGCATTCTCCAGTACCGCCTTCTGGTAGGTGGTGAACTCAGGCTGCATGGCTTCAAAGAAAGCTATGGCTTTGGCAGCTATGGCGTGTATCATCGGTCCACCTTGCATCGCAGGGAAAACGGCGGCATCTATTTTTGAAGCCAGTGCTTCTTTACATAAAATAAAGCCGCTGCGTGGACCACGCAAGGTCTTATGAGTGGATGAGGTGATTATTTGGGCATGCGGTACCGGAGAGGGATGTAAATTTGTAGCTACTAATCCGGCAATGTGAGCCATATCTGCCACAAGTTGTGCGCCAGCGGCATCGGCTATGCTACGAAATTTGCTGAAGTCGATAATTCGTGGGTAGGCACTGGCTCCAGCCACAATAAGCTTGGGTTTGTGCTTTAGGGCCAGACTTTCTATATTGTCGTAATCGAGTCTCTCGGTTTCTGGGTCAAGCCCGTAGGGGACAAAGTTGTACCATTTTCCGGAGAAATTGGCCGGGGCACCGTGAGTTAGATGACCGCCATGACTTAAGCTCATCCCCATAACGGTATCGCCGGGCTTGAGAAAGGCGAAGTAGGCTGCCATATTGGCTTGACTGCCACTGTGCGGCTGGACGTTGGCATGCTCGGCGTGGAACAGTTGCTTGGCGCGCTCAATTGCCAGGCTCTCGATAGCATCTACATTAGGACAACCGGCATAATAGCGGTGTTGAGGATAACCTTCGGCGTACTTATTGGTTAATATGGAGCCTTGAGCCTCGAGCACTGCTCGGCTGGCGTAATTTTCGGCAGCGATAAGATTTATAGTTTCTTTTTGCCGCTTAGCTTCTAGTTTAAGAAATCTAGCGATTTCGGTATCTTGTCTGGCGTTGTCACTCAATACTGTATCTCCGGAAAATCTAGAGAATGATACCACTAGCTTCTAAGTCAGGTCAACAGCCGTGACTGCTTGCTAAAGTCGCAATGCCTGTATATACTTTGGCTTGCTTGTTTTAAGGAGGGCGCATTAATGAATTCTAATATCTTTAAAGTCGGGTCGGGCGTATTTGTGATGATGATAGTGCTGTTTAGTTCTTGTTTGGTGGCGTCGGAGCCCGAGGGCAACAAGCCGCCGGTAATCTCGAGTCTTGAAGCTGAATATATGAATGTTTACCCTAAAGGCGGCTCTGACATCAGATGCGTTGCTTCTGACCCTGAAGGCGATGCTATGCAGTTTGTATGGTCATCCACCGGTGGTACTTTAACCGGCGAAGGGCCTATTGTTACCTGGGAATCACCGAATGATTATGGTGACTATTATATTATGGTAACTGTTAAAGATGTCAATGGAGGTAGTGCCGAAGCTACCTTAACTATGAGCGTGATTCCCAGACCAGCTTCGGCTTGTTGCGGTGGTCGATATAAAAAATGAAGGTAGGTTAAGCATTCACGGAGAGTGGTATTAGGACATTATTCTTATTGCCGACAGTTTTTAGCTGAGATATACTGTGTATAAGGAGGGGAATGAAGATGAACATTTTCAAAAGCGGCTTAGGCATAGTGCTGGTTATGCTTATTGTTGTGACCATGATGGGTGTTGCCTGTGGTCCGAAAGAGACGCCACCAGTGCCGCCTGGCGGTAATCAACCGCCGGTAATCTCAAGCCTGGTAGCAGAGAATACGCAGCTTTATCCATCGGGCACTACTGAGATTCGATGTATAGCTCAAGATGCAGATTTGGACCAGTTGGATTTCGCTTGGGCGTGTACTGGCGGCAGCTTCAGCGGTGCCGGTACCATCGTTATCTGGAAGGCCCCGCCGGATTATGGGACTTATACCATCACGGTCACTGTGCAGGATGGCAAGGGTGGTTCGGCGCAGAGGAGCGTGGACATAACGGTTGGCGCCAATCAGTCGCCGGTAATTTCCAGTCTGGCTGCCGACCCTTCCGGAATATTGTATGGGGGCAGCACGACGATTACCTGTATTGCTAACGACCCTGATGGTGATATGATCAGTTATAACTGGTCGGCCAGTGAAGGGAGTATCAGCGGCGTGGGCAACAGGGTTACCTGGGTAGCGCCGAATAAAGGCGGAAATTTTAACATCACGGTCCTTCTCAGTGATGGCAAAGGCGGTGAAACCACAGGAAATATAATGGTTACCGTGTCGTCACTTAGTAACACAGTGACTATAAGGCCGGTTGCTCAGGAGACTGGCTCGGTGCGGGAAGATGGGGCTACGGACAACTCTAAGACATGGGCTGGTGATGATGAGAAGGACAGGGGTTATTGTGCCTTCTGGAGCTTTGATGTTTGGAGTCTGGCGGGGAAAAAGATACAGAGCGCCAGCCTGAAGTTCACTACTAAAGCTGTAGCCGGGGATCCATTCTCCAGCACTACGGGACTTGGCGGGCTGCGATTCTGGAAGGTTAGGTACGGTGATGAGCTGCCGGGATTTCAGTATACCGGCAGCAATCTGATAAATGTCCCTGTCCAAACCATCCCACCGACTGAATTAAGCATAACTCAAGAAATAATTAATGTCGCTGCTGCAGCCGCTACCCGCTTCCAGGTAGAGGCTCTATTCCTGAAAGGGCATAACGGCAACCATGTCGCTGAATTTATTGAGTGGTCGGAGGTGGTTCTTGAGGTTACCTATTCAGATAAGTAATAAATTTTTGCGATGTTTGAAAAAGGCGGCCATAAGGCCGCCTTTTTCGTTTTTGACATATCTCCGCTATAGTGGTAAATTATAGTAGTTAGCAGTCTTATCGGGAGAGTGCTAAAAATGTTAAAGGGTTTGACTTCGAGAAGAGAAGCTGTTCTGGGTATAATAGTCAGTGAGTATGTGGCTACGGCATTGCCTGTAGCTTCGGAGACTATTTTCCGCAATTATCGGCTGGGGGTGAGCTCGGCGACTATCCGTAACGATATGGCTTATCTTGAGGAAGAGGGCTATATAACTCGACCTCATACCTCAGCCGGCAGCGTGCCTTTGGACAAAGGTTATCGCCATTATGTGAAGTCGCTGGCTAATAAAGCTGAGCTTTCCCTGGAGGAACAATACCACATTCGGGAACTTTTCCGCCAAGTCGAAGAGGAATTTGAGCAATGGCTTAAGCTGGCGGCGACTATCGCAGCGCGTTTAGTTAGAAATGCAGCTCTGGTCACTCTTCCTAAGCCAAGACAATGTCGTTTTAAGCGTTTAGAGCTGGTGGCATTACAAGAGTTCGCAGCTCTCATGGTTTTGGTACTTAGTGAGGCTATACTCAAGCGGCAGCCTTTGTCCTTCCAGGAACCGATGACGCAAGAAGTACTAACAACTATGGCTAACAAATTAAATGCTGCTTATGCAGGGTTAACAAGCTCTGAGATTTCGGTTAAGAAGCTGGAGCTTATCCCAGAAGAGGAGCAAATAACTGAAGCTGTGATTGATATAATGGCTGCTGAGGATGAGATGGAATATGAACAGCCTCACCTTGAAGGATTGCGTTTGATGCTTGGGCAACCTGAGTTTGCTCAAAAGGACAAGATGTTGAGCATCATGGAGCTGATGGAGACGAAGGAGTGGCTTAGCTCCGCCCTAGCTCAGCGTTCGGGCGAGGTTGGTGTGCAAGTTATGATTGGTGAAGAGAATCGTGATGAGATATTGCGTGATTTGAGCCTGGTTTTCAGCAACTATGGTATTCCTGGACAGATTGGTGGTACTATTGGTGTAATAGGCCCGACACGGATGGATTATCGTAGAGCTATCTCTACAGTGGACTATATATCAGAGGTGTTGAGTGGTCTGGTGGCTGGGGTTTGCCATGGTGATTAGAGATGTTATAAGGAGGCTTGATATTGGCTGAAGAAGACAAAGCGGTATCTGGGAATGAAGCGTCTGAGCTGGCTGAGGATGATACAGAGTCTTTAAAAGAATCCCTGGCTCAGGAAAAGGAGAAAGCTGAACGATATCTAACCAACTGGCAGAGGACTGAGGCTGATTTCAGGAACTATAAAGCACGTGAAGAGCAGGGCAAGAAGGATTTGATAGACTGGGCCAACTCTGCACTGCTTTGCGATGTATTGCCGGTGCTTGATGCTTTTGACCGTGCTTTTGACGGGGCGGCTCTGATGGGGCAAGAACTCAGTTGGGTTACCGGCTTCAGGCAGATTCAGAAGATGTTGCTCGATGTTTTGAAAAAATATGGGGTGTCCGAAATGAAGTGTATGGGTGAGACATTTGACCCCAGCCTTCATGAGGCGGTAGTCCAGCAGGATGGTGCGGAGGGTGTGATACTGAATGAGGTTCGAAAGGGATATAAACTGAAGGACAGGTTACTTCGGGCGCCACAGGTAGTGGTGGGGAAGGGCGGTGAATCGTCAGCTGTAGAAACGGCTGAATAGGACAGATAAGAATTAACCAAGTAAGCAAGTAGAAAGTTAGGATATTGATTAAAAGAACGGTGTCAAAAGGAGGACAGTATGGGAAAAGCAGTTGGTATTGATTTAGGAACCACGTTTAGCCTGGTGGCGGTTATTGAGGGTGGTGAGCCAAAAATAATCCCCAATGCTGAAGGAGAGAGACTTACACCTTCGGTCGTAGCCATTGATAAGAAGGGTGAGAGATTGGTGGGGTTGCTGGCTAAACGGCAGGCAATTACCAATCCGGATAATACAATTTTCAGTGTGAAGAGGTTGATGGGGCGCAAATTCAAAGACCCCGAAGTTCAGAGTGACATAAAGCGGTTGCCTTATAAGATAGTCGAGGCCAGTAATGGTGATGCCTGGGTGGTGATGGGAGGCAAGCAGTATAGCCCGGCGGAGATCTCGGCTATGATTCTGCAGAAGCTTAAAATCGATGCTGAAGCTTACCTTGGCGAGAAGGTAAACGACGCTGTAATTACGGTGCCGGCTTATTTCAACGACAGCCAACGCCAGGCGACTAAGGATGCCGGTACTATCGCTGGGTTAAACGTGATACGTATAGTGAACGAGCCAACCGCCTCAGCCTTGGCTTACGGGCTGGATAAAAAGGGAGAGGAAACTATCGCTGTCTATGACCTCGGCGGTGGTACGTTTGATATTTCAATACTTGAACTGGGTGAAGGTCAATTTCAGGTCAAGTCGACCAACGGCGATACTCATCTTGGCGGCGATGATATCGACCAGAGGATTATGGACTGGCTGTGTGACGAGTTTAAGAAGGAATCAGGCGTAGATTTGAAGCAGGACAGGATGGCTTTGCAGCGGCTAAAGGATGCTGGGGAGAAAGCCAAGCGCGAGTTATCCACGGTAGGGCAGACGGAGATAAATTTGCCCTTCATCACAGCCGATGCTTCCGGACCCAAGCACCTGAATATAACCCTGACGCGGGCCAAGCTGGAGCAGTTGTCCATGGATTTGCTGGAAAGAAGCATAGAACCCTGCCGCAAAGCGTTAGCTGATGCCAAACTTACTACTGCTCAGATAACTGATGTAATTCTGGTTGGCGGCCAAACAAGGATGCCCAAGGTTCAGGATATGGTGCGCCAGTTTTTTGGCAAGGAGCCGGTTAAGGGTGTTAATCCTGATGAGGTGGTGGCATTAGGTGCTGCTATCCAGGCAGGTGTATTGAAGGGAGATGTCAGAGATGTTCTCCTGCTTGATGTCACGCCGCTTACTTTGAGTATCGAGACGTTGGGTGGTGTGGCCACATCGCTTATTCCACGTAATACTACTATTCCAACCAAAAAGAGTCAGATTTTCAGCACGGCATCCGATAATCAGCCCAGTGTGGAAATTCACGTGCTGCAAGGTGAACGTCCCATGGCGGCTGATAATCGGACTTTAGGCCGTTTTATACTTGATGGCATTTTGCCAGCACCCAGGGGTGTGCCCCAGGTTGAGGTTACATTCGACATAAATGCTAATGGCATTTTGGAAGTCAGGGCACAGGACAAAGGCACGGGCAAAGAGCAGAAGATTACCATCACTGCTTCCAGCGGTCTGAGCAAGGGAGAAGTGGAGAAGATGGCTAAGGAGGCTGAAGCTCATGCTGCTGAAGATACCAGAAAGAAAGAAGAGGTAGAAGCTCGAAATGTTGGTGATACCCTGGTTTATACTGTTGAAAAAACATTGCGTGAACAAGGCGACAAGATACCGTCGGATCTGCGACAGGAGGTTGAAGGCAAGATAGCTGCGGTGCGTTCGGCTCTTCAGGGTACGGATACAAATTATATTCGCAGCACTACGGAAGAGCTTTCTCAAGCGGTGCAAAAGATCGGTGCCGCTGTCTATGGTCAGGCTGGAGCACCGCCTCCACCCGGTGAAGCCCCTGGGGGTGAAGCTCCTGGTGGTGAAGCTCCAGGCGGATCGCCTGGCGGCGGTGAAGAAGGTACTGTAGAAGGCGAGTTCCGAGAAGTATAAGGCTTTTTTCTATACCTGTTTGACGGTTGAAGCAGCGGATGGTTTATTCCCGTAGAACATCCACTGCTTTTTTGTTTGCATTGTTCCTGGCTGAGATCCTTGGGTTGCTACGCTAACTTTGACTGACAATCGACTATTTGTAAACGGCCTAAAATAGTATTGACAGTATACCTAGAAATCAATAAAATGGTGTATAGGCATAAATCTAAACTGAAGGAGGGTGATTTCATATGGCAAAGAAGAGTATGACAATCAGCGGTTGGGTTCTGGGGATAATAGCCATAATCGCCGGTATTTTGGTTCTGGCATGGCCTCAGTTTTTTCAATGGATTATCGGTATTTTTCTTATTGTGTGGGGTATACTGGCTATCATAGCTTACTATCGCAAATAGTAATAGTATTTTTGTCTTTATTTAATTTGTGTTTGCCATTGCCTGAGGTCGTTATTAATTTTTAAAGGAGGTAGTGTATTATGTTTGGCATTACTATAGGTCCATTGGGCGGTTTGTTGATGGGGATATTGACTCTTATCTTCGGTATAATCATCATGATTTTCCCACGAATACTAAATTATCTCATAGGAATTTATCTGATTATAATCGGTATATGGACTATTATTCTGGCTATTTAATTTCATAAGATATCGGACATTTAATTGTATCTACTTTTCAAGCTGAGTCAGCTCTGTTTCTGCTGGTGGCTGTGCTAGGCTGAGTTGTGCTTTATTTCGGAACATCCGGTTTCAGTTATAATGATTGGATAGGTAACTTCTATCCTCGCGGCATGCCGCGGCGGGAGTGGCTCAAATACTACGCCCGTGAATTCAACTCCTTAGAGCTGAACTCTACGTTTTACGCTTTGCCTAAGCTTTCTGTTATGGAAGCTATGGTTGATAAAACCGGAGAAGGTTTCCTGTTTTCAGTTAAGGCGAATCAGGAGATGACGCATCAACGTCAGCAGAATAACAGTGTTTTCGTAGCTTTTATTCACGTGCTCCAACCTTTTATCGATGCCGGTAAGCTGGGCTGTGTGTTAGCCCAGTTTCCTTACAGTTTTCACTTCAATAACCAGAATCGCGATTATCTGGAATTCTTTCGGGAACGGCTGGGTGATTTACCGGTGGTTCTTGAGTTCCGCAACTCTCAATGGCTGAAGCCCGAGGTCTTTGATTGGCTGCGGAACTGGAATCTTGGTTTCTGTTGTGTTGACGAGCCGCAGTTGCCCAATCTTTTGCCGCCTTTGGCCGAGGTTACCAGCAATATCGGCTATGTGCGGTTTCATGGCCGTAATGAGGCTAAGTGGTGGCAGCATGAGCACGCTTACGAAAGATATGATTATACTTATTCGGTCGAGGAACTGAAAGAATGGCTGCCGCGGATAAACAAGCTGAAGAGTCTGGCTGAAGAGGCTTTTATCTTTGCCAATAATCATTGGCATGGACAGGCAATAGACACTATACGCCAGCTACGCCTTATGGCTGACTAGCTTGCTTTACTAGCTAGCATGGTCTAGAATAATCCCTACAGAATGCTAGGACAGGTTTGCGAAATGACCGTTTTTACCGAGCTTTATGACCGTTTGAAGGAAGAGCAGAAGCATCTGAAAAATGAGCTTCAGCAGCTTAAGGTTGAGGAAAAGTCCGCCGATGAACAGCGGGAAGGCAGCCCTTTTG
>Ga0299912_10002089_pt1 | contig 16341 bp, 11 predicted proteins | sample RVTome_2_FD_207667 | JGI IMG/M metagenome (GOLD analysis project Ga0299912, IMG submission 207667) | Soil microbial communities from uranium-contaminated site in the Upper Colorado River Basin, Wyoming, United States - RVT95D214 (version 2) ... | reverse complement strand
CAACACGTTGAGATTCAAATCCAATCGCTGAAATAATCAGGGACTTACCAATAAGGTTTTCTTTAAATTTAAATTTTCCTTCATGGTCGGATTTAGTCCCGGTATTCTGGTTTTCAACCCTGATATTTGAATTTCGAACCGGATATCCCGAATTCCTGTCGATCACTATTCCGGAAATCTGAGAAAAAGTGTCAAATGGGATAAATGAAAGTAAAATTATTATCAGCAGTTTCATAATGCGCCACCTAATAGCCTGACAATAATGAAGATAGACGTTCATCCGGAAGACTGGCAGAATTATTGCTTGTCTTTCACAGACAATTAATTAATTTTCCGGAGAACGAGCTTATAAGGGAAAGATTTCTTACAGGAAAATATTTATGAAATCAGCAGCAGAAACCTGGTTTTTGTTTTTAATTGTCCTTTTACCCTCAGAAAAGCTCGTTACTGCACATTGTTCATAAACGGTGCAGTCACCATTCTTTCCGGGAGAATATCCCTTGCACACACGTAATACATCAGGCGATATTTCGTCGATAAGCACCATTTTCCCGTCTCCAAATTTCAATCTGCCTAATTCGAACTTGCCATCTATAACATGGAGGTTCTTTAATGAGAATTCATGAGAAACAATTTCAGCAATATTCTTTACAAGTTCAACGCTCCGCGTGATCTCCTCATTACTCATGGCGCCTGTTGCTTCCAATGCTTCCATTGTAATGAGTATGTCACTATCTCCCTTTGTCCAGGCTTCAACTACTTTATTAAGGTTCTTGCAGGGTTTTACAAATGGGTACCTTCTCCAAAAACTTCCGGTAGCGTTATTTCTCCAGGTGAATTCGAGATTCAACAGCGGAGCTGATCCGGGAAATTCCGGTGATTCCACCTGCATGCTAAGCGGGATCGCAGGTTCAACAATCATTTCATTCTCAGCGATCGTATCAATATAATGTGAAGGAATGCCTCTCTCCTTCAGCAGTTTAAAGAAATGTGTGGCGAACCTGCAGGCAATAGCTCCTTTCCCGGGAATGGTACCGATAACAGTATCGTATCCGGGATCAAAAACAGTTTTTCCGTTCTCAAAGTATCCTGTTGCTTTATCTGTAAAAACAAATCTATATTTACCTCTATAAGGTCCTTCCGTTATATCAAAAACATCTTTCGATTTTCCGCGGTAAACAAGGTTTTTTTCTTCCATAAGTATTTTCCTTTTAAATTGAATATGGTAAATATACGTTTACATATCCATTTCACAAATCATTTTATTATGTTGACTTAACTTTTACTGCCGGAAGACTCTCCGGTCACAACACCGCTTTCCCAAATTCCTTTTCTATAAGCCGGACAGTCATTTCAATTCCATCCACCTTAATTCTTTTTCTTTTCAAAGACAAAACGGTAACCAAATGTTAAGTATGGCAAAAAGGGGTGGCTCCCTTCAAAATAGAATGGATAGGATAAGCTTATGTATGGTTCGAGCTGAATCAATTTGCTAACACTCTTTTTTCTGGTTAATTTCAATCCGGGAGTAAATGCTCCATAATGCTCGCCTATAAGATTGTAAGCGACACCCGAATAGAAACTAAATGACCAGATCTTGTTTTCTCTTTCATGAAAGTACTTCCTGATTTCAAATGCAGCTTCAGGTCCGGCATTAATATCCCTGTAAAGGGGAGAAAAAACAGATGCCATACCACCCCAGATCAAAAATCCTCCGCCGTGATTAATTTTAAATTCAAAGGAGCCCAGTAATTCCAGTGAAATTACAGGACCTCCAAGTGCTTCTGAAGATTTAGGAAAGGCGTCAGCCAATGCGTAGTTGTTAACCAGGCATGCAAAACCAGAAATTAAAATATATACTTTACTCTTAGCTGAAATATTATTCATGACCTGTGCTAATAAACCGGTAAAAGTTAATCATTATTTACCGTCCAATCTTCTTCTATTAAGCCTTTGTTTTGTTATTCAAAGGGATGCTCTTTCCGAAAATCAGGCTGGTAGTTCCGGCAGCTCTCCGTATCCTGCACCCAACCGTTCCTGAAACCGAGGTCTTCCATGGTTTCAACAACTGCCTCATATTCTTTCTTATATAAAATTCTTTTTAAATCCGGATGACTGCTTACATAGGGCGTGGGATGATACTGTGCCATTAGTGACAGATGCACTCCGGCCGAAAGCTCATCTGCAATGCTCTCCAGGACTTTTTTGCTTTCCCCCGAATATCCCGGCAATACCAGATGCCTGATCAGCATGCCGCCCTCTGCCCTGCCCTCCTCATCCATCGGAAGAGTTGAACCTTTCTGATAGTACATTCTCCTGAGAGCTTTCAGCGCTAGCTCCGGATAGTCAGGAGCATCTGAAAAATCCTTTGCCAGCGATGCAGTAGCATATTTATAGTCAGGAAGATAGACATCAATCATTCCGCCAAGAGTGTCAATCACCTCAGGCTTGTCATAGCTATTCGTGTTATATACTGTTATCGGCCTCAGACCTCTCGAATTCAAACCGCGAATGATCGCTCTGACCTGGGGAACAACATGTGAGGGTGAAACAAATCCTACCGCTTTAACTTCGTCAGAGATGATTTCTTCAATCCGGTCGAGTGTCTCATTCAGAGTTGTGAAATTCTTTCTGAACTCAACACCAGGTCTGCTGATGTCGTAGTTCTGGCAATAGATACAGTGAAGATTGCATCCGGCAAAAAAGATATTACAGATCCCGGCCGGACCGCTTACTGGTGGTTCTTCTCCCCTGTGGATGCAGATTGAAGCTATGTTCATTCCTGCATCCGACCTGCAATATCCCGTACCACCTTCAAACCTGTTTACACCGCATTCGCGGGGACAAAGGGTGCAGTGAGATAAAAGGTCTATCTCTTCACTCGTGTAGATTTCCCTGGTCATTTGCTTCTATTTTAACCACAAAAGGCACACTAAGTGCTTAACAAAGTTACACAAAGGAGTAAATAATATTCCAGACCTTGATGTTACTTAGTGATTACCTTTGTGTTACTTCGTGGTAAAATAAAAAAGATTGATGTGATATATTGCTAATTCTAAAACATTCATTATCTTTGCATCCGAATTGAGGGGCAATTGAGAACTAGGGGACCAGAGTCCCCTATTTTATTATCGCTTTTCAGGAAATGATCGACAGGACAAAGATAGAGAAATTGGTAAAGGAGTATATCCATGGAACGGATCTGTTCCTTGTTGCTGTAAGAGTGAGCAGTTCTAACAGGATCACTGTTCTTGCAGACACCAAAGCGGGAATAACAATTGATGAGTGTGCCGGTCTGCATCGTCACATAGAAAAGGAGCTCGACCGTAATGTTGAGGACTTTGAACTCCAGGTATCGTCACCAGGCCTTGATACACCTTTGGGAGTCATTGAACAATATTATAAAAATGAAGGAAAAAAAGTGACGGTACTGGACAATGAAGGATTAAAATACTCAGGGGTCCTGAGAAACGTAACCGTTGGGGGATTTGATCTGGAAACAGAAGTAAAAGATAAAGGAAAAGCAAAGGAGATTAAAGAAATACCTTTTAATTTTGACCAGGTAAAATCGACAAAAATTGTATTAACAATAAAATAATATCAAGAAGAGAATACCAGATGGAAAATATTAATTTGATCGATACTTTTTCAGAATTCAAAGAGCTCAAGAATATTGACCGTCCAACGATGATGAGCGTGCTGGAGGACGTGTTCAGGAGTATGCTGGCGAAAAAATATGGCTCGGCTGATAATTTCGATATAATAGTAAATATTGATAAGGGCGACTTTGAAATATGGAGGAACAGGGTTGTGGTTCCGGATGACGAACTGGTTGATCCGAACCTGCAGATCCCTCTTTCGAAAGCCAAAGAGATTGATGAAGATTATGAAGCAGGAGAAGAGGTCTCGGATGAAGTTAAATTTCTTGACTTCGGAAGGAGGGCTATACTGTCGCTTCGGCAGAACCTGACTGCAAGAATTCTTGATCTTGAAAAGAACAATATTTATATCAAGTACAAGGACAGGATCGGTGAGATAGTCACCGGCGAGGTTTACCAGGTCTGGAAAAGGGAAATACTTGTTCTTGATGATGACGGCAATGAGCTGATAATCCCCAAAAGCGAGCAGATACCTTCTGATCATTTCCGCAAGGGAGATTCAATCCGTGCTGTTGTAATAAAGGTGGAAATGCGAAATAACACTCCGTTCATTATCCTGAGCCGGACTTCACCTGTCTTCCTCGAAAGACTCTTTGAGCTGGAGGTACCTGAGATTTTTGACGGACTTATAACAATAAAAAAGATAGTAAGGGTTCCCGGTGAGCGTGCCAAGGTAGCTGTCGAATCGTACGATGAAAGGATTGACCCGGTCGGAGCCTGCGTTGGGATGAAGGGTTCAAGGATCCATGGCATTGTGAGGGAACTGCGCAACGAGAATATCGATGTTATCAATTTTACATCCAATAATCAGCTGTTCATTCAGAGAGCCCTCAGCCCGGCAAAAATTACCTCGATCAAGCTTATTGAAGAGACAAAGCGTGCCGAGATCTATCTGAAACCAAATGAAGTATCTCTGGCGATAGGGAAAGGCGGCCTCAACATCAAGCTGGCAAGCCAGCTTACAGGTTATGAAATCGATGTTTACAGGGAGCCGGGAGGCGAGGATGAAGAAGATGTCAATCTCGAGGAATTCAGCGATGAAATTGAAGACTGGATAATTGAGGAATTGAAATCGATAGGGTGCGATACTGCCAGAAGTGTTTTGAATCTTTCAATCAGCGATCTGGTGAAAAGAACAGATCTTGAAGAGGAAACAGTGAAGGAAGTAGTGAATATTCTCAGAGCTGAATTTGAGTAAAATTTAATCACTCTAAAATCGTTTAATATCCAGGAGGGATTTAGAAAGACTAAGGACATATCAATGACAGAAGATATTAAGGCAACAAGATTAAGCAAAGCCGCTCGCGAATTCAATGTGGGAATCTCCACTATCGTGGAATTCCTGCACAGGAAGGGTTTTGATCTTGATCCTAACCCGAATACCAAATTACCACACGAAGCATACCTTCTGCTTTTAAAAGAATACAGCAGTGACCTTAATGTTAAAAAGGAATCTGAAAAGCTTATACTGAAAGACCTTCACAGGAAAAAAGAGTCGGTCTCGATTGATGATGTTCCCGACAGCAGTAAAGGTGATGATCAGGACAGGGATGAAGAGATACTGATAAAAGATTCTTCATTAACCAAGAAAACCATAGATATAAAGACCGAGATCAAAAAACCTGATATCAAGCTCGTTGGAAAGATTGACCTCGAAAAAACCTTAAAACCTAAAACCGTTACTCCTGAAAAGCCAAAACCTGCTGAGGAAAAGAAAATCCCGAAAGAGGCTCCGGTAAAGGAAGAAACGGAAATCAAGAAACCCGTAGTTCAAAAAACAAAAGAGAAGGAAGCCGAAGCTGTCAAGGATGAAAAGGCAAAAGCGCCGATCGATATCCATATTGTCGGGAAAATAGAACTGGAAACTGTATCTAAAGAACAGAAGGTTCAGAAGAAAGAGGACAAAGAAAAGCCGAAGCAGAAACCTCTTGAGAAAGAAGAAGTTCTGAAAGAGGAGAAAAAAAGTCCCGCAGAGCCTGTTGAAGAGACTGTATCAGAAAGCGCAGTGCCCGGATCAGTGGCCGATGGTGTCACTGAGGAGGAGATCCTTGTGGAGCAGGAAGAGGAGTCCGTCGAATTATTCAAGACCCCGTTTACAAAGTTATCAGGATTGACGGTTGTCGGGAAGATCGATCTTCCTGTTGAAGAAAAGAAGAAGCCGGTTTCGTATCAGCACGTAAACATTGAGGGAGAATCCGATTTCAGGAGAAAGAAGAAAAGAAAGAGAATTTCGAAGGACAAGGAGCAGGGTCCTGTTGTAAAACCTGCTTCGACTGACAAGAAAGAAAAGCCTGTCAGGAGAATAATCAAGAAAAGGTCTGTCAGGGCTGAAGTAGATGAAGAAGAAGTGCAGAAGCAGATAAAAGAAACACTTGCCCGCCTGACCACAAAAGGGAAATCGAAGGGTTCAAGATACCGCAGGGAGAAAAGGGAAGCAATAAGCCTGAAGCACCGGGAAGATGAAGACAGGATAGAACAGGAAAAGAACATCCTGAAAGTTACCGAGTTCGTATCAGTGAATGAACTTGCTTCGATGATGAACATTCCTGTCACAGATATTATCTCCACCTGCATGAACCTGGGCCTCTTTGTATCAATTAATCAGCGTCTGGATGCTGAAACCCTGGCGTTACTGGCCGATGAGTTCGGGTACAAGGTAGAATTCGTGAGTGCTGAATTGCAGGAAACAGTTAGAGAAATTGAAGATGCAGAAGAAGATTTGAAGCCCAGGCCTCCGATTGTAACAGTAATGGGGCATGTTGACCATGGAAAAACCAAACTTCTCGATTACATACGCCGGACAAACGTTATTGCCGGTGAAGCCGGAGGAATTACACAGCATATAGGCGCTTATTCGGTTGTTCTTGATGACGGGCGACAGATAACATTCCTTGACACTCCGGGTCATGAAGCATTTACAGCAATGCGTGCAAGAGGAGCACAGATTACAGATATCGCCATTATAGTTGTCGCTGCGGACGACGGAGTGATGCCCCAGACTGTCGAAGCTATCAATCATGCTTCTGCTGCCGGGGTTCCAATTGTTTTTGCCATAAATAAAATCGATAAACCGACATCAAATCCGGAAAAGATAAAAGAGGTTCTGGCGAACATGAACTACCTGGTCGAAGACTGGGGAGGCAAATACCAGTCGCAGGAGATCTCAGCCAAAAGCGGACTGAATATCGACCTTTTGCTCGAAAAAGTGTTGCTTGAAGCAGAAATGCTGGAGCTGAAAGCTAATCCCGACAAACCTGCAATAGGTACTTTAATAGAATCATCGCTCGACAAGGGACGCGGATATACCGCTACTGTGCTGGTTAAAGCCGGCACGCTCCGGGTGGGGGATATAATGATCGCAGGGGCCAGTTTTGGACATGTCAAGGCAATGTACAATGAAAGGGGGGGCAAGGTTGATGAAGTAGGTCCCGCCACTCCGGCACTTATTTTAGGATTGAACGGTGCCCCTCAGGCAGGAGATAAATTCAATGTCATGGAGAGTGACCGCGAGGCAAAAGATATTGCGACCAAAAGAGCCCAGCTTCAGAGGGAACAAGGTCTGCGCACACAGAAACATATCACCCTCGACGAGATCGGAAGGAGAATAGCAATCGGCAACTTCCAGGAACTTAACATTATTGTAAAAGGTGATGTCGACGGATCGGTTGAAGCTCTCAGCGATTCACTTATCAAGCTTTCAACACCTGAAATTCAGCTTAATATCATCCATAAGGCTGTCGGCCAGATCTCTGAATCGGATGTCCTGCTCGCGGCCGCATCAAATGCTGTTATTGTGGGATTCCAGGTACGGCCGTCTCTCAGCGCCCGCAAGCTTGCTGAAAAAGAGGAAATTGATATCCGGCTCTATTCAATTATCTATGATGCCATTGAAGAGATCAGAGCGGCCATGGAGGGAATGCTTTCACCTGAAGTGAAAGAAGAGATCGTTGCCACACTTGAGATCCGTGAGATCTTTAAGGTTACAAAAGTAGGAACGGTAGCAGGCTGTTATGTCAAAGAGGGAAAGATAACAAGGAATACCAATGTGCGTGTAATCCGCGAAGGTATAGTCATTTATACAGGCGAACTCGGTTCACTGAAACGCTTCAAGGACGATGTCAAAGAGGTCGTCGGCGGTTATGAATGCGGACTTAACATCTCCAATTTCAACGATATAAAAGTCGGGGATGTGGTAGAAGGTTACCAGGAAGTGGAAGTTAAAAAGACCCTATAAAATCTCCTGATATTTTTCAGCTGAAAGCAGGGTGTTGACCTCTGCAGGATCAGTTATCTTAATTTTTATCATCCATCCGTTACCGTAAGGATCTTTATTTACAACATCGGGTGATTCTTCAAGTGCAGGATTCACTTCAAGTATCTCTCCCCCCACCGGCATGAACATGTCAGATACTGTTTTGACCGCTTCGATGGTTCCGAATACTTCCTCCTTTTTCAGGGTCTCTCCCAGGGTTTCGATCTCGAGGAAAACAATATCCCCCAGTTCACCCTGGGCAAAATCGGTTACTCCGACATATCCGAAATCACCTTCAACCCGAAGCCATTCATGATCTTTAGTGTAAAATAAATTTGCCGGTACATTCATAGTTGTGATTTTTTAAATTATTTGGTTCAGAATTAATCAAGGAATATTCTTAAGCTCAAAAATAGATAATTTTTTAAAATTCTTTCATCCTAAATTATCCTTAGCCACCCAATGAACCTGATTCATTAAGGGGTGCCGTAAACTAATTGCCCCATCCACAGGACATTCCGCCACACAACAGCCGCAATACCAGCATTCCCCGGGGTATAACACAACAGGAGGACCCCCTTTAATATGGCCCGGAACAAAAATATCCACCTGACATATATTGACACAACAGTTGCAACCGGTGCACTTTTCAGCGTCAATTATAACAGGACTTGCAACTGGCATCTGTTGAATATTGGAATGTATAATTCCAGTCTCACTCCTTTTCATCAATATAATCTTTGTTGAATTTTTCGTAGTTTATCTCAAGGTCACCAAAGAAGTCAGATGGAATCGAATTAATCAGAATCTGATCATCAAGTTTTTTCAGGGTGATTAGTTTCTTATCCTCTCCCGGCGTTTGTTCCATGTTTCCGTCTTTTACAAAGCAGAGAGGTTTTGAGCTTGATTTTCTGGACAGGCAGGCATTTAGAATTATCTGAGAAACTGTCAGGATATCAAAGACTTCAAGAAGCCTGACAAGCTCATGAGGATTATAGGCGAAAGTTTGCGGAACAATATTCTCTTCATATTCCTTTAATTGTGAAAGTCCTGTTTTAAGCAATTCATCGTGTTTGATATCTCCGCAGTAATTCTGCATGGTTTTGCTGATCCCCATATTAAGTTCTTTCCATCCGATGCTCTTTGAAGGATTATTATGCAGGGGAGCATAAAGGCGCTTTTTTTCGGATTCCACCTGGAATTCTTTGGGTTTTAACAACCTTTTTCCGTATGCATACTTTGCGGCATGCCTTCCGGCATAATGTCCTGTCGCCGCGGCGTGGCCATAGCAATTGGATGCGTACAGGGCATCTCCTGCTACAAATAATCCCTCGAGATTCGAAGAGAGTCTCCAGTCATTCAGGAAGCCTCCGGGAAGACCAAACAGCTGTCGTTCATTTGGCAGGAATTCTGCAGATGTCCATCCCGTTCCGTAACATTGGATTGCATGTTTTTCCGGATCAAAACCTGCCCTTGAATAGTTTTGATATACAGGTATTTTAGTTTTCCCTTCCTCTCCTATCATCATCCCCCAGATGATTCTTCTTTCGGTTTCCGGCAACGCGGAGAGATCAGTATAAAATGGAAGTTTGTATCCTTTGGCGATCATTTCAGAAAAAGCCAGTGTCTCCGGTCCGCGATACTCATACTTCGGATTATCCACCGATCCTCCTTTCAGAAAAAATTTCTGACCTGCTGATGGCTTAAATCTTTCGCCTATATCAGTAATGATTTTCCCATCCCTGTCAGCATATGGAATTTCCCTGCCAGCCGAATCTATAATATTTGCGCCATACCAGGTATTATGATTGTTCCCTGCTCCGTACGGAGGGTAACTTCTCCCCGATGCTGAAAACTCTGCCCTCACTGATTTCTCCATCATGGTAAATTCAGCTCCTGCGCTCCAACCCATCGCATGTCCATCTCCGATACATTGCGGTGGCCGGAATTCACATAATCCCGGCAGTGAAGCTGAAAACAGCCAGATCCGTGCCGGTCTCGACAAACACATAATGATTGCCTTTGACCTGAAGATATAGAATCTACCCGTTCTTGAATGCAAGCCTGTTGCACCGATAATCCGGTTTCCCTGTTTACCCGATTCGGTAAGCAATGATGTAACCATCACCCTGTCAAGTACTTTGACTCCCTTACGCCTAAGTTCCCTGTACATTGCAGGCTTAAAGGTTGATCCCCAGATCCTGAGTGTAAACCGGTTCACATAATCATAAGCGAACAACAATCTGGTTTTCTCATCACGAAAAGCGGCTCCTTTGAATTCATCATCTGTGTCCCTTATTTTCCCTCCCATCTTCTCGATATCCAGAAGCCTGTCATATCCTTCCCGGCATTCAATATAATGTGATATCCCGTTGTTAAATCCGTCATTGTCATCCAGCATTGCGCTGGTAAGTTCTTCGGGCGTCACGCCTGAACAGGGATTTGTCGCTGCGGACTCCCAGTGATCGCAACCGGAACCACCTGCACCGCTTCTTTTTGTAGCACCTTTTTCTATAAGAAGCACCCTCTGGTTACTGTTTGATGCAGAAATTGCTGCCATGCATCCTGCAACTCCACCGCCGAGGACAAGAATATCAGAATCTATTCTTTCTTCTTTATTCCATTCAAGCTGATAAGGCCATGTTGATTTTCCCATTTGCTAACGATTACTAATATCACCAGCGAAAGCCCATATGCATAGAACAGCCCCAGATCGGTGTTGATCCATCCTTTAAAGGGACCCGGGATTCCGGCCAGAAATGCACCTGTGCCGACAATCCCTCCGGCAAAGATAGCTGAAATTGCCCCATCCCTTGTTGCACCCTTCCATAGTACGCCTGCCAGTAACGGTATGAGCAGACTGCCCATATAAGGGTAATTAAATATAATTATTGCATCCAGAATACTGGTGACCTTAAAGGACAATAATATTCCGGCCACCACTGATAATGCCACAGCCAGACGTGATATAATTTTTGAATATGGCAATTCATCAAGATTTGCTTCCGGATGAAGGAACCTGTTATAAAGATCTCTCGAGAATGTAGCTCCAAGTGCTATCAGCAAACCGGATCCACTTGACATGGCTGCACCTAAAACTGCAGAAATGACAATTCCGGCAAGTAAAGGATTAAGCGATTTTATCACCATAAAGGAAAAAACACCTTCTTTAACATCGGGATAAATAAGTCTTGCTGCAGCTCCAACCGTTGAGGTCAGAACGCCTATTATTATTACCAGTATGCCGGCTATTATACATCCCCATCTTGCGACATCAGCATTTTTTGAAGCCTGATACCGGATAAAAGCGTCGTATGACACAGAGATTGCAATTAAAAACGGTATCACCAGGTAAACAAACTTAGTAAATGTTCCCTGAGGTATAAAAGGAGTCGTGAACAGAGTCGCTGGATCGATGTTGTTCGATCTCAGCAGCATCAGAGAAGCAATACTTATTATGGGTATGCTTATGAGGATGATAGAAGTCTGAATAGCGTCGGTGATGACAATTCCCCATAATCCTCCCAATGTACTATATATCATAATAACAAGTGCACAAATTATGACTCCGCTGTAAAATGGGATTCCAAAACCTGAAAGAATACTTCCACAAGCCAGGAGCTGGGCAATAAATATTCCCAGGAGGCTTGGAACATTGCTTGCCCATGCCCACAACCGGATCCATTTATTTGAACCATATCTTTTCTCAAAGAAATCCAGGGGAACAAAACTCTCTTTTTGCCTGAGTTTTCCGGCGACCAGGATTCCGGCAAGTATCAGACCCCCTCCACATCCGACGGAATACCACATTCCAGGCCAGATTCCCATTGAAGCCCCCGTTGATGAACCTCCGAGAATAATACCGGCTCCTATCTGAACTGCTGTAAGTGTTGCCACTGTGAAAGGTAAACTGAGTTTCCGGCCTGCAACCAGAAAATCAGATGCTTTCTTATTCCTGGCCATCACTAATATACCGACCAGGATCATTATTGCAAAATAAGCACAACATACCAATATTACCGCAGTCGATTTTTCCATTCAGCTTATTTTGTCGTTTAACCGTTTTGGCTGGTATGAGATTATTTGAGTTCTATTATCATTGCTGTTTTTGGAGCAATTTTAAATGACGTGAGGTCATTTATTTCTTTACCGGTTATTACCTCAGTACCCCGGGTGAATTCATCCATTGCCTCATGATATCTGTCCCTGGAAATTGTCCGTGTTTCCTTTTCGCTGTTATTGAGGATTACCATTACTGACTCTTTGGCATTATACCTGAAATAGACATACAGGTTATTCTCAGGGATGAAATGTTTCAGATTTCCGGTATGTATTACCTCTTTTCCTTTTCTCCAGTTTAAGAGCTTTTTGGTAAAGGCGAAAGCATCTTGTTCAATAGGGTCAAGTTTCTGACCGGTAAAGGTGTTTTTAATGTCACCAGGCCATCCGCCGGGGAAATCTTCCCTCAGATATCCGTCTCCGCGCTTTTTGTCTCCCTGCATAACTATCTCAGTACCATAGTAGAACTGAGGTATGCCTCTGGTAGTGAGGATAAATGAAAGCGCCATTTTATAAATTTCCGGTCTCATGCCTGTCTGGGTAAAGAACCTGGTCAGGTCATGGTTATCAAGGAAGATCACATTGCCGGAAGGATCGGGATATAGAAGATCCTGCGAAAGGACCAGGTAGAGTCTTGCCAGTCCATCGGTCCAGCTGTCAGGTTCATTGAAAGCTCTATGGGTAGCCAGTGACAGCGGGAAATCCGTAACTGACGGAAGGTTCGACTTGTAACCGTCACTGTTTATTTTGTTAAGCGCCCAATAAGCAGTGAGCGCCTCCTGCTGATACCACACCTCTCCAACAATAAAGAACCCGTGAAACTCATCAGTAATCCTTTTAGCCCACCTTGACATCATATTCTTTTCAGGGTAGGGATAAGTATCCATTCTTATGCCGTCAAAGCCAAAGTAAGCGATCCACCACAAACTGTTCTGGATCAGGTATGTCTCAACAAGCTGATTGCTTTGATTGAGGTCGGGCATCGTAGTATCAAACCACCCTTTTTCCATTAGGTCTGCGTCGCTTTTTGCCGCATAGGGATCCATGATTGTTGAAGCCCTGTAATTAGTACGTGTAAACCTGCCGAACTGATGCACCCAGTCATGCGAAGGCAGGTCCTTCATCCACCAGTGTCCCGATCCTATATGGTTGCATATCATGTCCATTACCAGTTTCAAATCCATGCTATGCACCTTCGAGATCAGATTTTTGAACTCCTCATTGCTTCCGTATCGTGGATCAACACTATAAAGGTCCGTGATTGAATATCCGTGATAAGAGAAAGAAGGCTGATTGTTCTCAAGGAAGGGGTTAAGCCATATACCTGTAACACCCAGATCTTTAATATAATCAAGATGATCCGAAATCCCTTTGAGGTCTCCCCCGTGCCGCCCGCCCGGATTACTTCTGTCAGCATTTTCAAGCATACCGTCAACATTGTCATTTGATGGATCACCATTGGCATAACGGTCAGGCATAAGCAGGTAAATCACATCCGAGCTGTTAAAACCTCTTGCCGGTCCTGAAGGTAGTGCCAGAAGGGGATAATAATGTGTCAGTTTCTGTTTGCCGCGTGTGAAGATCAGTGTTATATTTCCCGGAAGCGTTTGATTGCTGATATCGAGGTTGACAAAAAGGTAATTGGAATTTCCCGTTTTTACCAAAGTGGTGACTCTGACACCCGGGTAATCGGCGATGACATCAAACGTGCCAATCTCTTTACCATAAACCATGAGCTGCACGGCAGGCTCCTTCATTCCAGTGAACCATGACGGAGGTTCAATACGCTCAATCTTTTGAGCTGAGACCATATCGCTGACAGTTGCCATCAGTACGAAGACAATTAAGAGCCTGAGTTTTTTTACCATTTAGTTTTTACTTTTATCTTTTTACTTTCTTTGTCCACCGAAGCTTTAGCGAAGGTGGATTATCTTTTATCTTAATGAATAACCCACCCCCACCCCTCCTAGGGAGGGGAGCCAAAAGGATTTTACCTCGTACCTCGCACTCCGCACCTATTTAACAAGCACCTGGTATCCCCAGGGATTAAGTGTCAGCTTTACACCTTTAGTTAATTCAACATTCCGATCTGTAAAATATTCAGTGTATTCACCCTCAATGCCTTGTAAAACAGGTTTGAATGTAACCGGTTTTTTAGAAAGATTCAGCAGCACAACAACCCTGTTTTCATCTTTTTCCCTGTAAAAAGCAAAGATCTTCTTATCCTTGTTGGTCCTTATCGCTGTCATTTTGCCGCCAAAGTCGCCGTTCCAGAGAGCAGGATTTTCTTTCTTCAGCTTAATCAGACTTGCATAGAATCCTGTAAGGTCGCAGGTGTCCCATTCAATAGTGTCCCTTACAAAGAATTTCAGCTTTTTATCGAGGCATGCTTCCTGTCCGCTGTAGATTAATGGCATGCCCTGTGCCGTAAAGATCAGTGTTCCGAATACACGCTGTGATTCACCCATTAAGGAATCGATGGTTCCGGCCCAGGAATTTTCATCATGGTTTGTCAGGAACCTGAGGCGGTAGGCATTACCGGGATAGACCGACCACTCTTTGCTGAAATACTTCATCATTGCACTTGCACTATCCTTGCCCTGAGCAATACGATTCATAAGATGATGCATCTCCCAGGCATAATCCATATCGAATCCCTTCTCAAGAAAACCTATATCACCCTCATATTCTGCAAGCATCAGAACAGGTTTAATTTTATCAAGTTCAGTTCTTGCTCTTTCCCAGAACTCTTTTGGCGTATTATGGGGATGGTCAACCCGGAAACCGTCGGCTCCGAGATTGACCCAGAACTTAAAGGCATCGATCATATAATCGTGCAATCCCTTCTGTGACCAGTCAAACTGAATCACATCAGTCCAGTCAGTGCCAATTGGCGGCATAAATTTGCCTGTTGAGTCTTTTGCGTACCATTCAGGATGTTCGGTAGTAAGGGGATTATCCCATGCAGAATGGTTGGGCACCCAGTCGAGCAGGACATGCATTCCCAATTCATGAGCTTTATCAATGACCCTTTTAAGATCTTCAATGGTCCCGAATTCCGGATTCACTCCCAGATAATCCCTAACTGAATAATAGCTCCCCAGTTCATCTTTCCGGTTCAGAACACCGATTGGATAAGCAGGCATAAACCAAAGAATGTCAATGCCCATTTCTTTCAACCGGGGAAGATGCTTCTCAAATGCCCTGAATGTACCGGAATCGGTGTATTGCCTGACATTCACTTCATACATGACGGAGTTTTTCGACCATTCAGGATGTACAACTTCGGAAATAAGAGGTTTGATCTCTTTTTTCTTTCCAAATAATGAGCAACCGGTTATTGCAATAACAACCAGCAGCAATATTGCAAGTATGTATACAGGTGATCTTTCCATAATTCCAATCATTGAATTTATTATTACACTATTCCATTATTATACTATTATACTATTACACTATTTCTTTATTTGATTGTTTTACTATTTCTCTATTTCATTATTTTATTATTTCACTATTTCATTAATTCAACAACCTTCTTCCCCTTCCCATCAATCCTGTATTCTTTTCCTGAAACTATTATTATCAGGTTCTTTTCCGACAAGTTATTAATAATTATTGCTTTGTGATTCACCTTCACTTCAAAAAGGATCCCGCGGAATCTGGCATGGAAAGAATATGATTTCCATTTTTCCGGGATCAACGGATTTATGTAAACCTTGCTGTCGAGTATTCTCATGCCGCCGAATCCTTCAACAATAGCCAGCCAGGTGCCTGCCATGCTGGTAATGTGCAAGCCATCGCCGACTTCATTATTGTAATCGTCCAGATCGAGTCGGGCAGTTCTCAGATAGAGCTCATAAGCCTTGACAATATCACCTATCCGCGATGCAAGAATAGAATGGATACAGGCTGACAATGAAGATTCATGTACCGTCATCGGTTCATAGAATTCGAAATTCCGTCTGATGGTTTCTGTATCGTATTTATCTTCAAAGACATACAGGTTCTGCAACACATCGGCCTGCTTTATGAAGCACGACCTTAATATTCTGTCCCACGACCAGTGCTGGTTTATGGGCCGTTCATCCGAAGGAATTTTATCGGCTGTCATTAATTCCTTGTCAAGGAAATTGTCCTGCTGAAGAAAAACATTTCTCCCGTCGTCAAAAGGCAGATGCATCTTATCAATGATTTTCTGCCATAATCCTGTCTCCGCTGAAAAGCTAAAATTTATTTTTCTGACAAGCTCCTTAAATTTATCCGGTGATTCCTTTTGCAGTTTCAGGAGATTATTGATCGTATATGACAATGTCCAGACTGCCATGGAATTGGTGTGCCAGTTGTTGTTGACATTGTTTTCATATTCATTCG
>Ga0299912_10002088_pt1 | contig 16347 bp, 13 predicted proteins | sample RVTome_2_FD_207667 | JGI IMG/M metagenome (GOLD analysis project Ga0299912, IMG submission 207667) | Soil microbial communities from uranium-contaminated site in the Upper Colorado River Basin, Wyoming, United States - RVT95D214 (version 2) ... | reverse complement strand
GAATATCTCCGTTTTCGACGCCCTCTCCAAAAAGGGTGGTTCCCCAGATGTCAAGGGGCGTGCACAGGTTGCCGAAGATCCTCACGGGGAACTCGCGCAGGGAAGGGCGCGTGAGATTGAGAAGGGGGATGAACTCGAAGAGAGGCCGTTCCCACCCGAGCAGGTTGATCCCTCCGTCCGCGATCACCACGGTGGCTTCTTTCTTGTCTATCACCTTGAGCAGTACATGCATGGCCGGAGTGGAAACCCAACGGCCCGGCTCCATAAAGATCTCCAGATCCGAAAGGGGCTTGCCCTGGCTGCGAAGAGCCCTGGAAATTTCCGGGGCGAAATATTCGAGCGATTTGGCCGGGTGGTAATAATGCCTGGGCTTGAATTCGAAATCCGGGTCCAGAGCCTGAAGGAGCTTTCCCGATGTCGTGTTCTGCGGGTTCAGCCATTCTCCGCGTTCAGGCCAGTACCCGCCGCCGATGTCGAGGAACTTAAGGCGGCGCTGTGAACTCTCGGGGAGGGCTTTGACGCAGGCGCCGACTCTTTCAATCATCTTGACCTGGGCTTCCGGCCCCATGTTCCAGCTCGTGTGGAATTGAATTCCCAGAGGGTCAAGGCCTTTGATGGCCAGAGCTCTGGTGAAGAGATCGGGGAACCGCTCCGGTGGAACACCGAACTTGCCCCATATGCCGTGGTGCTGGCCTCTGAGGCGAAATCCCACTTTCAGGGGGAAATCTCCAAGATCGAACTTATGAGCCAATCCGACCACTCTCTCCAACTCTGCAGCGCTGTCCATCAGCAGAGTGACTTTATCCTTGTTCTGAATGGCGAGGTTGAGTTCCTGATCGGTCTTTGCCGGTCCGCTGAAAAGGATGTTCTTGCATCCAAGGGAAAGGGCCATGGAGAGCTCAACTCCGCTCGACACGTCGAGCCCATGGCCTGCATCGGAAACATATTTGCACAGCCCTGGAAAGGAATTGCTCTTGACTGCGTAGAAGATACGGAACCGATCGAGATGCTGCGAAAAGACTGCGTGAAATGTGGAGAGAGATTTCGCGAGAGCCGGTTCATCAAAAAAGTACTGAGGGGTGCTGAAACGGCCTGCGCTTTCCAGAAGAACGTCTCTTTTCTCAAGTAAGGATTTGAGATAAGTGCGGATGAGGTGCGGCGCAAGAACAGAGGCTCTGCTGCCGAGAAGCTTTGAAAAGACGCCCGTAAAGTAGGAGAGGCTTTTAGGCATTCTCTTCTATCCTGAGCTCAAGCATTTGCTGGAGCCTCCGGGTCTCCTCAACCAAGTCCAACCCCGGCTTCGCCTCAATGATGCAGTAGCCCAGGAGCCTGTTGTCATAGTCCTTTGGAGGAAGAATCACTCTATCCCCGGTCTGCTTCTTGAAGAAAAGCTTTCTTACATGGGGGGAAACACGCACCTTCTCGCCGTCGAGAACCTGTATCTTGCCTTCCATAGGTGCGAAGAAATTGAGACTTGCGAAGGATTCCGGGAGTAGGGCGGTGTCTTTGGGTTCTTTGAAACGGCCTTGAACAAAATCGAGGTAAAGGGCGAGCGTGTCCAGACCGGTTGCGGCGCTCACAAGCTCAGGAATGGAGTCTCCTCCGGGACGTGGGGTCATCTCAATAAGGATCGGCGTCCCTTGGTGCAGGATGTAGTCTACCATGAAGTAGCCCCAGTCAAAACCAAGAGAGTTCGTCGCCTTTTTCAAAACCTCCTTCAGACTCCGTTTCTGAAATCCCGCGGGATACCGCGAAGGAAAGGTGTAAGCCAGAACACTCCCGAAAGGCTTGTCCGTGGCTTTGATCTTTCCTGTTTCCCTGATGAAGAAGATCTCTTCGTCCTTCAGCACAAAATCGCAGCTGAATTCGGGTCCGGATATGAATTCCTCAGCAACCCAGCAACTGCACGGATCGATAGGAGAACCTCCTGCAGGGTTGGGAAAGGGCCTGAAAAGAGGGTTACCCCCTCTTTTCGGGAGTTCCTGTTCCAGAACGGCTACCGCCTTCCGGACGTCCGTCTCATCTTTGCAGTAGAAAAGGAGCTCGCTGCCGCTTCCTGCTACAGGCTTAAGAACCATGTTCTCCCCGTGGCTCTTAAAAAAGCTGAGGGTCTCCTTAAGCGACGACGCAGTGGAAGCGAGGGGGGAAGCAACGCCGTGGCCGGTCCATGTCTTTTTTGTCTCGAACTTGCTCCTGCAGCGTGCAATCGCCTCCCACGTTGGAAACCTTAGCCCGAGTTCTAAGGCAAGCCTGCTTGCGAGGAGAAGGGAGTCGCAATCAAAGCAGGCAATCCCATCAGGAGTCAGGGGTGGGGTTCTCAAAAACTCGTGGGTCTTCCGGCTGGCTTCCTCGGACCTCTCGAGGGAGGTAAAGATCAGGGAGGAGGGAGGAAGTTTTTTGAGGAGAGGATCTTCTTGAAAACGCCGGTCCGTGAGAAAGAGGAGAGATTTCGAATAGCGCTCAAAGAGCTTGGCGACATAATCGGGGGTGGTTCCAACGATGAGGACAGAGCCGCTCAAAGCTCTGCAACGCCTGTCTCGCTCAGAGGAAGGACAAAGTCCGTCTCTGAGGAGATCTCTTTGACGGCCGTCTCTTCAGCCTTGAGAGCAGGGGACACGTATTTGTAAAGGGGCTGAGGGTCAAGGTGCCAGAGCTTTTTCCAGTGGAAATCCCCGCAGAGAAAATCCACCCTGGACAGCTCTTGCTGGCAGGCAAAGTCGAGGTGCTGCATGTTCATCGCTTTGGCAACACCGCGAAATTCAGGATCCGTACCGCCCAGCAGGACCACATAGGTTCCCCGGTACACGGCGGCCATGTCAACGGCCACGGTTTTACCTCCGATCTCCAGGCTGACCATGCGAAGCCAGCCGTTCCTACTCAGAAATCGAAGGACTTCCCTGAACCCTTCGGTAATGCGGGAGTCGTAGAAGTAGGAGCTTTTCCCGAAAGTGCTCAGGCTCATGTCCACCATAATATCGTAATCCGTAAGACAGTTGATATGCCAGGAGCATCCGGGCGCCAGCATGGCTTCAATTTCTTTCTTAATGGCTTTGAGCTTTTTCCACACGAACCTCTGGAAATAGTTCTTCATTTCGAAACCAATTTCCGGAGGATGAAAGAGATAGCCGATCTCGTCCAGTTCCAGGTGAGGGATTAAAGCGCTCTCGTCGCATTCGAGATACCTGAGGTAGGTACGCTCAGGAGCTGCATCCAGCAGGTCTCCAAGGATATCCGGGTCTCTCATGTAAAGCTGGGTTCGTTCAAGCCACGTCTTGCCGTTCCATGTCTCGCCGGGAAACAAGGCATAAATGTCCTTATCGGCCACATAGGACAGAGGGAGAAGTCCCACTACCCCCTGATCGTCTTCTAAGACAACAAAATAGAGCTTGTTTTTGAAATGCTTTTGAAAGCAGTCACGGAACTCCCAGAGGTCCGTGACTGTGCGTCGAACCGTGAACTGATCCCAGAGAGTCCGGCAAGCCTCCTGGTTGGTAACCACTCTTTTCCTGATCATACCCTCTTCCCCGATTCAGCAAGAGCTGGAATGGACAGATCTGTTTCAAGGGGAGGCCCACATCATTCCCTGAGGACCGAGTGTCGTTTCACCTTTTTTGCTTTGAAAAATTTCTTCGAAAAATCGGCCACTGTCCTTGGATCGTAAGTTTTGCAGCTAAACACGTCGAGATAGGTGGTGTTGGACTGATTGGCAAAATGGGCAGAGATCAGGGAGGTCTCAATGAGTTGAGTCATGGAGAATCCCGCCACCCTTTCGTCCTCGCCGAAATGAACCACCTGGGTTTTCCCGAAGCGCTTCATTTTAATGAGGTCGCAGAGTTCAACCACAAATCTTCGAATGGCTTTTGCGTCCCGAATGATCTGAGGATCACAATGATAAAGGTCAATGGAAGTAAGAATCCCCCAGGGTGACTTTTTCCTGGATTTGCGTCTTGGGCTGTCCTGCTTCATTCTGACATGACCCTCCTGTATGTCTTTTTTGAGATAGAGTCATCCTCCTTTTACCGCGACACTCCGCAGAGTGAGTAAGGTTGGGGAGATAAAACAACCAAGAGAGATAAGTCTCTAAGCTTCAACAAGCCAAAATCGTGCCAAAAACATTACCTATTGATATTGTTTGGTTTATTCCGGAGTTAGCAAAAGGGAACAGGAACTGATTATTCCGATATTTTGTGTATGTCATACCAAGGAGACCCCAATATATTGGGATTTGTGCTCTGAAAGACGAATGAAAGCCTGGATCTGACCTTAAAGATGGACTTAAGGGTTTAATATTGTTTCGACTTTGACACGTATTCTCCGGCGCTGGGAAAGCGGGTTCTAAATAGGAAACTTGAATTCCTATTTCAAAATAAGAGGAATTATCAGTTCCGTTTCTGGCTCGTTGGGCCGTCATGAGCTCAACCACGGGGAATTTTAGCACTCAGGCGCGGGCTTCTTTTCTGCGAACTCATCACCTTGACACCTGCTTGCTCTTTTTTTATAGTCCGCCATCCAAAAGGACAAGATCTTCCGCGGTCGTTCCTGCCGGAGAAATTCCATGCTTCAGGAAAGGAAATGCTTCTTTGAAAATTGAAAAATTCAAGTGCCGCGCAAACGTCCACTTCAGCACCGGTGGATCTCTCGATGTTCATTTCTTTTTGGGATACCAGGCTGAAACGCATCCCGGCTCGGAAACTTTGCTGGATGTCCTGAACTCGGAACGTACGTTCGTTCCCATCGAAGACATTCTGATGAACGAAGTGTTGCTGATCGGGAAGACCCGGATCGTCTACCTTGAACTGCCTGAGGCGGGTGCTGTCCTTCAGGGAAAAGACCTTATGGAACTCCCAGTGACTGTAGAACTCGTCAACGGCGAAACGCTCAGGGGGAGTTTCCTTACGGATTTGCCGCCGGAGTCAAGGCGAGCGAGCGACTATCTCAATCTCATGTCGCGTTACATCTGCCTGCAGTCGCAGCCGCACTGGCTTGTCATCAATAAGGGTTACGTCCTTTCGGTGAAGCAAGGATAGATAGCCCAAAAATAATGCTTGAAAAAAGAGCCGGGATGTCTAAAGTTTATACCACTATGTGGCAGAAACGCCTCCTGTCATTTTCCACGAGATATCTATACCGTAACGTTTGATCCGGATGAACTCATGAGTCTTGGGTCACATTGGGAAAGGTTTTCTATTCGCTTTTTCCTGAAGAAAGCCATCCTATCTTTAGGCTTTGCGTTTCTTTTGTCGGGTTGCACCAGGGATCCGGATACCATTGTTGTTGACTTTCACAAGAGCCTTCCCACCAAGAAACCCACTCAAGAGCAGCCTCTTTCTCCTTCCCTTAGAGTGGCTGTCGGGGCCATGATCTCGCCGAAAGAAACCTTTATCTATTATCGACAGCTCATTGAATATATCGGCGTGAAAATGGGAAGGCCGATCGATCTGGTTCAGCGCAAGACTTACGGTGAAATCAACCAGCTCTTGGGCAGAGGAGAGATCGATCTCGCCTTTATCTGCTCAGGCCCGTATGCAGGGGGCAAAGAACAGCACGGTTTTGAGGTCCTTGCCGCTCCCCAGGTGCAGGGCAGCCATTTCTACAGATCCTATCTGATTGTGAATAGAAATCAGCCTTACCGGCAACTCGAGGACTTGCGAGGCCGCGTATTCGCGTTCACCGATCCGGAATCGAACACGGGCAGACTGGCTCCCACCTATTGGCTAAAGCAAATCGGGGAAGACCCTGAACGGTTTTTCGCTAAGGTCATTTATACCTACAGTCACGATAACTCTATTCTCGCGGTTGGCAGAGGGTTGGTCGACGGAGCGGCCGTGGACGGGCTGGTTTGGGAATATTTTGGGAAGACAAATCCCGAACTCACGCGACCCACGCGCATTATAAGACAGTCAGAGCCTTACGCCATGCCGCCTGTGGTCGCTTCGGGGAGCTTTCCAGAGGAAAAAAGGAGACAGGCCAGAGATCTCCTCCTCTCCATGCATCTTGATGCCGAGGGCAGACGGATTCTTGACAGGTTGATGATCGACCGGTTCGTTATGCCTCCGGCCGACTGGTTTGAGAGTGTAAAACAGATACAACTGATGGCGGCATCCCTGAAGGAGGGTGACCATGGGTCTCAAGAGCCTTAAAGGCAAATTGATTCTGGCCGTCTCGTCTCTTGTGATCGGGAGCGGTTTGCTGATTTCACTGCTTGCGAGCGAGCGCCAGAGGGCAAGCTTGTTTGAAACGATGATCGCCCAAGGAGAAAACATTGCTCAGGCTATCGCCCTGGAGACGGTTGACAAGGTTCTGATCAATGATCTGGTCGGTCTTCAGAAAATGCTCGAGCACCAGATGCGCAGTCACAGCGGGCTTGGGTATCTTTTCATTCAAAGGGGCGACGAAATTTTGGCCCACACGTTCCCCGGCGAAATCCCCACAGATCTTTTGAAGGCCAACGCGGCGGCCTCGGAAGATCAGAGACGAATTCAGAGGATTGCTTCAACAGAGGGAGATCACTACCTGGATATCGCCTGGCCTGTTTTTGAGGGAAAAGCAGGAGTGCTCAGACTGGGGCTTTCGGAAAAGCCGTATCAGGATGAGGTCAGCAAGCTCTGGGTGGTGATGGGACTTCTCACCGCAGGAATCCTGCTTCTCACTGTTGCAGCAACGCTCCTTTTTGTCAGGCGGATTACAGGACCGATATCGGCGCTTGCCCGGGCAACGCAGAGGATCGATCGCGGCGAAACGGGGGTCAGGGTAGCGGTCTCCGGAGAAGATGAAGTGAGCCGTCTGGCCGCGTCCTTCAACCGTATGGTTGCAAGGATCGAGGGGTATACGCGAACGCTCGAAGGAAAGGCTTTGGAACTGGAGCGAGCGAATCAGCAAACGCAAACCTTTTGTGACGTGGTTCGTGAAATCGGAGCCTTGCGTACTCTGCGGGAAATCAGTTCCTACCTGATCGAGCAATTTCAGAAGATGCTCCAATGTCCATCTCCTATGTCGTTTATGCTCCTGAACACCAGCAAGGACGGCTACTTCGTTCTCTCTGCTAGGGACCCGAAATGGATACGAGAGACGAGGCTGGTGGAGACCTTCTCGGCTTTGCTGAGAGAGGTCCATAAGGCCACTCCCGCCAGGAAAACGAGTTTGCCGAGTCTGGAGGGGATTCAGAAAGACTCACAGCAATACATGATTCCCCTGCGATATGAAGAGCAGACTTCCGGCCTTCTGGTCATTCCGTGCGTGGAAAGCTGCGGATGCGGCTTGAAGGAAATTGAAGGGGTAGAGCTCATCCTTAATCAGTGCAGCGGAGTGATCCGGCGGGCGCTGCTTGGAGAGGAAGGGGCACACCACATGGAACAGCGACTGGAATCCTCTGCAGAGTTCCATAACATCGTGGGACGAGATCCCAAAATGCAGGCCCTTTTCAGATTGACCGAAGATATTGCCCCAACCGATGCGACCGTACTCATCCAGGGCGAAAGCGGCACAGGGAAGGAAATGGTGGCGCGAGCCATTCATAAGTTGAGCCTTAGAAGAGACAAACCCTTTATCGTGATCGACTGTTCTGCATATCCTGCAACCCTTCTTGAAGGTGAACTGTTCGGACATGAAAAGGGAGCTTTCACAGGTGCCACGCGGCAAAAGATCGGGCGTTTCGAACAGGCTAACGGGGGAACCGTGTTTCTTGATGAAGTGGGAGAAATACCACCTTCGGCCCAGATCAAGCTCTTGAGAGTCCTTCAGACACAACGATTTGAAAGATTGGGAGGCGAAAAGACTCTGACCGTCAATGTGCGCTTTATGGCGGCAACCAACAAAGATCTGCTCCAGGAGGTGAAGGCCGGAAGGTTCCGGGAAGATCTATTCTATCGCCTCAATGTCATTCCCCTCCAATTGCCCTCTCTGCGGGAAAGACCGAATGATATTCCCATCCTGGCCCGGCACTTCTTGCGCCTCTTCGGCAGGGAACAGAACAAGGATATTCAGGACTTCAGTCCTGAAGCGATGAGACTCATCCTCAACTATCCCTGGCCGGGGAATGTTCGGGAATTGGAAAACAGTGTCGAGCATGCGATGGTTCTGGCTAAAGGACGGTGCATCGAAGCAGTGGATCTGCCGTCTGCGGTGATCGATACAGGGAGCCGTAGCACAAAAGGCCAACCCACAAGACTCGCAACCATGGCAGAAAGAGAACAGGAATTGCTCAAGGAGACGCTTGAAAAATGCGGATGGAACAAGAAAGAAGCAGCCAGACACCTGGGTATCAGCAGGAACACTTTGTACCAGAAAATGAAGAGATATGGAGTCCCGAAACCAACGGCCCATTAAAGCAAACTCATGGATGGTCGGGTCCTAAGTGTTCGGTGAGGGCCTCAGCGAGAAACCGAACTATCCGATAAATTTTCACTTTCTACTATTTTTCCCCCCCATCATCACCTCTCCATGTACTTGTCATATGGATTCGCAGGACATCCTTGCATCGGAGTCCTGTTTCATGACACAGCTAACTGCCTGTAATTCCAAAGTCTAAGGTAACTGCATCTTGATAATGTCCTGAATCAGGACAACCCTCTGCAGTAGCCTTCCTCTTGGCTCTCTGTTTTCTTTCTTGAGAAAACAAAGTCCAAGCAGAAATTTTCTAGCATTTAAAAAGGGTTAAGCCGGTGCACCTCTCGATTCAACCCGCGAAGTTCTCTGCGGCATGAGAATTGCCAAATCATATCGCCACAAATGTTGCAAGGAGCGGTACCCGCGATATGGCGGAAAAGGGAGTCATCATAGTGGACCCCGACGAGAAGCATTCTAAAGCGCTGTGCTCCGTCCTTAAAGGCGCAGATTATGAGCCTCTTTCAGTGGTATCGCTGTCAGATGCCAGAGCTAATCTTGAAACAAAGCGTTACGGGGCTTTGCTCATAGATCTCGACCACACTTCTCTGGACAATCGCCTTCTCAAAGATCTCCGACGGGCACACCCGGGCGTGTGCCTTATAGGGTTATCCAATCGATCCTTCCACCCGGAGCTGGAAGAAGCCCTGAGTCGGTATATTGATGCGTGCTTTTCAGAATCAGCAGATTACGAGGAGCTTTTGTACTGGTTGAAAGCGGTTTTCGATCCCTCCTCCGGGCACGAGAGTAAGACTCAAGGCACGAGGGATGATCCGGGCCAAGAGCAGGCGCCGGCTTGAGATGGATCACGGGTCAAAGCCAGCGAGTTTTGCAGGATCTATAAAATGAAACGACGTGCGTGTCAGGAAAAAGGCACCAAAACTTTCTAGGGAGGTCATTTATGAGTGTCAATTTACCCGCAGAAGACCCCTTGATCCGCATGCAGCGTGATCTCAAACGGGCCCTGAACAAAAAGGGGGACATCAGGTGGGCCATGGTCATTGATGTGGCCAAGTGCGTCGGGTGCCACGCATGCACCATTGGCTGTGTTGCGGAAAATAAACTCCCTCCTGGCGTAGTCTACCGTCCGGTCATAGAGGAGGAAGTGGGCACCTACCCCAATGTGAGGCGCCGATTTCTGCCGCGGCCGTGTATGCAATGCGAAAATCCTCCATGCGTCAGGGTGTGCCCCGTGACGGCCACGTACAAGAATAAACAGGGGGTGACCGTTGTGGATTACAACCGGTGTATCGGGTGCCGTGCCTGCTTGGCCGCCTGCCCTTATGGAGCGAGGACTTCCGATTTTGGCGAGTGGTACACCGAGCCAACTCCCGAGTTACCGGGGAAGATCGTCGGCCGGAAGGCGGCGGCAGAGGGCTACGAGGTGACGCCGGCCACAGAATACGGGAAAAAATGGCCGAAGCGGGGACACGGATCGCCCGTGGGCAATGCACGGAAGTGCCATTTCTGCCTGCATCGTCTCGCGGTGGCCATGCTGCCGATGTGCGTAACGACGTGCATCGGCCGAGCGACCTATTTCGGTGATCGTAACGACCAGACATCTCTGATCGCTGAGTTGCTTGGCTCACCGAGAAGTCGGCGCCTCAAGGAAGAACTGGGAACCCAACCGTCCGTCGTTTACCTGGACTAGAATTGCCGTCTCATGAGCAAACGAAGACGAAAGTTTTTTACCGATATGATCACGCATAGTGGAGGGGAAGAGCATGGTTACTGAAAACCGAAAAAGCAAGAACAGAAGCTCCCTTGATAAAAGCATGAATAGGCGGACGTTCCTGAAGTCTTCCGCCCTGTTGGGAGGTTCCCTGGCAGTATCTTCTGCCTTGATGAGCTTGACGGAAGGTTTCGGGGTGTCGACAGCATCGGCCGAGGAGCTTATGGGAAATGAGTATGCCCATCATCTTCCCGAGAATCAACTCTACTCGGTTTGCCAGCAGTGCAATACAAATTGCGGCATGAAAGTCAAGGTGATCGATGGCATGGTAGCCAAAATCGACGGAAACCCTTACAGTCCGTGGACCATGACCCCTCACATCCCCTATGACACACCACTGGGGGAGGCAGCTACCATAGACGGGTCCCTCTGTCCAAAGGGCCAAGCTGGAATTCAGGCACTCTACGATCCTTACAGGATAGTCAAGGTCCTGAAGCGAGATGGAAAACGGGGCGAGAACAAATGGAAGACCGTTTCTTTTGATCAAGCCCTGAAGGAGATCACCGAAGGAGGCAACCTCTTTGGTGAAGGACATGTGGATGGTCTCAAAGACATATGCGTCCTCAGGGATCCCAAGATCGCAAAAGAATTGGCTGAAGACTCAGAAACAGTAGCAAGCAAGAAGATGACTCTCGATGAGTTCAAACAAAAGCATGCCGACAACCTGCGGTACCTGATCGATCCCGAGCATCCTGACCTGGGGCCCAAGAACAATCAATTCTGCTTGAACTGGGGGCGCCTGAAAGCGGGTCGGAGTGACCTGTTCAAACGTTTTGCCAACAACGCTTTGGGTTCCGCCAACACCCACGGCCACACCACGGTTTGTCAGGGCTCCCTTTATTTCACCTGCAGAGTGATGAGCGACCAGTTTGTGGAAGGCAAGTGGACAGGGGGAAGCAAGTTCTACTGGCAGGGGGATACAGGAAATGCCGAGTTTATCCTCTTCGTAGGCGCCAGTCCCTACGAGGCCAACTATGGGCCGCCGTTGCGGGTTCAAAAGATCACCCAGGGGTTAGTGGACGGGAGCAAGAGGATCGCTGTTGTAGATCCAAGGTGTTCGAAAACGGCGGCTCGAGCCTGGAAGTGGGTTCCTGTCCGGCCCAATGGTGTGGCAGCGCTTGCCATGGCCATGATTCACTGGATCATCGAAAACAAGCGTTATGACGCCAGATATCTTTCCAATGCCAACAAAGCTGCGGCGATGGCTGATAGTGAGCCTACTTGGACGCAAGCGGCCTGGCTTGTGAAGATGGACAAGGATGGGAAACCGGCGGCGTTTCTCCGCGGCTCTGATACGGGCTTGGCGTTGGAGAAGCGGGCAAAGAAAGAGGGAGGAGACTGGGACTTCGACCCGTTCCTGGTTTCAATAGACGGTCAGTTGAAAGCATTTGATCCGAACGACGAAAAAGCGCCGGTTGAGGGTGATTTGCTTGTGGACGGAGAATCGAACGGAGTCCGCTTCAAGAGCGTATTGCAGATTTATCGGGAGACCGCAGCCGCGAGGGACCTGAAGGCATGGGCTGAACAAGCCGGCGTCAAGGAGACGGACATCACAGAACTGGCCCAGGAGTTCACCAGTCATGGCAAGAGGGCTGTCGCCGACATCCACAGGGGGGTTTCTCAGCACACTTCCGGCTTCTACAATGTACTTGCCTGGATGCTGGTCAATGTCCTTATCGGGAATCACGACTGGATGGGGGGGCTCGCGAAAGCCACGACCTATAACATCCTGGGGGATATCAAAGGAAAGCCCTTTGACCTCGACAAGCAGGAAGGGAAACTGAAGAACTGGGGGATTTCGATTATTAGGCACGAGAAAAGCTATGAGAAAACGACCATCTTTGACGGGTACCCGTCAAAGCGTGTTTGGTATCCTTTCTCCAGCGATATCTACCAGGAAGTCTTCTCCAGTATGGGGGACGCATACCCTTACCCCATCAAGGCACTCATGATGTACATGGCTTCGCCCGTGTACTCCCTTCCGGCGGGCCACAAGCTCATTGAGATTCTCTCCGATCCCAAGAAGATTCCTCTCATTTTCGCCTCTGACATCGTCATCGGCGAAACCACCATGTACGCTGACTACATCTTTCCTGACCTGACTTATCTTGAGCGCTGGGAGTTCTCCGGTTCCCATCCTTCTGTGACCCCAAAAGTGGCTCCCTTCCGACAACCTGTAGCAGCGCCCATGACGGACACAGTCACAGTGTTCGGCGAAAAAATGCCGCTGTCCGTTGAATCCTTGGTGCTGGGGCTGGCGGAGAAGTTGAAACTGTCCGGCTTTGGAGAGAGTGCTTTTGGTCCCGGCCTCCACCTGAAGCGGGATGAAGACATGTATTTGAGAATGGTGGCGAACATTGCTGCCGGCGACAAACCGGACGGTTCTGAGAGGGTGAAGGCTGCAAACGCGGAAGAAATCAAGATATTCGAGAAAGCCCGGCGACATCTTCCTGCCACGGTCTTTGAAGCAGACCGGTGGAAATCGGTGGTCGGCCCTAACTTGTGGCCCTATGTGGTTTATGTACTAAACAGGGGCGGCCGGTTTCAAGGGTATGGTCAAGCCTATAAGGATGGACAGTTGTCTAATAAATACGGGAAGCTTGTGGGGATCTATTTTGACAGGCTCGTCACGACGAAGTATTCCATGACTGGAAAACCTTATTTGGGTCATGCGGACTACATCGAAGGGCCTCGGGATTGCCTCGGGCGACTGATCCAGGACGAATCGTCCGGCTATGATCTGACGCTCATCACCTACAGATCCATTACCCAGACCAAAAGCCGTACCTCTGGAAATTATTGGCTGCAAGCCGTGCGTCCGGAAAATCTCATTGACGTCTCAAGGCTGGATGCTGAGCGATTGCAGTTGAAAGAGGGGGACCGTGTGAGGGTAGTGTCAGCCACCAACACGGAAGGGATCTGGGATCTCGGCAACGGCAGGAAGAAATCGATGATAGGTCATATCCACGTCATGGAGGGAATGAGGCCGGGAGTGGTGGGCTTTTCTCTCGGTCACGGGCATTGGTCTTATGGTGCAGGTGATGTCGTCATAGACGGGGTCAAGCTCCAGGGGGACAGGCGCCGGGCAACGGGCGTCCATGCCAATGCCGCCATGCGTGTAGATCCCGTTTTGAAAAACACCGGCTTGGTGGATCCGGTGGGAGGGAGTGCCGTGTTCTATCAAAGCCAGGTGAAACTGATCAAGGTCTAACAAGAAACTTAGAGTCTTTTGTATCAACGATCATCAGTGACCAGCGATGGAGGAAAAGATGATTCTTAAGCGATTAACCTACGTTGTCGGCTGCTTGTTTCTGCTCCTCGGCATTTATGGGATTCTCACCCGCCTGTTTATCGGCGAACGTGACGTGAACTATGGGTCCTATGTCGTTTGGGGCCTGTGGGTTGCCATGTACCTCTTCTTTGCCGGCGTCTCAACAGGCGCGTACATGATCGCCTCGCTGGAGTATCTGTTCGGCGTAAAGATCTTCAAAGGCACCGGAAAGGTTGCCCTCTGGGGCGCGCTGGTCACCATGCCCGCCGCCCTCGCCACCATAGGCATGGATTTGGGCCACATGGAGCGGATCTGGAAAGTGTATCTCATGCCCAACTTCGGCTCACTCCTGGCGCAGATGGTGTGGGGGTACAGTCTGTTTTTGCCTGTGACCTTGCTTTCCTTGTGGCTGGTATTCCGGAAGCCTGACTCGCGCTGGGTTAAGCCCTTGTTCGCCTTCGGCCTGTTTATGGCTATTATGCTAAGTGGCGGGGTTGGCGCGCTGCTGGGAGTCAACGCCAGCCGACCATTCTGGCATGTCGGCCTGCTGCCCGCCCAGTTTCCGGTCTTCTCTCTGGCCACGGGCGCAGCGTTTATGTTGCTCGTTCTGGGGTGGTTTGGCCCGAAAAACGATGAGCGTCTCCCGAAACAGTTGTGGGTGCTGAGCATCGCCACCATAGGACTGGCTTTGATCAAGGTGTATTTCCTGTGGACGGATTTCTCCCAATCCGTTTACGGCGGCATGCTTGAAAACGTGGCTGCTGTCAATGCGGTGCTTTATGGCCGCTACTGGTGGGCCTTCTGGTTCCTTCAGATAGGTCTAGGCACCGTGCTGCCCATCATCGTGCTCCTCCAGCCTAAGCTAGCCAAGAACGGCTTCTGGGCGGGTGCCATGGGTTTTCTGGTCCTCCTGGGATTTGTCGTGGCTAGGGCCAACATCGTATTCCCGGCGCTTACTGTCCCTGAACTGGAAGGCCTGGCGACCGCTTTTACCGGGCCGCACCTCAATTTTGACTACTTCCCCAGCCTCATGGAATGGTCCGTTGTCCTGGGAGTGGTGGGAGCAACCGTCCTTGCCTTCCTAGTCGGCAACGATCGCCTTTCGCTCCTTACGCCCAAAACGGAGGTGAAGCAATAACCCAGTCGAAAGACTGCCGACCTTAGCACCGCGGATTTCGCAAATCGGTTGCCTGTGTCTGAGATGATGGAGACAGGGGGTTCTGCGGGGCGATAATTTTTTTGGATTCAGTTATATTAATTCTAACATATGAGACCGCTTACGATTGCGGCAATGAGAAATGAAAATGAAACCTTTTGAAGACCTGCTGGCTGCTTCAGCAAGGGCTCACGGCCACCTGTGTCCGGGGCAGGTGGTGGGGGTGCGCATGTCCCTTCTTGGGTGCAAGCTCATCGGTCTCGACAATCCCACGAGTCGTGAGCAGATTAAAAAGCTTATCGTGTACGTGGAAATGGACCGGTGCACCGGCGATGCGGTCTCTCATGTGACCGGAGCGAAACTCGGGAGGCGGTCGCTCAAATTTGTGGACTACGGCATCATGGCGGCCACCTTCGTGAACCTGGAGACAGGCGGGGCATACAGGATCATCTCGACCGAGGAATCCAGGGAGTTGGCGCCCTTCTATGCTCCAGAAATTGCCGAGAAAAGAAAGCAACAGCTGGAAGCTTACAAGCGGATGCCGGACAGTGTCCTGTTCCGAGTTCAGGAAGTGGAAATCGCTCTCAGTGAATTTGATCTCCCTGGCCCCACCCATCGTAAAGTAGTGTGCTCGCGCTGCGGTCAGGTCGTAAGAGATGGCCGGGAAGTAGTCATCGATAATGTCTCACTCTGTAAACCTTGTGCAGAGGGGGCCTATTTCAGAAACGCCCGGGAAGTCAGCTGGCCTGAGATGAACTGGACGCCTGAGCAAAGGCATGACTCCCTTGCGGGGACGATCTACCTAGAAGGAGAGTCAAGAGATTTCTGGTCCCGGTCGGACGGGAGTCGGCAAGCTCTTGGCTGATCAAGGATCGAAGGACGAGAGGGAAGGAGCATGCTGAAGAAAGTGAAGCTGGAGAAAGCCGTAAATGTCCATTTGCCCATCAACGGTATTGTTCACAGCGGCAAGGTCAGAGTGCGTTAATCCCGCCCAAACAGAGGGAGTCTCCTCACCCTCAATCGCAAAAATCTTCGCTCACGATTGACTTAGGTCAATGATTCCCCCCAGAATGTGATTAGATTCTAAATCATCATGGAAAAGAATTCTCTCCCTACGACCTTAATTGATCTGAAATCCTGCGACCGCTCCTTTCACCACGAGGTGAATGAGCTAAGCGGAGAAAATGTTGGACTTTGCTGGCATTGTCGAACGTGTGCCGGGGGATGTCCGTATGTCAAGGCGATGGACTATCATCCACACGCTGTATTCCGACTGGTGCAACTGGGACAGCGTAAGGAGGCTCTCGAAAGTTCCACCATCTGGATTTGCGTGAGTTGCAACACCTGCTCCATCCAGTGCCCCGCGGCCATCGACATCCCGGCGATCATGGACGCTCTTCGGCACATGGCCGTGAAAGAAGGAGTGAAGATCGCCCAACCTGAGATCGTGAAATTTCATGAAGAAGTTCTTGGCAGCATCGAGCGATACGGAAGAACCCACAAGCTCGAAATCATGATGAGGTACAAGGTCCGGATGCGGCAATGGTTCCAGGATATGGACCTGGGTATTAAAATGCTCGCCCGGCGGAAACTGGATCTCAAACCCTCAAAGATCGATCGGCCTGAGGAGGTGAGCCGGCTCTTCACCGGTTCCGCTAGAGATGGGAAGCATTAAGAAAATGGATCTTTCCTATTTTCCGGGATGCTCCTTGGCGACCACGGCCAAGGAGAGCAACGAGGCGCTCATGAGAGTGTGCGAGAATCTCGGGCTCAATCTGGTCGAACTGGAAGACTGGAACTGCTGCG
>Ga0299912_10002087_pt1 | contig 16348 bp, 18 predicted proteins | sample RVTome_2_FD_207667 | JGI IMG/M metagenome (GOLD analysis project Ga0299912, IMG submission 207667) | Soil microbial communities from uranium-contaminated site in the Upper Colorado River Basin, Wyoming, United States - RVT95D214 (version 2) ... | reverse complement strand
CGTCGTGCTGCTGTACGATCCGGCGCGCGATAGCGTTGTTCTGACACGGCAATTCCGGCTGCCGGCGCACCTCAACGGCGGCGCCAGCTACCTCATCGAGGCCTGCGCCGGCCTGCTCGACGGCGACGCTCCGGAAGCCTGCGCCCGCAAGGAAGCCGAGGAAGAGACCGGCTACCGCGTCACCTCCATCCGTCCCCTGTTCGCCGCCTATATGAGCCCCGGCTCGGTGACCGAGAAGCTTCACTTCTTCATCGCCGGCTATGACGCGACTGCCCGGATTTCCGCCGGCGGCGGCCTCGAGCACGAGGGAGAGGATATCGAAGTACTTGAAATGCCGTTGAAAACGGCGCTGGCCATGGTCGGCTCAGGCGAGATCGTCGACGCCAAGACCATCATGGTGCTGCAGCATCTGGCGCTCGAGCAGGCGAACCGCGGCTAGATCGCGAACGGATCGGCGTCGACGTCGAGCGTGGTGAAGCCGGCCGGCAGCACGAGGCTGAGTTCCTGTGCCTGGCTCGGATCGGTCAGGAGCAGCGCCAGGTCGCCCTGCGACAGCGTCGCTTCGGCGGGCGGCTTGAGATCGGCAAGCCGGACGTCGGGCTGGTTGGCCGGCGCCACGGCCGGGATCGCGACAATGGCAAGGCCGAGCACGGTGGTCAGGAACCTGGTTTTCATCGTATGCCCCATCTGTCTGGTTGCGCCCTGTTGGCGCGTTCTGACAGGGGTTGTAGCCAAGCCTCCCCGAACCGGCATTGAACCGGCCGTTCATAATCGGTTAATTGCCTAAAATCGTCGCTACCGGTAGTCGACGAGCTTCCGGTCCGGATCGTAGGGCTGGTCAGCGACGGTCCTGGTGACGGCCTGTCCGCATTTCATCTTCCCGGCCGCTGCGTCGTAGGCGTAGGTGGGGCCGCCATGCAGCACCCAGCCTTCGGACAGGGCCTTGGTGACCTTGTGACAGAACGTGGAATCGTCGTCCCCGGTCAGAAACCGATAGATCAGCATTGCGGAGCCCCCGTGCGCTGCCGGTGCCATGTAGCAGTTGTAATTGCGCCCTCTTATCGCTAATCGGTTCGGAATGCATCGGTTTCCAGCACCCCTTCTGGACGGCTACAAGTCTTTCATGTCCGAGCGCTATGCGCGCGAGAAGGACCGCTATCGGAAGCTGGCCGAAGGCGGCCAGAACCCGTCGACCATGATCATCGCGTGCTGCGACAGCCGCGCGGCGCCCGAAACCATCTTCAACGCCGGGCCGGGCGAACTCTTTGTTCTGCGCAACGTCGCCAATCTGGTGCCGCCCTTCCAGCCCGACGCCGGACAGCACGGCACCTCGGCCGCCATCGAGTTTGCCGTCAATTCGCTGGGCATCAAGGACTTGGTGGTGATGGGCCACGGCCGCTGCGGCGGCATCCGCGCCGCCCTCGATCCCAGTGCCGGCCCGCTGGCCCAAGGCGATTTCATCGGCAAGTGGATGGCCCTGCTCGGCCCAGTCGCCGCGCAGGTGAGCAGCTACACGTTCCTCACCGCCAACGAACGGCAGACCACACTCGAGCGGCTTTCCATCCGCAATTCGATCAACAATCTGCGCACCTTCCCCTACATCCAGGCCCTCGAGCAGGAGGGGAAACTGTCAGTCCATGGCGCCTGGTTCGATATCGCCAGCGGCGAACTCTGGGTGATGGACAGCGACACCGGCGATTTCGTCCGCCCCGAAGCCTGACGCCACCTTACCTGTTCCGCCGAGCAGACTACTCGTGCGACGCTTCGGGAATGTCCGCCGGCGCCGCCAGTTGCTGGACCACGCTCAATAGGGGCGCCGCCGGGGCCCGGAGCTCCCATACCAGGCCGGTTGGGGCATAGGCCATCTGCACCGTTCCCCCAAGTGCCTGCCCGGTGATGCGCTCGATGATGGTGGTCCCGAAACCGGCCCGCCCTGGGGGAAGGACCGGGGGACCGCCGCCTTCCGTCCACGAAACGAAGAGCTCGGGTTCCTCCGCCACCGCCTCGATCCGCCAGGCGATGCGAACCTCGCCCTGGTCGCCGGAAAGGGCGCCGTATTTGAGCGCATTCGTCGCCAGTTCGTGGACCGCCATGCCAAGCGCCTGAGCCGCCGCCGGCGTCAGCACCAGCAGGTCGCCGTCGAGGTGCACCCGCAGAGCGATCAGCTCGTCGACATGGGCAAGCTGAGCCCGCACCACAGCGCCGATTTCGGCGCCTCGCCAGCTCCCCTCCACCAAGAGGTCCTGGTTGGCGGCCAGCGCCCGCAGCCGTTGCGTGATCCGGCGCACGAAGTCGCCGGGGGGGTCCTGCGCAGCGGTCTGCCGGACGACCGCCTCCACCACGGCGAGCAGATTCTTGGTGCGGTGGTTGATCTCAAGGCTCAGCGCGCGCCGCGCCTCCTCCAGGCGCTTGCGCTCGGAAATGTCGCGCGCGATCTTGGACGCGCCGATGATCGTCCCGTCGGCGCTGTGCACGGGGGAAACTGCGAGCGAAATGCTGATCAGATGGCCGTCCTTGCGCCGCCGCATCGTTTCGTAGTGGCTGATCCGCTCTCCACGGCGGATGCGGGCGAGGATCGAGGGCTCCTCGTCTGCCCGATCGACCGGAATGATCACCGTGATGGGTTTGCCGATCATCTCCTCTGCCGTGTAGCCGAAGATGCGCTCGGCCCCAGCATTCCAGGAGGTGATGGTTCCGTCGAGGTCCTTGCTGATGATGGCGTCGTCGGAGGATTCGACGATGGCGGCGAGCAGCGCCCGCGTCTCGTCCGCCGGGTTGATCCTGGAGTCGCCACCGCCAGACTGCGTCACCACTCCTGCACCTGTTGCTCCCGTTCCCCGTTCCATGACGCAGTAGGACCCGACTCCGGGCCTGTGCCTGAACGACCTACCAGTAACGACGCTCGAGCCCGAAAGCTCCATCCGCCCACCACGACTTCTGCGGTGGCTCGGGCGGGCGTCGTCGCGCCGACCTCAAGCCGGCCGTTCCCAGCGGTAGAGGATGTCGGGCGCCCTGGCCTCGTTGCTGGCGCCATCGGTGAACTTGACCGCCACGAATCCGTGCTTCTCGTAGAAGGCCCGCCCGCGCAGATTGTCGGCGAAGCACCAGAGCTCCAGACTCTGGTTTCGCGCCTTGGCGTCGGCCAGCAGCGCCGAGCCGACGCCGGTGCGCAGTTCCGCCGCGTCGATGTAGAGATGCTCGATCCAGCCCTCCAGCTCGGCCATGAAGCCGACGATGTGGCCGTCTCGCTCGGCCACCGTCACGCGGTAGTCGACCAGCACATGGTCGCGGATGTGCGCCTGGTCCTCCTCGATGGTGTGCAGGTCGGGCAGGAAGGTCAGCAGCCGCCGGGAGACCGCAAACAATGCTGCGATGTCATCGGCATCGGCCTCTGTGGCGAGCCGCAGCGTGAGGCTCACAGCAGCACCTTTGCCCGGCTCGCAACCAGCCACACCTATGCCTCCTTCGGCCGCGCGAGGCTCCACAGCCGCGGCCCGAAGACGTTGAACAGCAGGCCGCCAAACACCAGGACGCTCCCCACAACCTCGATACCCGAGATCGTCTCGCCCAGGAGCAGCGCGGCGCTGCCGATGCCGGCGATCGGCACCAGCAGGGTGAATGGCGCGACCAGATTGGCCGGGTAGCGTTTGAGCAGCACGCTCCAGGCGCCGTATCCGAACAGCGTCGCCGCGTAGGAGATGAACAGCAGCGAGCCGCCGCCAAGCCAGGTAATATCGCCCAGCGCCTGCGGCAGCGCGCCCGGCCCCTCGAACACCAGCGAGGCGAGGAACAGCGGGATGGGCGGCACCAGGCTCGACCACACCACAAAGCTGAGCATGTCGATCTGGCCGGCCTTCTTGGTGATGACGTTGCCGATGCCCCAGAACAGCGACGCGGCGATGGTCATCAGCAGCGGCACCAGCGCCGCGCCTTCCAGCCGCTCCAGCCCGATGACGCCGATCCCGGCGAAGGCAACGGCGGCGCCCAGCAGCTGGAATAGGCCCGGCCGCTCACCTAGGAAGACGACGGCCAGCCCGATGGTGAAGAAGGCCTGCAACTGCATCACCAGCGAGCTCAGGCCCGCCGGCATGCCCAGCTTGATCGCCGCGAACAAAAGGCCGAACTGCAGCACGCCGATGGCGAAGCCATAGGAGATGAGGATGCCAAGCTCGACCTTGGGTCTGCGGATGAAGAACACTGCCGGCACCGCCGCGCAGGCGAAGCGGAAGGCCGTCAGCAGTAGCGGTGGCACTTCGTTGACGCCCCAGCGGATGGCGACGAAGTTGACGCCCCAAACGGTGACGACGGCAAACGCCAGCAGCAGATGGCGAGGAGTCATGTCGGATCCTGCTTAGCCTCCCCCTGGAACCGCCCTCCCCCTAGGAGAGAAGGCGGCGGCAACTCGGTGCAATCGCCTAGGCCGCCTTCTGCTGCACCAGATTGCGTTCGATCAGGGTTTCGAGGATCTGCACGGTGTTGAGCGCGGCGCCCTTGCGCAGATTGTCCGAGACCACCCAGATCGAGAGTCCGTTCTCGACCGTGTTGTCTTCGCGGATGCGGCTCACATAGGTGTCGTAGTCACCCACGCATTCCACCGGCGTGGCGTAGCCGCCTGGCTCGCGCTTGTCGATGACGCTGATCCCCGGCGCGTCGCGCAGGATGTCGCGCGCCTCGTCCGGGCTGATCGGCTTTTCGAACTCGATGTTGACCGCCTCGGAATGGCCGACGAACACCGGCACCCGCACGCAGGTGGCGGTCAGCTTGATCTTGGGGTCGAGAATCTTCTTGGTCTCGACCACCATCTTCCACTCTTCCTTGGTGTAGCCGTCCTCCATGAACACGTCGATATGGGGGATGACGTTGAAGGCGATCTGCTTGGTGAACTTCTGCGGCGTGGCGCTGTCGTTGACGAAGATGCCCTTGGTCTGGGTCCAGAGCTCGTCGATGCCTTCCTTGCCGGCGCCCGAGACCGACTGATAGGTGGCCACCACCACGCGCTTGATCGTGGCGAAGTCGTGCAGCGGCTTGAGTGCCACCACCAGTTGCGCCGTCGAACAGTTCGGATTGGCGATGATGTTCTTGCGGTCGGCCTGCGCCATGTAGGCGTCGAGCACGTGCGCGTTGACCTCGGGCACGATCAGCGGCACGTCGGAGTGGTAGCGCCAGAAGCTCGAATTATCGACGACGATGCAGCCGGTCCGGCCGATCTTCTCGCCATATTCCTTGGCCACCGCGGACCCGGCCGACATCAGCGCAAAGTCGACGCCGGAAAAATCGAAGTCCGCGAGGTTCTTGGCCTTGAGCCGCTTGTCCCCGAAGCTCAGCTCCTGCCCGGTCGAGCGCGACGAGGCGAGCGCGATGACTTCGCTCACCGGGAACTTGCGCTCATCGAGGATGTTGAGCATTTCGCGACCCACATTGCCTGTGGCCCCGATGACGGCGACACGATAACCCATCTTTGAAGTTCCTTTTGCCCGTTTCCCCCGCACCGGCATCGGCCGGCGGCGCATCGGTTCTAGGCCTCCCCCGGCGGGAGACGGCCCGGGGAAAAGCGCTAGCGGGTTTTGGTGGTTTTGCCTTTGAGCGACGGGCGAGCACCGCCGGCGGGACGCAACGTCCCGGTAGCGAAGCTGGCGCTGTCGTATAGGTTCTCGCCCATGGCGGGAAACGTTCCTCGAGGCAGTGCGGCGTTATCTACGCTCTAATGGCAAAGAGTCAATGAACTCTCTATGAACGGCGCATGAGCCACTACGACATCGTCGTCATCGGAGCCGGCGCGGCCGGGATGATGGCCGCCATCGAGGCGGGCAAGCGCGGCCGCAGGGTGCTGGTCGTCGACCACGCCGCCGCCCCGGGCGAGAAGATCCGCGTCTCGGGCGGCGGCCACTGCAATTTCACCAACGTCAACACCCGGCCCGACCGCTTCATCAGCTCCAACCCGCGCTTTGCCGTCTCGGCGCTCGCCCGCTATACACCCGCCAAGTTCATCGCGCTGGTCGAGCGCTACGGCATCGCCTTCCACGAGAAGACGCTGGGGCAGCTGTTCTGCGACGGCTCCAGCCGGCAGATCGTCAACCTGCTGACGTCGGAGATGGCCCATGCCGGCGTCACCCTGCGGCTGGGGACCAGCCTGCAGGACGCCGGGAGAACTGCGGACGGCTTCCGCCTGTCGCTCGCCAGCGGCGCCGTGACGTGCGAGGCGCTCATCGTTGCCACCGGCGGCAAGTCGATCCCCAAAATGGGCGCCACCGGGCTGGGCTACGAACTCGGTGCGCAGTTCGGCCTGCGCGTCACCGAGACGAGGCCCGGATTGGTGCCGCTGACCTTCGAGCCGAGGATGCTCGAACGCCTGGCGCCGCTCTCGGGCGTCGCCACCGACGTGACGGTCACCGCCAACAAGCAGAGCTTCACCGAGGCGATGCTGTTCACCCATCGGGGCCTTTCCGGCCCCGCCATCCTGCAGATTTCGAGCTACTGGCGGGAGGGTGACGCCATCAGCATCGACCTCCTCCCCGGCTTCGACCTCGCCGAGGCGTTGCGCTGCGCCCGCAAGGACACGCCCAGGCTCGCTCTCCAATCGGTGCTGGCGGCACACCTGCCCAAGCGGCCGGCGCAGATGAAGGCGGAAGAAATCGGCCTGTCCGGCCAGATCGGCGACTTCTCCGACCAGAAGTTCCAGACGGCAGAGGCTTCACTCAAGCGCTGGACCATCAAGCCTACCGGCACCGAAGGTTACCGTACCGCCGAGGTGACCCTGGGCGGCATCGATACGCGCGATCTCGATTCTGCCACCATGGCCGCGCGCAGAGTCCCCGGCCTCTATTTCGTCGGCGAATGCGTCGACGTCACTGGTTGGCTCGGTGGCTACAACTTCCAGTGGGCCTGGGCCTCCGGCTGGGCCGCCGGTCAGGTGGCGTGAGCACCCCGCCCCGAAGGCCCAGAATGATGCGCCCCTGCAACAGAGGCCGGCGAACAGCGGCGCCACAGCGAAAAGCGCTTGCGGCAGCGGCAATTGCCGCCAGACTGCAGCGGTAGGCCTAGGGGGAAGTCTGAATCCAAATGCACATACGAGTCCCGATCCTCGCTGCTCTGACTGCGAGCGCCTTGGCATGTACAGGTGCCGTCGCGCAAGACGCGAGTCTCCTGCATCCCCAGATGGAGGTCGACCTCTCGGCGCCGCAATACTTCGACGGCCTCTATGCCGGAGTCATCTTCGGGGCCGAGGGTAACGACTATTTCAACATCTTCTCAGGCACGGCGACGGACCGCTTCGGTGCCGGCGCAGCCCTCGGCTGGAATGCCTATCTTACTCCGTCGGTGGTGGCCGGCGCCCAGGCGCGCACGCTGATCAGCAGCGATTTCACCACCAACCATGGCTATGACGCGTTCGCGCTCGCCCGTCTGGGCGCGCTCACCGCCGACGACTTCATGGTCTATGCCGCGGCCGGCCCCGGCCTCGTCGACGGCGTTCCGGTGTTCGCCTTCGGGCAGGGTCTCGAATGGCGGGCATGGGACAATATCACCGCGAACCTCGAAGTGCTGGGCATCGCCCAGATTGGCACCAGGGCCGGCGGCGCCTTCATCGAGGGCGTCACCGCCTGGTCGATCACCAGCGGCCTGCTCTGGCACTTCGGCGAGGGTAGCCAGGATCTCGAGGGTCCCGGCTTCATCATGGCCCCCCTCGACCAGCGAATGGACTTCTCCGGCCTCTACGCCGGCACCGAGTTCGGCGTGATGGCCAATTTCCCGTACAACTTCTTCCCCGATACTGGGCATGGTTTGCACCTGACGCGCGCCGACACGGGCGGCATGGTGGGCTGGAACGCCTACCTTTCCGACTATCTGCTGGTCGGCGCCGAGTTGCAGGCCGGCATGCTGTGGGATACCTCCGGCGACGTCACCCGCACCGTCCTTGGCCTTGGCCGCGTCGGTGTGCAGCCCATGGACCGCCTCGTCGCCTATACCGCGGGCGGCGCCGGTCTGGTGCAGGATAGGCTGGCCTACGCGCTCGGCGGCGGCGTCGAATACGCATTGTGGGACAAGGCGTCGGTCCGCGCCGAGATGCTGGGGCTGGGCGAGCTGAGCACGACGCCCACAGTTGCCGGCTTCAGCGCCTCGAAACTGACCTTCGGCGTGCTCTGGCACCTCAATTGAGGCGGTCCGCCGCACCTCGTGGCCCGGACGCGCCGTTGCGGGGCGGCAGCCGGGCGCATAATGGCGCGCCAACTCTTGTACTGCTCGCCGAAGCCCGCCCTGAGGGTTGGCTCCTCATAGGCCAGCACGAAGTCGTGCACGGTGAGCCGGACGAGCGCGCCACCAGCCATTTCGTAGCAATGCGCGCCCCAAGCCCCGATCGGCCAGATCGAGAGCCACGCGATGCGGTGCAAGGCAATTGCCGGTCACAGATCCTGCCAGCGTGATGTGAAGAGGCATCGCCTCGCTCACTTGCCGTTCGTCTCCAGCTCCGCTATCAACACTGCCTTCGCATTTGAACCAGGGAGGCGAGGCAATGGCAGCATTCTCCGACACCTTCCTTGGCGGGATGTACCGTTTCTAGGTCTTCCCTGCCCCTCCGGCGCTAGCCCGAGCGGCCCAAGTCATTTCACCACCGTCCAATTCGTCTGAGGCCCTTCGCCTCGTTTGTTTCGTTTTTTTTGGGACCGGATCGCGCCCGGCGCTTCCGGATCGATGACATGACCCGATTCAAGCTCGATCTTCGCAGCGACGCCTACCGCAAGGTGCTGGGGTTCACCATGCACCACTGGCGGCAACAGCCGGTACGCATCTTCCTGATCGGCATCGGCGTGCTGCTCTCGACGCTGTGCGACGTTCTCACCCCGCTCTATGCCGGCCAACTGGTGGACGCCGTTGCCGCTGGGTCCGCCGCCGACGCCGTCACCTGGAACGCGGCGATCACGGCCCTCCTGATGCTTGTCGGGCTGGGGCTGGGCGGCGTGGTGCTGCGGCAGCTCAGCTTCATGGGCGTCATCGCCCTCACCCTCAGGATGATGAGCGACATCGCCAGCGACGCCTTCCACCGGGTGCAGCGCTTCTCGACCGACTGGCATGCCAACAGCTTCGCCGGCTCCACCGTGCGCAAGGTCACCCGCGGCATGTGGGCTCTCGACCTGCTCAACGACACGCTGCTGGTGGCGCTGCTGCCCTCGGCGGTCATGCTGGTGGGCACCTCGGTGATGCTTGGCCTGTTCTGGCCGCTGATGGGGGTGATCGTTGGCCTCGGCTCGGCGATCTACATCGCCGTCACCGTCTTCCTGGCCGTCGGCTTCGTTGCCCCGGCGGCGAGTCTGGCCAATGCCTGGGACACCCGCATGGGCGGAGCGCTGGCCGACGCGATCAGCTGCAACGCCGTGGTCAAGGGCTTCGGCGCCGAAGACCGGGAGGAGGAACGGCTCGCCAGGGTCGTCGACAAATGGCGCAGCCGCACCGAACGCACGTGGCAGCGCGGCACCCTCAACGGCTCCGCCCAGGGTGCCATGCTGCTCCTGCTGCGTGCCGCCATCCTCGGGGCGGCCGTGCTGCTCTGGTGGCAGGGCCTCGCCCGGGCCGGCGACATCGCCCTGGTGCTCACCACCTTCTTCGTCCTGCAGGGGTATCTGCGCGACGTGGGCATGCACATCCGCAACCTGCAGCGCTCCATCAACGACATGGAGGAACTGGTCGACGTGCACGCCCAGCCGCTCGGCATCGAGGACCAGCCCGGCGCCACCCCGATCGCCATCGGCGAAGGCCGCATCGAGTTCGACCACGTCGATTTCCACTACGGCAACCACAGCCAGCCGCTCTACCGCGACTTCTCGGTCACCATCGCGGCTGGCGAGAAGATCGGGCTCGTCGGTCATTCCGGTTCGGGCAAGACCACCTTCGTCAAACTCATCCAGCGCCTCTACGATGTTTCCGGCGGCCGCATCCTGATCGACGGGCAGGACATCGCGCTGGCGCAGCAGGCCTCGCTACGCCAGCAAATCGCCATCGTGCAGCAGGAGCCAATCCTGTTCCACCGCTCGCTGGCCGAGAACATCGCCTACGCCCGGCCCGGCGCCGGCAGGGCCGAAGTCGAGCACGCGGCAAGGCTGGCCAGCGCCCACGACTTCATCATGAAGCTGCCCAAAGGCTACGAGACGCTGGTCGGCGAGCGCGGCGTCAAGCTTTCGGGCGGCGAGCGGCAGCGGGTCGCCATCGCCCGCGCCTTCCTCGCCGACGCCCCGGTGCTGATCCTGGACGAGGCCACGTCGAGCCTTGATTCGGAGTCGGAGGTGCTGATCCAGGAGGCAATGGAGCGGCTGATGGTCGGTCGCACCACCATCGTCATCGCCCACCGGCTCTCGACCGTGCGGGCGCTCGACCGGCTGCTGGTGTTCTCCGAGGGCAGGATCATCGAGGAAGGCAGCCACGAGACGCTGGTCAGGACCGAAGGCGGCATCTATCGCCGGCTGTTCGAACGGCAGGCGCTGGAGCTGACCAAGGGGCTGGCTGCGGCGGAGTGACAGTAGCGAGTGGCGAAGAGGGACGCGCCTGCCGACGGCCACGCACGCCAACCCCATTCGCTATTCACTATTCACTATTCGCTCTCTGTCACCCATGTTGCGCCGATGACCTCTCCCCTTCCGCTTTCCATCCTCGATCTCGCCCCGGTCGCCGAAGGCACCTCGTCCTCCGATGCGCTCCGCCACGTCGTCGATCTGGCCCGGCTCGGCGACGAGCTGGGCTACACGCGGCTCTGGTACGCCGAGCATCACGGCATGCCCTCGATCGCCTCGTCCTCGCCCGAGGTGCTGATCGCCACCGCCGCCGCCAACACCAGCCGCATCCGCGTCGGCTCGGGCGGCGTCATGCTGCCCAACCATGTGCCGTTGCGGGTGGTCGAGACCTATCGCACGCTCGAGGGCCTCAATCCGGGCCGCATCGACCTGGGCATCGGCCGGGCCGGCGGCACCGACGGACATACGCTCCGCGCCCTGGGTTCCTTTCCGGGCGAGCATTTCTCCGAGGAGATGGCGGAGCTGCTGGCTTTCGAGCGCGACGACTTCCCGGACGATCACCCGTTCAAGCCGGTGCGGGTCACGCCGGACGGGATCGTCCTGCCGCCGATCTGGCTGCTCGGCTCGAGCGGCGCCAGCGCCGCCATGGCCGGCCAGCTCGGGGTCGGCTATTCCTTCGCCGCCCATTTCAGCCCGACCCCTGCCGCCCCGGCCTTCCAAGCTTACCGCAAGGCGTTCCGGCCGTCCGACCAGTTCGCCAAGCCGCACGCCATCCTCGCGGTCTCGGCGCTGGTCGCCCCCACCGATGAGGAGGCGCAGTTCCTCTCCGGCTCGCAGGCGCTGAGTTGGGCGCTGTTCCACTCGGGCAAGATCCGCAAGCTGGTTTCGCCCGAGCAGGCCGCCGCCCACGCCTATACCGAGCAGGAGCGCCGCATCATCGCGCAGCAGTCGCCGCTGTGGATCATCGGCTCGCCGCAGACCGTCAAGGCCCAGATCGAGCGCAAGGCGGCCGAGGCCGGGGCCGACGAGGTTATGGTGACCACCACCATGTACAGCCACGAATCGCGGCTGCGCAGTTTCCAGCTGCTCGCCGGGGCGTTCGGCCTCCAGCCAGGCTAGCGCTCCAGGTTCCGTTCCAGCTCGTGATATCGCCGCGTCGCGTGCGCGCTCGGGGCGCCCTGGCGGCAGAACTGGAGCTGATTCAGTCCCGGCTTCTGGTGCTCGACCACCACCTGGCCGTCGACCAGCTTGCCGCACAGGGTCTCCAGCGCTTCCTTGAAGACAGCGCTGCGCTGCGCCCGCGGGTAGAACGACAAGACGTAGACATAGTGGAAGAGGTTGTAGCGGAAGAACGGGTACTCCACCTGCATGAAGCGCGAGCCGATGCCGTAGCGGCACGGCCCGAGCGGCCGCCGGATCGACCAGTGCGCGAGCAACGAATCGACCGCTCGTTCCGCCGCCTGGCCGGTCACCAGCGGCTGGCGGAACCGCATTGCGTCGAGCACGGTGAGGGTAACGCCGGGGTTCGATGCATCGGTGTCGGGTCCGGCGCCGAACTTGAGCACGCTGCAGCGCCATCCGCCATCGGCGGCCTGCGTCGCCAGCAGATGGTCGAAGGTAAGGGAGAGGCGCGGGTCCCCGGCATGGCCGAGCCGGCAGAGCAGGCTGGCGGCGTTGGCGGTATGGCACGGCTGCACCGACAGGTGCGGTCCGGGCCGGATGCGTCCGTCATCGGTCTGGCAGGCCAGGACCAGATCGGCAATGGCGCGCATGACCGGGTCCGACCCATCGAGGCCCAGCTCGGCCAGCATCAGGCCGCAATCGAGCGTCGAAAACGGACTGCCGACGCCCCACCGCCCGTCGGGCGTGGCCCAGTAGTCCCCGCCCTGGGCCTCCCGCTGGGCCAGAAGGAGGTTGATATCGCCCTGCGAGGCGCTGTCCTTGCGGGTGCCGGCCACTGCATGCCCTCCGTCGCACGGCATGAATGATGCGGGCCGGCGCGGGGCTCGTCATGACCTGCGTCAAATAGGGGCTCACGCCGGCCTCGGGGCTGCAAATGGCCGGGGGAAGACCCCGGGCCTTCCCTCGCGACGGGTGTCAGAGACATCGCGGGATGCTAGTACCGGTCATCAACGGAGAGATGGACGGCTATGGCAGCGATCAACGAGATGGCGCGGGTGAGGCGCGAGGTCGACGCACTTGTCGCGGCCGTCGAGGCGGACCTCAGTCCCAGGTCGAAGTCGCCGATAACCCTTGCCGAGCGTCGCTTCCTGCGTTCGGAGATCGAGCACTGCGCCCAACGGCTCGACGAACTGCGCAACCGGCTCTCGAGCTAGGAGCATGCGAAGGAAAAGTCGGAACGCTTTTCCCACTCGAGCATGCGACAGAACAGGAATCCAACCGCAGGGGCGTTGCGGCCCCGCGCCGCCGGATCACTCCAGCGAGACGACGACCCGCTCGTTCTTCTCGTGGTCCTCGACTTCCACGAGCTTGCCCTGGGCATCGGGCCGTTCCGACAGGCTCACCAGCTCATCGAGGTCGATTCCCTCCTTGCTCAGCGCCTCCACCGCCTGCCTGGGCACCAAATTGGCTGCGATCCTGAGGATTCCGCCGGGGATGGTGACGGTGCTGGCCAGGTGCTGGTCCGGACCGCGATAGACCCTGATCTTCACGTCCGACATTGCCTGCTCCAAAGCTGAGGGGTGGCCGCCAGCGCGGCCGCACAAGTTCAAAACTACCCCTGCGGCGGGACCGGCGCTTGATGCAGCTCAAGCCGCAAAGGCTCTGCAAGCAGTGCGAGGCTACCAACGCATCGCCCGTGGCTGGATCTAGCGGAGCCCAGTATCCCCATATAGAATTTGATCATGACAGGCACCGGCTCATTCGGACCGTTCGTCTTCGATAGCGCCACCGGAACGCTCTCGCGTAGCGGCAGGCCGATCAGCATCGGCGGGCGCGGAGCGGCATTGCTCTCAGCGCTAGTCGACGCCGACGGTGGAGCGGTCGGCAAGGACGCCTTGATCGAGGCGGCATGGCCGGGAACCATCGTCGAAGAGGGAAACCTCTCGGTCCAGATCGCGACCCTGCGCAAGGCGCTGGGGCGGCGGCCCGACGGGCAGGAATGGATCGCCACCGTCCCCCGCGTCGGCTACCGGCTGCTCAAGGCCTCGCTGCCCTCCCCGGACCTGGCGGCAAGCGTGCTCCCGTCGCTGGCGGTGCTGCCCTTCGGCAATCTCAGCGGCGATGCGGAGCAGGAGTATTTCGCCGATGGCGTGGTGGAGGATATCATCACCGCCCTCAGCCGGTTCAGGTCCTTCGCTGTCATCGCGCGCAATTCGAGCTTCGTCTACAAGGGTCGGGCCGTCGACGTGAGGCAGGTCTCCAAGGAGCTCGGCGTCCGCTATGTGCTCGAGGGCAGCGTGCGGCGCGGCGGCGAGCGGCTGCGGATCACCGCCCAGCTGGTCGATGGCCAGACGGGCGCGCACCTATGGGCGGAGCACTTCGACGGGGCGGTTGGCGAGGTGTTCGAGTTCCAGGATCGCATCGCGGAACGGGTAGTCGGCGTAGTCGAGCCACAGATCCTGTGGGCGGAAGTCAGCCGGTCCAGGCGCGAGCGACCGGACAGCATCGAGGCCTACGACCTATACCTGCGGGCGTTGGCCAGGCACTATCGCCTGACGGCGGAGGACAATGCCGCAGCGCAGGTTTTGGCGGAGCAGGCGATCAACCTCGATCCGTCCAATGCGGTCTATCTCGCCTTGATGGCGAACCTGATGGAGTTCCGTTCCGCGATGGGGCTGCCGCCGCTTCGCCCGGACGACAAGGAGCGCTGCCGGGATTTCGTCGAGCGCGCGTTGGCGACGGCGGGCGACGACGCTACCGCGCTTGGCCTGTGCGGGATCGCGCTGCTGCAGTACCTGAAGGAATACGATCGCGGGATGACAATCATCGACCGCGCCATCAGGCTCAATCCGAACAACTTCGTCGTGCTGCTATGTGCCTCGATTGGCAAACTGCATTGCGGCGATCTCGTCGAGTCAATCGCCCACAGCGAGCACGCCATCCGCCTTAGTCCGGGCGATGCCGGAGCGCACTGGGCCCTCACGGCGATTGCCCATGCGCACATGGTGTTCGGGGACTACGAGACGGCGCTCTCCTGGGCCGAACGGTCGCTGGGTATGAACGCCAACTTTGCCGCAACCTACTGGATGCTGATCGCGGCCAATGCGCATCTGGGCCGGATCGACACCGCGCTTCGCTACCTCGCGGAGCTCGACAGAGTGTCGCCGGGCGCCACTCTGTCGAGCATAAAGGCGGGCCAGCCACAGAAGGACCCTGCTCGAACTCAGGCGATCCTCGAAGGCTTGCGCCTCGCGGGCCTGCCGGAGACCTAAGCGCGCTTAAGGCGGCTTCGAGACTCTTTGGAACTCTTAGGCATCCGCTGAAGGACGCAAAGCGGGCAGATCGGACAAGGTCCCCTCACACCGCGCCATCGCGGCGAAAACCCGAGGAGACCAGAATGCTGACAACCCTGATGATCGTCTCGACCGACCAGGGCAACCTCAAGCCTGCCCCGCGTTCGCTCGGCCCGTTCGATGCCCACCTGCTCGACGACATCGGCTACGACGACAAGGCCCTCCCCGCACGCCAGAACCCGACGTTGCCGCCACTGACCAAATTGACTGCCAGGCTGCGCCATCTTCTCGCGCCCGGTCTGCTCCCTGCGAGGATGGTCAGAGTGGGCCTGTGAGGGTCACCAGTTGTCCCCCGATCTCCCCCAACCGCGCCACCAGCCGGTCGCGTTCCAGCGTCAGCCCCTTGTAGTCGAGCTGTTCGGGTGTGAGGGCGAGGAGCTGCTCGATCAGCGCCGCGGCGATCCTGCCGGCCTCGGGCTGCTGCTCCAGCGTTGCCAGCGGATCGACGTGGATGCGGATGGTGAACAGGATGTCGCCGCTTGCGGGCAGCCGGCGCAGCGTCTGCCGCTCGACGCGGAGGAACACGCTCTCCGCCCGTGCGCCGGTGCCGAAGCGCCGGGCGGCCGAGTCGACGCTCTCCGGGTGGAAGAGGGCATCGTCGCCATAGAGCGACCAGTTCCAGCGGAGCACCGGCATTTCGGGGCGCAGGTGATCGAACATACGCTCGATCAGCTGGGCATTTCGGGTGCCTTCGCCGAAGCCGGGGACGGGGCGGTGGATCTGGTGCATCGGGCGGCCGAACTTCTCCCACAGCGCCCAGGACGACGGGAAGCACAGCGAGGCAGCGGCGAGTCGCCAGCCGGCCTCGCCCTTCCGCAGGAGCGCAAGGTCCTCCTGCACCAGGCTTGCGGCAATCCGCAGGGGCGCGAACCCCGGCGCATCGAGCGCCACCTGGCGGCCGGCGGGGACGATCTCGATGGCGTTGCCCTCGCGCCGGTACACATCTGGAAAGCGATGCGGCAGGTGTGCGGCGAGGAGCGCCAGCACTTCGGCCTGCGCCGCTTCCGTCCCCGGCTCGGCGGCGAACACCTCTGCTGGCTGCGCCACGCCAATCCGCTCCTTCTTCGCCAGGTAGGCGGGCAGGTGTTCGTCGACGTCGATCCACTCGGCGGGGTCGAGGGGTTTGACCCCGATCTGGAAGAGCTTCGAGGAGCCGTCATAGGGGGTGGCGATTGGTGCGCTCATGGGGCGAGACTACACATCGGCGCGGGAGTTTCCACGGGGGCTCCGGCCCCGCAATGCCGACATGCGCCCCCAAAAATGGACATCTGCCGCGCAGCGCGGCACACTGGCTCCGCTCCGTCCACGGTCGGCCCTGAGGACTTCATGCGGTTCAAGACCAGGTTCACGCTGCTCTACATGACCTGGATGCTG
>Ga0299912_10002086_pt1 | contig 16348 bp, 30 predicted proteins | sample RVTome_2_FD_207667 | JGI IMG/M metagenome (GOLD analysis project Ga0299912, IMG submission 207667) | Soil microbial communities from uranium-contaminated site in the Upper Colorado River Basin, Wyoming, United States - RVT95D214 (version 2) ... | reverse complement strand
GTCCGAAAAGGTAGAACTAAAATTGAAGATAAGAGTAAAGCTCCTGCCCTGGATGCTTGTCCGCAGCGCCGTGGAATTTGTGTTCGCGTGTACACAACAACGCCCAAGAAGCCGAATTCTGCGATGCGAAAAGTTGCAAGGGTTAGACTAACAAACGGCAAAGAAGTAAACGCTTACATACCAGGTGAGGGACATAATTTACAGGAGCACTCTGTCGTGCTTATTCGTGGTGGCAGAGTGAAAGATCTTCCAGGTGTTCGTTACCACCTGATTCGTGGGGCTCTTGACACAGCCGGAGTTGATGGCAGAACACAACGCCGGTCCAAATATGGAGCAAAAAAGCCTAAGAAATCATAATTTTTAAGGTTATACTAGCAATGAGAAAGACAAAACCTAGAAAAAAAATATTATTACCTGATCCGAAGTATAACGATCCTTTGGTAACCAGGTTCGTAAATAATATGATGTTAAATGGCAAGAAAAGTGTAGCCTACAAAATTTTCTATGAAGCAATGGATATTGTGGAAGAGAAAAGTAAAGACATCGAAGGTACTGCATTGGATATATGGAAAAAAGCATTGGAAAATATAACTCCCCAGGTAGAAGTTAAAAGTCGCAGAGTTGGTGGAGCCACCTTCCAGGTACCAACAGAAATTAGGCCTGATCGGAAAATTTCAGTTAGTATGAAAAATCTGATCTTCTTTGCAATTAAACGGGGAGGACGATCAATGAGTGAGAAACTAGCAGCAGAAATTCTTGCAGCATATAATGAAGAAGGAGGAGCCTTTAAGAAAAAGGAGGATACCCATAAAATGGCTGAAGCAAACAAGGCGTTTGCACACTTCAAGTTTTAATGAAGTTTTTTTGACATTTGGGATTAGTACTTATAGTTGCTAGCTGATAATTAGTGTTTTGAATGAATTCGGACCTTAAATATACAAGGAATATTGGCATTATGGCCCATATCGACGCCGGTAAAACTACTACTACCGAACGGATTCTATTCTATACCGGCATTACACATCGTATGGGAGAGGTTCATGATGGCGCAGCAACAATGGATTGGATGGTGCAGGAGCAGGAGCGGGGCATTACCATTACATCGGCAGCCACTACCTGTTTTTGGAAATATAAAGACCAGGATTATAAAATAAATATTATTGATACACCGGGGCACGTCGATTTTACTGTTGAAGTGGAACGTTCACTCAGAGTACTTGATGGTGCTATTGCTGTTTTCTGTGCAGTTGGCGGTGTGGAACCTCAATCGGAAACCGTATGGCGCCAGGCCGACAAATACGGAGTGCCTCGTCTGGCTTTCGTAAATAAAATGGACAGGACAGGAGCTGATTTCTATGGTGTTGTGACCCAGATTCAGGAAAAACTCAACGCCAATCCTATTCCCATGCAACTCCCTATCGGCTCGGAAGATAATTTTATAGGTATAGTTGATCTAATCGAGCGAAGAGCAATTGTATGGAAGGAGGATGAAACTCTAGGTATGAAATACGAATACATCGATATTCCTGAAGAAATGATCGATACGGTTGAAGAATGGCGTGAAAAACTTATAGAAGCCGTTTGTGAAACCGATGATGAACTCCTTGAAAGGTTTTTTGAGAACAGGGCAGCAATTACAGTCGAGGAATTCATGGCAGTGACGCGAAAAGCAGTGATTAAACGTAAAATTGTACCAGTTCTGTGTGGTTCGGCCTTCAAAAACAAGGGAATTCAGCGTTTACTCGATGCCATAACATGCCTTCTTCCAAGTCCGATCGATGTTGGTGCCGTTAAGGGTATCAACCCAAAGAATGATCAGGAAGTTGAACGACAACCCGATCCAAATATTCCTCTGGCAGCTCTGGCTTTTAAGATAGCCACAGATCCTTTTGTCGGGCGATTGGTGTTTATCAGGGTCTATTCAGGAACATTGAATGCAGGTGATGTTGTCTTTAATCCTCGAACCGGGAAAAAAGAACGCATCAATCGTTTATATCAGATGCATGCGAACAAACAAAATCCAAAAGAAAAAATAGAAGCCGGTGATATTTGTGCAGGAGTAGGTTTTAAAGATCTGATTACCGGCGATACATTGTGCGATGTCAAACATCAGATATCGCTCGAATCCATGACATTCCCCGATCCGGTTATCGGAGTGGCCATTGAACCTAAAACTCAGACCGACATTGATAAACTTGGCATAGCACTTAATAAACTTGCCGAAGAAGATCCTACCTTTAAAATAAAAGTTGATGAGGATTCAGGTCAGACGATTATTAGCGGAATGGGAGAGTTGCATATTGAAATATTGGTTGACAGATTGAAACGTGAATTTAAAGTTGACTGTAGCGTAGGTGCTCCGCAGGTAGCTTATAAAGAAGCTATTATAGATACAATTGGACATCGCGAAATCTTTAAAAAACAAACAGGCGGCAGAGGTAAGTATGCCGACATTCAGATTGTTTTTTCCCCTGTTGATCCGGGACACAAGGGACTTCAGTTTGTTAATGAGGTGAAAGGTGGTAATATACCGCGTGAATATATACCCTCAATCGAGAAGGGTTTTAGAGAAGCTATGCGCAATGGTGTTCTGGCCGGATATCCACTTGATAGCCTAAAGGTTGTTTTAAAAGATGGATCATACCATTCGGTTGATTCGGATTCTCTTTCATTTGAAATATGCGCCAAGCAGGCATACAGGCATGGATTGCGTAAAGCGAAATCTGTGCTTCTTGAACCAATTATGTCGGTTGAAGTAGTTACACCTGTGGAATATATGGGAGATGTAATTGCTGACTTCAATCGTCGCCGCGGACAGATTGAAGGAATGGAAACAAAGGCCGGAGCGCGTGTAATTAAAGCCAAAGTACCACTTGCTGAACAGTTTGGATATGTTACTGTTCTTCGTACACTCACATCGGGCAGAGCCACCAATACTATGGAATTCTCTCAATATGAAGAAGTGCCTGAAAACATTGCTTCAGAAATTATTGAAAAAATTAAAGGATCAAAAGCTTTTGTATAATTTATATATGGATCAGAATGAGCCAGAAAATAAGAATAAAGTTGAAATCATACGATCATAACCTGGTTGATAAATCGGCCGAGAAGATCGTAAAAACTGTGAAGTCCACAGGTGCTGTAGTGAGCGGTCCGATCCCTTTGCCAACTCATAAGAGGGTTTTTACCGTCTTACGTTCACCTTTTGTAAATAAAAAATCGAGGGAACAATTTCAACTCTCATCATTCAAGCGTTTGCTGGATATCTACAGTTCAACACCTAAAACCATCGATGCATTGATGAAACTTGAATTACCCAGCGGTGTTGAGGTTGAAATTAAAGTATAATTGCTTAATATTTTAAAACAATGCCAGGATTAATTGGAAAAAAATTAGGAATGACCTCCATCTTTGACGAAAGCGGTAACAATATACCTTGTACAGTTCTGGAAGTGGGTCCGTGTGTTATTACACAGATCAAACAAATTGAAACTGACGGTTACAATGCAGTGCAGTTAGCTTTTGATGAAAAAAAAGAAAAATCAACGACAAAAGCGATGATCGGACACTTTAAAAAGGTTTCTACAACTCCAAAAAAGAAGGTAATTGAACTGAAAGGATTTGTAAAAGACTGGAAACCAGGTGATACCATAACAGTCGATTATTTTAAGGGAGATACCTGGGTCGATGTCAAGGCCAATTCAAAAGGTAAAGGATTTCAGGGTGTGGTCAGACGTCATGGTTTTAAAGGTGTCGGTGATGCTACACACGGCCAGCATAACCGTAACCGGGCTCCTGGCTCAGTAGGAGCATCATCCCATCCGTCGAGAGTCTTTAAGGGAATACGCATGGCAGGTCGAATGGGAGGCAAAACTGTAAAAACACTTAACCTCAGAGTTGTAAAGATTGTTCCCGAGCAGAATATAATGATGCTTAAAGGATCTATTCCTGGATCAAATGGATCTTACGTAATAATAGAGAAATAATGGAACTAGCTGTTTTAAATATTGCAGGAAAAGAAACCGGGAAAAAAATAGAACTAAAAGATTCGATATTTGGTATTGAACCAAATGATCATGCGATCTATCTTGATGTTAAACAGTTTCTTGCTAATGGCCGTCAGGGAACACATAAAGCTAAAGAAAGGGGAGAAGTTGCCGGCAGTACACGAAAAATCAAACGTCAAAAGGGTACAGGAACTGCACGTGCCGGCAGTATCAAATCACCGGTATTAAGAGGTGGCGGAAGAGCATTTGGCCCGCGTCCTAGAAGTTACAATTTCAAGCTGAATAAGAAATTGAAACAGTTGGCGCGTTTCTCAGCTCTTACATATAAGGCAAAAGCCAATGCAATACTAATTGTTGAAGATTTTAATCTTGAAACTCCAAAAACGAAAGAATATTCTAATCTGCTTAACAACTTGAAGCTTAACGATAAAAAATCGTTGATGGTACTGAACGGACAAAATAAAAATATATATTTGTCGTCTCGAAATTTGCAGGGAGCAAAGGTTGTAACACTCTCAGAGTTAAATACATACGAAATAATGAATGCTTCAAATCTTGTATTTGTGGAGAGTTCATTTAATAATCTGCAGAACGAAGCATAACCTGAAAGAAGTTAACAATGGATATATTACTAAAGCCCATAGTGACCGAAAAGATGACTGCTCAAGGGGAAACCCTTAACCGGTTTGGTTTTATTGTCGATAAAAAGGCAAACAAATTGCAAATTAAAAAGGCAGTCGAAGAAATGTATGGTGTTAACGTTTTAACTGTCAATACTATGATATACCCGGGAAAAACTAAATCACGCTACACCCGCAGAGGACTAGTCAACGGGAGCACAATATCGTATAAGAAAGCGATTGTGACATTAGCTAAAGGTGATACAATTGATTTTTATAGCAATATCTGATCAATATGGCAATTAGAAAACTAAAACCTGTTACACCAGGTCAGAGACATAGGATAATAAGTACATTCGACGAGATTACAAAAACCACTCCAGAGAAGTCGTTGTTAAAACCGTTAAAGAGGACTGGTGGTCGAAATAATTCAGGCAAGATGACCATGCGGTATATAGGAGGTGGTCATAAACGGCGTTACAGGGTGATCGACTTTATCAGAAATAAAGATGGAGTTCCTGCAACAGTACATTCCATCGAATATGATCCGAATCGTACTTCACGCATTGCTCTACTAGTATATGAAGATGGTGAAAAGCGTTACATAATAGCTCCAAATGGACTAAAAGTTGGACAAGTAATTCGTTCAGGTCAGGGTGTTGCACCGGAAATCGGGAATGCTCTTACTTTGGGTGAAATTCCTTTGGGTACTCTGATTCACAACATCGAACTTCGTCCCGGTCAGGGAGGAGTCCTGGCCCGTAGTGCCGGTTCGTATGCACAACTCACCTCACGCGATGGAAAGTATGCTATTATCAAACTTCCTTCGGGTGAGTCACGAATGATACTGACAACATGTAAGGCGACTGTTGGAAGCGTTTCCAATTCAGATCACCAGATTGAACGCTCAGGCAAAGCAGGTAGAAACAGATGGTTAGGCCGCCGGCCTCGTGTTCGCGGGGTAGCAATGAATCCTGTCGATCACCCTATGGGCGGTGGAGAAGGCAAGGCATCAGGTGGCCATCCGCGTTCGCGGAAAGGTATACCTGCAAAAGGATACAAAACACGTTCGAAGAAGAATCCGTCCAATAAATACATTATTGAAAAACGAAAATCTAATAAAATATAGGCTATGAGTCGCTCATTGAAGAAAGGCCCGTTTATCGATTTCAAAATTGAGAAGAGAATTATAGATATGAATCAATCGAATAAAAAACAGGTTCTTAAAACCTGGTCGCGACGTTCGATGATTTCTCCCGATTTTGTCGGGCATACTATTGCTGTACATAATGGGAATAAGTTTATACCTGTATATATCACCGAGAATATGGTTGGACATAAACTGGGTGAGTTTGCACCTACCCGAATTTTCAGGGGACATGGTGGTAAGCAGAAATAATCTCTGCCAGTAAGTGATTTAAAGAAATTCTAACATGGGAGTAAGAAAAAGAAATAAAGCTGAACAACGCAATCAGGAGAGAAAAACAACGTATTCTGCAATACTTCGAAATTGCCCATCATCACCCAGAAAAATGAGGCTTGTTGCAGACCTGATTCGAGGAATTGATGTTAACAGAGCGTTGGACATACTCAGATTCAACCCAAAAAACTCATCGAAAGATATGGAGAAACTTGTCATGTCAGCAGTATCGAACTGGCAGGTTAAAAATGAAAATACCCGACTTGAAGACAGCAAACTTATTATAAAACATATTTGTGTTGACCAGGCAAAAACCCTGAAAAGAATTCGGCCTGCTCCTCAGGGCAGGGCATATCGCATTCGTAAACGATCGAATCATGTAACTGTAATTCTTGGCAACATGAACGAGCAGACAGATGATGTGTCAGTAACTAAAACTAAAACAAATTAACAAAATTTAATGGGACAAAAAGTAAATCCGATAAGCAACAGGTTAGGAATCATCAAAGGTTGGGATTCCAATTGGTATGGCGGGAAAAATTATGCAGACAAACTCGTGGAAGATCATCATATCAGAAATTATCTGAATGCACGTCTCGCCAAAGCCAGCATTTCAAAAATTATTATTGAACGGACATTGAAGCTTATTACAGTTACTGTTAATACTGCACGGCCCGGAATTATTATCGGAAAGGGAGGTCAGGAGGTCGATAAGCTAAAGGAAGAATTAAAAAAGATCACTAACAAAGAGGTGCAGATAAATATTTTTGAAGTTAAACGTCCCGAGCTTGATGCAACAATTGTTGCAAATAATATTGCACGGCAAATTGAAGGGCGTATTTCCTATCGACGCGCTATTAAAATGTCTATAGCTTCTACAATGCGTATGGGTGCCGAAGGTATTAAAGTATTGGTATCGGGTCGTCTGGGAGGTGCTGAAATGGCCCGGTCCGAGGGATATAAGGAAGGCAGGATTCCATTACACACCTTGCGTGCTAATATTGACTATGCAATTAGCGAAGCCAATACAAAGGTTGGTCTGATCGGAATCAAGGTTTGGATTTGTCGTGGAGAAGTTTTCGGGAAGATCGATCTTTCACCCAATATCGGTCTTACCAAATCAAGTCCGAAACCCAGAGGCAACTTTAAAAAGAGAAGAAAATAATCTGAGTTGGTATAATATTTTATAGAGATGTTACAACCTAAGAAATCGAAATACAGGAGAAGTCAAAAAGGCAAAATGAAGGGAATGGCTCAGCGGGGCAATCAACTGGCATTCGGTTCGTTTGGAATCAAAGCTTTGCAGAATGCATGGATTACAGGTCGTCAGATTGAGGCTGCACGACAGGCAGTAACCAGGCATATGAAAAGGGAGGGTCAGATATGGATCCGGATTTTTCCTGATAAACCTATTACAAAGAAACCTGCCGAAGTACGTATGGGTAAAGGTAAAGGTGCACCAGAGGGTTTTGTTGTGCCGGTTACACCGGGCCGGATTCTTATTGAAGCGGAAGGTGTGCCTCTGACAATAGCAAAGGAAGCTTTACGGCTTGGAGCACAAAAGTTGCCTATTACTACAAAATTCATTGTACGTCGTGATTATGTTGAAAATTAAAACTGACCTGAAATGAAGTCCTCAGAAATTAAAGAACTCACAATAAAGGAACTCTTAGAACGGATTGACAATGAAAAGAGCCTTCTGATAAAACTGAAATTAAATCATGCAGTTTCTCAACTCGATAATCCCTTAAAGATCAAACATACACGACGCAATATTGCCCGGTTACTGACTATATTGAGGCAGAAGCAACTACAGGAAACAAAAAACGATTAATAGTATCCAATGGAAAGCAGAAAACATAGAAAAGAGCGAACTGGCATTGTTGTCAGCAACAAAATGCAAAAATCCATTGTAATTGCTGTAAATAGAAAAGTAAAACATCCGATTTACGGTAAATTCATGAATAAGACCACCAAGCTGACCGTTCATGATGAGAAGAATGAATGCAATATTGGTGATCTGGTTCGTGTCATGGAAACTCGTCCGCTCAGTAAAAATAAATGTTGGAGATTAGTTGAAATCATTGAAAGAGCTAAATAATCATGATACAGCAAGAGACAAGAATGGCGGTTGCCGACAATAGTGGAGCTAAAGAAGTACTTTGTATCAGAGTACTGGGTGGTACCCGTAAAAAATATGCTACGGTTGGCGATAAAGTTGTAGTTTCGGTCAAAAGTGCCCTTCCTTCAGGCGAAGTAAAGAAAGGTACGGTGAGTAAAGCAGTTGTTGTTCGCACAAAGAAGGAAATTCGCAGGTCCGACGGCTCTTACATCCGCTTCGATGATAATGCGGTTGTACTCTTGAACAATCTTGGTGAAATTCGCGGAACCCGCATATTTGGACCTGTTGCCCGAGAATTACGGGATAATTATATGAAGATTGTTTCATTGGCTCCAGAAGTATTATAAAAAAGGATATTGCGATGCAAAAAAAATTACATATTAAAAAAGGTGATACAGTCTTTGTGAATACGGGTGAATACAAAGGTCAGAAAGGAAGAATATTGGGGATTGACCGAAAGAAAAACCGTGCAATTGTTGAAGGTATTAATATGATCTCGAAGCATACAAAACCAAATGCTCAAAATCCGAATGGTGGCATTATTAAAAAAGAAGCGGCAGTTCATATTTCAAACCTTATGCTGATTGATCCTGCCTCTGGCGCTCCAACACGTATCGGAAGAAGGAGAAACAATAAAGGAAAACTAGTTAGATATTCAAAAAAATCAGGAGAGGAGATTAAGTGATGGCTTACGAACCCAGTCTTAAGAAAAAATACAGAGAGGAAATTATCCCTGCCTTAACAAAGGGTTACAATTATAAAACGGTAATGCAGGTTCCCAGGCTTTCAAGAATAATTATAAATCAGGGTGTTGGACAGGCAGTTGCCGATAAAAAACTTATTGACACAGCACAGGAAGAACTTACTTTAATTGCTGGTCAGAAAGCCATACAAACATTTTCGAAAAAGGACATTTCTAATTTTAAATTGCGGAGGAAAATGCCTATCGGGATAAAAGTAACCTTACGCCGTGAAAGGATGTATGAATTTCTTGAGCGTCTTATTTGTGTGGCGTTACCGCGCATCAGAGATTTTAAAGGAGTTTCTTCAAAGTTGGACGGCAGGGGAAATTATACCCTGGGTATTACCGAGCACATAATTTTCCCTGAGATTGATATTGATAAGATCACAAAAATTCTGGGAATGGAGATCACATTTGTTACAACAGCCAAAACCGACGAGGAGGCACTGGCACTTTTAAGAGAATTCGGATTACCATTTAAAAATATTAAAAAGAACTAGCAGCATGGCAAAAGAATCAGTGAAGGCACGTGAAATAAAACGTGCCAAATTAGTTGCAAAATTCGCCGAAAAAAGAGCAAAACTTAAGGCAGAAGGTGATTATCAGGCATTAAGCCGGTTACCAAGAAATTCGAGCCCGATTCGGTTGCACAATCGCTGTAAGATCACTGGTCGGCCCAAAGGCTATATCAGACAATTCGGTATTAGCAGAATAACATTCCGTGAAATGGCATCGGAAGGTCTCATACCGGGAGTGAAAAAAGCAAGCTGGTAAAAAATAATGATTTGAAAATTGTATTAAAATATGACTGACCCAATTGCAGATTATTTAACAAGATTGCGGAATGCCATCATGGCAAAGCACAGAGTGGTAGATATTCCGGCTTCAAATATTAAAAGGGATATTACCCGTATCTTATACGATAAGGGATATATCTTGAATTATAAATTTGAAGATAAAGGTCCCCAGGGGAATATTAAAATTGCCCTGAAATATCATTCCGGCACTAAACATCCTGCAATAAAATATATCGGAAGAATCAGTACACCCGGCCTGCGAAAATATGCCGGTAAGCATAAACTGCCACGTGTATTGAATGGTCTGGGGATTGCCATTCTTTCGACATCACAGGGTGTAATGACCGACAAGGAAGCTCGTGAGAAGAATATCGGCGGTGAAATTATATGTTACGTTTACTAAACAGGAGATCATCATGTCACGAATAGGAAAATTACCAATTCAGTTGCCCAACGGAGTAACCATCGATGTTGCCAAGGATAATACGGTTACTATAAAAGGACCTAAAGGCGAACTAAAACAAAAGATGAACCCTGATATTAAAGTAAAGGTTGATAATAATAACCTGATGGTTGAACGCCCTACTGATCAGAAGCGACATAAAGCTTTGCACGGTCTTTACAGGTCATTATTAAATAATATGGTGAAAGGGGTTTCGAAAGGGTATACAATTCAACAGGAACTTGTAGGTATTGGATACAAAGCTGAAGCAAAAGGTCAGATTCTTGAACTGAGTCTTGGATTTTCGCACGATATACAAATCAAACTACCGAACGAAGTTAAAGTTGAAACAAAGACTGAACGTCGGAGTAACCCGATTATTACGCTTACTAGTGCCGATAAACAGCTTATCGGGCAAGTTGCTGCGAAAATTCGTTCATTTCGGCCACCTGAGCCTTATAAAGGGAAAGGTATTAAGTTCGTTGGTGAACAACTACGAAAGAAAGCAGGGAAATCTGCAAGTGTTTAACACTTTAATATTTAAGTAAGATGGCTTTAGCAAAGCAGGAACGCAGAATCAGGATCAAATACAGAATTCGAAAAAGAATTTCTGGTACAAAGGAGAAACCTCGTCTGTCAGTATTTCGAAGCAATAAGCAGATTTATGTACAACTGATTGATGATGTTGAGCAAAAGACTCTTTTTTCGGCATCATCATTAGCACAGGAAATTGCTGGAAAGAAAGACATAAATAAAACCGAGCAGGCAAAACTCGTTGGTAAGCTTGCAGCAGAAAAAATGATCCAGGCTGGATTTTCCCAGGTTGTATTTGACAGAAATGGTTATTTGTATCACGGCAGAGTTAAAGCTCTAGCTGATGCTGCCAGAGAAGCAGGACTAAAATTTTAATTTATTATGGCTACAACAATCAGAAAAGTAAAAACTACCGATTTAGAATTAAAAGATAGACTCGTTAGTATTCAACGCGTGACAAAAGTTACCAAGGGAGGCCGTACATTCAGTTTTTCAGCAATTGTTGTTGTTGGTAATGAAAATGGAATTGTGGGTTATGGACTTGGGAAGGCAAACGAAGTCACAACCGCGATTGCTAAAGGTGTTGAAGATGCAAAGAAAAATTTAATTAAAGTACCTGTCTTTAAAGGTACAGTTCCTCATGAACAAATTGCCAAGTATGGCGGAGCCACGGTATTCATAAAACCGGCTTCAAGTGGTACGGGTGTTAAAGCCGGAGGCGCTATGCGTGCAGTATTCGAAAGTGTCGGGATTACTGATGTACTTGCGAAATCAAAAGGTTCTTCAAATCCCCATAATCTGGTTAAGGCTACCTTTGCAGCATTGCTTGAAATGCGCGATGCATATACCGTATCGCAGCATCGTAATATAGCTATGGAGAAAGTATTTAACGGTTAATGAAAGATATCTGTATGTCGAAAATAAAGATTACTCAAACCCGGAGCAGAATAGGTAGTACAAAGCGCCAGAAATACACATTGGATGCGCTTGGATTGCGAAAAATGAATACAACTGTTGAGCACGAAAATACTCCGCAGATTCAGGGAATGATAAAAAAAGTATCGCACCTAGTAAAAGTTGAGAAAGTATAAAAGAATAATACTAACGATGGAATTACATAACTTAAAACCCGCAAAAGGATCTGTCAAAACCCGGAAGAGAATTGGCAGGGGACAGGGTTCCGGAAAAGGAGGAACATCGACTCGTGGTCATAAGGGGGCACAATCGCGTTCGGGATACTCCAGGAAAATTGGATTTGAAGGAGGTCAGATGCCTTTACAGCGCCGGATACCAAAATACGGATTCACGAATATTAGCCGGAAGGAATACAAAGGAATAAATATAGCAACGCTTCAACAATTAGCGGAAAAGAAGAAACTTAAATCGATCGATGTTCAGACTCTTTTCGAAGCAGGTCTGATCTCGAAGCATGATCAGGTAAAAATTCTTGGTAATGGTGAATTAAAGATAAAGCTGAATGTTAAAGCTCATGCATTCTCAAAATCCGCTGTTCAGGCCATTGAATCATTACAGGGAACTGTAGAAAAAATATAATTGAATGAAGAAATTTTTCGAAACCCTAAAAAACATTTACAAGATCGAGGACCTCAGAGCAAGAATTCTCTATACACTAGGTATTTTGCTCATATACCGGTTAGGATCGAAAGTTGTGCTTCCAGGAGTAAATCCTATGGAGCTTGCCGAACTTCAAAACAAAGCATCACAAGGTGTATTGGGTATTCTCGACATGTTTTCAGGTGGTGCTTTCTCTTCTGCTTCCATTTTTGCTCTGGGAATCATGCCGTATATTTCGGCATCGATTGTCATACAATTACTTACCATTGCTGTCCCGTATTTTCAGCGATTGCAGCGTGAAGGAGAAAGTGGACGACGAAGAATGAATCAGATCACAAGATATCTTACCGTATTGATCCTTATTGTGCAGGCACCTTCCTATCTTACACAGATTCCTGATATAGCAAGAGTGCTCCCAGGTGTATTCTTCACGTTGTCATCGGTTATTATTCTGACAACGGGTACAATGTTTATTATGTGGCTTGGCGAAAGAATTACAGATAAAGGCATTGGCAATGGTATCTCTCTGATTATCATGATAGGTATCATAGCACGATTACCATTCGCATTGGTTGGTGAGTTTTCAGCACGTATGGAAAAAGCTGGAGGCGGATTGATAGCATTCCTGGTGGAAATGGTTTTCCTGTTCCTGGTGTTTGTTGTCAGTATTTTACTTGTCCAGGGAACCCGAAGGATACCGGTGCAATATGCTAAGAGAATAATTGGTAATAAGCAATATGGAGGAGTCCGTCAGTATATTCCGCTGAAAGTTAATGCTGCCGGTGTGATGCCCATCATTTTTGCTCAGGCAATCATGTTTCTTCCTCTGACGTTTGCCAGGTATGGAGGTGAAGCTGTCACGGGATTTCTGGGTGTATTCACAAATTTCACAGGTTTCTGGTATAATTTTGTATTTGCCATACTCATAGTTGCATTTACGTATTTCTACACTGCTATTACGATCAATCCGCAACGGATGGCAGAAGAGATCAGAAAAAACGGAGGATTTATTCCGGGAGTGAAACCGGGTAAAAGAACTGTTGAATTTCTCGATAATATCCTTTCAAGGATTACGCTGCCAGGGTCTGTCTTTCTTGCTTTTGTAGCTATTTTGCCCGCTTTTGCAAGATTGGCAGGTGTAACGCAGGGATGGGCCCAATTCTATGGAGGTACTTCACTTTTGATTCTTGTGGGTGTTGTGCTCGATACACTCCAGCAGATCGAAAGCCATCTTCTGATGAGACATTACGATGGTCTCATGAAATCTGGAAGAGTGAAAGGAAGAGCAGGAGCTATGGCTTCAATGTAAGAAGCAAATTGATATAACGTTCTTTGATGATTCATATACGCACGGCAGAAGAGATTGAACTGATACGAGAAAGTAACTTGCTGGTATCAAAAACTCTTGCCGAAGTTGCTAAGTGGATAAAAGCTGGTATGACTACCAGAAAAATCGATAAGATCGCCGAGGAATTTATATATGATAACAATGGTAGGCCAGCGTTTCTTGGTTACCAGGGGTATCCAAACACTTTATGTACTTCGGTAAATTTTCAGGTAGTGCACGGCATACCTTCATCTTATGAACTGAAAGATGGAGATATTGTCTCGATAGATTGTGGGGTTCTGAAGAATGGTTACTTTGGCGATTCGGCGTACACATTTCCCGTTGGAACCATCGACTCTGAAAAACAGAGACTTCTGAAGATTACAAAGGAATCTCTCTTAAGAGGAATTGAGGTGGCTATTGAGGGAAACCGTGTCGGCGATATTGGCTGGACAATCCAGCAATATTGTGAAGAAAATGGTTATTCTGTTGTACGTGAATTGGTTGGACATGGTTTAGGAGAGAAATTGCACGAAGCACCGGAAGTACCAAACTATGGCCGAAGAAATAAAGGATCGCTGCTCAAAGCAGGTATGGTTATCTGTATTGAACCTATGATAAATATGGGGAGGAAAGAGATTGTTCAGGAGTCCGATGGATGGACCATACGAACTGCCGATAAAAAACCATCGGCTCATTTTGAACATGCGATTGCAATACAAAAAGATAAAGCTGATATTCTTTCCACTTTCGCATTTATTGAGAAAGCAGAAAATATAAAAGGTTATTAAATATGGCAAAACAACCTTCTATTGAGCAAGATGGCCTTATTAAGGAAGCCCTTTCAAATGCAATGTTCAGGGTCGAGCTTGAGAATGGTCATATAATTACAGCACATATATCGGGTAAAATGAGAATGCATTACATTAAAATTTTACCTGGTGATAAAGTAAGGGTTGAAATGTCACCATACGATTTGACTAAAGGAAGAATTTCTTACAGGTATAAATAGCATAAATATGAAGGTTAAAGCATCCATTAAAAAACGTTCGTCTGACGATAAAATCGTAAGGAGAAAAGGACGCTTGTATGTGATTAATAAGAAAAATCCAAAAAACAAACAACGTCAGGGATAATGATTGAAACAATATTAAAGTATATTATATATGGCTAGAATAGTAGGTGTAGACTTACCAAAAAATAAGAGAGGCGAAATTGGCCTTACATACATATATGGTATTGGCAGAAGCACTTCTCAAAAAATATTAAGTAAGGCCGGTATTGATTTTAATATCAAAGTCAAGGATTGGACCGATGACCAGATAACCAGGATCAGGGAAATTGTTAATGATAATCTGAAGGTTGAAGGTGAACTCAGATCGACAGTTCAGATAAATATTAAACGTTTGATGGATATCGGTTGTTATCGGGGGATTCGTCATCGTATTGGTTTGCCTGTAAGGGGACAAAGTACAAAGAACAATGCCCGTACCAGGAAAGGTCGAAAGAAAACTGTTGCAAATAAGAAGAAAGCTACAAAATAATAAGATAGTAATATGGCTAAAAAGACTAAAGCTTCCAGAAGAAAGGTAGTAAAAGTTGATCCAGTCGGACAGGCTCATGTGCATGCATCGTTTAATAATATCATCATTTCTCTAACCAATGCTCAGGGACAGGTAATATCCTGGGCTTCAGCCGGAAAAATGGGATTCAAAGGTTCTAAAAAGAATACTCCTTATGCGGCACAGATGGCTGCCCAGGACTGTGCTAAATTAGCTTACGAAGCCGGATTGCGTAAAGTAAAAGTCTTCGTTAGGGGCCCCGGTGCAGGCAGAGAATCAGCTATCAGAACCATACATACAAGTGGGATTGAGATAACTGAAATTATTGATGTGACTCCAATGCCACACAATGGTTGCCGGCCACCCAAACGGCGCAGAGTATAAAAGAATAATACAAGTATAAATTAATACAATATAAATAGATGGCTAGATATACTGGACCAAGAACCAAAATAGCACGAAAGTTTGGAGAAGCTATTTTCGGTGCCGACAAGTATTTTGAACGAAAAAATTATCCTCCCGGATTTCACGGGGTAAATAAAAAAAGGAGAAAAACATCGGAATATGGACTCCAGCTTAAGGAAAAACAAAAAGCAAAATACACATATGGTATACTTGAACGTCAGTTTTCTAATTTGTTTGAAAAAGCCTTACGCAGTAAAGGTGTAACGGGTGAGATTTTACTTCAGTTACTCGAATCGCGGCTCGATAATGTTGTGTATCGCTTAGGCGTCGCTCCATCCAGGGCTGCTGCCCGGCAACTTATAACACACCGGCATATTACTGTCAACAGCAATCTGGTCAGTATTCCCTCATACACATTAAAGGCTGGGGATATAGTAGGAGTGAGAGAAAAATCGAAATCACTCGAGGTAATTTCCGATTCATTATCAGGTCGAAGGGTTTCTGTTTCATGGCTAGAATGGGACGAAAACCAAATGGCAGGCAAGTTTATGAGCAAACCTGAAAGGAAAGAAATCCCCGAGAATATAAAAGAACAACTTATTGTTGAACTTTATTCCAAATAAAAGAATATACACAATAATAATTATTTTATGGCAATTCTAACTTTCCAGAAACCGGATAAAGTAATAATGCTCGAATCGGATGACTCATTTGGGAAATTCGAATTTCGTCCACTCGAGCCGGGTTATGGTATTACTGTTGGTAATGCACTCCGGCGAATACTTTTATCATCGC
>Ga0299912_10002084_pt1 | contig 16350 bp, 17 predicted proteins | sample RVTome_2_FD_207667 | JGI IMG/M metagenome (GOLD analysis project Ga0299912, IMG submission 207667) | Soil microbial communities from uranium-contaminated site in the Upper Colorado River Basin, Wyoming, United States - RVT95D214 (version 2) ... | reverse complement strand
CTTCTATAGTTAGAAAATTCTTCATTCCTCATTATTAACATATTTTTAACCTTTATTCAAAGCTTTACACCCAACTTTCATTCACGATGGGTATAAATCCAAAATCAAATACTTTATTTGACTCATTCCATGCAACCGCTTTCATTTGTTCTTTTTCTATTAAATTATCTATAGTTTGCAAAACTGAAGAATCATGTAAACGCGCTGGCAACCACTTTTTTATATCATCTTGATTGGCATGAACGGTAGAACTGGCAACGTGAAGCGCTACCCCTAAAAACAACATTACTTTCACACTATTATAAGTATACATAAAAACACTCCTAAAATAATAATTTACACTTCTTCTATAAGATAGTTATTGCAAAGTCAACTCAATTTTTGCACTTAATTGATACGTATGAAAATAAAAACCCGAATAATAAATATTAGGAGAGGTCATAATATTGGAAGATTGCTTTACGAACCTAACCTTATGAATCTCACAAAATCATCATCACAGGATTCTCAATCAATTCTTTAAACGCTTTCAGGAAATTAGCCCCTACCGCTCCATCAACGACGCGGTGATCGACGGAAAGGGTACACGTCATCATGGTGGCGGAAGTTAGAAGTCCACCCTTTACAACGGGGCGTTCCTCACCCGCGCCGACGGCGAGGATGCAGCCTTGGGGAGGATTGATAATGGCCGAGAATTCCTTAACGCCATACATGCCCATGTTGGAAAGGCTAAAGGTACCCCCTTGGAATTCCTCTGGTTTAAGCTTGCCTTCTCGGGCGCGCCCTGCCAGGTCTTTCATCTCGCGGGATATCTCAACCAACCCCTTTGATTCAGCCGCGCGAATGACAGGAGTGATAAGTCCCCCATCAATGGCAACGGCCACCGCCACATCTGCGGCTTTGTAGAGATAGATTTGATCATTGATCCAAGAAGCATTGGCTTCCGGCACATGGGTTAGGGCAACCCCACAAGCTTTGATGATAAAGTCATTGACGGAAAGTTTATAAGCCCCATCTGCGCGGATATTGATTTGTTCCCGTGCCTTTAATAGGGCGTCAATTCCACACTCAACGGTCACGTAGAAATGGGGGATGGTTTGTTTTGAGTCAACCAAACGCTTTGCAATGACTTTGCGCATATTGGAAGGTTGAATGATATCATAGGCCGGCTCATATCCTGAAAGAAGGGTGGAAGGCGCTGATGGCCGGAAAGCAGGAGCGGCCCCGCCTTGAGCAAGCGCTTGTTCCACATCTGCCTTGATGACGCGTCCGCGAGGGCCTGATCCAAGAACTGAACCCAGGTTAAGATGGGCGTCCTCCGCAATTCGGCGGGCAAGAGGCGTTGCGAATACGCGCGTATCAGAGACCGCGGCCTGAGGAACGACTTTTAACTCGGGCTTTTTCTCAAGTGTCGGGTGAGTCGCTTGAGGAGCCTCGGGGGTTTTTTCAGGTGCAGATGCTGCTGTTGTTTTCATTTTTTCGAGGGCTGAGGCATCTTCCCCTTCCTCGAGCAAAATCGCAATGGGTTGGTTGACTTTTACCTTTTCTGTTCCTTCAGGAACAAGGATTTTGCCAATTTTTCCTTCATCCACGGCTTCGACTTCCATGGTGGCTTTATCCGTTTCGATTTCAGCAATGACGTCCCCGGCTTTCACCGTGTCACCTTCTTTTTTATGCCACTTGACCAGATTGCCTTCCGTCATGGTGGGAGAAAGGGCCGGCATTAAAATTTCGATAGGCATCCCTATAAGTCCTTTTTTTATGAACGATAACAAACAGCTTTTGCGGCTTCTACAATATTCTCAACTTGAGGCAATGCCAAGTGTTCTAAATTAGCAGCATAGGGCATGGGAACGTCGACCCCTGTCACACGTAGGACCGGAGCATCAAGGTAGTCAAAAGCATGCTCCATCATCAACGCTGCGATTTCAGATCCAATCCCGGCAAAAGGCCAGCTTTCTTCAATAGAAACAATACGATTTGTTTTCATCGCCGACTGAACGATGGTCTCCACATCAAGGGGCCGAATGGTCCTTAAATCAATGACTTCGGCCTCAATCCCTTGCGCCGCAAGAAGGTCAGCTGCTTGAAGGGCTTTGCCCACCATGATGGAAAAAGCGGTCAGGGTGACGTCTTTTCCTTCCCGCCGAACCAATGCTTTCCCAATGGGAAGGACGTGTTCAGGATCATCTGAAACATCATCAAATGTTTGCCCATAGAGAAGCTCATTTTCTAAGAAAATGACTGGGTTGGGATCGCGGATGGCTGCTTTTAAAAGGGCTTTGGCATCCCCTGAACTATAGGGACTAACAACTTTCAAACCCGGGCAATGCGCGTACCAACTGGCATAGCATTGGGAATGCTGGGCTCCCACACGAGAGGCGGCTCCATTTGGACCGCGGAAGACAATGGGACATCCCATTTGTCCGCCGGACATATAAAGGGTTTTTGCAGCAGAGTTAATAATCTGATCGATTGCTTGCATGGAAAAGTTAAAGGTCATGAATTCAACAATGGGACGAAGTCCTCCAAAGGCTGCCCCCACACCAAGACCTGCAAAGCCATGTTCCGTAATAGGCGTATCTACCACCCGTTTCGATCCAAAAGCATCTAATAGGCCTTGGCTAACTTTATAAGCCCCGTTGTATTCAGCGACTTCCTCGCCCATCAAAAAGACGGTTTCGTCGCGCTTCATTTCTTCCGCCATTGCGTCTCGAAGGGCTTCTCTGACGGTCATTGAGGTAAGTGGTTCAGTCATGGGCGTCTCATCTTGTCTTAAGGGTATCATACCGCATGTCCTTCTTTCAGAACATCCGTATAAAGTTCAGAAGGATCGGGTTCAGGGGAAGTCTTTGAGAATTCAATGGCTTCAGCAACGATCGTTTTAATTTCGTCATCGATGATTTTAATTTTATCTTCAGAAATTTTGAGGGTTTTGATCATGTATGCTTTGAAGCGTTCAATGGGATCTCTCCCTTGTTTGACCTGTTCCACTTCTTCTTTGGGACGATATTTCGCTGGATCGGACATGGAATGACCCCGATAGCGATAGGTGTCAAGTTCAAGGATATAAGGACCCTTCCCGGATCGAGCATGATCAACGGCCCGCTTTGCGGCTTTTACAACCTCTAAAAGCTCCATGCCATCTGCTTTTTCGCCGGGAATTCCCCAGCCTTGGCCACGCCCATAGTAATTAGGACCCGCTGAAGAACGTTCAACAGATGTACCCATACCATAATGATTGTTTTCAATGACATAAACCACAGGAAGCTTCCATAACGCCGCCATGTTATAAGATTCATAGACCTGGCCTTGATTCGATGCCCCATCTCCCATCGAGGTTATGCAAACCCCACCGTCTTCTTTGTATTTATGAGCAAAGGCAAGACCGGTACCAATGGGAACTTGGGCGCCCACAATACCATGCCCGCCGAAAAAGTTTTTTTCACGGCTGAACATGTGCATGGATCCGCCCTTACCTTTGGAATAACCGTCAATGCGGCCCGTAAGCTCGGCCATAACACCTTTGGGATTCATGCCAGCTGCGAGCATATGCCCGTGATCACGGTAGGCAGTCACGATCGTATCTTGAGGTTTCAAAAGGGATTGAATGCCAACAACAATGGCTTCTTGTCCAATATAAAGATGGCAAAAGCCTGCTATGAGCCCCATGCCATACAGTTGCGCCGCACGTTCTTCAAACCGACGGATAAGAAGCATTTCGCGATAGGCTTTAAGGGCATCTTCTTGAGAAATCGAATATGGCAAGTTTTATCCTCTTCTTATACGCATTAACGAGCCATGCTTACCCAGAAATGAAAAAATTGACAAGCGAGTTTCATTTCATACAAGGCTCAACAACATATAAATAGCAAACCCAATTAGCATAACGCCTGAAGAGCGATTGATCCAGAGGAGTTGTTTATCCGAAAACTTGTGATGCATCAGATACACAGCCGTACTGAGAGAAAACCACCATGAACAAGCTCCTATAAATACACCGAAAACAAGGATAGATGCTTGAGAAAGAGAGTCATTTACAGGAGAAATACCCATAGCTGCAAAGACAGCAGCAAAAACAAGCAAGGTAATGGGGTTCGAAACTGTCAGAAAAAATGCTGAGGTAAACCCGTGAAAGAGATTTCCTTCATCCTTTTTTTCGAGAGCCGAATGCCGAGGAGGCGTGCGGAAAATGGAAAAACCTAACCATCCCAACAAAATACCTCCAAAAAAACGCAAATAAAAGTCATTGTTTTTAATAAAATCCGCAACACCCGCAAGGCTGAATCCAGCAACTGCACCATAAAATGTATCAGCCAGCCCTGCCCCTAGTCCTGTTATAAGGCCTAGCAAATACCGTCCAGAAAGAGTTCGTCGAATGCACAAAACTCCAATAGGCCCCACAGGAGCTGCAATAACAAACCCCGTGAGAATGCCTTTCAGTAGCAAGAAAAAATAAGTTGAAACAACCATCGAATGATAAACCGGTTCATTTAAGAATGGCTATTTTGTACCGTGAACTATCTTGAAGGGCAAGGGAGGTTGTTAAAGATGTAGGGTTAATAGTGCTCATTTACGTAACCACGGTTACGCCAACTCAAAAATCAGGAAAATGCAAGGCTAACTTACAGGTTTCTATTCTAGAATCTCTCTCCTAAAGAGAGGATTCAAATTCGTAAAGTGCTTTGGGAAGAGGAAGAATAGGAGTTCTATCTATCTGATAAGGCTCACGAACACGCGCCCAAATTTGTCCATTGGCATATTTTTTGATTTGCTTAAGGTCTTGAGGACGAATTTGTTGGGTCCACTTAATTTCAATGGGAAAGAAAGTCTCTTTTGTGACATAGGCCAGATCCACTTCTCCTTCTGCTTTAATGTAATAGGTAGGATAAATACGCCTTATATGATTAATAACAATTGTTTCCACAAGAGAAGAAAGGATGCTGGGGTCCTTTAATGCTTCCAGGGAATTATAGGTTGGCTCCAGCCAAAGTCGAAGAGCATGATACACAAAGGGATCAGAGAAAAATAAGCGACGGGCTTTTTTGGGAGCAGCCGTAAGCTTGTGCTCTAAAAGAGCTTCTTGAATAAACAGCGCATCCATTGACTGCATCAATTCCGCATAATCTTGGATGGTTTTAGGGTGATCCATAGCTGTATGATGGGTTAACGTATGCCATGTAACTTGCGTTCCATAAGTTTTGAGAACGGCTTGAATAAAGTCACGTAAATTTTGCTCTTTTTTTCCACGCTTAAGGAAGTCTCCCCGTATCCAATCGCTATAGGTCTGTGCCGTAGCGGGAAGAATTCTTCCATGCATTGCCCAGTCATTAATGGCTGTTAAAAAGCCTCCATGAATCAGATAGTTGTGAAAAGCCTCGTACAAAAAAGAAAGCTCAGGCGTTTGAGGATGAATGAGATTGACATAGTCTCGAAAAGATAAAGGATAGTAGTGAAAATCAACTTGATGATGAACGCCACGGCGCCCTGGAAATCTCATGCGCGCTTCATTCATTAATACAAGGTCTGATCCCGTCAAAACAACGACACAGTTTTCAAATTGGCCGCTATCGGCTAAAAACTTGATAGCTTTGTCCCAATCCTTGATATAAGTCACCTCATCCACAATAAGGTACCTTAGTGATTCTGAGGGAGGCATTTGCTCTAAGAGCTCCATCATAAGATGAAGCAATCGATGATGATCATCGATTAATTCTCCTGTTACAAAAGCAATCGATTTTGGGGGAATTCCCGACTTTAAGAGATAATTTATCCACTGCTTCAAAAAAGTTGTTTTACCAATTTGGCGCCCTCCTCCCAAGGTATAAATACCTGGGATTTTAAGGGGAAATTGAGTTAAAAGAGGAGATTCAAAAACATATTTTTGCTTTTGGAGTTTCCGCAAATGGGGGTCCAGTTGGGCAAATTGCTCAGGTGATTCCCAATGAGCATTATGGAGCGAAAGGATAGGATTCATAATGTACTCTACCCTATTATCCAAATTTGAACAATGGTCATTATCCAAATTTGATCAGTTGGCAATGATCAAACGTGCCTTACTCGGAAAAGCAGCTCTATGGTTTTTCTTGTTTTTTCGGAACCAAACAACATCCAATCTGTACATTACTAGGCGCAGTAAGAGATATAGCACATTTTGTTCCTGGGGGGCATTTAGATGTGCTTGAACAGCATGTACAAGTTGCACAATTCGGTGGCACAGCTTGAGATTGTGTAATAGACATGAAAAAAGTTAATAATGACAGAATGACAGCTAAATTTTTCATAATATTCCCTCCATTTCACCCAAGTATTTTCAGCATAACACTAGAAATTTAAAAAACGTTAAATTACCTTATCATTATTTATTTAAAGTGGCGTGGAATGATAAAATTTTTCTCACTTCCTGCCATACGATAAGGAGGGAGATGTAATCATATATTAACTTTTTGATGCTATGAAAGTTAAAGAATACAACTCATAGGAAAAATGAAATGAGAACCTTAAATATTTTTGCCTTAACATTCATCGCCTTCACCCTCTTTCTAACCATTACAACGCAGAATGTTCACGCAACATCAACAGAAAGCCTATTACAAGAAAAAAAAGCGGACCGCTTATCCGCACCAAATGACATCCAAAAATTGATACCGATATTACCTCCTCTGACGGAGAAAGAACAAGAAAATGCTAAAGTTTCAACAGACACCTTGCTTAATAATATGGCTCTCGACTTTATCATAAAAAACAGGGACAAAATAAAAGACGTTGGATCATGGTCAGCTTGTTATAAAAAATGCATGATTAACAACTGTTGCTATTGTGATGGAAGCGGTGTATGCAAGGATCCCCCTTGTGAAAGCGCAGATAATTGCCCATCATGTAGTGGCTCCTGCACGGTTGATCCGGGCCGTTCAGGTGATTTTTGTGCCGAAGATTGTGGCGGAAACTGTATATTTTAAGTAACTCATAAGCTTGCTCTTTCGATTTTGCTCACTCCTGGTATGCAAAAGGTTCTTTGTGAGCGATAATGAGATTAGATTTCTTCAATAGTTAAAGCGTAGAAGAACATAAAAAATTAGGCATTCTCATGGATTTCCAAATCACTGAAGAACAATTAGCCTTTCAAAAGACGGCACAGGCCTTTGCAGAAAAGGAAATGGCACCTTATGCCCAACAATGGGATGAGGAATGCTTTTTTCCTGTGGATACCTTACGCAAGGCAGCCGCCTTGGGGTTTGGGGGAATTTATGTGCGTCCTGAACAAGGGGGTTCTGGCCTCGGCCGCCTTGAGGCTTCTCTCATTTTCGAAGAACTTTCAACAGCCTGTGTATCAACGACTGCTTATATTTCTATCCACAATATGGTTGCGTGGATGATTGATGCCTTTGGAAATGCTGAACAACATCAAAAATGGTTACCCAACCTCATGACCATGGAATTTCTTTCCAGCTATTGCTTAACGGAACCCAGCGCTGGGTCAGATGCCGCTTCGTTAAAAACAAAGGCGATCAAGGATGAAGATCATTACGTCCTGAACGGGGAGAAGGCCTTTATCTCGGGCGGGGGCGTCAGTGATATTTATGTCTGCATGGTTCGCACAAGCGAAGAAGGCCCCAAAGGCATTACCGCTCTTGTTGTTGAAAAAGGAACGCCTGGCCTAAGTTTCGGTAAAAAGGAAAAAAAAATGGGGTGGAATAGCCAGCCCACAACAGCCGTTATCTTTCAAGATTGCCGTGTGCCCATCGCCAATCGGTTAGGAGAAGAAGGAGAAGGCTTTAAAATCGCCATGAAAGGTCTAGATGGAGGACGAATCAATATCGCATCTTGCTCTTTAGGCGGCGCCCGCGCCTGTCTGGATGCTGCTAAATCATATATGAAAGAACGAACTCAATTTGGAAAGAAACTTGCTGAATTTGAAGCCCTTCAGTTTCGCCTTGCCGACATGGCCACAGAACTCGAAGCAGCACGCTTGATGGTTCATCGTGCTGCCCTTAAACTACAAGAAGGAGCCCCTGACGCCACCACCGCTTGCGCTATGGCCAAACGCTTTGCCACCGATGTGGGGTTTCGCGTCTGCAATGAAGCGCTCCAACTGCACGGAGGCTATGGCTATATGAAGGAATACCAAATTGAACGTTATGTAAGAGATCTTCGGGTTCATCAAATCCTTGAAGGCACGAATGAGATTATGCGACTTATTATTGCCCGACACCTTTTAAAGGATGAAAAATGAGGGAGGAAGAACTTCTCCATGAAGAAAAGAGTGGCATAGGATGGATTACTCTCAATCGACCCAAAGCCCTCAATGCTCTTTCCTTAACCATGATTCGTACCCTTCAGCAGCTCTTAATAGAATGGGAAAGAGACTCATCCATAAAAGCCATTGTCATTCAGGGGGCTGGGGGAAAAGCCTTCTGTGCTGGAGGCGATGTTCGTGCTGTCTATGAAGCCAAAAGGAAGGGTGATCTTCAAACCTGTGATGTGTTTTTTCGAGAAGAGTACACGCTAAATACCCATATTCATAATTACACCAAACCCTTCATCGCTCTGATCGATGGCATTGCCATGGGAGGGGGTCTCGGCGTTTCGATCAATGGGTCCCATCGTATCGTGACCGAACGCGCCCTTTTGGCTATGCCGGAAACGGGAATAGGATTTTTTCCCGATGTGGGAGCAACGACCTTTTTAAATAATGCCCCCGGTATGGTAGGGCTTTTCTTAGGGCTTACAGGGACGCGTCTTAAGGCAGATGATGCGCTCTGGGCAGGACTTGCGACTCATTTTATGCCTTCTTCTTTTGCTCTTTTCAAAGATGATTTAAGGAAAGGAAAGCCACTTGAGGAAAGCCTTGCTACCTATTGCCAACGCCCTCCAGAAAAAGGATTTTTGGAACATCATTTCGAGAAGATTGAAGCCCACTTTAACAAACCGACCTTAGGGGAAATATTTGAAAGACTTGAAAAGGACCCCTCACCCTTTGCCCAAAATACATATAATACGTTAAGGTCCAAATCACCAACCAGCCTAGCTGTCGTGTTCCGGCAGTTGAAAGAAGGAAAAAATCTTTCATTCCTGGAAAGGATGAAAATGGAATTTCGTCTTAGCCAGCACTTCGTGGAAGGCCATGATTTCATGGAAGGGGTACGTGCGGTTTTAGTTGATAAGGATCATCTTCCTCAATGGAAGCCTGCAACCATCGAAAATCTTACATCTAAGGATATTGCCCGATATTTTGCCCCCTTGGGCGTGAAAGAGCTAGCTCTTTAGGAGAATTACATATGACAAACATTGCTTTTATCGGTCTTGGGCATATGGGGTTTCCCATGGCTAAAAACCTTCTCAAAGCAGGCCATCGTGTCAAAGGATATGACGTTGTTCCCCAAGCGGTTGAAGCTTTTGTTAAAGAAGGAGGAATGGCCGGGGAAGATATTGCTTCAACCGTAAAGGAGGCAGAGATCGTGATCTCCATGCTCCCGGAAGGAAAGCATGTAAGAGCGGCTTTTGAAGGCCCTCAAGGGATTTTTAATCATGTAAAACCTGGCACACTGATTGCCGAATGTTCAACGATTGATATTGAAACCGCCCGACACATTCATGGAGAGGCCGAACGAAAAGGGTTACGGCTAATTGATGCCCCCGTTTCAGGTGGTGTGACAGGCGCAGAAGCAGGAACCATTACCTTTATGGTGGGGGGTCATGAGAAAGACTTTCAAGCTTTAGAAGCTATTTTAAAAGTTATGGGAAAAATAATTATCTATTGTGGAGATGCAGGCTTAGGGCAGGCCGCTAAAATCTGTAATAACCTCGTTTTAGGCATTACCATGATTGGGGTCTGTGAGGCCTTTAATCTTGCGGAAAAACTGGGTCTGGACGCCAATAAATTTTTCGAGGTGTCCTCCCAATCCTCTGCCCAATGTTGGTCCATTTCCAAATACTGCCCTGTTCCAGGGCCTGTTCCAACCTCTCCTGCGAATCGAGATTATGCCCCAGGGTTTACGGCCACCATGATGTTGAAAGACTTAAAACTCGCTGCACAGGCTGCAGAAATGACAAATGCATCATCACCCCTGGGCCTCTTGATAAGCTCTTTTCTTCCTTGACATCCGATCCTCATTTCGACTAGGACTAAACATAAGTTTTATTTGCCAGTGAATGGATAGCCCATGAAAATTGTAAATTCTTTAAAGACCATTAAATTAAGGGACAAGAACTGCCGCGTTATTCGTCGCAAAGGGCGGGTCTATGTTATTAACAAAATGAACCCTCGTTTTAAGGCCCGTCAAGGCTAACATAGAATCGGAGAAGAGTATGGCTCGCGTTACTGTTGAAGATTGTATCCGTGAAGTTCCTAATCGCTTTGACCTTGTGTTGCTTGCGTCCCAAAGAGCACGTCAAGTTGCGGCAGGAGCCCCTCTGACGATTAATAGGGATAATGATAAAAACCCTGTCGTTGCTTTGCGGGAAATTGCAGAAAGGACTGTTTCTTTAGATGAGCTACAAAATGGCCTCATTCAAAACCTTCAAAAGCATATTCAAGGCGATGAACCCGAAGAAGAATTGATGGAGCTTTTAGCTGAAGAACAATCTTATGCTGGAGAAGCTCAACGCCAGTCAGAAATCGAAGAACTTGCTCTTGACGACGAGATAGGCGATGATGAAGTAGATGAAGACATCGGCGTTGAACCTACTGAGGAAGAAGATGAAGTCATCGACGTTGAACCTACTGAGGAAGAAGATGAAGTCATCGACGTTGAGCCTACTGAGGAAGAAGAATAAGCGATAGTTCCCTTTGGCTTGACGGGGATTTTCTTAAGAGTTGAGCCTTCATGATTCGTCAATATGAGCTTGTTGAAGCCGTCAAAGCCTATGATCCTAGCGTGGATGAAGATCTTCTAAACCGCGCTTATGTTTTTGCAATGAAGGCCCATGGAACCCAAAAACGGGCCTCAGGCGATCTCTATTTTACCCACCCTCTTGAAGTTGCGGGCATTTTAGTCGGTATGCACCTTGATGTGGCCACTATTGTCACTGCTCTTCTACATGATACTGTTGAAGATACAATTGCAACTTTGGAGGAGATTGAACAACTTTTTGGCAAAGAAGTTGCTTTTCTCGTCGATGGCGTTACGAAGCTCTCTCAAATTGAGTTTCAATCGGACAAAGCAAAACAAGCAGAAAATTTCCGTAAACTTCTTATTGCGATGTCATCGGACATTCGTGTGCTTCTTATTAAACTTGCGGATCGCCTACATAACATGCGAACCCTCCATTTTGTGGAATCGGAAGAAAAAAGAGTCCGCGTTGCTGAAGAAACCATGGAAATTTATGCGCCACTCGCCGAGCGCATTGGGCTCCATCAAGTCAAAGACGAACTTCAAAATTTGGCCTTTGCCCAACTTCACCCCGACGCCTACCAATCAATCATTTCCCGTCTTAATTTTTTGCGCGAACGGGGGGGGGACCTTCTGACGCCCATCAGTCAAGAAATCAAACAAGTTCTTGAAGAAAATGGGATTAAGGCTTTCGTTGCCGGACGTGAGAAAATGCCATATTCTATATGGAAAAAGATGCAACAAAAGAATATTACTTTTGAGCAACTTTCCGATATTATTGCGTTTCGCGTTTTAGTCGCTACGGTTTCTGATTGTTATCGTGCTTTAGGGGTCATTCATAGCACTTATTCCGTGGTGCCCGGTCGCTTTAAGGATTATATTAGCACGCCTAAACAAAATAATTATCAATCCATACATACATCTGTGATTGGACCCAATCAGCATCGCATTGAAATCCAGGTCCGCACCAAAGAAATGGATGAAATTGCTGAGCTTGGGGTTGCGGCTCATTGGCAGTACAAGCAGGGAGTTTCCCATGATGGCCATCAATACCGGTGGCTTCGTGGCCTTTTAGATATTTTAGAAACCGCTGAAGGTCCCGAGGAGTTTTTGGAACATACCAAGTTAGAGATGTTTCAAGACCAAGTTTTTTGTTTCACCCCGAAAGGGGATTTAATAACCCTCCCCCGAGGAGCAACTTCCATTGACTTTGCTTATGCAGTTCATTCCAGCGTGGGAGATCATTGCACGGGTGTGCGCATCAATGGACGCATGATGCCCCTTCGAACTGAACTCGAAAATGGAGATCAGGTCGAAATCATTACCTCTAAAACACAACACCCCTCCCCCACATGGGAACGGTTCGTGGTCACTGGCAAAGCACGCTCTTCAATTCGACGGTTTATCCGTCAGCAAATGCACCAGCAATTTGTTAATTTGGGCAAGACCTTGGCCCAAAGAGCTTTTCGTCAGGAACACCTTGATTTCAATGAAAGCCACATGGAACTTGCGATTGAGCCCTTTGGTGTAAAAACAATTGAAGATGTTTATGCTTATCTTGGTGAAGGTCTGAAAACATCAAGTGAACTTATTCGTATCATTTATCCTGAGCATAAGTCTAAGCCTCGTTCGAAAAAGGAACTCACAAAAGTTGAGGTTTCCAAAAAACGCAAAGAAGAAGCCCTTGCGATATCAGGTTTAATTCCTGGCATGGCCGTTCATTATGCAGGATGCTGTCATCCCGTTCCAGGAGATCCTATTATAGGAATTGTAACGACAGGTAAGGGCGTTACAATTCACACATCAGATTGTGAAGCCCTTGAAAAGTTTACGGATACGCCGGAACGATGGATCGATGTGAAATGGAATGAAGCCTCTTCTGACAAGCACCATCATGAGGCACGCGTTTCATTAGTGGTCATTCATCAGCCAGGCACTATCGCTGCCATAACAGCTATTATTGCGCGAGAAAATGCCAATATTATTAATTTTAAGATTAAAAATAGAACACCCGAATTTTACGAAATTAGCATTGATCTGGATGTAAAAAACTTGAATCATCTCGTGAGTATTATAGCAGCATTACGTATGTCCCAACGGGTTATTTCCGTAGAAAGGGGTTAGGCAGTGATTATCGGCATTGGCGTTGATTTGGTGGATATGCGGCGAATTGAACATCTCTTTAAAAAGTATGGCGATCGCTTTATCCAAAAAATCTTTACAAAAGAGGAACGGGCATATGCTGCCAAAAGCCCTCATCCTCTTCGAGCCTTTGCAAATCGGTTTGCTGCAAAAGAAGCAGCAGCTAAAGCCTTAGGGACGGGTATACGAGAAGGGATTGGATGGCAAGACATCGAAGTCTCCCGCGCTTCCGCGGGCCCTCCAATTCTTTACTTTCACAGAAAAGCATATGAAATACTTACTTCTCGTATTCCTCCAGGACACACGGGATGTCTCCATGTTTCCTTTTCAGATGAACCACCCTACTCAACAGCTTTTGTTGTCATTTCCGCAATTGCTATCGAGCAAATTTCTCCTTAAAGAACAAGGGCCTTCGCATGGCGTAGAACCGCTTCAGCCTCAGGGGTATACTTTTCCGCACCCCCGTGGAGGATAATACCTTGGGCAAGGCGCAGGTCTCCGCCAATGTTTTTGCGCCCCTGAATAATAACGCGCCGAGCTGGTTTATTTAAACCTGGCCAAAGAGGATAAAGAACAAGATCGCCGACGCGATTTCCCAAATGATGGAGAATTTCTGAAAGGCGTTCGACCCGGTGAATCATCGTGAAAACCCCTTTGGGCTTTAGCAATTTAAGACTCGCTTTAATCCATTTGCCCAAATCCACTGTCTCCGTATTCGCCTGTGCTTTTCCTGGGACAGGGGAGGATTGAGTTCGGTCATATTCATAATAAGGAGGATTCGTCATCACCTGATCAAAGGAACTAGATTTAAGAAAGGCAGGGGGAGAAAGAAGATCTCCATTAATCATCTGAACCCTTTCGTTCACATGATTCGCTTGAATATTTGTGAGCGCCAGTTGGGCCAGGTCAGATTGGACTTCAAGGCCGACTATCTGCGCATGTGGACATCGGACGGCTAACGAAATAGAAGCCGTTCCGACCCCAGCACCAACATCTAAAATTTTTTCATCAGGCTTAGGGTGAATGGCAGCTGCTAAAAAGATAGGATCAATACCCGCGCGATACCCATCTAACGGTTGAATAAGTTTAATTCTTCCGCCTAAAAAACTATCTAACGTTTTATTCAAGACAAACTACCAAATTTCGGGTTATAATAGCTGAACCTTATATACAAATAAGCCTCGGATTTCTAGTCTTTTTTTGGAAATATCCTCATCCAAAATGGAAATTCGTACTTTTTATTTAACTCCTCAATGTCATTCCCGCGAAAGTCTGAATCCAAAACTCTTTATATTTCAAATGGTTACTGGATTTCCGTGTTCCCCGCCTTCGCGAGGATGGGGGTGACGCAGTGGGAAGAAAATAAAATCCAATACTTTCATTTTGAATGAGTATAGATAAAAAATGTGAATGTTATTGATTAGGATAAAGCATACTCATTTTTTTATTGATTAGATATTAAAAAAGTATTACCGCGAAAACGTAAAAAAATGGTTAGCTCATTATTTAAGCTAACCATTACAAAAACCGCTTAAATCTTTTATTTGTTATTGAGTGCACATAATTTTCCAAGTTCCATCCGGCTGACGGCAAGCTGTGCCATAAGCTTGTTGTGTTTTTCCACCGATGTTAACGGTCTGATTGAATTCACGACAATATTGGCCTTGGTGTTGAAAGGTGCGTGTTGGAGTAATGGATCCATAGTGACCTGAGTCAGGATTTTTCCATTGGGCCGTTCTTCCGATAGGGCTACTTTCGAGACAGTCTTGGTAAGCTCTTTCGGCGCGTTCTCTATCGGCTGTATCAAGCTGCTGCCCAATAAAACCACCTGCGAGAGCGCCTGCTACAGCACCAACAGCTGTTGCAACGACTTGGCCACGTCCGCTACCAACATTAGACCCAGCCCAGGCTCCTAAAGCACCGCCGCCAAGGCTTCCGATGGCTTGCTTTGGGTTTTCGCATCCTGTTGCTAGACAAGCCACAACAAGAGAAGCCGCAATAACTTTTGTTTTCATGATTTATTTCCTTTATTAACACTCATAGATTCATAAGGGGTACACTTTACAACCTTATGGTTAATAAATAGTAAACCGAATATCGCTCTTGATCAATGAGAAGAATCATGTACCTTAGCGTAAAAAAGGCTTAGCAGCATGTCACAGATTGATCTTCAAGAAGCTCGCAGCATCAGACTTGCAACTTATGCATCCGTAACCATCGCAGCTACCTTGATTATAATAAAGTTTTTTGGATGGTGGGTTACCCATTCTGTAAGCCTTCAGGCGTCCCTCATAGATTCTCTTTTAGATGCCTTTGCCTCCCTTATTAACATGATCGCCGTTTATCATGCCTTAAAGCCAGCTGATGAGGAGCATCGCTTTGGCCATGGAAAAGCAGAATCTTTAGCTGCCTTAGGTCAAGCTCTTTTTATTGGCGGATCTTCCCTTTGGCTATTGCATGAGGCTTATGAGCGGCTACTGACGCAAGAGCCCATAGAATTTGCGGGAATAGGACTTGCCGTAATGGTAATTGCAATCGTCCTTACACTTCCCTTGGTTTCCTATCAACGATCTGTCGTGAAAAAAACCCGTTCCAACGCCATTGAAGCTGATATGATACATTATAAGTCGGACCTTCTCATTAATGCGACAGTCATCCTTTCCTTATTCTGCGGGGAGTTTTTCCATGTGGAAGTATTGGATCCTATTTTTGGATTACTGATTGGAATTTATATTTTTTGGACAGCTTGGCATATCCTGATCCAAGCTTTTAATGTGCTTATGGACCGCGAATTGGATGATGAAGAGCGGGAAAAAATTCTTGCCATTATTCAATCTCATCCTGAAGTCATCGAGATAAGAGATCTGAGAACTCGAAGTTCTGGATTACACCAATTCTTCCAACTTCACCTTATCATGAACCCAGAACTTTCCTTAAGGAAAGCGGATCAGATTGCAGATGAAGTTGAGGCTGAGGTCACGAAAGCTTATCCCAAATGCCAGGTCATGATTCGACTTGTGCCCGAGATTCCGGCAGAAAAAGCATCCCATCGGACTATACATGATCGGAAGTAGTGGGCGCTTCAACACCTAAATCAGGGATGATGGATTTTTAGGTCAGGTGGCAAGCAGCTCGCTTAATTTCTTTCGTACCATAAGCCAGCTGCTGCCTTCCAAAATTTAGAACACCTTAAAAGTTCTGATGTTGGAATTTGGTAAAAGTTTTCAGTTTATATGCTGTTTAATTTTGCAGCAGTTTTAAATACTTTTTTAGTTATATACCCAATCAAAATGAAAATTGGGTGTTAAGACGTTCGAAGTTATCTGTCACGCGACTCTGAATAACATCTTTAATTTCATGAACAGTTTTATCGAAA
>Ga0299912_10002083_pt1 | contig 16351 bp, 17 predicted proteins | sample RVTome_2_FD_207667 | JGI IMG/M metagenome (GOLD analysis project Ga0299912, IMG submission 207667) | Soil microbial communities from uranium-contaminated site in the Upper Colorado River Basin, Wyoming, United States - RVT95D214 (version 2) ... | reverse complement strand
TTCGGACAGCTCGTTCCGTGAGGACGGGCTCAAACCATTTACCCACATTCTTATTTGTAGCTCACTTCTCGAGCGGGAGCGCCGGCAACGGAATGTGCTGCGGGTGTCCGCAGGGCTTGTCCCTCTCGGGACCTATCATCTTCGCGAGGGGAAGGTAACCGACAAGGGTCACGAAGCCGATCGACGAGAATATGAGCCATATGTACTGCTGCTCAGGCATCACGGACAAGAGCCACATGCCGAAGAAGAACCCCACGCCGGTTCCGAGAGTCTGAACGAACCCTGAGAATCCCATGTAGATCCCTCTCCTTGATTCGGGAGAGAGGTCCGCAATCAGGGCGGACACAATTGACATGTAGACAAGCTCGCCGATTGTGATGACCATGATGCAGGCTAGAAGGCTGAAGAAATCCCACGCAAGGAATATCAGCCCGAATCCGAGCGAACCTATGAGCTGCCCTAAGAGGAGCACGGCTGAACGGCGCCGCAGCTCGGTCCTCGATGTAACGGGTATCTGGAAGAGAACGACCATGATAGCGCTGACCGCGAACAGCAGACCGAATTCGTACACCTTGATGCCCAGCGTCTCCGTCGAGTAGATCGGAAGGACCGACATCCACTGGGAGAAGAAGAACCAGAACACGCATGTGAGTGCGCACAGGAAGAAGAACGGCTTGTCAGATGCGACTGCCAGCACCTTCCTGAACGTGATCGTCTCGCCCGTGTCTTTTGGCTTCGTCTCGGGGATGAACAACAAGTTCATGATGAATGCGCAGAAGAGGATCGCCGCTCCGAACACGAAAAGGATCTTCATGGATGATGCGGCGACGATGATTCCGCCCGCGACGGGCCCGAACACGATGCCCACGTTCCACCCTATCCTAAGCATGCTGAAGGCTTTGGGCCTCTGCTCGGAAGGTATCACATCAGCTACCATCGCGTTCGCGGCTGGCATGTACATGGTGCCCACGAAGGAATCTATCAGCGCAATCGCGAACAGCGAGTAGAAGTCGAATGCGAAGAAGTACATGAGGATCGCCAACGACATCAACCCGAGGCTCGTCAACAGCACAAACCTCCTGCCGATCTTATCAGCCAGGATTCCGCCAAGAATCATCGCTGGGATTCCTGACAGGGTATAGCCCATCAGCACCACTCCGATGAGCACCTCCCCTATCTTGATGTCGTTCTTCATGTAGAGAACCAGGAACGGGATGATCAGCCCGAATGCCGTGTTCTCAATGAGGGCGCTTGCGAAGAGGACCTTGAATGCCCGGGGGTATGCCCTTAGTTCTTCGAACACCATCGGATCACCTCTATTGGACAAAGATCAGCAGGCGCAGACAAACCCTATAATATCCTGTCCTCTGTTCCCTATTTCCGGAGCGGAATAATGGGCGTGGCGCAGATAAGCATTCTGTCTGAAGACGAAATCGAGTTGGTGCACTCCAAGACCATCAAGATACTCGAGGAGACAGGCGTTTCCGTACATAGTCAGCACGCACTCTCTGCGCTGGGCAATGGCGGCGCGAGAATCGACAAGAGATCAATGCGCGCTTGGATTCCGGAGAGCCTCGTCAATGAGACGGTCAAGAAATCTCCGAAAAGGATCACGTTGTGCGCCAGGAATCCAAAGCAAGATATGCCCGTCCCGAGAGCTGGCCCTCCATACATGGCGACCAACGGCACCGCGGTCTATGTGCCGGATGCCAGCACTGGCAAGAGGCGGGCGACAACTGGCAAGGACCTCAAGGATTTCATGGTGCTCTGCGATGCACTCACTCCATTGGACTACGTTTGGCCTATCGTGACCGCGCACGATGCGCCCATCGAGACACATGCCCTGAGTGAACTCGCAATATCCTTGGAGAACACGACGAAGCATGTCCAAGGCGAGGCGATGTCGGGGACGGAGGCAAGGGCAGAGATTGAAGTGGCTTCCGCGATAGTCGGAGGCCCGGACAGACTAGCTAAGAGACCGATCTTCTCAGTCATCCAATGCCCCATATGTCCCCTGGAGTTCGAGAAAGGATCCGTGGAGGCAGTGATGGAGTTCGCTAGGGCGGGCATTCCAGTGGTCTCGATGTCTATGGCGCTGTGCGGACTGACAGCACCTGTCACATTGGCCGGCACGATTGCGCTCGTGAACGCAGAGAACATCGCGAGCTTCGCGATTTCCCAGATGACCAAGGCCGGGGCGCCCGTGGTCTACAGCTCGGAATCCACTGCTCCGGACATGAAAACTGGAGGTATCCATTACGGCTCTCTCGAGGAAGTGCTTCTAGCGAGCGCCGCCGCGCAGATGGCAAAGCACTACGGCATCCCGTCAATGGTGGGAGGTTTCAGCGCGGGCCTCGCCGGGGAATCTCCGGGAATCCATCTGAACCCTGCTGAGCTCATCTTCACCGCTATGACCACGATGACCGCGACGGACTTCGCTTCAGGAATCGGCGGGCTCGACCAAGCGAAGGGCGCTGCCCTCGAGCAGGTGATCATAGACTGCGACCTGTGGGAGCAGACGAGAGAGATGCGAAAGGTCGTGCCGCTGGACGATGCGCGGTTCGTGACGGACCTGATTAGACAGGTAGGACCTGGAGGCACGTTCCTCAAGGTTCCTCACACGGCGAGGAACATGAGAAGCGAACTGTTCCTTCCGATGGGAGAGAAGGCATCCATCTTCGCTTCGTACAATCTGGATACCGACCAGAAGACCATGGTCCAGCAGGCGAGGGCGAGGGCGAAGAAGATACTAGCCGAACACGTTCCAGATCCCCTTGACAAAACCGCCAAGGAGAAGATCGACAGGATCTTGGAGAGGCACAAGTAACGGGCATTGCCCGATATGTGAGATCACTGACGGATCTTGATCGCATCGACGAACTTCTGCCACCTCTTCACATCCTCGACCCTGTTCATGACCTCTTGTTTCCTGAACTCCGCCTTCTCGGCCGATTCGACTGAGCGAAGTTCATCGATCGCTTTGAGGAGCCCGCAGATCTCCTCCAGGAGGCCTTTGGCTGCATCAACGCTCAATGGATCGTGAGCCAGCTTCTTCTCCAAATCGTGCTCCTTCTGCTTCAGGAGAGATATCAGTCCATCGATCTTGGCCACGTCCTCCTCGGTGAGATCCTCCTTGTTGGTGAGGTCGAAGACGACCTCGCGGAGGTCGATTTCGGAATCACCGAGCAGCTCATGCTCGGGGATGAGCATGCCGACCCAGTAGACCAATGAGTGGATTCGTGCGAGCATCTTCGCCCGCTCATCTGGCGTGAGGAGTGTCCTCGCATCGATGTTCTCACTGGGTCGCGCCGCAGACGGAGAGGTCGCCATTTGCTCTGTTCGTAGAAGGCGTTCCTTCCCTTTGATGGTTTTCGGCAAAGCAGGCATGAGCGGATGGGCCGCGCATTGGTGGCAGTCACTCCACGCATTACTAGATCTGAGGCTCGATGATGACCTTGATCGAATCCTCGGCCTTTGCCACCAGCTCGAATCCCTTCCCTGTGTCGGCGAGACCGAACCTGTGAGTAATCATGTCGCTCACGGCGATCTTCCTCGTCCTCATGAGCTCGATGGCCTCTTTGATGTCCGTCGGGCTTCCGGCGTACGTGCTTGTGATCGTGACCTCGTCTTTCCACAAGTCGCCGAAAGGCACTGGGATCTCTGCACCCGGCATTGGAGGGGCGAACATCAGAATCGTCCCACCGCGATCCACGCACTTGAACGCTTGAGCCATCGCCTGTGTAGCGCCGGCGCAGACGATCACATAGTCCGCTGGCCGGCCCCCGTTGGCCTTGCGCACTAGGGCCGGAACATCCTCCGACGCGTTGATCACCACGTCGGCGTCGAACCTCCTCGCCGCTGCCAACCTGTACTTGGAGATGTCCGTGGCGATTATCTTGCCAGCGCCGTAGGCTTTGGCCACCTTGATATTCAACAAGCCCGCGATGCCGCTCCCAAGCACAAGGACTGTGCTGTCAGGCCTGAACTTGATGGTCCTGAATCCGCGGACCACGCACGCGACAGGTTCTATGAAGGAGCCGTCCTCATAGGTCAACTCCTTTGGGAGCACGTAGACTCCGTTCTCGAGGTTCATCTCAGGGACCTGAACATACTCAGCAAATCCTCCGGGGAAGAAGTTGGTCTTCCTCAACGTGTCGCATGTCGATTCGTGCCCGCTCAGACAGTACCTGCACTTCATGCATGGTACATGGTGAGAGACGAAGACTCGCTGGCCAACCTTGAATCTCCTGACTCTGCTCCCCACTTCGACGATGTCGCCTGCAATCTCGTGACCGAGGACCAGAGGCGCGCGCTTGACCCTGTACCATTCCATGACGTCGCTGCCGCATATCCCGCTCGCGATGACCTTGACGAGGATTTCTCCATGGTCGATCTGTGGCTTCGGCATCTCCTCGAGCCGGACATCCCTGTTATTGTAGTACATGGCGACGCGCATTGGACACCTGCCGATCGAATTTGAGAGCTCACTTCCCCTTTGAGAGCTTCTTGTAGAGATCGTAGGCCACTTTGACAGTCGCGTCCTCGTGGACTATCTTCCTGACGGCCTTGATCATCGGTATGGGGTTCTCGGATTGCCAAATGTTCCTGCCCATGTCCACGCCTGCAGCTCCTGCCTTGATGGATTTGTATGTGAGTTCAAGGGCCTCCTTCTCAGGCAGCTTGGGGCCTCCAGCAACCACTATCGGGACAGGGCAACTCTCGACGACCTTCTCGAAGTCGTCGCAGTAGTAAGTCTTCACGATGTGTGCCCCGATCTCTGCAGCTATCCTCGTCGCGAGCCCTAGATATCTTGCATCTCTCTTCCCGAGTTCCTTCCCTACTGCCGTCACGGCAAGGACTGGCATACCGTGCTTCTGTCCCTCGTTGACGAGCTCGGACAACGCCAGCAGAGTCTGCCTCTCGTGCTTGCTACCGACGAAGATCGACAACGCAACTCCGGAAGCGTTCAGCCTGAGGGCGTCCTCGACGTTGGTGATGATTCCCTCATTTGAGAGGTCCTCGCCCACAATGCTCGTTCCTCCAGATACCCTCAGCACAACGGAATTCATAATGCCTGGGTCGATGGATGATCTCAGAATTCCGCGCGTCAGCATTATCGCATCTGCGTACGGTGCCAACGGCATGATCGTCTTCCTCGGCACTTCCAGCTTCGAAGTCGGCCCGAGGAAGTAACCATGGTCCACCGCGAGCATCACTGATCGCCCAGTATCCGGCATGATGATTCTCGAAATCCTGTTCTGCAAACCCCAATCCATGAATCACACCTCCAACACGATTGACGCGTTGGGAAGGCTTCAGTTGAAAAAGGAGCCACGATATTTAAGAGTTGTCTGGAAGCGGCGAACCGTCTGAGCTCGCGGGTGGAACATCATATAATTGATGTGGGCTCCGGCAGTCCGGGTAGCGTGAGGAACTGGACCATTGGGGAGGTTATCCTGTTGGGCGCATTTGTGACCTTCGGGCCAATCATTTCTTGTCGGACTTCTTCTTGCCCACCAAGAACTCATAGTCGAATATCTGCTCGACCTGCTCCTTCGTCAAGACGCCCTTCTCGACCACGAGGTCCCTGACGCTCATATCCCTCCTGAGCGCCTCCTTGGCAATTTCGGCTGCCTGCATGTATCCGATATGCGGGTCGAGGAATGTGGCGATGGACGGGTTCTTCTCGAGATAGCTCCTGCACTTCGCCTCGTCTGCCTCAATGCCCGCGATGCACTTGTCGATGTACACCGGGATGTAGTTGTTGAGCAGGACCATCGATTCGAGTATGTTGTGGATCATGACGGGGTTCATGACGTTGAGCTCCATCTGCCCCGCCTGCACGGCCATGGACACGGAGATGTCATTCCCCATGATCTGGAAACATATCATGTCCATGCACTCAGCCATGACCGGGTTGACCTTGCCGGGCATTATCGACGAACCGGGTTGCGTTGCAGGAAGGCGAATCTCGGCCCAACCTGTGATGGGGCCTGAGTTCATCAGCCTCAGATCGTTTGAGATCCTGATCAGCTCCAGGGCCAACGCCTTCAACTCGCCAGAGACGCTCGCGAAATCGAGCCTGCTCTGAAGAGCCTCACGCGGATCCTCGGCCTCGATCAGATTGAGGCCTGTGATCTCTCGCATGTGCTTCACCACATGCATCTGATAGTCTGGGTGAGTGTTCGCGCCTGTGCCGACCGCGGTGGCGCCGAGCGGGACCTCCTCGAGCAGCTTCAACTTCTCCTTGAGCATGTCCCGCGACTTCTTGATCGCAACTGAGTACGCCATGAATTCCTGGCCGAGGGTCACGGGCAATGCATCCATGAGGTGGGTCCTTCCAGATTTCAGGATACGTTCGAATTCCATCCCCTTCTTCACGAATGCCTTCCGAAGCTTCTCCAGGTTGTCGAGCAGATCCTGAGCGATGATCAGTATGCAGAGCCGCATCGCGGTCGGGTAGGTATCGTTCGTGGACTGGGCCATGTTGACATGATCGTTCGGATTGATGATCGAATAATCTCCCTTCTCCTTGCCTATGAGTTCGAGGGCACGATTGGCGACGACCTCGTTCATGTTCATGTTGAAGGAGGTGCCCGCACCTGCCTGGAAGTCATCTACGACGAACTGGTCGTGCAGCTTGCCTGCAAGGATCTCGTCGCAGGCGGAGACCATCGCCTCAGCTATGTACGGCTCGAGCCAGCCGACATCCATGTTGGCCAGAGCTGCGGCCTTCTTGACCATCGCATATGCGTTGATGAATTCCGGCCGAGCCAGAATCCCGCTCACCGGGAAGTTCTCTGTCGCTCTGAGCGTCTGAATGCCGTAGTACGCGTCCGCGGGAACATCCCGCGCTCCGAGGGAGTCGCGCTCCTTCCTAGTGTTCAACTTGTATTCCTCCGCGACAGAAGTGCTCCGCAATTCTGATGCCGCATATTCAAGGTTGTCCCTTTACCTCATCCCGCACGCACCTCCGATCGCGTTCAGACATCGAAGCTTTTAACCAAAGACTGTCATTCAGAACGCGAGAGGCGAAAGCGCTTGAACGAGAGGATCCACGCACATCTCAAGCGAGCAGATGGCTACAGGTACGATGTGACATTCGACGAGCTTCCGGGCGTCAAGTTGACGACCGACGAGCCCGTGCCTGTCGGGAAGGGTGAAGGGGTCTCGGCCGCGATGATGCTCTCGAGCGCTGTTGGGCACTGCCTCACATCGAGCCTCCTCTTCTGCATGGAGAAGTCGCGGGCGAAGGTCAAGGACCTCGCGACGGAGGTCGAGCTCGTGATGGAGAGGAACCAGAAGACCAGATGGAGAGTTAAGGAAATTAAGGTAATAATGAAGCCGCTCGTTGACATTATTGATGCAGAAAAGCTAGAACGGTGCAAGGCCATATTCCAGGATTTCTGCATAGTGTCTGCGAGCATTCGAGAAGGAATCAAGATCGACGTTGAAGTCGAGAAGTGAATCAGGTGCGAGGTGAGATGATGCCGACTGTGAATCAGAAGGACAGAGACGCGGTGAAGAAGGAATTCGCTCAGAAGCTGCTCAAAGAGATACATCTGGTGGTCTTCACGCAGGAAGTCCCGTGCACATACTGCAGGGAGACCGTGGAGGTCGCGACCGAGCTCTCCAAGCTTTCTTCGAAGGTCAGACTCGAAGTCCTGGACTTCGTGAAGGACCAGGTCAGGGCCAAGGAGCTCAGGATCGACAAGATTCCCGCGATCGCGGTCATAGGGGCCAAGGACTACGGCATACGGTTCTACGGGACCCCGTCCGGGTACGAATTCACGTCCCTCGTAGGGGCGATGATCGATGTATCCAAGGGAGAGAGCGGGCTTAGCCAGAAGAACAAGGACATCCTCAGGAACATAGACAAGGCCGTCCACATCCAAGTCTTCGTGACGCCCACATGTCCGCTCTGCCCGGCTGCTGTGAGGCTCGCCCACAGGCTTGCGATAGAGAGCGACATGATATGGGCGGATATGGTCGAGGCGAACGAGTTCGTGCCGCTCGCCCAGAAGTACGGCGTGACGAGTGTTCCCAAGATGGTGATTAACGGACGCTTCGAGATCACGGGGGTCATGCCCGAGGACCTGCTGGTCTCACACGTGATGAACGCAGTAAGCCAGCAAGAACCGCTCCAGCCGAGATAGACGGAACCGGAGGTCGCGATCATGGGCGCGTCGAGAGGGAGAGACAAGAGACTTGAGGAAGTGCTCAAGACCCTCTCAGGACTGAAGGGAGTGAAGCACTCGTTCTACCTGACCAAGCCGATGAAGACAGGCCTCGCGAAGATGGAGCGCAACTATCCTTCGATCGGCCCCCTGACAATCAAGAACAAGGGCGTGGCGGAGTGTCTCAAGAAGAAACACGTCGCCTGCATCATCAAGGACAAGCGCTTCCGCGCTCCGCCGCACGCGACGGTCTACCTCATCGACGAGGACGACAGGATAGTTGGCCGTGAACTGTTGCCAGGCGAGAAGGTTTCGTCGACCAAGGACAGGAAGGTCATCATGCTCGGGAACGATTTCGTCGTGTTCTTCGAGAAGGGCACCGGGAAGGGGGCTCACTTCGTCCTTCCGCCCGTGCCCTTCAACGAAGTGGTTGGACTTGACGGTGTTAAGTCCGTGTGTTCGTCGAGCCCGTCCGCGGCAGGAGACTATTACCTGAGAAGGCGGGCGAAGCTGGACGACGACCCCAAGCTCGCATCGATCCTGATCGGTTTTGATCTGCGTTAGCGGAACCACGCGTTTTCGAACCGGTGTTACGATTTGGACATTCCTTCCAAGAACAAGCTGACCATTCGAAGAACCTTTAAGAACCACCCTAGGAAAACAGTTGCTCTTCCAGGGACATTCCCTTGTTAAGAGGCAATCTTTAAATTCATTCTAGGCATCCGCGTTTTCAATCATCCTACGCAGGAGGTTCCCTCGCGTGGAGATGTAGGCCAATGGTGTTAGAATGGCAGGCAAAGCGAATCCGTTTGAAGAAATGAAGAAGATGGTCGACAAGGCTGGTAAGACCCTGGGCCTCGATGCGGGCATACTTGAGGTTTTGAAGAGCCCGAAGAGGGAGCTCACGGTGAACTTCCCGGTCAAGATGGATGACGGAACGGTCAGGGTCTTTACTGGATACAGAGTCCAGCACAACGGTGCCCGCGGCCCTTTCAAGGGCGGCATCAGATACCACCCGCAGGTGGATATCGATGAGGTAAGGGCACTTTCGTCCTGGATGACCTGGAAGACCGCGACGGTCGACATCCCCTACGGTGGGGCGAAGGGCGGCATCATCTGCGACCCGAAGAAGATGTCCTTGGGCGAGATCGAGAGGATGACGCGCAGGTATGCGTCTGAGATTTCGATCATCATTGGCCCGGAGAAGGACATCCCCGCTCCAGATGTGAACACTGGCGGGAAGGAGATGGCCTGGATCATGGACACCTTCAGCATGCAGATGGGATACTCTGTTCCGGGCGTCATCACCGGCAAGCCAAGGGAGCTCGGCGGCTCACTGGGCAGGCCTGAGGCGACCTCAAGGGGCCTCGTGTTCTGCGTCAGAGAGGCTGCGAAGAAGACCGGCATGAACCTGAAGGGCGCAACCGTCGCCATCCAGGGATACGGCAACGTCGGTGCGTTCGCCCACAAGCTCATCGAGCGCGACTTCGGCGCGAAGGTAATCGCCGTCACTGACTCCAAGGGCGGAATCATCAACGAGAAGGGCTTGAAATACGAGGAAGTCTGGGCCCACAAGGTCAAGACCGGCAGCGTCGTCGGATTCCCCGGCTCGAAGCCGATCTCGAACACTGAGATACTGGAGCTCAAGGTCGATGTCCTGTTGCCCTGCGCACTCGAGAACGTAATCACCAAGGACAACGCTGGCAAGATCAAGGCGAAGATTTCGGGAGAGGGCGCGAACGGCCCGACGACCTTCGAGGCTGACGCCATCATGTGGAAGAACGGCGTGCTCGTGTTGCCCGACATCCTTGCCAACGCAGGCGGTGTCACGGTGAGCTACTTCGAGTGGGTCCAGAACAACTACAACTTCTACTGGACCGAGAAGGAAGTCAACGAGCGCCTCGACCAGAAGATCACAGTGGCGTTCCACGAAGTGTGGGACATGCACGAGAAGCACAAGTGCAACATGAGGGACGCGGCATACCTCGTCGCAGTGAAGAGAGTTGCGGATGCGACGAGGCTCAGGGGCTTCTACCCGTAGACAAGAAAAAACTCCAAACCATCCGAGGCGGGTGCTTCGGATGGACGATTCACATTTCTTTCGGGCATAGATGTCAAAGCGCCATTCGGCTCTGAGTGCCCATATGTCGACGCGTGCCGAATCGGAGCGTCCTCAACGGAGCATAAGCTGAAATAACAACACCTGCGCATAGTAAGTGACGAGGAGGAAGTGGTGGTCTCTACGCCAAGGTACGCCTTCTCGATTTGAACGAATGGAGGTAGAGAATGCTGCATGTGTGGAATGCAAATGTGAAAGAGGGCAGAGACACGGAACTCAAGAACTGGTACAAGAAGAACAAACCGCTTCTGCAGAAGCACGTCCCCGAGGGCTGGAAGTTCGTCGGAATGTACGGTGCGACGATGGGACTCGGGGGCCACGATCTGACAATGATCTACGAGTTCGAAAAGTTCGCTGACATGGACAAGATGAGGGAGTTCAAGGACCCCGTCGACGAACGGTTGACGGCCGAACTCATTGACTTCCTTCTACCCGGAAGCAGCCAGGCGACCGTTCTTCGTGAGACAGATGAATGGATGACGACGGATCCGAAGAAACCCGAGGTGTGAATCGGACTAGGTGAGATCCAAGGCGATTCCCAGCCTACCCGTGCGATCCCGCAATTGCAGAGCCGACTTCGTCCGCGAGCACAAGCTCCTGCTTGCCGGTCTTCATGTCCCTCAGGGTCACAGAGCGCTTAGCCATCTCATCTTTGCCAACGATCACAGCGAATCTCGCTCCGACGGACGAAGCATACTTCAGGTTCTTGCTCATGGTCCTGCGCATCAAGTCCACGTCTGCGTTCAAGCCCTGCGACCTCAGCCTCGCAACGATCCCGAACGCGTACTTGCGCATGTCGTCCTTCGCGGGGATGACATAGGCATCCAGCGGGGGCTCAACTTGTATCTCCCTCTCCGCCTCTGACGCGAGCACGACGCGGTCGATGCCAATGGCGAAGCCCGTGCTGAACACCGGCTCACCGCCGAACAGCTCAGAGAGCGTGTACGACCCTCCTCCGAGGACCTGCTTCTCCGCCCCGAGCCTTGGCGCGTCTATCTCGAAGACCATGCCGGAATAGTAATCGAGCCCTCTTACGATCCCCAGGTCGACTTGGGCATCATCTATGCCGTAGAGCTTCAGGACTTCGAATATCTCCTTGAGGTGCCGAGTCGACTCTGAGTCCTCGAGGTTGTTGAGCTCTTCGACCCCTCCCTTGATGTCTGCTATGGACGTGATCTTGTCGAACAGCTGCCTGGGCAATACTTTCGCGTCGAACATGTCTCCTAGGGCGTCCCAGTCCTCCTTGTCGATCTTCCTCAGGACTTCTGCAGCAGTCTGCTCGTCCTTGATCTGCTCTCTGACAAGGGATTTGAGGATTCCTATGTGGCCGACCCTGACCACGAAGTTCTCGAGGCCCGCGTCCCTGATGCAGTTCACCGCGAGCGCGATCACCTCCGCGTCGGTCTCTGGCGTCTTAGTGCCTATCAGCTCCGCGCCCAGCTGGAAGAACTCCCGGTACCTGCCGCTCTGAGGATTCTCGTATCTGAAGCAGTTGCCAACGTAGTACAACTTCAGCGGCTTTGGAGAGGTGGACATGTCGGTGACATAGAACCTGATGACCGACGCAGTTATCTCCGGCCGGAGGGCCATCTCTCTGTCGCCCTTGTCCTTGAAGACGTACATCTCGTCGATGATACCTTGGCCGGATCTGAGGGTGAACAACTCCGAGTGCTCGAAAGTGGGCGTCACTACCTCTCCGAACCCGAACCTGTGACAGACATCCCGCATGGCCTGCTCGACCTTCCTCCGCTTGGCCATCTCCGCAGGGCCGAAATCGCGCGTTCCTCTGGGACGCTGAATCATCGCCCGCAAGAAGGTGCAACCGTTTCTTAATCCTTTGGTTCTGAAGCATTTGCAGCAGTGACATCAGGTTGCGCTGCCGATGCAACTCGTTCCATTCGGCTCCGACCGTGCGCCCCTTTCGGGGTCGTAGAGGATCATCATCACGTCATGCTGGAACGCGCCGGGGTTGAACCGTAAACCCCCTGCCACCTCCAATCCCTTGGAGATGGCTGTCTGCAGCAGGTTGATGCTCGCATTGATGTGCCTGTCCAGACGCCACCCGCACTCGCATTCGAACAAGGTGCCCATTCGGGAATCTTGTATCCTCCCACATATCGGGCACTTTCTGCTGCTGTATCTCGGATCCACCTTGACCACGGGGATCCCTCTCCACTGCGCCTTATGCTCTATGAGGTGGTGGAGCTTTCTGCGTGGCCAAATACTCAGGCGGCGGTTGAGGTCCTTGTTCCTCTTGTGTTTCATCCCGGTCAGGTCCTCGAGAACAATCGCGGATCTTCTAGCCTCCGCGAACGAGAGGACAGAGTCCGCGACATGATAAAGCCTGTTTTGAATCCGATCGTGTTCTCTTGTTCCTTCTCGCTTGCATAAGCGTCTTGACGTTCGCCTGTCGTGTGCCTTCTTCTTCTGTAACCTTCTTCTCCTGTCATGGTGCCTCTGTTGGATGGCAGTCACTTCGGGGAACGGGACAGTGACGGGAATGGCCGACTCGGTCTTCATGAAGATACCATCCAGGCTTTGCTCGTTAGTGTCGAGCGACAGGGTGGATTCGGGGACGAACGGTTTTGGAGCATCCTTCCTGAAGGCTATGATGACGCGGTCGGGCAACAGTATCATCGATCCCAACGACAGCGATTTGTCATCTAGGTACCTTCGATGATATCGACTCACGATGAGTCTCAGCTGAACGTGATGACCAGCCCTAATCGGAAAATCTAGAATGCCGCTCTCTCTGTCGAGTTTGAATGCTCGTCTCTCAGTCTTCATCATCAGGCGCTTCACGTACGGCGTTTTGACCGGCAATCCTCTTCGGACTCTATTGCGGTAGTTCTTGAGCACACTAGCCGCAATCTCAAAAGAAGAGACTAGATGCTGGCAATACATCATCTGGTGCTCTCTGCGCAACTCTCTGTAAGCCAGGCTCGTTATGCTGTTCCTCGAAGTCAAACGTGCCTGGAGTCCTAGTCTTATCGCCTCGTTGACCGCTAATCTGAAATCACGGAGGAGAGACTGCGCATCTGATGGAAGCTGCGATTCCAGGCGGAAGACAACCCCTCTGATTAGCATTCAAGACAGAATATGAGTTGTGACATAGCTAACCAACTACTACATGTAGTGTTAAGCGCCAGTTGCTACCTAGGCAGAAGTATCGCTCCCTGAACGTTAACAGAACCAGCTGATTCTGGAAAAAGTAAAAGCTCAGTTTCATTAACCCATTCGAGATTTCCATATCCAGATGGGAACGCTTCTAGTCGCCCTAGCCATATTCCTGGTCACATACGCCCTGATATCGATCAGGCGCTTCCCCAAGTTCAAAGTCGACAGGCCCGCCGCCGCGCTTCTCGGGGCCGCGCTGATGATCCTGTTCGGAGTTGTAGGGCCCGAGGAAGCCGTCGACGCGATCAACATGGACATCGTCATCCTGCTTGTGGGGATGATGGTGCTCGTGGCCGGGCTCGAGCTCTGCGGGTTCTTCGAATGGATCTCGCTCAGGATGATCAAATACTCGAAGGACCAGTTCACTTTCCTGGTGCTCACGATGCTCATCACGGGTGCCCTCTCGGCGCTCGTGCTGAACGACACGATTGTCCTTCTGTTCACCCCGATAATCATCCGGACCTGCCGGCTGTTGAAATCCAATCCGGTTCCGTTCCTCGTCGCCGAGGCCATCGCAGCCAACATCGGAAGTGTCGCCACAGCCGTTGGCAACCCACAGAACGCGTACATCGCGACGAAGGCGGACATATCGTTCATCAACTTCTCGGCCAAGCTCCTTCCTGTTGCCGCGGTCTGCATGGTCGTGGCGATTGTGATCCTCTATGTCTTCTACAGGAAGGACATCGAGCAGGGCAGCGCCCAGGAGTTCAGGAGAAAGATACTGAAGGACGGATGGAAGGCCTTTCAGGACGAGTTGGTCAAGGGCGATGCAGCGACGACATCTGGGATCAGGAAGCTGAAGGAGCGGAGGCTTGGGTTGTACACACTCGTGGGCATCACGGCGCTGACTTTCATGGCATTCGTGATGAGCCATATCTTGAACACGCCCATCGCGCTGATCGCGTTCCTCGGAGGAGTCACCGCTCTGTTCCTAGTCCCGCTCGTGACAGACGTCAAGGCGAGGGACATGCTTGCGGGGGTCGACTGGTCTATCATCCTCTTCTTCGTGGGATTGTTCATAGTCATCGAGGGAGTGAAGACGTCCACTTTGCTGAGCGAGATCGAAAGCACCTTCCCTGGTTTCCATGACGGCGGAACACCAAGCCTCGAATGGCTCACGGCGTTGTCAGCGTTCCTCTCCAACCTCGTCAGCAACGTTCCTGCAGTGATGCTGCTGAGCGAGATGATCCCGAATCAAACGGATCTCTGGCTCGCGCTAGCGTCAAGCTCGACGCTCGCCGGAAACGCGACGATCCTCGGCGCGGCCGCGAATGTGATAGTCGCCGAGAAGGCGGAGGGGATGGGCGTCGAGGTCAACTTCTGGAAGTTCACGCTCGTGGGATTCCCGATTGCAGTCGCGACGCTCTTCGTCTCGACTCTGATGTTGCTCGTTATATTCTGAGAATAGCCAGTCAACCGTCTGACGCTCATCCAGCACATATATTCTACTTCGCCAGTAAAAGTATTTATAAGTCAGACGGGTATGTACTGACAGTCGGGAAAGACCGACAAACATCGGAGGGATGCACATGCCAATGAAGCCAATATCTCTCGTAAGGGCAAAGGAGATCGCCACTGAGAAAGGGCTAAAGCCAGGCAAAGTAAGAGGAACGACGGAAGTGGAGTTCACCAGGGGCGGAAGCCCGCGCGTGGAGATCATCGACTGGCCCGAGTTCGAGCAGATTGTCGCCCAGAAGGGTCTTGAGATCCACGAGGGCGGCGGATTCATGAAGTTGATGAAGAAGCAGTAGACGCTTCTTCACTGCTCCAAACCCTTTACTCACGGTTTTAGTTTGATTCTTCTGCGAGAGACTGCGTCATTCCGATTTGCGGCACCATCAGCATTCGTGCTACTGGACGTCATACCAAGCGGCCATCATAAGAAGAGTCATGGGTGGATCGGTCAATCCATCTCCTAACAATTCGACTTCACCAGAAATCTCGACATCAGGGAAGACCCTCTTGATCCTGAAAAGGGATTCGCCGTTCTCATCGACTAGAATCCACTCTTCCCTCAGGTACCCTTCGTTGCGCATGCTGTAGCCGTGTCCATTGCTGAGCGTGATCAGACTCGGTCTTCCAATGGCCATCTTAATCTGGCCCACCTCGACCTTGTCCCGGAGAATGCTGACCGTGTTAGCAGTTGCCGGCGCCTTCTTGAAATCGAACTCACCATCTTCACACTGACCGACCGCTGGAGATCCCCGGTGCCTCACACGTTCCGGCCAGCAGAGTTCCACGAATACGGAATCCTCCCCTGTCAAGATCTGTATGGTCGGCTCGTCGATCTTGTGCCACCACTTGAATCGGCTTCCCTTCTCCCGGGCCAGAGGAGAGAGCTGTCTGCCAGAGTGAGTTCCGTACGCCACAGTCGTTCCTCGCTGATACGGGTCCCCCAACGAACCCCTTGCCTTCAGTAGATACCCTGTAGCGCATTGTGGGGAAAAACCCTGTTGCTAGATTCGGCCCTAGCCTCCAGCAGACGGTCTATCGCTTCACGATTATCGTGACGATGTCCTGGTCCTTCACCTTATGGTCCAGGCCGACTATCTGTCCCGGGAATCGCGCGCTCTTTCCCCAGATCTGGGCGTATCTGAAATTTCTCTTGAAGTCCCTGTGAATCGAATCGCAGATCATTCCGATGTCCGAGCCATCCTTGATGACCAAGGGTTCGACGAGGTCTGCATCCTTGCCCTGTGGCTTCATGTAGATCCTTATGAACCTGAGCGCGTCGAAGATCGCATCCTTCAGCTCTTCCAGGCCCTGATTCTTCTCGGCCGCGATGGGGATGAGCTTCCAGCCGGCGAGCCGCTTCTCAATATGCTTGAGGTACTGCTTCGTCACGAGGTCCGTCTTATTGATCGACACGATAGCGGGA
>Ga0299912_10002082_pt1 | contig 16355 bp, 26 predicted proteins | sample RVTome_2_FD_207667 | JGI IMG/M metagenome (GOLD analysis project Ga0299912, IMG submission 207667) | Soil microbial communities from uranium-contaminated site in the Upper Colorado River Basin, Wyoming, United States - RVT95D214 (version 2) ... | reverse complement strand
CGCTGGATGCGTGGCGGTGGTTCTTTCGCGATCACGAAGTTGGCGCGATCAAAGAAGTCGCCGGGCTCTGCGGACTCCCACCCTTCGCCGTAGCGCAGTCGCTTGTACGTGAGTGGGTCGAGCTTCTGCAAACCTTCGTCGTACGACTCGAGATCAATGCTCGGGTTATCCTCGACCCGGCTCGGCATCCAATCGGCGCCATGGTCGCGGGTCTCTGGATTGACGAAGCGTTCGTAGACCCAGTCACGATGCGGGCCATCCGGATTACCGGTAGAACGCATGAGCATGGGTATGTCGGCGGTGCTCGCGGTGCCGTTCGCAAGCCGGCGCATCGAGCGCTTCATCAGCTCGACAGAGTCTCGGCCCGCCTTCTCCTCGGTGCTCTGCGCGTTCTTGCGTTGGCGCGAGAACAGGTAGCGGTAGTGCGTCTCGAGATGCTGCGTCAGTTCCTCGAACACAACCAAGTGCGAGCGCATTCCCTGATAGTTGTGGTGACTGAATGAGTCTTCGAGATGCCCGAATGCAACGGACGACACGCCGCCGCCTGGACACTGGAAGTAAAACGTGTGCTTCTCAGCGCTGTACTTCACACCAGGCTTTCCAATCCACCACTCCATCGCTCGCGCGAGAATGGCGTCCGCCTTTGTCATCTGCTGATTGGTGCGGCGCAGGATGGTTGCGCTGAAGCCAGGTATCCAGGCGTACTTCAGGCAGAGCATGAGCGCGCCGTCACTCTTACCGCCACCGCCGCCGCCGCCCCAGAACAGTTCGCGCGACGTGTCGTTTAGAAACTCGAGCTGCTTCGGGTGCGGCTCGTGCGGGCACAGCCGAGCGAAGAACTCAGCCGGCGTCTCGCGGGAGCTGTGGAGCGCCGCTTGGTTCGACGGGCTCTGCGCTAACCTCTGCGTCGACCACTTGGCCAGCGCCTCCGAAACGTCGGGCCGCAGCGCTGAGAACTTCATGGCGCGAGGTCTCGCTTACCAGCGGGTCGGAAAGAATCTCGTCGAGGATGGCGATCACGTCTTCGATTGCGGTCGCCTTCGACTTCGGCGGGTCGACACGATCGATCCACCACGCTGCAGCGCGCCAGTCGGTGCGTGCTGCCTGCGCAACCAGCAACGTAAGAGCGGATCGAGCCGTGCCTTCCGCCTCGCTGAACCGGTCGAGCGCGTTTGCATACGGCTCCTCGCCGCGCCGGCCGCGCTCCCACCACCCGTGCAGCGTATCGCGGTGCACGCCTCGCTGCGCACACGCGTACGTGACAGGCACGCCTGCTTTTACTAGCGTGCAGATCGCGTCGACGTTCTCTGGTGTGCACTTGGATGGGCGGGGCAAGGTTCAGGCCGCAACCCTTTCGGCTTTCAGTCCTGTAAGTTTTTCCCAGCGAGCTACGATCACATCGCAATACTGCGGCGACAGTTCGATGCCGAAGCAGGTGCGGCCGAGTTGTTCGGCGGCGATTAGCGTGGTGCCGGAGCCGAGGAATGGGTCGTAGACGTGGTCATCCTTGCCACCGTGGTTGCGGATCGGACGCGCCATGCACTCGACCGGCTTCTGGGTGCTGTGCACGGTATCGCTGTCGTCTTGCTTTCCGCCCATCGGGTTCGCGTTAGCAATCTCCCATGTCGTCGACTGCTTGCGGTCGCCGACCCACTTCGATGTTGCGCCTTTGCGAACCGCGTACCAGCACGGCTCGTGGTTCCAGTGGTACGCGCCGCGGCCGAAAACGAACTTCTGTTTGACCCAGATGATCTGCGTTCGAATGAGAAGCTTGGTTGACGATAGGTTGCCGGCGACCACGCCCGCGCTTACGCCAGCGTGCCAGACGTAGGCGACTGCGCCATCGAACAGCGCATACGCTTCGGTCCAATCAACAACCGTGTCATTCTCGACGACGCCCGGCCTATTTCCGCCGTAGTCGCCGAATTCTGATCGCCACTCCGGATCGTACTCCACCCCATACGGCGGATCGGTCACCATGATGAACGGCGTCGCGCAATCCAAGCATCGCGCCACGACGTCCGGCTGAGTGCTATCGCCGCACACCAACCGATGCCGACCTAGCAGGTATAGATCACCAAGTTGCGTCACCGCGACAAGCGGGGCTTCGGGCACTTCGTCTTCGGTAACTTCCTCGCCGCGCAACAGCTCCGCCGCCATCTTGTCGAGGTCGCTGTCGTTCCATCCCGCGAGCGCAACCTCCTCGAGCGAGAACTCACCCAGCACGTTCGCAAGGTTCGCATCCCACTCGGTGAGCTCGGTCAGCCGGTTGTCCGCCAGCGCGAGCAGGTGCGCCTCGCGCTCGTCGATGTCGAGAAACCGCACAGGCACCTGCGTCATGCCCAAAGCCTGCGCCGCCTTCCACCGCGTGTGCCCCGCGATGATCTCTCTGTTCTCGCGTCGAGCCACGATGGGCGCGCCGAATCCGAATCGCTTGATGGACTCGGCTACGCGACTCACGGGCTCGCCATCGTTGAGTCTTGGGTTCGCAGCCCACGGAACCAACGCGCTTACGTCCACCCACTCCGCCGCGGGTTTTCCGACGTCCGCAATATCGGATCGCGCGCGAGTGTCGACTTTGGTGGCGGTGGATTTTTTGGTCACTGGCGCACCAAATGGTCCAGCACGAACCAGTGCCAGCGCTTGGGGACGTCCGGGTTGGGGTTGAGTTCGATCATGAGTACCAGCGGCCAAAATCGAGGTTGAGTGATTCGCGGCATGGCGCAGCGAGCTGCTGCGCGAGCGGTCCCAAATCGCCCGACTCGCACGCCTCCAACAAAAGCTGCATCAATTCGTCCTCGCTCTTGTGCGCGCCCTCATCGTCGCCCTTGGCAGTCGCTGATCTCACGCGTTCAAGAACCGATTGCATGCGTTCGATGTGTGTCATTCGCTCACCAGCGAAATCCCGAGTGCCAACCGTACCCACCGTACGTGAACAGAATCAGCAGCAGCACAACGATCAGCACCGGCTGCGACATGCCGACACCGAGCTGGCCGAACAGCTGTAGCCCAAACCAGATTACGAGAATCAAAACGAGTAGATGGATCACCGTGCACCTCCCACGTACCAGTGACCGCTCCAACCGAAGAAGCCTAAGAGCAACAACGTCAGCACAACGATCACGATGAGCGCCGGCTTGGACAATGGGGCCACGAGCGCGGTGGTGATTTGGATGACCAGGTGAACAATCGCCAAGGTCAAGAAGACTGCAAAGAGTGGTGTTGTCATTCGAACTTTTCTTTCGCTATATAGGACGCGCGCGCGTGATTACTTTGCCAGCAGCTAACGGCTGCAACTACCCATCTTGACTACCCGCGGAATTTGCTAGACGCTCCCAGGTACAATTGCTTCCGGACACCTCTCTACTCTGCTGCATCACTTCACGCCGCCTTCCGATCACGTCCCGACGCATGGCATGAAGCTAAGTGCCAGCAGCTGGCGCATACCCGCTCTCGTGCATCACCGTACCGCCTTCACCTTCACCGGCATCACAGTGGTTGCCTCGCTCTTCGAGACTGCAACTACAATCGCTTGCACGTTCTCGGGACCCGTCGAACGCATCAGCTCTGGATGCAGCCGCTCGAACATGGGCCGAGTCACCATGCGCATAACGTCCGCGAGGTCTGGTCGCTTCGACATGGCCTCGACATCGCTGACGCTTAGCCTGTGAGCATCCATAATCAGCTGTAGCTCAGCGATCAGGCACTGCATAAACGGCAAGGCGTCAGCGTCGTGCGCAAGCATTAGCATGTCTGCTAGCGAGAAATGATAGTGCTCAACAGATTCGTCAAGCCGACGCTGCACGTTCACTCGGTGCAACCTAAGCACGCCAGCTATTAGCTTGACGTCGACACGGGCACGTACCCGTGCGCGGTTCGCCATGGCGCGTGCTTCTGCCTGTGCTGCTACTCGTTCGGGGTCCAGCATGTGCTCAGAGCTTCATCCTTCCGGTCGTCACGCTATAAAACTGATTGGCAAACGCGCGACCTTGGCCACCACATCCGAGCAGTCGCATATTTGGCTTCGGGTGATCACCTAACGCAACATTGCCCCAATGCTCGGCAGACGCGCAAGGGGTGGCAATCGTTCCGCTTTGCCAGTCAGTCACCCGCTGCAAAGTGTCACGCCAATGCCTGGCGTACCTCGACCAGCTTAGGTTGCTCGGCCAACTCTTGGGTTTGATGTCGCCGTCGTACGAGAGCTCAAGCAGCCACGGGCGGCGACTACCTTCGCGCTTCTCGAACACCCGGCAGTAAGCGATGGCGTGGTCGATTAGCTGCAGCTCAGGGTCGACTCGCTGCCGACGATGCCAGCGTTTCACCAGCGCGCCGAGCACGGCTACTTGCTCTGCGGCACGGTTCGGGCGCTCTCCAGTGTCGACACCGACCTCGGCGGCGAGACAGATGCCGAGAGTCCGGTGCAGCTCGGGCGACCACTGAGCGGCTTTTACCGGGGGCGGAACACGCCGACCTTCTGCAGGCGTTTGGCCGCTTCGCCCATGGCCGAGTCCATGCGTGACGGTTGGAACGGCGGCGGTTCGTCTTGGGCAGTCGTATCGTCCAGCTTTGTGTTCCTTGGCGTGTGCATCGCGTTCCTTATTGGTTTGGAGGTTGCTGTAGAACGCGGCGCAATACACAGCCGCGCACAGCACGACGCAGCCGCTCTTGTATGCTGTCCAGAACGTCATACCTCGTGGGTTCCTTCCACTTGACGCGCCTCACGGTTGCGCGTGCGCGACTCGAGAGCGGCCAGCGCGTTCTCGACAAACGAAAGCGCGGCAGCGTTCTCCACGCACGCGAACTTGCTCGACTGAAACCCACGCAGGCGATCGGCAACGATCACCAGCAGAACTTCGTTCGTCACGCCGTTGACACCGACCTCCCCGATCGGGCCATGCTGAAACAGCAGCGTCTGATAAGCGCTGCTCGTCTCGCCGGTCCCGTGCTGGTACGCCATGCCGTACTTGTGGCTGGCGTTCCCATTCTCAGGGTCTTGGTCGTCGGCCGTGACCGTGATGGCCTTGTTTACGGGATTTGTGCAGTGCTCCGTGATGATTCTCATGGCTCGGTTCCTTCCGGTTCGTCTTCCAAAATCGACAGCGCGCCGTCCTTGAGACAGAGCACCACGTTTCCAAGCAACTCCACCGCGCGTCCACACGGCACTGCTATCTCGCCGCACATGCGAACGTGCGTCCGCCGAGCTTCGATGTCGAGTGCATCCAACGTGTCGGCATTCGTGAAAAAGGAACCACCATGCCGCATGCCTGCGGGCTCACCATTCTCGAAGTCGATCGTCATGGCTCATGTCCCTTTCAGCAGCTTCAACACTGCATCGAACTTCATCCGCGCCGAGTCCCGCATGCGCGGATCGCGCGCTTCGTTGCGGATGACATAGAGTTGCTTCTCGGCGATCTCAATGTCCTGCTCGATGATTCCAGACGGCGGCATCTGATGCGCTACCCGAACCATCTCACGCACAAGATCTAACTCCTTCTCAATCGCAGTAAGCAGATCGGCAGCCCCGTCCTGGCTGGCCTGTTTGATTGCAGGCTCCTCGGTCTCGGGGCCGCCGTCCGCTGCCACAACCTCGTCGCACATGGCCGGTGCGTCATCGACTTCCTCGCGGGGGGAACCTAAAGCGGTTTCCGTTTGCTCATGAACCCCGTTCGTCGGTCGTTGATTACTCGAGTCTTCCAGTGCCTCGTGCGCATGCCCGTTGACGCGTGGCGTCTCGGCGTATGGGCGCGGCTCAACTCGCTTAGCGAGCGCGTTCAGCTGCCGCTGCGCGCTCTGTTCGATCGAGTTCGCGTAGCAATCTAGCTGCGCTGCCGCCTTCTCGCATCCGTCAATCTCCAGTCGACCCATGGCCTGCGCCGCTGTCTTCGCTGTGACGACGAGCTCATACCAAACGCTGTGCACAAGCCGCTGCTCGGCGTCGGTCGCGTCGAAGATCAGCATCACGCCGCCTTCACTTTCTTCGGTGCTGGGAACAGAGCTGCCGCGACCTCGCCCGCGTGACTCGCCCAAGCGCCAATGCAAATCGCGGCCGCTTCGTCGCTGCCTGCAGCGCTACGTTTGTGCACAAGCGCGAAGGACGACTCGCTGCCAGTGGTTTGCTTCGTCCTACCGAACAACCGCGCACGCCAAGTGGCCGGGTAAACCCGCAGCACTCGTCGTGGTGTCTTCGTCGCATGCGCGTCGCACCACGCTGACAACCACGCGTGCCGCGCTGCGCCGAGCCCCTCGATCTGGTGATTGCCACCGCCCCACGGCCGCTCCAAAACCAGCACGTACTTATCCGAGCGCAGCCCAGCATCCATCACTTCGCCCGCACCGATGCAAACCAGCCCCACTAGCGCGCCGTGGTTCATGATGCCGACCTCGCCGCTACTGTGATATTTGCCGCGAACGTAGAGCGCCCAGCCGCTGTTCTTCGCCGTGTCAACGGCCAGCACCACGCACTCATTCGGCGCGAGCACCGGCGCCAGCCGAAGCTTTGGCTTGCGCTTCGTCTTCACCCTACGCTTCCACTTGTCGAGCGACGTAGCCACCCGCTTGGCGTTGCTACCCCTCCTCATCGCCGACCCACATTCCTGCGCGCGTCGACCTCGCTGGATATCTGCTCAGCCGTCCGCTCTGCACGACGCCGCTCCACGTCTTTCTCGATGGCGTTCACGCGCCTCGGGTTCGCAACCTGCGCGAGCATCCGGCGCTTGCCACGTGTCACGCAGACCGAGCACCCCATAGACTCCGAGCTCCGCCAGTTCTCAAGCCGGAGCTTGGCCACGCTGCCGCAGCTGCACGCGACTTCAGCGAAGTAGTGCGTGCCCCGACGCAGCATCGCCAGCAGCCGGCGTGTTCCAATCGCGAGCGGTGCGCGTATCGCTTTGCCGGTCGAGTTGAACCCGACCAACGTTGCACCGTCCACGAAGGTGTCCATCGTGTGGGCGTCGGTCATGTCCATCGGTGGACGCTCCGTTGTCTTCGGGCGCGCGTACTCGATGGCGAAGGTCAACGTCCAACGCTCCTTACAAAACTCGTTGGGTGGCAACGGCGTACGTCGGATCGCGTTCACGGTTTCGAGCCCATCGAGCATCATTGGCACTCTCCATGTTGCGGTGTATTGAGTTTGCGGCGCGCGTAGTTCGCGCATGTTTGGCAGTGCTTCAGACCACGCATCCACCGGTCTACACGAATCTTCATCCTGTGCTCACCGCCACATCCTGGACCGGTGCAGCGCGCTTCAATAATCACCGATGACTCCTCGCTGCGGTACACACGCTCCAGCACATACAGCCCGCTCGTTGGCGGAACAGTCGCCTGATCGAACCGGCTTGCATGCGCGCACCGATGACACGCCTTCGCTGCCGTCTGCCACTCCGCGTACGTGACCCTCCGCTCGTGCCCACCACAAACCGGCCCGCTGCATCTGATGAGCAGCACCCTGCCGCTGCGATGCTGCAGGTCGTGCGAAACGATCGAGTAGAGCCCGCTGGTCGGCGCGCAATCAGCGAACGTGTACATGCGCGGCCGGCCGTGTGGTTGCTTCTTGGCCGTGGGTTTCGATACGACAACCAGTCTAGGCTGCGACGCCGTCCCCAACTCTTTGCGATCGGGTATGCGTGCAAGCTCGAACTTCCATTCGTCGCGAGAGAACCGTCCCGGTTCCAACTCGATCGCGGTGTTGCGGTAGCAGGCGCTGGTCATGTCTTGAGAGCTTTCTGCAGCGTCGACACGAGCACGTAGGCATCGCCAACGTGGTTGGTGCCGTCGCCGGCACTGCCGTCGGGCACAGCACACAACGCGTTCACCCCAGCCAGCTGCCAGTGCAGCCGCTTGTTCTCGGCGCGCAGCTTAGCGAGGCTTGGAACCATCTGCTGACGCGCGGCTTCGCGCGCTCGCTCGATCACTTGGGCAAGCGTAGTGCTGTCGCCGAGGAGTCGACCGAGCCACGCGTCAGCGGCGGCTTCGCAGTGAGCGCGTTCCTTCGCCGCGTTCTTTGCGCTCATGGCTCTTCTCCCGATTCAATCGCCTGTTTCCACGCGAACGTGCCCGGCTTGTGCGGGTTTGGTTCGACGTACAGCTCGGCACCAATCACGCACAAGTGCGTGAGTTCCATCCCTGCGCAATTGATCAAACGGTCGCCGGACAGGCAAACCCATTCTGCTGCAGTGCCAACAACTTTCTTTCCATCCAACAACGCCTGCATGATCTGCTTTGCGTTCACACTCCACTCGCTTTCTTGAGTCGGCCCTGCTCTTTTTTGAGACGTGCTTCGAAGCATCGTTGTGACCGACACTCGAGCGCAGCCCACGTCCTGCCGCCAGCGGCGGAGGTTGCGACCAGTTGCTCTTTCAGATACTCGTCGCAGTCGTCGCAGCGAAACTCGCCCAGGTGTTCACTCGATGCTGTGTCGTTGATCTTCACTCGGCCGCCTCGTTGTCAAACTGGCGCTCTTGATGTTCTTCGAGGTTGCCAAACCTGGTGTATCGAGCGGTGAACGCTACGGGCACGACGCCAACAGGTCCGTTGCGCTGTTTTGCAATACCGACCTCGCAGACGCCTTTGTGTCTACTACCTTCGTTGTAAAGTTCGTCGCGGTACAGCATGAGCACAACGTCGGAGTCTTGTTCGATGGACCCGGACTCACGTAGGTCGCTCAGCATGGGACGCTTGTCAGCTCGCGATTCACAGTTACGATTGAGCTGGGCGAGAACTAGGACCGGAACATCAAGTTCGCCCGCAAGGAGTTTGGTCGACCGCATCACCTCCGAGACTTCTTGCTCGCGCGAATCTGTCTTGCGGTCGCCGCGTACGAGCTGCACGTAGTCGATAACGATCAGGCCGAGTGGCTTCTTTGAGTGCAGTCGACGTGCGACACGACGCAGGCTCAACGGTGTCGCGCTTAGTGTTTGTGGAAGAAAGATTGGTAGTCCGGCCAAGCGGTGAGCCTCATCAGAAAGTTTGGCCCAGTCATCACCGAGTAGACATTCGCCTGTCCGAACGCTTTGAATATTTGCTGGAGCCCCGGCTCCGAGAAGCCTCTGTGCCCACATGACTGGCGCCATCTCGAGCGAGAAGATCAGCGCGGGGTCGCCGCTTTCGGCGACTGTGCGGGCTATTAGCTGTGCGAACGCGGACTTCCCCATACCTGGTCGACCAGCCACGGTCCAGACTTCACCGCCGCACATGCCGCCTGTTTGTTGATCAAGCCGAGTCAGCCCGGTGCTTTTACCGAGCAGCCGACCGGGCGTCCGCGAACGCAACTCGAGCTCTGCAAACGCCTCGTTGATGACGTCGGCCATGCTCGCGACCACTACGGAGTCGCCGCGGCTCTCACAGGCTGCCAAGAGCTTGGATTGCGCTTCGTCGAGAAACTCTCCGAGGTTCGTAATTCCGGATCGACCAAGTGCCGCGATGCGCGCGGAGGTCTCTACCACCATGCGCGCCGTGGTTAGTTCGCGAAGCCGATCGATGAACGACTCGGGCTCGCCGATCATGACCGTGTTGCTCAATTCCAGTATGCGCTCCTCGCCACCAGGAGGCATTCGCTGGGCCAGCAGAAGTGCGCCCCGCACCAGTGTTGTGTCCGGTTTCTGATCGCGTCCGATCAGCTCTCGGCAAGCGGCGAAGACACGCTGGTGGAAGATGTCGTAGAAGTCGTTTTCACCGAGAGCCCTGCTCTCCTCGCATGCATCGGTGTCGCCCATGAGCAGCGCCGCCAGCAGCAGTCGCTCGACGCCCAGATCATGCGGAAGCGCGCCCGGAGCGCTCATCTAGCCACCGGCCTACGTGGCAGAAGTTTGCGAATCGGACTACGTGCAGAGTCGATGTCTTCCTGCGTCAACGGCTTGGCGCGCGGCTTCGGTGCGTCCAACCACTCACCGGGATCGGTACTCAAAAATCCGGGTCGGTGTCGGTTCTCGATGGCCTTAGGGTGTGCGAAAAACGCATCGAGTAGCTGGTCGCAAAGCTCGTACTCATCCAGCCCACGTGCGTCCGCGACAGCCACAAGCCAAGCGCAAACCTTCGGCACCATGGGTGGTGTCTTCTCTTGGTTTGGCGCGACGGCGTACCTAGCGAAGTAGCGCCGCTCGTAGCCCTGACGCACTCGAGAAGCCAGCGGACGTTCGACCTGATCGGGAAGCGGCTCGGGCAGCGGCCATCTCTCGGGCAACGGGACAACGTCATTCGCGCGCGCGCTCTCTCTCTCTTCTGAAGGCACAGAAGGCACAGAAGGCACAGCACAGAGTGACCGAACGTGACCGTCCGTGACGCCACGTGACTCCGCGTGACCGAGCGTCATATCTTGTGACGCGTTGTCACTATTAGTGACCGTTTGTTCGAATGTGTCACTAGGTGTCACGCCGCGTCTGGCCTTCTCAATCGCCTTGTGAGCGCGCGACTCACGCTGCCGCTGCGCATCGGACATGACCGATTCTTGCGCAGGGATATAGTTCCTTAGCACCAATTGGGTACCGCTGATCATCAAGCACTCGTCAACGAACAGCGCGTCCAGGCCGACTTCGCAAACCTCAACAGGGAACCTGATGATGGCCGCTATCGCCTTCACCGGGCTGTGCTTGCCGATGTCGATTACGCCCGAACGGTCAGCGCGCCGAAGAATTTGGGGCCAGATCGCGTGCGCCTGCCACGGCCACAGCGTTTCGTCGACCGTCTCGCGTACATAAAATCTGACGTAGCGTTCGTTGGACCAATCCATCCGCTAACCAACCTTTGCGACAACAAGTTGGTCGGCGGCGACGTCGACCACAGAAAACGGAACGCCAACACCAAGAACGGCCCCGATGGCATCGGCGATAAATGTTCGCGCCGTAGTGTGACTAAGTTGCCTGGCGTAAAACGATCCGACGGGGTGCCCGGTGCGCACGGCGCTTGGTGACACCTCCAACGGAAACCCAAACTCGAGGCAAGCCCCAAGCGCAGGCGCGCGAGCCTTTACGATGGCGACGATCTTGGCCCAAGCTTCTTGTTGGTCACTCGGAAGGCGAGACACGGCCGTGGCTGCAGCATGGTTGGCTTCGCTGAACGCGTTCGAGAACGCATGTGCAGAGCTATTCGGCTCCGACCACTCTTGACGAGGTTGGCAAACCTTCACGGGAATGGCGGCCTTTTGAGGCTTGCTACGCTGCTTCCGGCGAGCCGGCCTAAAGCCACCAACAGCGTCCCGCAGCCGAGCATCGATCACGCTGAACACGTTCTGCGCACACGCGATTGGGTCGGCCCAGATCTCCGCGCCCGTGTACCGCAGCGCGAGACAGCCCTTCGCCTGCATGTAGCGATCGCGAGCCTTGTCGCTAGCCGCCTGCTCTTTCGTTCGCTCGTGGTAGTCGTGGCCATCGCACTCGATGACCGCGAAAACCGAACGACTCTCGTCCTGTCCTCCATCGCGCACGAGAAAATCGACGCGGTATGAACCGATCTTCGCCTGCGGCTCGATCAGGATTCTGTCCGGACGGCTCGCTTGCGTGACGCCATCGACCGCCACGAAGTCGTCGCCGAACTCTACGAAGTCGGGCAACATGGTCCACGTCGAGCGCGCGCCGTCACCTGGCAGCCGCACGAACGCATCAGCGTAGTCCTGCTCGTACGCTGCCACGAAGCACAGCGAGGCGCACAGCGCTTCCTCGATTGGAGATTCGCTGGCGGATACCAGCCGCTGCAGCGCGACACCCGCGGACAAATCAGCGCGCTTCAAGCCCGTCATCGCGGCAGCTACTACATGGGCGATCGCTCTCGGGTTTGCGACGGAACTTTGCTCGCGGCGAAACCGCGCCAAACTCTTCTCGAACTGAGCATCCCAGTCGCCCATCTCAACCACCCTCCGCGTCAAACAAAACCTCTTGCCGCTCGTCGACATCCGGCGTTGGCACCTGGTTGCCCCACGTCACCCAGCCTGGGCGCTCATGCCGCGCGAAGATCTCGAGATACGGACCCTCGCTGCGAGCTTCGATCAGTTCGTAGAACTCGGTTGGCTTCGCGCTGTGCGCGCCGCGGGGCGCACCGACCGCCAGAGACTCTGGAACGTCGAGCACGCTGGAGATGTCACGCCGATCGGTGCGAACGGCGTATCCGCTGCCACGCACGCCGAACAGGCAAATCTCGTGACGTCCCCTGAAGTATTGCCCGAGCCCACTCTTGTCCTTGACCCAGCAGAGATTCGTCACGTACCGAAAATCAAGCTGACGCATCAACTCAAGCGCGTTCGGCAAGTAATTCGACGTGGCCCAACAATACATATGGGCATCACGCGCAATGTTCCACACGCCACTCAACAGTATGACCGGTGCCATGCTGTCCGCTCGAATCAGCGGATAGTGATTTTGCGCCCCTCTTCCACCGCCCCCATACTCAGGCCACGGCGGATCGAGCAGCACTGTTCTAGCTGGCTTCATGCCACGTGCCTCCAGGTGCGACGTAGAAAAAGCTGCCGAATCGCTGCTGGCGTTACGCCGAACTCGCGCGCTAAAGAACACATACTTTCTCCAGCGGCCACGCGAACACGAATCGTTGGGACCAGACCTTCGTGCAGCTTTGCCTTGTGATGAGCGCTGCCGATTCGAAGTCGACGTCTATAGCCGCGGCCGCGGCGCCCGCGCGACTCCATGTCGGCGGTATTTTCTTTCGACGAACCAATCCTGACGTGAGCAACGTTCACGCAGGGCCTGTTGTCGCAGAAGTGTAGCAATAGCCCGTCAGGCGCTGAGCCGTTTTGCATCGTCCACGATGCGCGATGCGCCAAGAGATTCTTCGTGCGCTTCAACTCTGGAACGTAGACCGAGAAGTTTCCGTAACCGTTGCGGTCGCAAGCTGCGGTCCATACATGGCACCGACCGAGTTCTGGGAACAGCCTTGGAATGGGCCCATCCAAGTCAACCTTCGATGAGAACAGTAAGCGCGCATGCTCTGCCTGTAGAAACCTAACCACCGCGGCAGCATCGGTAGATTGCTTCACAGCCCCACCCCCGCCAGCGCGCCAAGCCACACGAGCGCAATGAACGCAGCGCAGGACACAATCACGCAGTCCTCGAACGTTGGCGTGTTCACGACACACCCCCAACAGCTATCGCCGCCAACGCCTGCGCAACACGTTCTTCGTCAAGTGCCAACCCGCGTTCGAGCTGCGACGCGCACAACCGCAACGTATCCGCCTTCTCACAGCACAGCTCTTCGATAGCATCGCGAGCAGCCTTGGAAGCGTCCGGATGCTTGGCGATCGTGCGCGCGCCTAAGCGCTCGATCTCGTCGGCTTCCTCGCGCCACATGGCAGGCAGGCACTTGTTGACGCTGTCGATCACGCCGACCTCCGCTCACGAAAACGCGTCGCCAAGATCGGATGCCGCGCCTTGGCCGCGACAGCAAAGTACGCGGTGAAGTTGTTGGACCAGTTCAACCCCGGCATTTGCACGCGACACTCTTCCCAGACGTGCTTCGCGCTCAGGTATCTGCGCTCCGGGTGCGCGCCAACAAACATCATGGCCTGGTAACAGAACAGCGTCAGCGCCTCCGGATGCGCCGACATGAACTGCTCGGCGTCGCGTTTCCAATCACGCTCGCACGGACGCAACTTGTTACGTCGCGCGCGCTGCTCGGGTGACGGCGCAGTCTGCAACACGGCTTCGCGCGCGGCGAGACGCGCGGGGTCGAACAGGTTGGTCTGTTGGGCGGCGGTCATTTGCCAAACTCCACGACGCGCTTGGCGCACGCCCGCAGAACGTTCTGCCGCCTGTCGAAGTTGCCGACAGTGCAGCGGTCCGCCATGTCGAACGCCGCTTCGACAAGTTTGGCGACTAACGCCTCGCGCTCGAGCAGCGCGCTAGCCGCGTCAAACGCCGCTGCTTCCTCAGGCGCAATCCCGCCGCGATCCTTGAGCCAATCGCGCGCGATGACGCTGCGAATTCCACGCAGCGTATCCGCCATGCGCATGTGATCGGTCATCGATAGACCCCCGCAAGCATCCACCTCAACACCGCCGCCAACGCGCACCGCCACAGAGCCAGCGGCCGATAGCCATCCACATGAAACCAGTAATGCCGCGCCTGTCCCGCCGCCTTGGCGTTTGCCTCGCCGAGCAACATGCCGCCGCTCATGCCACGGGTTTCGAAGAACGAGCGCGAGTTGCCGACCGCGCTCCACGCTTGCCCAACTGCTATGCCCAGCGCGCGCTGCTCGGGCTTGGAGTCTTCGAGCAGGCCGGGTTGGTCAAACGTGACGTGACTTGCGTACGGCGCGTTGCCCTTGGCGAGCTCGAACCGCATGCACGCAAACGCGAAATGCCGATTTCTTTCTCGCAACACGCGCTCGACAAGCGGGCGCAGAAACGTGGGGCAACGCTCGGGTGGGCGGCCGCAGAGCGGGCTTTCAATCACCACTAACTTCATGGTGTTACCTCCAGATAATCGGCGAGCGCGCGAAGCCTCTCGACCGAATCACCGGCATGCCCAATCGTCAAGTTGCACCGCACACACAGCAGGCCACGTATGCGCTTGGTGGCATGACAGTGGTCAACGTGAGCTCCACCCTTCGGACTGTCGATAAACGCAATCGAACAGACAGCGCACGCATTCCCTTGCGCCAGCAACATGGCGGAGAAGTCCGCCAACGTCATTCCGTACTTGGACTTGAGCTTGTATTGCTTCTTGCTCTTCTTCCCAGACACAGACTTCCGCCATCGCTTCGCGTCGTCCGCGTGTCGATAGTAGGATTCGCGCCAAGTCTTTCGCAGGCGCTCACGTCTCTCAGGATCATTCCACCTAACCTTTGCTTGAGCAGCTACGCATGCATGGCACCACGGGCTCAGCCCGTCCTTGCGCTCGCTACTCGGCGTGAACGATCCCACCGGGCTGACCAGCTTGCATTTCGTGCAAACCTTATGGGTCGGCTCCGGAACAAACGAGAGTTGTGAACCGAGTCTCATTCGGCAGCCTCCGCGCGCGCAGGCTTGCAACCAATCTCGTCAGCAATCTTCTGAATCTCAGCGACCGCACCGGCCAAGTTGACCCCAAGTGCGTCGAGCTGGATTGACCGTGAAGCTAGCCTCTGCGCTACAGCAAACTCCTTGCCGACGCGCGCGCCGTCGTAGGCGTTTATGAGCGCGACGCCAGATGCCGTCTCGAAGTCACGCATCTTTTTGAGCATGCGTTCCTGCTCGTTCTGCAACGACTCGACGTGTCGCTTGAGATTAGCGATCTCCTGCGTCGCATCGGCGGCGGCGAGTTCGGGAGCAGCCTGCTTCATCCTGAGCAGAGCAGCGTCGACCGCGAGGTTCCGTGCTCGCGCTTCGCCATCCGCACGGTTGCGCAGAATCGCGGCAACGAAGCTTGCGCTCAGCGGTTTGGCATCCAGCTTGGGCGCTGGCGTCACAATGCGGTTGGACTTCACGCCAACCTCGATCAGTCCCCACGTCACGGGCAGCTCGCCTGGTTGCACGATGCCGGGAGGCGTCGCGACCCACCAATGATCGCACCACTGCTGTATCTCCGCGCTTTTCTCAGGCCGCCGAAGCTCCGCCATCCAGTCGGAGCGCGATACTTTGATCTCGACGCCAGCGAACCAGATGCCACGTGAGGGCCAGAGTGAAACGATCAGAGCATCGGCGGTGCGGGTTGTGTTGCCGTAGCCTGTGCCGTTGCGCACTTCGCTCAGCACGGCATGTGCCGGCGCGCTGAACGTTGTCGCGCATAGGCGATCGAACACAGCGCTGGCATTCCATGTCTGTTTGGTTACGGCCACCGACAAGCCTCCACAATAAACAGCGTTCCGAACACCACTGCAGCCAGCAGCTGCAGGGCGAGGACCTCAGTCACTGCCCGCCCGACATCAGCTTGGCGAGCTCGCGCACGCGAGCATTTGCCACATCAACATCCGCAATCGCGGCCGCCATCTGCACCGCGCGTTGCTCGCGATCTGGGTGGCGCTCGTCGTCATCAACGATCACCCAGCGACGCTTGCCGTGTCCGTTGCGCGCACGTATCTCCGCGAGCTTTGTGATTACCAAATCGACAAAACGGTCAGTCCCAACCATGAGATTGACGAGCGTGGGTGCGGCGACGCAATCTCGGTTGCACCAACGTGCGACCGTTCCCTTGTCGGTCAGGCATTGGTCGGCGAGATCTAGAACGGGCTCGGCCAGCGTACGCACCACCAGCCCCATCAAAAGCCCTTTCTGCTGATGCAGCGCTTCACGCAACGCAATGCGTCGAACGTTGGGTTTACACGCTGGCCTGGCGTGCGTAGGTAGGGCGCGTGGTTGAGTTTTCACGCCAGCGCTCCGTTGTGCGCGCGCCCGTTCACGCGGTTGACGATTCGGTACACCGACGGCGCCGTGCATGGTG
>Ga0299912_10002081_pt1 | contig 16361 bp, 13 predicted proteins | sample RVTome_2_FD_207667 | JGI IMG/M metagenome (GOLD analysis project Ga0299912, IMG submission 207667) | Soil microbial communities from uranium-contaminated site in the Upper Colorado River Basin, Wyoming, United States - RVT95D214 (version 2) ... | reverse complement strand
GTATACCGGTCCTCGGGTGCGGGCGGGCAGCACGTCAACAAGACCAGCTCGGCCGTGCGCATCACCCACGAACCGACCGGCATCGTGGTTTCCTGCCAGAACGAGCGCAGCCAGTTCCAGAACAAGGCCACGGCCATGAAGATGCTGCGAGCCGCACTCTACCAGCGGGAGCTGGAGCTGCGGGAGGCGGAACGGCAGAAGGTCGAGGCCACCAAGACCGACATCGCCTGGGGCAACCAGATCAGGTCCTACGTGTTCCAGCCGTATACCCTGGTAACGGACCACCGGACGGAGCTGAAGATCGGGGACGTGCAGCGCGTCATGGACGGCGATCTCGACCCGCTCATCGAGGCGTACCTGAAGGAATTCGGCGCCCGCGTCGCCTGAGGCAGCGCGGTGGAGGCATAATGGAGGAAAGACGCAGCCAGCCCATTGAAGACCGCCTGCGCAAGCTGGCGGCCCTGCGCGAGCTGGGGGTCGAACCCTACGCCTACAGCTACCCCGTCGACCACGCGGCCGCCGAGGCGCGGCGGGTATTCGAGGCGGCCGAGGGGCAGGGCGCGCTGCTCGAGGGTGTCGGCCCCCACGTGCACGTGGCCGGCCGCCTGGTCTCGCTGCGCAGCCACGGCAAGACCCTGTTCGCTGACCTCACCGACCGGAGCGGTCGGCTCCAGCTCTATTTCCGCCAGGCCGACCTGGGGCCGGATGCCTTCAGCATCCTGACGCTGCTGGATGTCGGCGACTGGGTAGGCACCGCCGGCCAGCTGTTCCGAACCCGGACGGGTGAGATCACCCTCCGGGTAGCCTCGTTCCAGCTGCTGGCCAAAGCCATCCGGCCACTGCCGTTCGCCAAGGAAGAAACGGACGAGGACGCCGGCGTGCGACGGGTGTATGGCGATTTCGCGGACGTGGAACAGCGTTACCGGCAGCGCTACGCCGACCTCGCCGTGCACCCGGAGGTGCGGCAGGTATTCGTGGCGCGGGCCCGGCTGACGAGCGCGCTGCGGCGGGTGCTGGATGGGCACGGCTTCATCGAGGTAGAGACACCGGTGCTGCAGCCGCTATACGGCGGCGCGTCCGCGCGGCCGTTCCTGACGCACCACAACGCGCTGGACATGCAGCTGTACCTGCGCATCGCGGATGAGCTGTACCTGAAGCGGCTGATCGTGGGCGGCATGGAGCGGGTGTACGAGATCAGCAAGGACTTTCGGAATGAGGGTCTCGACCGGACGCACAACCCCGAGTTCACGATGCTGGAGTTCTACCAGGCCTTCGCCGACTACGAGGACATGATGCGGCTGGTCGAGGAGCTGATCGGGACGGCGGTCCAGGAGCTGGCCGGGGAAGGCCGGGTGAGCTTCGAGGAGCATTCCCTGGATTTCAGCCCGCCTTTTCAGCGCATTACCTTCCTGCACGCGCTACAGCAACACGGTAACCTGGACGCGCCCGCGCTGCCCGACTCGGCCCTGGCGGAGCAGGCGGCGGCCGCGGGGGTGCCGGATGCGGGCGAGCTGAACCGGCCCCGGCTGCTGGACGAGTTGTTCAAGGCGCTGGTGGAACCCAGGTTGATCCAGCCCGTGTTCGTGGTGGACTACCCGCGGGAGCTCTCGCCGCTCGCCAAGCCCAAGCGCGGCGACCCCTCCCTGGTGGAGCGGTTCGAGCTGTTCGTGGCGGGACGGGAGGTCGCCAATGCCTTCAGCGAGCTGAACGACCCGTTCGACCAGCGCGTCCGCTTCGAGGCCCAGATGCGACTGCGCGCCGAAGGCGACGAAGAGGCACAGCAACTCGACGAGGACTACCTGCGCGCGCTCGAGTACGGCATGCCGCCCACCGGGGGCGTCGGCATCGGCATCGACCGGCTGACCATGCTGCTCACCAATCAGCCCTCGATCCGCGACGTCATCCTCTTCCCGACCATGAGACCGGCACAGGCGGGCGAGTGAGGCGCCTCGACTGGTTCGTCGCCCGCCGCTACCTCGCCTCGCGTCGACGCGGGCGGTTCCTCTCGCTCATCACGCTCATCGCCGTCGGCGGTGTCGCCGTTGGGGTCATGGCCCTCATGATCGTCATCGCCGTCATGACCGGACTCTCGCGCGACCTCCAGGCCAAGATCCTCGGCAGCACACCCCACATCTACGTCTTCCAGCAGAACTTCGGCTTCCGCCTCGGGGACTGGCAGAACGTGCTCGCCCGCGTGCGCAGGATACCGGGCGTGGTCGCGGCCGAGCCGTTCATGCTCTCTACCGTCCTGGTCACCGTCCAGTCCACCGGCGGCCAGTATGCACAACCCGGCATCCTCTACGGCATCGACCCCCAGTCATCGCCTACCCCCCTCACCGGGCTGGAACGGCAGATCCGGGCCGGGGAGTATCGCCTCGGGCCCACCCCCGGCGGATTGCCAGGCGTGCTCGTCGGCTACCGCCTGGCCGACCGCCTGGGATTGATCCAGGGTGATACCCTGATCGTCATTACCTCCGAGAATATCGACATCACGCCGCTGGGCCTGAACCCCCGCATGCTGCAGTACGAAGTGACGGGGACTTTCCGCACCGGCATGTATGAATATGACGACAAGAACCTCTACGCGGACCTCGAGGCGGTCCAGCAGCTACTGCACGTGCCGGCCGACACGGTCAGTGGGCTCGCGGTGAACGTGGCGGACGCGTGGCGGGTGGGTGAGGTACGGGAGCGGGTGAGCAAGGCGCTGCCGTACCCCTACACGATCCAGGACTGGACGCAGATCAACGGCTCGCTGTTCTCGGCGCTGCGGCTGGAGAAGCTGGCGATGACGGTGATCCTGTCGCTGATCATCCTGGTAGCCGCGTTCAATATCGTGAGCACGCTGATCATGGTGGTGCGCGACAAGACGCGGGAGATCGGGATCCTGAAGTCGATGGGGATGACGGACGAGATGGTGCTCCGGATCTTCATGCTGCAGGGTCTGGCGATCGGGGTGATCGGGACTGTGTTGGGTGCCGTGGGCGGGCTGATCCTGATCGGGGTAGTGGACCATTACGAGTTAATCCGGCTGCCGGGTGATGTGTACTTCATCGAGAAGCTCCCGCTGCGGCTGGACCCGCTGGACGCGGTCTTGATCATGGCGCTGAGCCTGGCGATCGCGCTGCTGGCGACGATCTACCCGGCGCGGCAGGCGGCCCGGCTGGTGCCGGTGGATGCGATCCGCTATGAGTGAGCCGCAGGTCTCGGCCGTGGTTCCGGCCCCGGTGCTGTCGGGGCGCAGCCTACGCAAGGTTTACCGGGAGGAAGACGGGAGTGAACTCACCATCCTGGACGGGGTAGAGATCGACGTCGTGCCCGGTGAGTTCGTGGCGGTTACGGGGGCGAGTGGCGCGGGCAAGTCCACGCTGCTGCATCTGCTCGGGTGCCTGGATCAGCCGACGGCGGGGGAAGTGCTGCTGGGCGGGCGGAGCGTGGCCGCGTTGACGGCGCGGGAGCTGGCCACGGTGCGCAACCGTAACATCGGTTTCGTCTTCCAGTTCCATCATCTGCTCCGGGAGTTCACCGCGCTGGAGAACGTGATGATGCCGCAGCTGATCGCGGGGCGGAGCCGGCGGGCGGCAGCGGGGCAGGCGCAGGCACTGCTCGAGCAGGTGGGGCTTGGGGCGCGGGCGGGTCACAAGTCGGGCGAGCTGAGCGGGGGCGAGCAGCAGCGGGTGGCGGTGGCGCGGGCGCTGGCGAACGAGCCGCTGGTGCTGCTGGCGGACGAGCCGAGCGGTAACCTGGACACGCACACGGCGGCGCAGCTGCACGAACTGTTTCTCAGGTTGCGGCAGGACACGGGTGTGGCGATGGTGATGGCGACGCACAATCGGGAGCTGGCGGAGCGAGCCGACCGCGAGTTGCGGGTGAAGGACGGCCAGCTGAGCAGGATCGATCCCGGAAGCAGCTGACATGCTTTGCGACGACTGTGGCGAAAACGAAGCAATCCTCCACGTCACGAAGATCGAGAATAACCAGATGAACACCCATCACCTGTGTGAGGGGTGTGCATCGGCGAAGGGTCTCGACGCGGCGGGCGCGGTCGGGGATCACCCGCTCGGCGAGTTCCTGGAGCAGGTGGGCCGGGTGGCAGGGGCAGCGCCTGCGGCCGGGCCTTGCCCGTACTGCGGGATGAAGCTGGACGAGTTCAAGAAGCTGGGCCGGCTGGGCTGTCCCCAGTGCTACGTGGCCTTCGAGCCGCATTTGAACAGCCTGCTGCGGCGGCTGCACGGCGGCGCCCAGCACCTGGGCAAGGTGTACCTGCCGCCCGACCCGACGCGGGCGCAGCAGCAGGAGCGGCTGGCCGGGCTGCGCCGGAAGCTGGACCGGGCGGTGCAGAGCGAGGATTTCGAGCGCGCGGCGGAGCTGCGTGACGAGATCCGGACGCTGGAAGGTGCGGGCTGATGCGCGAGCTGAACACCCTCACGGATTTCGGCCTGGGGTGGCTGGAAGGGAGCGGCCCACACGCGGCGATCGTCCTCTCCACCCGGGTGCGCCTGGCCCGCAACCTCCAGGGGCACCACTTCAACACCCGCACCCGCGACTCGGAGCGGGAGCAGATCCTGGAGCAGGTCCGGCAGGCGGTGGAGCAGACAGGGGCCAAGGGAGGGCTGAGCTTTGACCTGCGCGCGCTCTCGCCGGCGTCGCGCAAGGTGTTGCTGGAACGCCACCTGCTTTCGCGCGAGCTGGCCGGAGTCAACGGCGACGCGCCCGCCCGGGGCGCCGGCCTGATGGTCGCCCCCCGGGACTCGCTCAGCATCATGGTCAACGAAGAGGATCATCTTCGGCTCCAGGCGCTCTGCTCCGGGCTCCGGCTGAAGGAGGCGTACCAGCGGGCGGACCAGCTGGACGAGGAGTTGGGGGCGCTGTTGCCCTTCGCGTACCACCACAGCTACGGCTTCCTGACCGCCTGCCCCACCAACGTGGGCACCGGCCTGCGCGCGTCCATCCTGATCCATCTGCCCGCCCTGGTGCTGACCAAGGAGATCGGGCGGGTGCTCCAGGGCATCGGCCAGGTCGGTCTGACCTTCCGCGGCCTCTACGGCGAAGGCTCGGAGGTGGTGGGCAACTTCTTCCAGCTCTCCAACCAGACCACGCTCGGCAAGAGCGAGGAGGACCTGGTCGAGCACCTGGAGAAGATCGTCCAGCGGGTCATCGAATACGAGCTGGGTGCCCGCGAAGTGCTGCTGCGCGACGCCCCCATGGTGATCGAGGACAAGATCTGGCGTGCCTACGGCCTGCTCCGCTTCGCGCGCTCGCTTGCCTTCGAGGAAGTCATGAACCTGCTGAGCGGCGTGCGGCTGGGCGTGGCTACGAACCTTCTCTCCGGGCTTCGTGTATACACGCTGAACAAACTGATGATTTATACGCAGGACGCGCACCTGGAGCAGGCGGCCGGCCATCCGCTCAGCGCAGCGGAGAGCGATTTGCATAGGGCCACATACGTGCGGCGGGTCCTGTCAGCCGAAGGGGACGTCTCCCCCGATCCGGCATCGTCCTCGCCGGATTCGTGATCAAGGGCCAGCAGCTGATGACGGGCGCACGCGGGCGGCTGCGCAGCGGCATGCCGCCCGGCGACGACCGGGGGTGCGAGAGAGAGGGACGCGAGGCAACAGTCTCCGGCGGGAAGGGCATCCAATGAACTACAACTTCACGGATCGGGTGCGGAAGGTGCTGGCGATGGCGCGGGAGGAGGCCATCCGGCTGCAGCACGACTATGTGGGCACGGAGCACATCCTGCTGGGGCTCATCCGTGAGGGTGAAGGGGTGGCCGCGGCGGTACTCATGAACCTGAACGTGGACCTGGAGCAGATCCACGAGCGGATAGAGGAGTCGGTCCGGAAGGGCAAGGCGACGATTGCGCTGGGAGAGCTGCCGTACACGTCGCGGGCGAAGAAGGTGCTGGAGTACGCGATGGCGGAAGCGCGCGAGCTGAACCACTCCTACGTGGGGACGGAGCACTTGCTGCTGGGCCTGCTGCGGGAGGAGAAGGGGATCGCGGCGCAGGTACTGAACTCGCTGGGCGTGTCGCTGGATGATGCGCGGGCGGAGACGCTGAAGCTGCTGGGCAGTGATGTGAACCCGCAGCAGCCGGGGAGCGGCAGCGGGAGCGGCGGCAGCGGGAGCACGCCCGCGGCGAAGGGGGAGAAGAAGTCGAAGACGCCGGCACTCGATCATTTTTGCCGGGACCTGACGGAGCTGGCGCGTGAGAACAAGCTGGACCCGACGATCGGGCGAGCGAAGGAGATCGAGCGGGTAATGGAGGTGCTCTCGCGCCGGAAGAAGAACAACCCGGTGCTGATCGGCGAGCCGGGCGTAGGGAAGACCGCGATCGTGGAGGGGCTGGCGCAGTTGATCGCGAGCGGCACCTGCCCGGACAGCCTGAAGGAAGACCGGGTACTGGCGCTGGACATGGCGGCGGTGATTGCGGGCACGAAGTACCGGGGCCAGTTCGAGGAGCGGCTCAAGGCGATCATGAACGAGATCGCGCAGAACCGGAACATCATCCTCTTCATCGACGAGTTGCACACGCTGGTGGGCGCGGGCGCGGCCGAGGGCGCGATCGACGCGTCCAACATGCTGAAGCCGGCGCTGGCGCGGGGCGAGCTGCAGTGCGTGGGCGCGTCCACGTTGAACGAGTACCGGAAGTACATCGAGAAGGACGGCGCGCTGGAGCGACGCTTCCAGCCGATTATCATCGATCCGCCCACGGTGGACGAGGCGATCGAGATCCTGAGGGGGATCCGGAAGCACTACGAGGATCATCACAAGATCGTGATCCCGGATGAGACGCTGATCTCGGCGGCCAAGCTGTCGGAGCGCTACATCACCGACCGCTTCCTGCCCGACAAGGCGATCGACGTGATCGACGAGGCGGGCGCGCGGGCCCGGCTGGCCACGCAGGTGCCGCCGCCGGAGGTGGCGGACCTGGAGAGCGACCTGGAGCAGATCGCGGTGCAGAAGGACGAGTCGATCCGCGACCAGGACTTCGAGAAGGCGGCCGAGTTGCGGGACCGCGAGCGGGAACTGCAGAACGACATCCGGCGCAAGCGGGAGCAGTGGGAGCAGGAGCGGAAGACGCATCGGCCGGTGATCAGCGAGGATGACGTCGGCTTCATCGTGAGCCGCTGGACCGGGATCCCGGTCACGCGCCTGCGGGAAGCGGAGACCGCCCGGCTGGTCAACATGGAAGAGGAGCTGCACAAGCGGGTGATCGGCCAGGAGGAGGCAATCAAGGCGATCAGCCGCGCCATCCGCCGGAGCCGCGCGGGACTCAAGGACCCGCACCGGCCGATCGGCAGCTTCATCTTCAGCGGCCCGACCGGGGTCGGCAAGACCGAGCTGGCCCGGGCGCTGGCGGAGTTCCTGTTCGCCGACCGCGACGCGCTGATCCGGGTGGACATGAGCGAGTACATGGAGAAGTTCTCCGTCTCGCGGCTGATCGGCGCCCCGCCCGGGTATGTGGGCTACGAGGACTCGGGCACCCTGACCAAGGCGGTGCGCCGGCGCCCGTACTCGGTGGTGCTGCTGGATGAGATCGAGAAGGCGCACCCGGACGTGTTCAACATCCTGCTGCAGGTGCTGGACGAGGGCCGGCTGACCGACAATTACGGACGCGTGATCGACTTCAAGAACACGGTCCTGATCATGACGTCGAACCTGGGCGCGCGCGACATCACCAAGGGCGGCAAGTCGCTCGGCTTCCATCAGCGGAGCGAGGGCGGGGCCTACGAGGCGATGCGGGACAAGGTGAAGGACGAGATCGAGCGTGCGTTCAACCCCGAGTTCCTGAACCGGGTGGACGACACCATCGTGTTCCACCCGCTGAACCGGGAGCAAATCGGCCAGATCGTGCTAATCATGCTGGAGGAGGTGCACAAGCGGCTGGCGGAGGAGGGGCTGAAGCTCCACCTCACGGATGCAGCCTTGAGTTTCCTGGTGGATCGCGGGTACGATGAGAAGTTTGGCGCCCGGCCGCTGCGGCGCGCGATCCAGCGCTACATCGAGGACCCGCTCTCGGAGCGGATCCTGGGGACCGAGTACCCGCCCGGCGAGGAGATCGAGGTGGACGTGGCGCCGGACGGCGCTTCGTTCGACTTCAAGGTGCTATTGACCAAGACGTGAGCGGACGCTACGTGAAGCGATTCAGTGCCACCGCAAGGGCCGCCGCATGGGCGGCGGCCCTTCTTCTCAGTCGGGTCCCGCTGCCGGCCCAGACGCCAGACAGCGCGATCACGCGCGTGCCGATCGGCACCATCCAGATACGGGGCAACCACCGCGTCCCGGAAGCCTCGATCCTCAGCGGGCTCGGGTTCCAGGCGGGCGACTCCATTCTCGGCCCCGCGCTCTCCCGCGCCATCCACCGCCTGTATGCCTCGGGGCAGTTCGAGAACGTGGAGGTGCGGGCGCTGGCCGACAGCACCAATCCGGGCGCGCCGGTGACCCTGCAGGTGCTGGTGAGCGAGCGCCCGCTGGTCACCGAGGTCGAGTTCCGGGGCCTCGAGCACGTGAAAGGCTCCGTGGTGCGGGACACGGTCGGGTTGCGGACCGGCGATCCGTACAACCCGGCGAAGGTGACGGCGGCAGAGGGGATGACGCGCAGCCTGCTGGCCCAGAAAGGTTATCAGGTCAGGAAGATCGAGCACCGGCTGGAGCCGCTACCGGACCAACCCAGTTACGTGTCGCGCGAGGGCGGGACGGACACGGTCATGACCAAGATGGTGCGTCTGATCTTCGACGTGGAGGAAGGGCAGCGAGTCGCGGTCTCCGACATCGATTTCGTGGGCAACGAGGTGTTCCCGGACGACGAGCTGCGGTCGGTGCTCGGCACGAAGCGGGAAGGCTTCCTGTGGCTGCGCACCGGCTCGTACGACGAGGACCGACTCCGCGAGGACCTGCGGCAGAAGCTGCCGGACTTCTACAAGTCGAGCGGCTACATCGATTTCGCGGTAGCGGGCGACAGCCTGGCGGTGGATCCGATAACGGGCAAGGGGCGGCTCGTCATTGAAGTGCAGGAGGGGCCACAGTACCTGCTGAGCAGCTTCGACATCCGGGGCAGCCGCCAGTTCTCCTCGGACGAGCTGCGGCGGCTGTTCGAGGAGCGGCGCACCGGCCTGCTGAGCGGCTTCGGGCTGGGCAAGTCGGCGCGTGCGGACACGGGGGAAGTGTTCGATGCCGTGGCGTTCCGTGACGCGTCCGAGCAGGCGCAGCGGCTGTATGCCAACAACGGCTACCTGTATGCGCAGGTCAACCCGGTGGTGGAGCGGATACCGGCGGACAGCAGCGGGCGTCCGCAGGTACGGGCCAGCTGGGAGATCCAGGAAGGCCGGGTCGCAACGGTGGGACTCGTGGAGGTCCGCGGCAACACGTTCACACACGAGAACATCATCCGCAACCAGCTGCTGCTGCTGCCGGGCGACGTCTACAGCGAGGACCGGCTGCTGCAGAGCTACCGCCGTATCTCCGGCCTCGGCTTCTTCGAGACCCCGGTGCCGCTCCCGCAGATGACGCCGGACCCGAATACCGGCGAGGTCAGCATCACCTTCGAGGTGAAGGAGAAGCAGACCGGCTCGGTGAATTTCGGTACCGCGATCGGTGGCTACGGCGGACTGTCCGGCTTCCTCGGCTATGACCAGCCGAACCTGTTCGGTCTGGCCAAGACCGGCCACCTCCGGTGGGAGTTCGGGCGCTACTCGAACAACTTCGAGGCGAGCTACTCCGATCCGTCCATCCGGGGCAGCTGGGTCAGCGGCTCGCTCTCGCTGTTCAGCTCGCGCGACCGGTTCTTCAGCTTCTCGGAGGGCCGGCGCCGCCGTACCGGCGCGGGGCTGCGCTTCGGGCTGCCCATGCCGGGCGATCGGTTCACCCGCCTGAACATGGGCTACTCGCTCTCCCGCACCATTTACGAGCAGTTCGAGGACGCGGCATCGATCTTCTCGCTCCCGCCCGGGGTGCAAAGCACGGTGACGCTCGGCATCTCGCGCAACAACCTGGATCACCCGCTGTTCCCCACGGCGGGCACGAACCAGGAGCTGTCGGCGGACCTGTCCGGCGGGCTGTTGGGCGGGGACGGCGCCTTCCAGAAGTACACGCTCTCGGGGCAGTGGTTCGTGCCCGTGGGCAACCTGGGCGGCGGGCAGCCGGGCTCGCGCCCGGTCCGGTTCACGCTCGGCATGTCGCTCGAGGCGGGGGCCATCTTCGGGGATGCCAGCCGTTTCCCCTTCGACCGATTCTGGATGGGCGGCGTGCAATTCGGGCGGCCGCTGCGCGGCTACGAGGAAACGACGATCACCCCGAACGGGTATTATCCCCGCTGCACCTACGGCTCTGCCGGGTGCAACCTGCAGTTGCAGGACCGCCTGGGTGACGCGTACCTGCGTCTCTCGGCGGAGTACGACATGCGACTGAACGACAACATCTCGCTCGGGCTGTTCTACGACGCCGGCAACGTGTGGCAGGGCCCCAGCCAGATCAACCCGACGCGCTTGCTGCGGGGCGCGGGCATCGGCGTAATGCTAGTGACGCCGTTCGGGCCGTTGGGTCTGGATTACGCGTACGGTTTCGACAAGGACGTGCCGGGCTGGCAGCTGCACTTCAAGTTCGGCCAGGGATTCTAACGGAAGGTACCGAGAAATGGGCAAGTTCCTGACTGTCGCGCTGGCCGCCGCCGGCCTAGCGCTCGCTGCCACCTCGCCGCTGCCGGCGCAGGCCACGGGGGCAATCAAGATTGGCTACATCAACAGCCAACGGGTGATCCAGGAGGCGCCGGGCGCGGCCGAGGCGCGCAGCACGCTGGAGAAGGAAATGACCGGCTGGCAGGCGCAGCTGAAGGCGATGGACGACTCGCTGGCCGCGCTGATGCAGCAATACAACCAGCAGTCCGTCATGCTCTCGGCCGACGCGAAGAAGCAGAAGGAAGAGGAGATCGTGCAGAAGCGGGGCGGTTGGCAGCAGCGCGCCCAGCAGCTGCAGGAGACGGCCGGGCAGCGGCAGGAAACGTTAATGAAGCCGATCCTGGACAAGGTCCAGGTGACCATCAACGACCTGCGCCAGGCCGAGGGCTACTCCTTCATCTTCGACATGGCCTCACAGGCTATGGTCGCCGCGGATCCCGCCCTGGACCTGACGGACAAGGTGATTGCCCGGCTCAAGGCAGCGGCTCCCACCGCGGCGAAGTAGGGGAAGCGCGGCAGTCAGCCGTGAAAGCCTCCGAGATCGCGCGCGCCGTCGGCGGCCAACTGGAGGGGGGCGCGGATCCGGAGCTGTTTGGGATCGCCCCCCTCGACCGCGCCGGCCCTGCTGAGCTGGGGTTCGTCGCGCACGCCCGATACGCGCCCGAAGCGGCCCACAGCCGCGCGGGCGCGTTCTTGCTGATACCGGCAGTGACTCACCTGGTGCCGACGGACCGGCCGCGGATCATGGTGGCCGATGTGCACCGCTGCCTGCCGCAGCTGCTCACGCTGTTTCACCCGCCCGCCGTGCGCGAGACCGGGATCCACCCCACGGCGGTGCTCGGTAAAGGCGTGCAGCTGGGCAACGACGCGAGTATCGGTGCCTATGCCGTCGTGGAGTCCGGGTGCCGCCTGGGCGACCGGGTCACGATCGCTGCGCACTGCGTGCTGGGCCGGGATTGCCAGGTGGGTGACGACGTGTACCTTCACCCGCACGTAACGCTCTACCACGGCACCGTGCTGGGGGCGCGCTGCAGCCTGCACAGCGGGGTCCGCATCGGCGTCGATGGCTTCGGCTACACGCCCGGGCCGAGCGGGCTGCAGAAGATTCCGCAGGTGGGCATCGTGCGGATCGGCGCGGATGTCGAGATCGGCGCGAATACGACCATCGACCGGGGCTCGGTCGGCGACACCGAGATCGGCGCTGGCTGCAAGATCGACAACCTGGTGCACATCGGCCACAACGTGCGGATCGGGGACCATTCGATCATAGTGGCGCAGGTGGGCATCGCCGGCAGTGCCCGGATCGGCAGGGGTGTGACGCTGGCAGGGCAGGCGGGGATCAACGGCCACATCACCATCGGCGATGGTGCGACCATCGCGGCGCAGGCGGGTGTTTTCGGCAACGTGCCGTCTGGTGCCATCTACAGCGGGTATCCGGCGCGGCCGCACAAGGAAGCCTTGCGGGCCCAGGCTGCGCTGTTCCGGCTGCCCAGGCTGCTGAAGCGGCTGCGGCTGGCGGAACCGGGCGGTGGAGGAGGCAGCGGGAGCGAGGCATGACGGCACCCATGCAACAGACACTGGCTGCAGAGGCATCCCTGGAGGGTGTCGGCCTGCACAGCGGTGCCACGGCGCGGGTGCGTTTCGTACCCGCGCGCGAGCATCAGGGCATCGTGTTCCGGCGCATGGATCTCGCGGGCCGGCCCACGGTGCCGGCATTGCTGGCCCATGTGACCTCGACGGACCGCGGCACCACGATCGCGCAGGGCGAAGCCAGCGTGGCCACCAGCGAGCACCTGCTCGCGGCGGTGAGCGCGCTGCAGCTCGACAATCTCGAGATCGAGATCGACGGACCGGAAGTGCCCATCATGGATGGCAGCTTCCGGCTCTTCTTCGAGGCGCTCCAGCGCGCGGGCGTACAGGAGCAGCACGCCCAGGCGCGCGTACTGCAGTTGCCGGAGCCGGTGCAGGTGAGCGCAGCGGGAGGTGCGTCTTACACCGCGCTCCCGTTCGCCAGTTACCGCATCTCCGCGACCATCGAGTTCCAGCACCCGCTGATCGGCCGCCAGTTCGGCGCATTCGACATCGCCCCGGACTCGTTCGCCGCGCAGCTGGCACCGGCGCGCACCTTCGGCTTTGTCCGGGACGCGGATGTGCTACGGCAACGGGGGCTGGCGCGCGGAGTCACGTTCGAGAACACGGTGCTGCTGGACGACAGCCGCATCATCAACGGCGAAGCACGCTGGCCAGACGAGTTCGTGCGTCACAAGGTGGGTGACGTCGTGGGTGACCTGGCGCTTACCGGCGGGCGCGTGCAGGCGCACGTGATCGCGGACCGGCCGAGCCATGCGGGCAACCTGGAGCTGGGGCGCGCGCTGCTGAGCGCGGCCAACCGGCTGGTGAGCGGCGCGCCGATCGTGGACATTCAGACCATCATGGAGCACCTGCCGCACCGGTATCCGATGCTGCTGGTGGACCGGGTGATCGAGATCGTGCCGGGCAAGCGGATCGTCGGCATCAAGAACGTCAGCATCAACGAGCCGTTCTTCCAGGGCCACTATCCCGGCCATCCGGTCATGCCCGGCGTGCTGATCATTGAAGCCATGGCGCAGGTCGGCGGGCTGCTGCTCATGGACATGATCGAGAACATGGGCGAGAAGGTGGTCTACTTCATGACGCTGGACAACGTGAAGTGGCGCCGCCCCGTAGTCCCGGGAGATCAGATCCGCTTCGAGCTGGAAATGCTGCAAGTCCGCCGGCACACCTGTCGGCTGCGAGGAGTCGGCTATGTGGACGGTCACGTCGTCGCCGAGGCGGAGATGATGGCGCGCTTCGTGGACCGCTGAGGAGGGCGGCAATGATAGAGACGGGTGCGACCGCACCGAGCCGGATACATCACACGGCACTCATCGATCCTACGGCGGAGCTGGGCGAGCACGTCAGCATGGGGCCGTACTGCGTGGTGGGCCCGCGCGTGACGCTGAACGACGGGGTGACGCTCGGCTCGCACGTGGTGATCGAGCAGGACACGACGGTCGGACGCGATTGCCGGATCGCCACCGGCGCGATCCTGGGCGGTGATCCGCAGGACCTGAAGTACGCCGGACAGCACACCGAGCTGCGGGTGGGGGACCGAACGCAGATCCGGGAGTACGTGACGCTGAACCGGGGCACGGCCGCCCACGGCTACACGGACATTGGCAGCGACTGCCTGATCATGGCCTATGCGCACGTGGCGCACGACTGCACGATCGGCCACCACGTGGTGATCGCCAACGCCGTGAATATGGGTGGCCACGTGGAAATCGGAGACTGGGCGGTGATCGGCGGCATGTCGGCCATCCACCAGTTCGCGCGCGTCGGCACGCACGCCTTCGTGGGCGGCACCTCGGCGGTGCGCAAGGATGTGCCGCCGTACGTGAAGGCGTCGGGCAGCCCGATGAAGCTCTACGGGCTGAACTCGATCGGGTTGCAGCGCCGCGGCTTCCCCTACGACGTGCGCCAGGAGCTGCGGCGCGCCTACCGGCTGCTGTTCCAGGGGAAGCTGAACGTGCACGACGCGCTGGCGCGTGCCCGCGCGGAGCTGCAGCCGTATCCCGAGGTGCAGCAGCTGCTGGAGTTCTGCGCGCACAGCGACCGGGGCGTCACCATATGAGCACCGGGCTGACGCGGGTCGGGGTGGTCGGCGTGGGCAGCCTGGGCTTCCACCACGCGCGCCTGCTCTCGAACATGGCGGGCGCGCAGCTGGTGGGGGTGTACGACACGCGTGCCGAGCGGCAGGCAGAGGTCGTGGCGAAGCTCGGCGTCCCTCCCGCCTCGTCGCTGGCTGCGCTGCTGGACCGCGTGGACGCGCTGGTGATCGCGGTGCCCACGCAGGCGCACGAGGCCGTGGCGTTGCCGGCGGTGCAGCGGGGCATACACGTGCTGATCGAGAAGCCCATCGCCCCCAGCCTGGGCGCCGCCGACCGCATCCTGGCCGTGGCCCGGACGGCGGGCGCACTCGTCCAGATCGGGCACGTGGAGCGGTTCAATGCGGCGCTGCGGGCGTGCGAGCCGTACCTGGAAGAGCCGATGTTCGTGGAGAGCCACCGGCTGGCGCCGTTCGGGCCCCGGGGCACCGACGTGGCCGTGGTGCTCGACCTGATGATCCACGACCTGGACCTGGTGTTGAGCCTCATGAAAGGCCGGGTCGAGACCATCTCTGCCGTGGGTGTCCCGGTGCTGACGAGCAGTCCGGACATCGCGAATGCGCGCCTGGAGTTCGCGGGCGGGGGGGTGGCCAATCTCACCGCCAGCCGGGTATCGCTCGAGCGCATGCGCAAGATCCGCTTCTTCCAGCGCTCCGGTTACATCAGCCTGGACCTGGCGGCGGGCAAAGGCGAATATCTCCGGCTCAGGCCGGGTGTCTCCGTGGAGCTGTTGGGGGAGCTCGCCGCGGGCAGCGGCAGCGCGCCCGGCGGCGCAGCGGCAACGAGCGGTAGCGGCGGCGTTGCCGTCGCCGCGGCCGGAGCCGGCAGCCTGCTCGACCTGGTCGAGCGGATCTCGTTCGCCGGTGACGGCACCGAGCCGCTGGCGCGCGAGCTGAGCAGCTTCCTGGGCGCGGTGCAGGGCACCTCGCCCGTGACGGTGACCGGAGACGATGGCCGGCGCGCCCTTGCGGTCGCGCTGGAGATCGTCGACCGGATCGGCCGGCATGTCGCTCATTAACATCCGTCGCGAGCGGAAAGAATTGGCAGGGAACACCCCGGCGCGGCCACCAAGCATGTGGAAGCTGCTGCTCATGCTCGCCGTGGTGCTGTACCTGATCTGGTTCCTGGGACAGCACTCCTGAGGGCGTGACGCCTACCATCCTGCTGTCTGCGGGCGAGGCATCCGGCGACCTGCACGGCGCGGGTCTGGCCCGGGCATTGTTGCGCCGCTGGCCCGATGCCCGACTTTACGGGCTGGGCGGTCCGCGGATGCAGGCAGCGGGCGTGGAGCTGCTCGCGCACACGGACGAGCTGGCCGTGATGGGGTTCGCGGAGGTACTCGCGCACCTGCCCTTCTTCATGCGGCTCATGCGACGTGTGCAGGCCTCGCTCGACGCGCGCCGCCCCGACCTCGTGATCCCCATCGACTATCCCGGCTTCAACCTGCGGCTGGCGCGCCGCGCCCGCGCGCGCGGCATTCCCGTCCTCTACTACATCGCGCCGCAGGTGTGGGCATGGCACCGCAGCCGGATGCACCAGCTGGCCCGGTCGGCCGACCGCCTGGCGGTGATCCTGCCGTTCGAGGAGGAGCTGTTCCGGAATGCCGGCGCGGCGGCGCGGTTCGTGGGGCACCCGCTGCTCGACCTGCCGCAGCCGCAGAGCGGGCGGGAGGAGTACCTGGAGCGCCTGGGCCTGGCGCCGGACCGCCCGGTGCTGGCGCTTTTTCCCGGATCGCGGGCCCAGGAACTGGGCCGGCACCTGCAGCTGTTCGAAGGAGCGGCGGCCCACGTGCTCGCCGCCCGGCCGGAAGTGCAGCCGGTAATAGCGGCCGGTGGTTCAGTAGCAGCGGCGGCATACCGGGGCGCGTCGTTTCCGCTCGTAAGCGACTCCTGGGAGCTGCTCCACCACGCCGATGCGGCCCTGGTGAAATCGGGCACGAGCACGCTGCAGGCGGCGCTCACGGGCACGCCGCTGGTAGTCGCGTACCGCATGCACCCGCTGT
>Ga0299912_10002080_pt1 | contig 16362 bp, 16 predicted proteins | sample RVTome_2_FD_207667 | JGI IMG/M metagenome (GOLD analysis project Ga0299912, IMG submission 207667) | Soil microbial communities from uranium-contaminated site in the Upper Colorado River Basin, Wyoming, United States - RVT95D214 (version 2) ... | reverse complement strand
GCCCAGTCAATCCTCGCGTCAGCAGAACTCTTTTTACTCCGCTATTTTTCAGGTATCTTTCAATACTGAGAAAATGCTGCCCGGCCAGAATCTCGGTAGGCGCCATAATTGCTGCCTGGGTTCTGTTGGCGATGGCCAACAGGGCAGCGTAAAGTGCTACCACGGTTTTGCCTGAGCCTACGTCACCTTGCAGCAGCCGATTCATCGGCTTTGAGCTTGCCATGTCAGCAACAATTTCAGCGATGCAGGCATTCTGGTCTTCTGTGAGGAGAAACGGAAAACGCCTTCGGATTCGCCGATCAATCCCTTGGCTGCATACGCACCGAGTCGTGGATGAAAAATGCTGCACCTTGTACCTGCGAAGTGCCAATCCAAGCTGCATTAGAAACAGCTCATCGTATTTTAGTCTTCGTTTTGCCTGGGCCAACTTGTCCTGGTCGGGCGGCAGATGTATCCAGGTAAATGCGTCCTTTCTGCCAGCCAGTTTTGCTTCGCTGAGGAAATTGTGCTCGTAAAATTCTGGGACAAGCTCAGCTAAATTATCCAGCAGAGGGGCGATTATTCGTCTGATTTGTCTACTGCTAAGTTGGCTGCTTGAAGGATACACGCCGCCGCTGAAATATTCAGCCGGGTCCAAATCTTTCCCGTCGAGAATCGAGAGCTTCGGATTGGTCATCTGCAATTGATGCTTATATGAAACGACCTTGCCGGAGGCCGTTATTACCTGGCCGGGCTTCAATTTGTCTCGCAGAAAACCGCCATGGAACCACACAATCCGGCACATGGCGGTTTCATCGCTGACCATGGCTTCAAATAGGGGCGGCCGACGATAGTTCTGATAGTCCACCGATTCGACCAGGCCCACGATCGTAGCGGTTTGGTTTGGCCGCATCTGGGCTATCTTTGTGGGCGCAGGTGCAAATATCCAGTCTCGCGGAAAATACTCCAGCAGATCGCCCACCGTATGGACGCCCAACTGGGCAAACGCTTTGGCCTTAGCCGGTCCAACGCCTTTGAGATACTGAACCGGCATCGACAGGTCGAGTTGACCTCTTACTTCTCCTTTTAGCTGTGTCACTACCTGTTCCACACGTTATTTCCGGGCAACTTCTCTGCGACTCCGAACTGGAAGCGGAAGCCAAACATCCTTTCATGTTTCTGGACACCTGCTTTCGCAGGAGCAACAAGTACGAATGCGAAGTGATCAAAAACTTTCATTAGATTTTTCGGACACCCACAATGTCATTCCCGCGCAAGCGGGAATCCAGTCACCCAACTATGTCACAATACAAATCTTTCCGTAGGGGATTAGATTTTTCGATCAACTCGACTTTCCAAGCCCGTTTCCACTTCTTCATTGCCTTTTCTCTGGCTATCGCCGCGTAAATATCACTGTAACTTTCATAGTACATAAGGTTATGAACATTATACTTGCGGGTGAAACCCTCAATGAGATTGTTCTTGTGCTCGTAGACTCTCTTGGGCAAATTATTGGTCACACCAATATAAAGCGTCCCATTCTTCTTACTTGCCAGGATGTAGACGTAATACGACTTCATGCCTGGATTCCTGCTTGCGCAGGAATGACATTACAGGTTCTTATCATCTTTGCGTTGGTCATTGTCCAACCTTCTGGTTGCGTGTCATTCCCGCGCAAGCTTGGCAGCCCTGTGAAAACAGAGGCGGGAATCCATTTCTACTCCTCAAATGCGTATTTCCCGATAAGTTTGACGAACCTACAACTGCAAATAGTCTTCTCAGCCATCTGACCCTGCCGTTTTCTGCCAACGATAAGCTCTTGCAGTCCTCCATAACCAACCGGCATCACAATCAAACCGCCTTCGGCAAGTTGGTTAGCTAACGGCTCCGGTATCTTCGGCACCGCTGCGGTAACGATGATCCTATCAAAATATCCGCCTGACGGCAATTGATCGTCCGGCCAGCCGCAACTGCCGTCCCCGACACAAAACTCGATATTGCTGACGCATAGCCGCTGCAGAACCGCCTGCGCCGACTCGGATAGCTCGCTGAATCTCTCTATCGTGTAGACTTTTCTTACCAGCCGGCTCAGCACCGCGCTCTGGTATCCGCTGCCCGTTCCCACTTCCAGAACGTCGCAGTTGCTGTCCACACACAGCTCTTGGGTCATTAAGGCAACAATATAGGGCTGAGAAATGGTTTGGCCAAGTCCGATGGGCAGGGGACCGTCATCATAAGCCTGCGCCCTACAGGCATCTGGCAGGAACTCTTCGCGTGGGATTTCAGCCATTGCCTTCAGCACGCGCGGATCTGTTATTCCACGACCTTTTAGGTCTCGCTCCAGCATTTGCCGGCGAGCTTTGGCAAGCGGGTCTTGATCCCTTGACGCAGCCATGCATTCAATCATCGCCTTTGTGCGGTGGGTCTGCAAAGTAATTCTGCCGCCCGAGTGAGTGCAAAAGTACGCTTCGGCTGGTCAGAAGGCTACCCGTCGCCGTACCGGCGACGGCTAACCTTGACAAAAGACGCAAATCACGATTTGTTCGTTTAATAAGGTGAATATCAATCAATAAAACAGGAGCCTAACGGCTGCGGCGGCGGCCAAAATCTGCACCACGATATTAAATGCCTTTTGCGGAATGCGTTTGAGTGCCAATATCCCTACGACCGCACCGGCTGCGATAACGGGCAACATCAACAGGTCAAGCCTCAAAGACTCTACGGTCATCAGGTCCAGGCCGGCGCTGAACGGCACCTTGAGCCAATTCACGACGAAAAAGAACCACGCGGAGGTCCCAACAAAATCGAGCTTTGGCAGCTTCATAGCCAGCAAATAAACAGTCATTACAGGCCCGGCGGCGTTGGCCATCATTGTCGTGACGCCAGCCAAAAATCCGAGCCCTACCACAAACCACCACTGCGAGGAGACCCGCTGATTCTCACCTCCAGCCCTTATCCGCAAGTAATTGACGGCCAACATTGCCAGGACTATGCCGCCAATGATAGGCCGGAGTTGCTGGTCGGTTACGACTTTCAAGGCGAAATACCCTGCCACGATACCGGCAAAAGCAGCCGGCAGCAGACGCAGAACGTGCCGCCATTCGGCGTGATGCCGGTAATATGTCGCGGCGAACAAATCGCCCAGTATCAAAATCCCCAGAAGTACTCCCGTCGAGCTGCGGGCAGGTAAAACAGCGGCCATAAGAGGAACCACCAAAATCCCCACACCAGGAATTCCGGTCTTGGAAACGCCTACCATTGCTGCACATAAGGCGACTACCATCCAGCCAACCAGGTCCAGATCGAACATACGTTGTCCCCATTATTGACGTTAGAAGCCTCTAAATATTTGGCCCCCAAATTCATTTGGGGGTTTTCCACCACCGGTCAATGTCGATATAATGCACGATGGACAATAAATAATCTTCAAAAATTGTAAGGACACCAAAAATGAAAACCAGAAAGTTCCTTTTTTATCTTTTAGCTAGCCTTTTAGGCAGTTGCGTCCCGTCACTTCACCCTCTTTATACTGATAAAGAGCTTGTATTCGATGAGAAACTGTTAGGCAGTTGGGGCGACGGCGAGCAAAAATGGGAATTCAAAAAGGGCGAAAAAGAAAAATCCTACGACCTGGTCACGGACGAAAAGGGCAAGAAAGGCGAGTTCACTGTGTACTTAGTGAAAATTCAGGACAGCTTCAAAGCTGATAAAGAAAAGGAAGCCGCTCGTCAAGCCTTGCTATTTCTCGACCTATATCCCAAAGAACCCAAATTAGAGGCAAACGACTTCTACAAATTCCATCTGCTGCCCGTCCATACTTTTTTGAAGATTGAGCAGCTTGGCACAACTCTGAAAATACGAGCAATGAATCCCGAAAAACTCCAAGAAATGCTGAAAGACAAGCCCGACCTTATAAAGCACGAAGTCGTGGAGGACCGCATCGTCCTGACTGCTTCCACGAAGCAACTGCAAAAGTTTATGCTCGAGCACGTAAAGGACGAAGGCTTGTTCGCTGAGGCAACCGAGCTGGAGCAGGTTGAACCAAAGGACCTTCCTGCCGACCACTCGCACAAGACACCGCAAACACCAAACAAAACACAAAACCAATCTAAGGAGACCGAAAAATGAGAACCAAAAAGTTTCTTTTCTATCTGTTGGCCGGCCTTTTAGGCAGTTGCGTGCCCGTTATGTCGTTGCACCCGCTTTTCACGGAAGAAAATATTGTCTTCGATGAAAAACTGCTTGGCACTTGGGTCGACGATCCCACCAGCCCCAAAGGCACATGGGAATTCAAGCGAGTCGCAGATAGCGCCCAGAAAGACTGGGAATTGCCACCTCCAAAAAAACCAGAAAAAGCCTACAAACTCCTCCTGAGCAACGAAGAAGGTGCGAAAGGCTCATTTTTCGCGCATTTAGTAAGGCTCGAAGGTCGGCTATTTCTGGATGTTTTCCCGAGTCAGTTACCCTGTGCACAACTAGACCCAAAACAAGATTGGGTGTTCAATACGGCCTTTCTAATTCCCGGCCATTCATTTGCAGTAATAGACTCCATCGAACCACAACTGAAGATACGCTGGACCAACGAAGATGAAATGAACAAGTTCCTTAAAGAACAGCCCAACGCGCTCAAGCACGAATTGGTCGAAGACAAAATTGTGCTGACAGCATCAACCGACGAGCTGCAGAAATTCGTGCTGAAATATGCTGACGACAAAAGGATTTTCCCGGCAGAAGCCGTTTTGGTCCGTAAGAAAGACAAATAGGGCCATCAGGGCATCAGGTTGCAGGTTATCAGCTAAAAAGGGGGACCGTCAATCGTCCAGCGGTTGCGCAGCTCGTTACGGTTCCGTTTTACGTAGTGCGTCAGCCGAAACGAGTATCGCAACCGTTAAACGAAAAACGGTCACACCCTTCATCGGAAGGTAGCAGTTTTATGACCGGTACGCCGGAATTTAGACGCTATTTGGTGAACATTGACTCAATTTCAACGCATCAATTGTTCACGGACTGCGTGGTCGTTGGAGCGGGCATCGCCGGTCTGCGAGCGGCTATCGAAGCCGGCGTAAGCCGCTCCGTTATCATCGTCTGCAAGGGCAGCCTGCAAGACAGCAACACCTGGAAGGCCCAGGGCGGCATCGCCTCGGTGCTGGATAACACTGACACATTCGAGTCGCATATAGCCGACACAATCGAGACCGGCTGCGGGATATGTGACCGGGAAGTTGTCGAGCTGGTCGTCCGGCAGGGGCCGCAGCTTGTAGAGCAGCTTCTGGCCTGGGGCGCGGATTTTGACCTTGTCGATGGTCGCGTCGCTATGACCCTCGAAGGCGGCCACAGTCACCCCCGTGTGGCCCACGCTCACGGCGACGAAACCGGGCAGGTGATTGCCAACACGCTGATAAAAAAGGTAAGAGAAAATCCCAAGGTAAAGGTCGTAGAAGGATTCTACACTACCGATTTGCTTACCAACAAAGACAACGAGTGCATAGGAATAATCGGCCACGACAGGCGACTGGGCCAACAGATAATCTGGGCTACAAACACAATCCTGGCGACCGGCGGCGCAGGCCAGCTCTATCGCGAGACCACCAATCCCGAAGGGGCAACCGCCGATGGCCTCGCGATGGCCTACCGGGCAGGCACGGTCTTGCAAGACCTGGAGTTTATGCAGTTCCATCCAACGACACTCTATGTCGCCGGCGCATCGCGGGCATTGATAACCGAAACGGTTCGCGGCGAAGGAGCAGTGCTTCTGGATAGTCGCGGCCACCGCTTCATGCCGCAGTATCACGAAGCCGCGGAGCTTGCACCCAGAGACATCGTCAGTAGAGCAATCCTGGAACAGATGCTGAAGACCAACTCCACTCACGTCTATCTGGACCTTCGCCACTTCGATAAAGCGTATTTTGCCAGGAGATTTCCCCTGATAAACGAACTGTGCGAAAGCTTCGGCATAGATGTCAGCCGGGACCTCGTTCCCGTCCGGCCCAGCGCACACTATATGGTTGGCGGCGTTAAGACCGACACCTCAGCCCGGACAAGCATCAAGAATCTCTACGCCTGCGGCGAGGTCGCCTCTACCGGTCTGCACGGCGCCAACCGGCTGGGCAGCAACTCCCTGCTGGAAGGACTGGTTTTCGGCAAAACCGCCGGGCAGGCCGTTTGCCAACACAAAAAAGCAAGCATCGCCCAGTTCAAACACACGCTCATAAAATATCAAGTCCCACATTCAGACCGCAGTCGCCTGGACACCGCCGACGTCAGAAACTCACTGCGAGCGCTTATGTGGCGAAATGTAGGCATCACCCGAAAAGCTCAACCACTGATAGAAACCCAGGAGATTGTCAGATTCTGGCAACGCTATGTAATGGACAAAATCTTCGATGAGCCGGCAGGCTGGGAATGTCAGAATATGCTGACCATCGCTCTGCTTATGGCGAGCTCTGCCCAATTGCGCCAGGAAAGTCGCGGCGTACACTTTCGAAGCGATTTCCCGACCACCGACGACAAGAACTTCAAAAAGCATATAGAAATCAAGATTGAAAAATAGAAGCCGGATCCACTGCTCAGGGGGGATGCGAATCCGCGCATCGGGGCTATATATGCCGACATTGAACCGGGTAGTAATATAGTGCCTGAACCTTCTCATTTTCCTGCTATCGTTCGGCTCGTCCATCTTCTTTAGGTTTGTGTGATTCCTGCAAATATTCTACCAATGCGCACAAACCAAAGCGAGCTTCGAGTACTCTGTCAAGTTCGATAAGCAGGTTGTCATTCCGCACCCATTCGGCTGGACTCAGGGCAGGCTTTGATGCGGAATCCAGGCCGCCAGATCATATGGGCAATACGAAAGCTTCTCTGGTCATTTCGACTCAGTCGTAGGGTGGGGCTGGCGGCTACGGCTCTGCCTTCGGCGGGCCGGTAGGATGCGTGACTTTTTGCCCATGGCGTTGTTAGTGATACAACGCTATCTTTTGTGCTTTTTTTTCAGAAATTTTTGAATTCTACTATCAACATTTCCAGCCCAGGAAACGCCATAGAATGAAAAAGGGCTTGTGGTATGCGCTTAAACACTCGCCGCACGCTGAAAACGGGATTTTTCATTGAAAGCCCCGCTTCAATAGTGTAGATTGAGCATAGATAAGCGAGCTATGAGGCGAGACATCTGGGATTTATCGCTTTGAGACAGTGCACGGAAAGCGGCGACTTTTTTGAATAATTTCTAAAAAATTAGCTGACAAGGTAATCTATGACCACTGACCTTGCGAAAAAGCTAACGGCTTGGAAAGGACAGTTAAGTGGTAAAGATGAACATGCAATTTGGAGACGAATAGCTAATTTGTTTACATACGATGCTGTCTGGCGAACATATAACGAAGCAAGACGAATTTCACGTATTGAAAATGTTCCATCAACAGGTCTAGCTGGATCAATAATTGAAGTGCTTGATCAAGGTTTTTTCTGTCTCCAAGTTTTTGAAATAACTAAGTTGGTGGAGAAAAACTGGGATGATCCTAAAAAGCATTTATATTCTCTCCGAAGACTTTTTGATGAGATAGAAAATTCCCGGGAACTTTACACTAGAGAAAAGTTTGTAACATATGATGGTATAAGCTATGAAAGAAATACAAACGAGGATTGGCAAGCTAAAAACAATAGAGAATATAGACATGGGAAATATGATATAATTTCAGGTATTACAGATAAAAATAGTCGTACTAAAAATGACAAACTCAATAATGACTATTTGGAGAAGATCAGAGCAGAGTTTCGTACTTTTAGTGATCTAGATACTTACCGAAACAAATTTCTTGCACATGCTGCGGATCCGGGAAATAGACCCGATGAAATATTGGACAAAATTACTCTGGCATATTTCGATAAATGTTACAAATCAATTATAACAATTGGTAAAATGCTCCAGGTTTTACTTGATGAGGTACTACTTTGTGAGGTGCCGATACTTAATTATGATGTCCTCAAGAATTGGGACAAGCCTGCTGTATCGAGTAATGATATACCAAAAATCAAAGCATACTGGCATAAACGCCTTGCAGAGATTGAACACTGGAACAAAATGGCAACTCTTATAGAATAGAGTTTATCTAAAAAAGCGTAGATTTTCAAAATAGGCGACTTTACTATTTAAGCTTCCTTCTTGACCAGCAGGCCGTGCGAAGAAAAAAAGCAGGCAAAAGCTGAAAATAAGCAAAAGTAAAAGAACTCAATAAGGTAATATCAATAGGTAAACGTCCCTATCTTACCCTTAATTGATCGGCGGAGAAACCATGCCAGCAGGGAGGCGCCACCACGTGGTACCACAAATGATGATTAGGTGCTTTACGGGCGATGATGGGAGAGTTGTCGAACTGTATAAGCCAACGTGTCAAATTGCCACTCGTCGCAAATACCCACGTCAGATTCTCTGGATGGATAACTTCTATCGTGACTCCCTTTTCGATTTTGATACTGAGATTTTGCAGCATGTTGAGCAGACATTTGCTCGCTACTATCCGTCCATAGTTGGTCGGAATCAACCGGCGCAACTTTGTGGGGAGGGTGGAGCTGCCTTGATTGACTGGATTGCTGCTATGCTGTGTCGGACAAGGGCAATAGTCTGTCTATCCCATCAGATCGCTCGCAAGGAGAATGATTTCTTGGCGCGCCTTCTGCCCTTGATGATGAACGCTATTAGGTCGCATTGGTTTAGTGAGCTGCAAGACATACTGACAAGGTCCGACTTTCGGTGGGCGATGAAAGTGTTCCCGAGGGAATGCGATATCGTGCTCACCGATAATCCGGTCTGCCAGACGAGCGGCATGGGGCAAGGCGGACAAATAACAATAGTCCCACTGTCTAAGCAACATGTCCTCGTTGGAGGGCTACAGGAAGGCGTTGAGGAAGCCAGGTCGTGGACGATTGACCAAATGAACGCCTTCCTTGCTGCTTGGGCGGAGAAGTCAATCTTCGCAGCAGAACGTAGCGATCTTGAGATTGTCAAATCAGATTTAGAGGGATCAGGAAGCGTCGGCTCTGATGAGTGGTGCGAAGCCGCTCGTAAGCCGTTTTTCGGATTACCAGAGCGCATATATTCGAGGGGGCCTCCTTGTGGAGGAGACCTATCAGATTGGTGGGAGCAAGTAAAACTGGCGTTCGGATCGCCTCTCCAATAATCCATGAAGTCTGCGCAATGTGTGGTTCCTTCTACTTTTCTAAGACTATTCCCATCCACGAATTTCAACGCTGTCGGGTGGTGCCGGCCGGATTTCTTACCGGGGAATTGAAGGTGTACGGCATTCTCTTTGGTAGTCTGCAACCTGATTCGCAGAACTTTCTTATCTTCTTTTCATCACCCAGCCTCCAAAGCATGTCCTGAGCTTGCCGAAGGAGCCAGATTCATTGGTATCGATGGAGGTGAAACCGCTGTTACCGGCTTTGCCTGTATATCTGGCTTCGGAGGAGGGCAAAGAGTAAAATCAAGCAACAAGGCACCGCATAGGCAACAAGTTGTCCATCCTACCCATTATTTTCTTTTATCCGTGCTAATCCGCGTTAATCAGTGGTTAAAATAAAATTCTGTTTGACGCCGAAGGGATTTCTGGGTATAATATGCCCGTAAGTAATGGAATAGAAGTGAAATAGTGTAAAGAAGACAGGAAAGAGAATTTTGATAAACGGGGAGATTTGGGCTTTTGGGGCAAAAGAAGGCGAATTCTTACAGGCTTTTATGCAAAACAAAGCCAATTTGCGAAAAGGCCAAATGAATGCAAGCTGAATTGTTACAAGGGGTTATGAGACGAATATCGGATTGGACACTTGGTGAAAACAAACCCAAACAAAGCCAATTTGTGTTTCTCACCGCGGAGAACGCTGAGTACGCAGAGAAGAACAATATTTGTGTAAGTGATTGTCCAATAGAGAAATACGCTCTCTATCCTGTGTCTCCGTGTTCTTTGCGCACTCGGCGGTTAATGAAAAACAAAGCCAGTTTCGAGCTTCAGAGCCAGTGAAAGCCGGCCCAAAGAAGTGCTTTTTCAGGCAGAAAAGGGCGATTGGGTTAGCCTGCTGGAAGATGGGCAATTGCGTCGAAAGTTACGCTGGAAAACAAGCCTACGTTGTGTTATGATAGCAAGTGATCAATAAAAAAGAGTGGGTCGGGCGGTCGCTGGCCTTGACCAAGGCCGGAGGAAAGTCCGAGCAGGAAAGGGCACGGTGGTGGCTAACGGCCACCGGGGGCGACCCCAGGGAAAGTGCCACAGAAAACACACAGCCGACGGCCCCAGTTTTCGGTCAGACACTGATTAACACAGATTAACACGGCAATAAAACTATTAGTTACAAAACAGTGTGAATCCGTGTAAATCCACGTCGAATTTTTGGGGCACGGGCAATGGTGAAATGGTGCGGTAAGAGCGCACCGCGGCGGCGGTAACGTCGCCGGCAGGGTAAACCCCACCGCCTGCAAGACCAAGTAGCTGGTTCACTCGGCCCGAGTATGAGCGGCTAAGCTTACCGCTCGGCCAGCGGGTAGGTCGCTTGAGCCTGTCGGTAACGGCAGGCATAGATAAATGACCGCCGCTCGCCTCATCAGGCGGGATACAGAACTCGGCTTAGAGACCCACTCTTTTTTTTGCTTCTTTCTATATAGAGTCTGATTTGGCAGGAATAAAATAAAACCATTCACGTGGTGAATAATCTCTCCCGCTCGTAGCCGTTTCCAGCTCAAACTCACGCCTGAACGAGCCGAGCCTGATTTTGACCGTGACGATGTCGTCCTGAAGTGTCAGCCGGATTCTGCCCTTGTCAAAACTGATGTGATTGAATTGATAGCCGTTCTTGCTGGTAATTTCTTGTGCTGGCACAGACGATTTGCTCAACTCCAGCAGCGCTGTCTCAAATACCTGATTCACAACCATCCCGGAAACAGTCAGTATCTGATTGCCCTGACTGGGCGCACCTGCCTGGCCGGTAAGCTCACCAATATCCCGGCGGAGATTCTCAGCGACCTTCTTCACGACCGCGATTTGCCGGGCCTGCTCAGTTGCGTAGGGCTGGGCAAGCACTTCGGTCTGCAGAACCATCTGGCAGTCAAATCGCAGGCCTCGCTCGGGTCCGGTCAACAAGCGTATAGGTTGAGCCCCTGCTGAGCCAGCCATCTCATCGACCAGATAGAAGTACTTCCGCTTCGCGGTCATCGTATGCTCGTCAAAGGCAACCAGAGTGAACCAGGTCTTGTAGCCGTTCTTGCTCTGGCCTAAGGAGGCAGCAACCGTGTCGCTTTGACTTATCAGATAGGTTACACCCGAACTATTACCCACCTTATAGTCCGGCGCGCGAATCATTCCAAGCACATCGAGAGAGCCGCTGGTCTTGAGCCTAGTCTGCTCATAGCTGGCAAAGAGCTTGCCATACGCAACACTTTCAGGCTGAGAACAGCCATATAAGGCCCAACACAGAATAAATAAGAGCGGAACCCCAAAAACCCTTGTCGCGTATCGCCTATCGCTTACCAATGTGTGATTTGACAGGTGCGACTTGCGATTTGCCACTTGCGATAAGTCCTTTGTGGCGTTCATAAGACTTCTCCCTTTCATCGCTGGAACTCTGAACGACGAACTCAGATTTCTTTGGCGCCAATCCACATCATCATTTTGCGCAATTCTCTGCCGATCGTCTCCAGTTGACTGTTGTAGTCTTTCTCATAAAGCTGCTTGAATTTTTTCAGCCCGGTCTGGTATTCGTTTACCCATTCCTTGGCAAATTGGCCAGAGGTAACTTCCGACAGAATCTTCTTCATCTCTGCTCTGGTCCGGTCATCTATAATTCTGGGCCCACGCGTCAGGTCGCCATACTCAGCGGTGTCGGATATGCTATATCTCATATAGCTCAAGCCGCCCTGATACATAAGGTCAACTATCAACTTGACCTCGTGCATACATTCGAAATAGGCAATCTCCGGCTGATAGCCCGCTTCTACGAGCGTTTCAAAGCCGGCTTTGATAAGCGAGGTCAGACCGCCGCACAGAACGCACTGCTCACCGAAAAGGTCGGTCTCGGTTTCTTCTTTGAAGGTGGTCTCGATAATGCCAGCTCGGGCACCGCCGATTCCGCGTGCCCAGGCAAGGGCGATAGCCTTAGCGGCGCCGGTTGTATCCTGCTGGATGGCTACCAGATTGGGCACGCCGCCACCTTTTTCAAACTCGCTGCGTACTAGATGTCCCGGGCCCTTGGGAGCAATCATCACAACGTTAACGTCCTTGGGCGGCACAATATACTTGAAATGGATATTGAAGCCGTGACAGAAGCCGAGCGTCTGCCCGGCAACCAAATTAGGAGCGATTTGGTCCTTATACACCTTGGCTTGTATTTGGTCCGGCACTGTCACGATAACGAGCGTCGCCCCTTTCATAGCCGTTTTTATATCGCTCGGCTTAAAGCCGTGTTTGACGGCCAGCTTATAGTTATCCGTTCCTTTGAGCTCGGCTACTGCCACATCTATGCCGGTATCGCGCAGGTTCAGACTGTGAGCATGCCCCTGGCTGCCGTAGCCTATGACTGTTACCTTTTTACCCTTTAACGGACTTATTGGAGCATCTTTTTCGTAATAAATTTTTGCTGTCATAGATTCAATTCTCCTTAGTTCCAAACTACCACTCTCAAACCGGCAAACTTTATCGTGGCAATATATGCGCACATTATATGCAAAGCTTTCCGCCAGGCAAGGAATTTACTCGTATTACGTATATCGTATTGCGTATTGCGTTACAGCTTTTTGATTAAGTTGGAGGTCATCCGGCAGATATGGTCCAATTTTTCAAGGAGCATTGCTTCCTGCTCTTCTTGTATATATTTCAACTCTTTCGCGATTGTTATTTGCGTCTCCAGTTCCGCACTACTTCCCAGCGTTATGTACAAAAACTGCCTATATTCCTTGTTATGATACCTGCGAAACCCTTCTGCCACATTTGACGGTATGGAAACTGCCGACCGTCTCATTTGAGCGGATAAGCCATACATTTCCTCTTTGGGGAACTTTTCTGTCAACTTGTATATTTCTTTTACCAGGTCTATCCCTGCGTTCCAAATGTCCAGGTCTCTATATGTTTGTATCTTTCCCATATACTTCTTACGCACTACGCATCACGCGGGACGCACTACGATTTACGTTTCTTTTGCCTGTCGCGGCATGGCGATTGTGCCGGTTCTGGCTACATTTTTGATGCCGTAAGGCTTACAGACATCGATGAAAGCCTCGATCTTCTCCTCCGGTCCGCTGACCTCGACCATAACAAACCTCTGCCCGATATCCACAACTTTGCCCTTAAACATCTCTATCAGAGATAATATCTCGGGCCGTTTCTCCGGCGGGGCAGAGATCGCTATAAGCATCAAATCACGTGCTACGACCGGCTGACCGGCAAAATCCTGCACTTTAACCACCGGAACAATCTTGGCTAACTGTTTGCGAACCTGCTCAAGAACCTTATCGTCGCCGACAACAACAATCGTCATTCGGCTCAACTTCGGGTCTTCGGTTCGGCCAACAGCCAGCGAATCAATATTAAACGCACGCGCGGCAAACATCCCGGCAACGTGAGCCAGAACGCCGGGCTTGTTTTCAACCAATGCACTTATTATATGCTTCATTTTTGCACACCTGAAACCAATAGAACCCCCCAATAAATTGGGGGGCTAAATATTATATACCGTCTTTCGGCCGTTACGCCAGAGACTCCAACATGTCAAGCCCATCCATTTCATCAAGGCTCTTGCCGGCTGGAACCATAGGCCAAACATTTTCCTCCCGCTCAATCTTAAAATCAACTACGCAGGGCTGCTTCTGAGCCAGCATTTCTTTAATAGCGCCGCTGACGGCAGCTTTCTTGTCGACAGTCAGCCCAACCGCACCTATCGCACGGGCAACGGTGGCGTAATCAGGGTTGGACAGAAAACTATGGGAATAACGCTTATTATAGAAAAGCTCCTGCCACTGCCGAACCATGCCCATGTATCCATTATTCAGAATGCAGACCTTTATCGGCAGATTGTATTGAACGGCAGTTGCCAGTTCGGTCATAGTCATATTGAAGGAACTATCTCCGTCGATATCAATAACGGTGGCGTTGGGTTTTGCCACCTGAGCACCTATGGCAGCCGGTAGACCAAAGCCCATAGTGCCCAAACCTCCGGAGCTTATTAGCTGACGGGCTGTGATGAACCGATAAAACTGAGCCGTCCACATCTGATTCTGCCCAACGCCGGTAGCTATAATGGCGTCACTGGCGGTCTGGCGACAAAGCTCTTCGATAACATACTGCGGCTTAATCGTCGCAGCCTGCCGGTCGTAGCTAAATGGATATTTCTTTTTCCAGTCCGCGATCTTCTTGAACCACTGTTTTCTTTCGCGAAATTCCACCTGCTCGAGAAGCTCCGCCAGTATCAGCTTCGCGTCACCCACAACGGGGATATCCACGCGCACATTTTTGGATATGCTGGCAGGATCAATATCAATATGGATTATCTTGGCGTTAGGAGCGAATGTCTTCAGCTTTGCCGTAACCCTGTCGTCAAAGCGAGCACCAACTGCGATCAGCAGGTCGCACTCCTGCACCGCATAATTGGCGTAGGCAGACCCGTGCATTCCGAGCATATCCAGCGACTGTGGCTTTCGCTGGTCGAAACTGCCCAGACCCAAAAGCGTAGTGGTAACCGGCAGATGCGCTTTTTCAGCCAATTGCCTCAATTCTTCGCTGGCGTTGGCACTGATAACGCCGCCGCCGACATAAAGCACGGGCCTTTCAGAGCTATTTATCGCTGCTGCTGCTATGGAGATCTGTCTGGCGTTGCCCTTGGTCCGGACCCGATAGCCGGGTAAATCCATTTCCTTCGACCCATCGTGTCTGCACTTTGCGACCTGAACATCAACGGGTAAATCAACCACCACCGGACCAGGCCGACCAGTCGAAGCAATATAAAACGCCTCCCGGATGATCCGAGCCAAATCCTCGACCCTCTTAACGATGCAGTTGTACTTGGTGATTGGGCGGGTAATGCCGGTTGTATCTGCCTCCTGAAAGGCATCGTTGCCGATAAGCTCGGTGCGAACCTGACCTGTAAGGGCAACTATTGGCACCGAATCCATCATCGCGGTAGCAAGACCCGTAGTCAGATTGCACGCCCCAGGCCCGCTAGTAGCGACCACAACGCCGACCTTACCGCTGGCGCGGGCGTAGCCGTCAGCCATGTGGCACCCGCCCTGCTCGTGCCGCGGATTTATGAATCTGATCGGCGCGTCGTATAACCTGTCAAACAAAGGCAGTACCACGCCGCCGGGATAGCCGAACATCGTCTCTACGCCCTGCTCCAGGAGTGTATCAACTATTATCTGGGCACCTATTTTGAGGGAAGACCCGTCGATGGCTTCAATTGAAGTGCCGGAGTTTGGTTCCATTTTTTGCCCTTTCCTGATAAACGCTATGCCGTTATGCCGGTGAATTATAGTTCTGCTGGCCGCTACAGGCATCAATCGCTTCTATCAGCGAGGCGACCGAAGGACCTGCAGTTTATGGCCCTTACCATAACCCCGAAACTCCGCCTCTGGCGGATCTCAGGACCGCGCCTGCACGTTTTCATGCAAACGCAGAAATAATTCTACAAAACGAAACATTGTCTGTCAACTATTATTTTCGGCAATTTAGCTGGCCTGAAATTAAATACTTGCTAAAATAAATCTTTAGACGAATTTTTCAGGAGACTTGTTATGTGTGATAAGTGCGGTTGTGGCGAAGGTAATCCGCCAGAGGCGCAAGAGACTTTTCACCAGAAGGTAAAAGACGTAATCGAGTCGATTCGGCCGGCCCTTCAAGGTCACGGCGGCGATATCGAACTTGTTGGAACAGACCCCGATAATACCATAAAAGTCCGCCTGCAGGGTGCATGCCAGGGCTGCCCCGGGGCGGCGATGACCATGAGAATGGGCATTGAAAGAATCCTCAAGGAAAGGGTGCCGGAAGTTAAGGAAGTCATCGCCGTAGATTGAATGTTTAGCCCCCACCCCCGCGGTTGGCGTTACCTGTTTACGCAAGATGTCTCGCTACCTTGCGCGCATTCGGCTTTTCTATCACACCACGCTCGGTAATGATGGCGGAAATATCCTTCGCCTCGGTGACATCGAAAGCCGGGTTGTACACAGCAACTCCATCCGGAGCAATTTGAGTGCCGGCAAGTCGGCTTACCTCCTCAGCGGGCCTTTGCTCGATAGGTATATCCGCCCCACTTCTTACACTCAAATCGAACGTGCTCGACGGGGCAGCAATGTAAAACGGTATGCGGTGCTCGCGGGCAAGAATGCTTAGACTATACGTGCCGATCTTATTGGCTGCG
>Ga0299912_10002079_pt1 | contig 16366 bp, 7 predicted proteins | sample RVTome_2_FD_207667 | JGI IMG/M metagenome (GOLD analysis project Ga0299912, IMG submission 207667) | Soil microbial communities from uranium-contaminated site in the Upper Colorado River Basin, Wyoming, United States - RVT95D214 (version 2) ... | reverse complement strand
TTTAATCCCAATCAGACTCATTAAGTTTTAGCCAGAGAATTGTATTGATCTTATATTTTTTACCTCATCAGCATCATTTTTCGGGTAAGCATATGGCTTTGATTTTGGCTCAATATAGTAATCCGGTAAAAATATATCCCATTTGGCACTATTTGATTACTTTGATCTGTACCATTCCATTCCACCTGATATAAACCTGCAGGTTGTTGAGCACTTACCAGAGTTGTAATTTGCTGCCCTACCAGGTTATAAACCGAGAGCTGAATAAATGCATCCTCTGGTATCTGGTAATCGATATAAGTTATGTCGCTAAATGGATTTGGGAAATTCTGAACAAGTACAAAATCACCTGAAGGTATATTTTCAGTAATTGGGATTGAAGAAGGAGGAGTATCATCTGCTCCAGGTGAACCTCCAATTAAATAAGAAGCACGCCAGTCGGCCGGATCATTCTGATCATTAATCGGATTATAAACAACAGGGACAAGTGAATTTCCATCTCCGTCTGGTAATTGTGGCCAGTCATTGCCATCGTTGTATGTGATTGCTGAAACAGTATCGTTTGTATTTTTTACCATAACAAGCAATTCACCATCGTTATTGAGCTTTCCGCTATATTCACCGAATGCCATAAAATCGTAACGGGAATAAAAATAATTATTGTCTGAAGCCAAAACGATAAATTTTCCTGATCCTAATTCGGTCTCCTGAGGAAATTCAAATTCAATTCCATCAATAAATTGGAGTCCGCCAATATTAAGTGTTGATGTTCCGGTATTCTTTATCTCAAGGAATTCAAACTGACTACCTTCAGCAGTACCGTCAGTCAATGGATTATAATGAATTTCGGTAATTTTCAGATCATAATAATCATCTGGAATAATAAAAAATTTGTCATTCGCTGCGCTCCATTCACCATTATAATATGTCCGGGCTTTTACATGACAAGAATGATCAATTGTAACCGGCCCTGAGTAAGGAACCGCATCTGATGACAGTACTATTAAATTACCCTCAGTTAATGACCAATTAACCGGGTCCGTTCCATTCCATGTAAAATAAATTGTTCCTCCAGGGGCAGTCATTGAAAGTTCATCACCAGCCGATATAGTACTGTTGATTACGGGATTATTATTAATATAAAAAATAGGGGCATCCACATCAGGAAAAAGACCCGCATTTCGAAGTTGATTGAGGAATACACTGGTTCTACCAGGGAAATAGGTATTTAACATAAAATCCTGTTGTGGAAGCCAATAGTCTTCCTTGGTGTACAGATCGAATGGACCAACCGTTTGATAGGGATGAACATCGCGACGGTAATCTCCCCAACGGGCCGATTCGGCCAACACAGGTTCCTCTATCTGATTTCTTCTTTCCATCCAGCGTGCAGCGGTTGATTCAGGAGTAAGCACTCCGTTATTGAAGCAATGTCGTTGTATACGGTCTGCAAATAACCTTTTAAATTCGTCGTTCTGTATTAACTGCTGAAATACCCTGCTTGGACAATTATTATTATTTTCACCCAGTTCGTTACCGTTAAGGGTTTTTAGCACGTGTTCCGCGTCCCAGCACATAAACTTAAATCCTTTACCGGGTTCCACCCTGTTACGTATTACAGCCCAGTTATGATGGTCCCAGTCGGTATTACCGCCGTAAAAATTAATCAACATATAATCTGCCAGATTAACTACATCAACCATACTTTCAATTTCAGGATTCGGAGTCCCATCAGGATTATTGCCCTGAATCAGTTGATAGTCTTCGTTACTTGCCAGACCGGCATTAGCCATTTGCATCATCTCGTTCCAGGCACTGATATCACCATCGACAACTTCAGCATAGTCTTTAATCACATCGTAATCTTCCGGCTCTCCTCCCAGATATGTGGCACCAAAGTCGTTGTCCAATCTTTCCGAGGGAGCGTAAATGCCCCAGTAAATTCCATTGATATATAAATGAACATAGATTGAATTGCTTGACAAATGTCCCATGTCCCTTTGCGTGTCCTTTGTCCATATATCCCGTTGATATTGTGATCTTTGCCTCTCATCGTGACTATGGTGAATCCATGAGTTACCAAAACCAGCCCTTAGTACAAGTTTGTTAAATTCCCCAGCGCCCTCTTCCCCAAATAAGGAATAGTTTAATATAGATGGTCCGTATTCGCTCTTAAAAACAAGTAAAAAGGAATGTTTCGGCGATTTCTCAGGTCGGCGACTATGTCCACCCTGCAATCTTACCCCGCAATCCACCTGCAGCGAAGTAGAACTGTTATCAAAATATTCAAACGAAACAGGTCTTTCCCATCCACGGCCTGTGGTATAGGTTGTTTCTGTAATCGGAGCACCGGTATAAATATAAATACCTCCAGTATTCGGATCTTCAGAGTGCGAGAAGAAATAACCTTTATCTGTAACAAGCGATACCGTTGGGATATCCAATAATGCCTCTTTGACCGAATTAGCAAATTCTGCATCGTCAATCATTTCAGGATCCATTTCGTAATCGGCAATGGATGTACCCGAAATGGCAGTATAAGGCCCCCAGTTCACAGGATAACCAGCCGGATTGTTTGTCTGATGAATAACATCATCCAAAAATATATATGTCCGTGTCGTTATTTTACCTGGTGCCTCACCATCTTTAATTGCTATAGCTCTGATAATGGAAGTAGCTTGTATATTAATAGGTGAGGTATATAATGTACCATTGTTTTCACTGGGGGCACTCCCATCGGAAGTATAATAAATATCTGCGTCTGGCACACTTGAAGACATTTCAAGGTTAAAAGGAGACTCAAAAAATCCATGTTGAACATTGAATGTCGGAGCAGGGATTACAGTTCCGCTTGAAAGGTTATTATCTTCACCCGGCGTTGGATCATTGAATTCTACAAAGGTGTCTTCATAAAATCCATAGGAAAAATCTGTCTGTTGAACAGGGTATGCCGGATCAAATTCTGTAACTGCAATACCAGCGGGATTGAACAATGCAAAATATTCACCGGAACTACTTAATTTAAAGTTGGTATGTAATTCACTTCCTGCAACACTTCTGTCTTTATCCGATGCAAAAAGCACGAGATATTCTCCTGCATTTAATGTAATATCGGGAAATAGCCATTTAAAGGGTAATCCCATTTCATCAGTTAAACCCCAACCTTCTAAATGAACAGTCGTTGCTGTAGGATTAAAAATTTCTACCCAGTCGGAGTAATCACCATCTTCATCAACAAGTATTGATTGGTTAAGCGCCATGAATTCATTTATGCGAATGGTCTGAGTATAGACCATACTAGTAATTGAAAATAAGATGGCAACGACAAATTCCTTATGTATCCGGCAATATATATTCTGCATTTTCAATAAAATCTGATTAATAAAATCTCTCTCAAATTGTGATTAATTCCTTATACTTATGCCAAGGTATTATAGTTACGCAAGATTCAAATATAATATTCTTATAACTGCCATACAAGCCATAAAGGATCAGACGGGCAAATAGTGACAATCTGAATGTTGTTAGCCGGGTTCACGGTACACCGATTGGAATTGCCGAGTTGGACGATGGAAGTGCCATGTTGAGACACGTGTAATAGTAATTATCGTTTCAGGAAAGATTCCTACTATGCCCCGGAAATAGTAGAATACGAAGGTTTAAATCACTAGTTTTTAACATACGTATCGGGTATTTTTAATGATTGGAAACACCCACATCAGCTTTTCAAACAGCAATTCCATCCTTCAATATCTGCCTCTTCCGTTTCCTATTGAACTATAAGTTTTTGAGTCATAACTCTGTTTCCCGCAATAATCTTTACCAGGTATATTCCCCTATCAGGAAAATCCGTAAACATGATCGTATTTGCGTTTTTATATTCGTTGCTATATATTTGTTTGCCTTCGATACTGTATATTTCAAGATGAATAGCCCGGTTTCCTTCCGGATGAGTTACCTCAACTGTAAAGTTTCCATCTGACGGATTCGGAACAATATAAAATCCATCCTGGTTATTAGAACCTGAACCTTCCGGCCTTATAGCAGTTGGTACTCCCACTGTCCAGCGTTGCTGCAAACGGTCATTCCCGTATGGATTTTGTTGTGCACTTGCCCCATCCATAACAGAGGCAGCTGCAATTTCGAGGGCCTTGCGGCTGTGTCGTGCCATTATCCTGTATACACCAGAGCCCATGTATGCAACGTACCATTGCTGGCATTCTTTTTCTTCATATTCTCCAATTCGTACATCGGCACCGTTCGATGTAGAGCATTCTTCTACTTCGAGAGCTTTATCAGGGGCAAGTACCGGCGATATTTTATAATAACCATCGCCGATATACGTTATTTCCCAGTGCTGACTTGTATCACCTGTCTGGGTATACTGTACAACATTGTTACTGCTTACTGTATCCCCGTTTTCAAGTGCAAGTACTTTTTCGCTATTGTAGTTGGTTATAACATAATTGCCATCAGTAATGCCATAACTTCGACTATATACTGCGACCGGCCAGTCATCGTCCCATTCCAGGGTAGCAACTTTTAATAAGGCAGCTCCGTTGGCAGCTCCATCGTAATAATGGTAGGTTAGCTTATCTTCACCATACCCGAAATGACCCGGACCCAAATAGCGACCATCGCAATGAAGGAAGAGGGAACCGCCGTTGTTATTTGTAATTATACTATCCTTATCATAAAAAGGTCCTGTCGGACTGGTTGAACGCCCCATTAAAATATGATACGTACTGTGTATCCCGCTGCAACAAGCGCCCCGGTTAAAGAACAGGTAATAAAAACCATCGTGCGATATCATATGCCCGGCTTCACAGCCGTTATTGGCTATATTATGCAAATCGTAAGGATCTATCGGTTTACCGGTTGTGGAATCAAGTTCGGTGATCACAATCCCATCCCAATGTGAACCATATATGAGCCATACCTTACCGTCGTTATCCTTGAAAATATCAGGATCAATGGCGTTAACATCCCAGGTACCGTTGGAATAAACGACCATCCCCTGATCTTCCCAATTGGGATCATCTATCGAGGGTGAAGTAACCACACCGATTGCAGATTGCTGCGAACCAAATGTGGAGCAGGAATAATATAGATGCCATTTGCCATTCATATAAATAATTTCAGGAGCCCAGAAAGTACCTGCAAAACCGGGAGAATACGTATTGATCCACTCGGGCCATGTACCAACCGGGAAAACAAGCGGTTCAGCCTGCCAGGTAGTAAAGTCGGTATTATCGGACGACATGTTCCAAATCCCGGCACCTGTTGTGAAGATCCAGTACTTCCCTCCGTCTTTCACCATGTGCGAGGGATCGTGCGAGGGAGCCTGACTAGTTAAACGGTTTGTGAACAGGAACAACAAAATGCCCGGTAATAAGATCAGTTTTCGAATTTTAGAAATATATACGATCATAGGTCTCTTTATTACTATTCACGATACTTTACGAAAGATCAGAAATTTTTGTATCGGAGAGGTGGACTATTGTTTATTTGTAGTGGATAAAAATTTATAATAAGGCATTTCCGGACCGTACATTCTAAATCTAAAAGCCAATCTATTTGCAGATTATAACGTAAGAGTTTATTATATTTATCAAAAATTTATTATTATGAGAACAATTATACTGACATTGAGTATTTCTATCATTTCACTATCGTGCGGAAACAAAACGAATGTGAGTTCTGATGAGGAAAGTAAACAATCAGTTTCAACAAATGAAATATCTAGTAGCCCCGAATCTTCATCAACCATAAAAAAATATGGAATTAAATCGGGTATAGTAACCTACGAAATTGACATGATGGATATGACGGAAAAGATGATTCTTTATTTCGATGATTACGGTATGAAAGAGGTTGAAGAAGAATACGATGGAGAACATATAAAGAAGCTCACCCTCTGCGATGGTAAAGACATGTATAACATTATTCCTGAGGATAAAGCAGCCTATGCCAGCGGTAGCTGCTATCGCGGAATTGCGTACCGTTTCGACTGGAATGAAATTTCGGAAGAAGACCAGAACACCAGGGCAAAGAAGATTCCGAACATGACAGTTGCCGGTAAAGATTGCGAAGCATTTTCATATGACATGGATGCAACTTCTACCATATATGCAGGTTGGAATTACATTTGTCTTTACCAGAAAACGAAAACTCAGTCGATGGAAGTTGTGAAGAAAGCTATCGATATCAAAGAAAATGCCGAGATACCTGCCACCAAATTTCAGGTGCCCGCTGGTTTTGAGATTAAAAAATCGGGGTTTTAATATAGTACTACCCGCGTTATTAAAAAATTTATCAGTATAGAATTGAACATGGAACTCTGCAGTACATAAAGGAAGAAAGTTAACAAGTTGGCGTTAACACTTGGATGAGACCAAAAATCCTTTATGGAAATTATCTTACAATCCCGATAACCTTGTCTGCCGAACGGGCAGGGTTATCGGGATTGAGTCTCAAGAAAAAATCCTCACTTCTGGTCGAAAATTATTTCGAGGTTTCATCTCACCACCATACATTTCCGGGTTTGGATAATATCTCCTGCAATGAGTTGATAAAAATACATACCATTCGACAGTTCCTTCGCATTAAAAGTAACAGTAAACTTCCCCTGCTGTTTCACTTCATTCACCAACACAGCAACTTCCCGGCCCTGAAAGTCAAACATTTTTAAGCTTATCATCTGCCGATCAGGCAACGAGAAAATAATCGTTGTACTTGTACAGAAAGGATTTGGATAATTCTGATAAAGTATGGTTTTATCAGGCACAAAATTCAACTCTTTTATTCTTAATGGTATTTTTTGTCCCAACGGACTTTCCAACGCGCCTATATCCGGAGTTGTTGCTGCAGGACTGGGTCTTGGATTCCCTTCCGTATCCATGGATGGTGCAAAGTACCATGTTCCGTTCACTTCAACAGAATCAGCCCCATGGCTTATACAGGGTGAATTATCCGAGAGCCTATAGTCGTCGGAAGCTATGTCTAAAAATAATGGGTCCGAGTCAATATTGAATTCATAGATACCGGTATAACTGCCCCCATTGACCATATTCCGGGAAAAACTTTCTTTACCACCCTCAATATCACAAAAGTGAAAATTGGGCTGAGAACTGCCCTGATTATTGATTTGATTCCCCGCGGTTGCCGTATTCCCGAATAAAATTGTATTAAAGAATTGAGGAGAACAATCGCCTATGCATATTGCACCTCCGTGACAAACCTGACTGCCGGGAAGGTCGGCATGGTTCTCTACAATAGTATTATTGATAAATACCGGATTGCTTTGATAAATGTAAACTGCGCCTCCACCGGTTGCCCGATTTTTAAAGATCACATTATTCTTTATTACCGGAGATGAACCATAGGCGATGCAAATTCCGCCTCCCTGAGTTCCGACCGCCCTGTTATGAGATATGACGTTATTCTCAATAACAGGAGAACCTGAATTTGAGAGGATGCAGATTGCCCCGCCTCCGGTAGTAGCTATATCACCACTGTTCATATTGAAACTTAAAAGACAGTTAGATAGTAATAGTTTGCTAAAATTTACTGCTAAAATTGCACCTCCGCATCTATCGTAATCATCTCCTGAATTTGCTTTGCCATATTGTAATGAACACCAGACAATTTTCGATGAGTCGTTGGTATTGGCAGTATTCATAAATCGTATTCCATGCCAGCCAACCAATGTATCTTGTGCAGTAAAATTAATTGTATCCTGTTGAGTACCCATTGTCAGTATCCTTCCCTGTACATTGAATTTATAATGACCGGTAAAAATAACATCAACACCGGGTTCAATAATTAAAGTAGAATCATTGGGAATGGTAATCTCTCCATTAACAAGATAGGGTGAACCCTCTACTGTCCATGTCCCGCTCACGTTTCCTTCAGGAATGTCAGTCGGCCCCTGGTCAGTATGTTCAAGGACACCGGAAAGGTAACTTAACGATGATTTCAACCGGGTATACAGTTTGTCAAAGTGCATACCGTCAAACAATTCAAATGAATTCGATATACCCAAAGATGTTAATGAGTCCACGAATAGTATCATAAAATAATAACTCATCACTTCATCCTTATCACCGACATCGAAATAGATACCTCTGAGATTTTGAAGATCTGATAGATGATTACCCAGCATTTGAATCGGATCATAATCTGCCCATCGTAGCAGTACATCTTCTCTGATCGCACAGGTATCATCAACAGGCAAATCAACAAAATAAGGAGGATTTTCCAGGTTTGGTGAAAAGGCTGCTGAAAACAGATAAAGAAAGCTGGTAAACGGTTTCGACGGATCAGGACCAGAAATCCCTGAGGGATTTTCGAGTATAATGTATGGCTGACATGCTCTGACAAGGGCATCCAGGCATAACTCCGAACTATGGCCTGCAACAGCACCAAATATATCGGGGTGTTTCATGGCCAGGTAGAGAGCTCCATGTCCCCCCATACAATGTCCTGCAATGGCTCTGCTGTTTCTGTTTACCAGTGTACGGTAATTGGCATCAATATATGGGACGATATCATTTATAACATAATCCTCATAGTTGCCATTCAGGGAAGAATTGACACAAAAACTACCCCCATAAGCTGTATTTATATTGGGCATAACGATAATTAATGGCTCAATCTGTCCGGTAAGAATAAGGGAATCGATCATAGTTGCAAATCCGCAATCGGGAAAATCCTGGGGTGGCGTGAATATTCCGAAAGATTCAAGCAATGCAGAAAATTCATTGTAGGGATAAAAGCGTTCACTTCCACCTCCTGTATGGAACAGATATACAACAGGATAATTTCTTTCGGTTGTATCGTATCCGGACGGAAGGTAGATTTGCATATACCGTGTAACCGGATCGCCCAGAAGATTATTTTCCAGCGATGAACCGTAAATAGAATCCCTGACTAAGCTCCCCTGTGCATAAATGGGACTATTTTTGCACAGTACCATTATAGTTATTGCAGCACAGAACAGAATCACTTTTTTTGTTTGCATGGATTTAGAGTTTTAATGTTAACAATACATCAAAATTCCATGAATAGAATGAATCTGAATGGTAGTATTGTTTCAGGATAAAGGAATAAAGCGAATTACTTCTGGATTATTGTTTCAGTAAACGTATTATTATTGCACAATACAGTTATCCGATCGGAATTGACTGGGAGTTATGCCAATTTCTTTAGTAAATGATTTGCTGAAATAGTTAGGATCTTTAAATCCGATAGCACCCATTGTCGAAAATGTGCACCATAACTTTCCACAACTTACTCAACCCATTGTGGTTCGGTTAAGCATTACCGACGATCAGGCTGATCCTACAGGTAAGCTTTTTTACCAGGTAAACGATGGAGCATTTACTATGGTTTTACTGACCAATGAATCGGAAACTGAATTTGTGGCAGAAATACCGGGTGTTACTGAAGCAAGCGTGGTGAACTATTATATTGAGGCTACCGATGCCGGCAATAACACTACCCGGGAGCCATCTGTCGGTGAATATGCCATACACATCGGTATCAGTGATCCCGTATTAATGATTACCGAATTTATGAGCAGTAACACCAATACCATTGTAGATAATTATGGTGCAACCGAAGACTGGATTGAGATCAAGAATATAAGCAACAATGCAGTCAGCCTCGATGGCAAATACCTGACTGATGATTTGACCAAGTTCAACCGGTTTAAATTGCCCGATGTAACCTTAGAGCCCGATCAGTATTACATTATCTGGGCCGATGATGACAGGGAGCAGGGACCCAACCATGCCAATTTCAAATTAAGTGCCAGTGGAGAATCCATAGGTTTATTCGACTCCTATGAAACAGACTATACACCTATTTTTACGCTGGATTATTTGTCGCAGGAATCCAATATCTCAAGTGGTTACAATACATCAGGCGACCTGATTCCGCAATCGTTCATTACACCGAGGGGCGAGAATACTTCCAATGACGTTGCTTTCATTACTTTCCGGTTCAATATGAACAGGCAGATAGAGAACGGAAATTTTAATCCCGCTATGGATTTTATCGATGTAGCCGGTTCATTCAATAATTGGGAAGGCGATGATAAGGTATACGATGGAAATGAAGATGGAATTTATCAATATACGACTTTGGGATTTACCACAAATCAAACCATCGAATACAAAGCTCGTATCAATGCAGACTGGAATACGGCCGAGTTTCCTGAACATGGAGGCGCTGGCAATCGTGTTTATACCCTTGTTTCGGGGCACAATATTATTGAGCACTGGTACAACGAAGCAGGAACCGGAATTGACGATGCTATATCCGATGTTATGTTGACCGTGTTTCCTAATCCGACGACTTCTGGAAATTTTGCTGTAAAGTCAACATTTAAGATGGAAGCTATTCTTATTTACTCACTTACCGGAAATGTTGTATATCAAAAAGAAAATTACAATGTAAATGAATTGCATGTGGATGTTGAGTTAGATAAAGGGATATATATTGTTAAGGTTTTTGGCAGTGACCAGGAATATATAACCAAACTGATAGTGTATTAACCTATAGGATAGACAGGATTTACCCGGTTTAGAATTGTCTAAACTGATTAGCGACAAGCGAATCCCGAGAATTCTGGATAGTGAATTTCAATTACGTCGATTTTAAGGGCTAGACTGCCACCAAGAGCTTGTTAAAATTTTGAGTTAGTTATAGAGGAGCAAATAATATGCAAGGATTTTTGCGCATTAATCAGAGGTGACTTTTTAACCCAATTATTGCATTCGAAAGCTTTCGAATGCAATAATTGGGTCGAGTAGACATTTTCAGATTAAGCTGCTAACCTCATACATTGAAAGAGATATGGCACCTGATTGGTATTAATAAAATAAATTAAAACGATTTAAACCAATTTTAGTATTTAGAATCTAAGATGAAATAATCTAAAGAGAAAATATACAAATGATCAATCCCTTGTAATCCTTATTACTTCTTCTCCATAGCAAGGTATTCCACCGGATGTTATACCCCGAACGATAATCTGATACTCCGATCCGTTATCGCCGGTAGTAAACTCAAGTTTTATTGGAGAATCCCTCAAAACCAGATTGGTATTCCAGTAAAGTATATTACTGAAATAGGGAATATTCCTGCTGCTATTCTGTTCTTCGAGCGTTTCTGGTAGTTCAAATCTACTGGCCGGAGTTATTGTTTGATAGTCGAAGAAAACCGTACCGCTGGGGTATTCAAAATGCTCCAGCTGAGATTCTTTACTTATAATATTTATTATACCGTTAAATTTATGTACCCCAAGAAAGTATTCCTGATAAATAATATCGATCCTTTCTATAGTTGCCGGCGATAATTCAAGTATACTACTAATGTTAAAAACAGGAACATTATCAAATAATATAAGTGGATTATCAATCATAATATAAGTTTCCGGATTTTTCATTTGGAAATAAAATGAATCCTTTTCCCGCCTCAGGTAGGTAAAAGGAACAATCTCGGTAAAAACCTCTTGCATTGTAGATAATTCAATATAATCGGATAAGACAACAGAAAAGTCGGGATGAGTAAAAACAGGCTGAGACTGGAAATCAGTTGATACGTAACTTATATTCTTAGCTCCAAACTTTTTTGCTACCTGCATATTGATAAATAGTTCTTCATATACCGCGTGATGACCGATTGTAAATGATAAGGAATTATAAGGCTGGATATACTCCTGAATAAAATCATTATTAATAAGGATTTCCCTATTACTATGCTGTAAATAGTCGACTCCAACAAAGAGTTTCCTGTTTCCTGATAAATTATTCAGAGAAAATATAAATGACCCATTTTTTTTGGTTCCGCAAACATGAAGTTGCGGCTCAGAGCCCAATACCGAAAGATATACTTCGCAATTGCTAACGGGTTTTTGTGAACCAGCATCGAGTACTATTCCGGTTAAACTTACATCCTTTATTTCGGGAAGCCTCTGAATGAGCAATGTTGTATCTTCTGATAAAATCTTGTGAATAGAAGCGCTATTCTGTCTTATAGAGTTTTCATGGAGTATAGCTCTGGCTTCGTCACTTTCAAATTGAACGTCCTTCATCTCAGAATATTGGGCTGATCCTTTCAGGATTACTGATACCACCAGATTTGCGTATGTACCATATTCACCATCAAGTCCTTTAATAGTTAATTCAACCGCTTCGTGCGAAGAACAGACTGATTTATTCGTTTCTAATTGAAGAGGTAGTATTTCATTATAGGGTTTACAAACCGCAGTAAACAAGTGTATATCTTCATCTTCATTCTTTATACAGATATAATTCATTTTCGCATCCAGCAGATTTGCAGGAATAGCATTCTGCCATATATTTCCACTCACTTGTATAGAATCAACGAAGACTACCCTCATGAATTGATCCTTAATTACTAAAATGCCGTCATGTATCGGTTTCGTATTCACTCCTGTCAGAGAAATATTGATATATTCGTCATCCCATCTGGTAGCTAAATTCCAGCCTGAATTCGCGATATTCTGAATTGGATGTATAAGGGAGTCACTATCGGTAAAATGAATTTTCACAAAATACTCTTCGCCTTCTCTTGGTGTAAATTCAAAAATTCCCTGATCAGGATTTATAAACCTTACAGGTGATAACATTTCATTCTTTGAGGAAACTATGTTTGCATAGGTGATATTATTCTCTTTGTTGTTGACTATTATAACACCTTTGGCAAGTAACCCATAGATAGCCGAACCGCCTTTGAAAAAAAAGTCTATAGGGTCTTCAGCAACAGAAGTACTCAGTGGAATTTCAGGATTTAAAATTAAAATTTCGCAATATGTTATATCCTCGGTCAAATAATTCTTCTGATAGTTAGTATATGCCCTGATGTAATAATTCCCGGTCTGGAAATTCGATGGTATAAAAATTGAGCCACTTGCTTTGCCATTTTTAATATTCAGTTTTTGCTTAATCGAAAAATTATTCAAACCCATATAAATATCAATGTACATCACCTGACTTAAACAATCGTACCCTGAATCATGGTTACAATGTAAAAATGCACTGAACAATATTTCTTCACCGGCAATATAGAGTGTACGGTCAGTAAAAAGAGTAACCTGTTCAGTATAATCATAACAAGAATTCAATGTATCGGTAGCCGAAGGATTTCCATAAGCCAATGCATGCATTAAGTATAAATGAAAAATAACTACGCTCTGAAATGCACTATTAATAAACCTCATATTTCCGGTTAAGTTAATCTTCCCAAAAATCTGGTCTTTCAGCTGTACCTCCATTGGCACTGCACAAGAAACATTCTTCGGCAGCATTGGCCAAACCACCATCCACTAATGTAAAATAAAGGGGGTTGTCAGGAGAGCCACCTCTCATAATAAGATATCCTACACCATCGGTCTGTCCAAAACACCTTGAAAAAGTAAATCTAATATGTGGCGGTCTGTTAAAGAATTCTCTTTTTTCTTTAATACCACCAACAATAAAATTGCCAAGTACTGGTTCTTCACTATCGGTAACACACTGCAGGTTTCCGATAATATTATAGGGCTGTATGGCATATACTGAGCCGCTATTGTTTTGTTGATTTATCTGGTTATACAGATTAAAGATTTCTTCAGATACGGAGATCTGTCTTACAAGCAGGCTATATCTTTCAAAGAATGCCTTTGTATCGAAAGTAACGAAATGAAGTGGTAATGTTTGTGATTGCGAATCTGAATGAGCTAAACTTTTATATAAATAAAAGCCATTAAGCTTTGTCGTTTCCCAGCAAAGCATAGGCGGCGGATCCATCACTTGAATCAGACCGTTCCCGGCCTCAATATACTTAAGCTTAAAATCGACATGAAATTTATACGTTTCAACCAATTGAAATAAATAATATGTATCCTTATGGCCAGAAGGGATATTAGCGATATAAAATCGGGCTCCTTTAGTATCGTAAAGAAGATCTGTTGTCGATTGAGTTTCGATTGCATAATACAATGAATCAAATTCGTCCATTACTGTGAGAAGCTGAAATCCGGAAGTATACTGTTTTCCATTTGCCAATGTTATAGTAAGCATATAGCTTCTTCCAGCAATCCCGACGAAGTTGTCGGGGTAATATTTCCCGGCTTCAGCCCCATGAAAAACAATCGTATTCCCCAGATTGTCGCTAACAACAACATTGGCTCCACTAACAGGTATAAATTCCTGATTATCGATCGGAGCAGAAAGAGACAGAAGAACATACTGATTGTCCGGATCATCGGTTACCAGAGCATCTACCACCAATACGGGAGCTTCATCCTCCAGATCGGGCCAATATGGATCGATGCAAGAGAGAACTACCAAAAAAAGCAATGCTATATATTTAAAAGACCTAATCATTATAATTCCCCAGTTTAAATACATAAGTGAGAGTGAAAATGGGCGTACCAAAGATCGAGAGCTTATAACCCTTTATCTGACTATCTTCTGCAGTAAAATAGACCGAATAGGCATTTTTTCTGCCCGTAAGATTGTATACCGAAAACATCCAGGATCCGTGAGCAAATTTCTTCTCTAACAGGTTACCTTCCGTGTTAATGGATAGATCCATTCTAAAATAATCGGGAATTCTCATTCCATTTCGTGATGAATAATTAATTATTGGATTCCCGTTAAGATAATACATCGAAATGGGACTTGTGTATGGCCGCCCGGTGGAATAAACTATATTCCATGATATTGAAAAGCGTTTCCTGAATCGATAATTACAGACAAGATTAATCGCATGAGGCTTATCGTAGTTGGCAGGAAACGGGAGTCCGTTATTTACATGGCTCAGAGCACTCTCACTTTCAACCTGTACACGAGTTTTCGTATAGGCATAATTCATCCATCCGGTAAGCTTTCCAAAAGTACGTTCTAGCATGAACTCCAGTCCATAAACCATTAAATCGCCCTGTAATAGTTCTGTTTCTGGAACTTCGGTAATCAATAGGTTGGCCCCATCTTTATATTCCACAAGATTGGAAACCTGCTTATAATAGCCTTCGGCAGTTAATTCCCATTTTCGGTAAGGAGAATTGAAATAGAATCCCAGCGAGTATTGTTCACCACTTAATGGCTTAATATGATAATCGGCAAGCTTCCATTTATCTGTAGGTGATATGGATAGCGAATTTGAAAGCATAAATATATTCTGCGTAAGCTGGTTAAAACTAAATTTAACCGAAATCAACGGATGAACCAGATATTTAAAAGCCAGGCGAATATCTGGCTTCTGATATGTTTTTATAATTGCACCATTGCCGTACTCCACTGTGTCGATGATATTCTCTATTCGATATTCGGTAGAGCCGTAACTATAGATGTCCTGAGGTCCGAGGTAGTTATATAAATTATACCTTAATCCACCATATGCTGAGATTTTTGGAGTAATATTCCAATCATCGCCAATAAACAATGCGGTTTCAAGAGCTTGTTCGGAACCCAGATCTGTTGAAGTAATCACCCTGTTTTCCTGAAGAATATAATGTTTCCCCCGCGACTGATAATAGAGGGTATTATCAGTTCCTACTATGATGGTATGCTTTGGGTGAGGACGCAGAATAAAGGTGTTTTTCCACTGATAATGGCGGATGGAATAACTATGACGGTATAAATCGAATACGATTTCCCTGTTTGTTTCATCGAAATTATATTGACTATATACCAGGGAGGATTCAAAATTATGTTTGTCATGTATTAAATGATTCCATTTTAATGCAACTCCCTGGTTATTATAGGTATGCTCAATTTCATCATTGTAGTTTATTCTGTCGTAGCTGTAATACCCAAATACTTCAAGTTGATCGGATTTATCAATTTCATATTCTATTGAAGAAAGGAGATCTCCAAAATATGCATTACTGTTCCTCACTTCCGGATCGTGAATGCGCTTCAATAACCAATTGGAGTATGTCGATCGGCCACCGATCATTATGCTTCCTTTGTCCCTCACAATTGGATTATCGAACAATATATTCGCCGAAATAGGACTGATACCACCACGCATTCCAAACTTTTCGCGGTTGCCTTTTTTGGTATCGATATCGAAGATTGAAGAAAGCCTGCCTCCATACTGCACCGGTATATTACTTTTATAAAGGCTGAACTCACTTACGGCTTCGGGATGAAATGCAGAAAAAAAACCTACAAGATGATTAACATTATAAACGGGGATATCGTTCAGGTAAAAAACATTCTGATCGGCAGGACTACCGCGAACATTGAACCCTGTAACACCTTCACCTGTTTTCTGGACACCCGGGAGCATCAGGGCAATTTTTAAAATATCGCGTTCGCCCAATACTACAGGAATTTCCTTTATTTCC
>Ga0299912_10002078_pt1 | contig 16368 bp, 13 predicted proteins | sample RVTome_2_FD_207667 | JGI IMG/M metagenome (GOLD analysis project Ga0299912, IMG submission 207667) | Soil microbial communities from uranium-contaminated site in the Upper Colorado River Basin, Wyoming, United States - RVT95D214 (version 2) ... | reverse complement strand
AAGCCGGTAAATAGAGACATCTGGATACTTAACAACTATGATGAGGATTTCGAGATTGAATCGGTATCATCCAAGAACAGCATCATAAAGGTTTTGAGTCAGAAAAAAATTGGTAACCGTTATGAATTCAGCCTGGAGATAACGCCTCCGCCTGTCGAAGGCGAAAAGAGGATCTTCACAGATGTTTTTTCCGTGAATATCAAAGGTGGCAAGAAACTGGAAATTGCGTGTCGCGGATTTTACGGTCGTGGTCCAGGTTCCTCATCCCGTTGATTGTGGCTGTGACCAGCATATAGTTATATGCGTTGATACGCAGGTATGTAAATGCGTCCATTCATATACTGATTAACCCACGATACGGGGCACGAACAACAATATACGAAAGATGATACGATTAATCAGTTATATTTGTTTGTTGGTAGTGGTGGCTTTGTGCGCACTAACTTTATCAGCGAAACCGCCCATAGGGTCGGACGACAAAGCTGATGTGATTACTGTTTTTCTCACCGGCAATGAGCTTGGAGCGCTAAAACCCTGCGGATGCAGCGGCGGACAACTCGGCGGACTCGACAGACGTTCGGCCGTTTTTAACAGCGTGCCCAGAAAAAAAAGATTAATTGTCGATACAGGGATGTTCATCGAAACTGAAAGCGAGCAGGACCTGATTAAGTTCAATATAATAATCCAGGCACTGGGCATGCTCGATTATGATTTGGTCAATCTAACAGAGAAGGACATCGAAATTGGCAAAAACCTTGGGCTATTGGGCAGCATCGGCTCGATTTTTAATATTATAAGTGCCTATCGAGTTGCTGATGTGAATGTGCCGACAAAATTTACAAAGAGGTTCTGTCTGGGGAAAGAAATTATAACTGTGACCGTTGCTGCTTTGGATACAAAATCAGAGCCGATAGAGCGAGTCGGTCAACTTTTTCCTTTCGATATTCGGTCTGACCTGCGCTCGGTCGATATTCTGATTCTCAACACTCGTGAAACTTCTGCTATTGATAAAATTGCGAAGATGGGAATTGTTGATTGTCTCATTATTCCATCTGCTTCGGATGAACCGGATGTAGTCAGCAGTCCCTCATTGTGCGGGAACACCGACCCGAATACAAAACCTTTGGTTTTCACGGTTGGTCGCTTTGGCAGATATATAGCCAGGTTACAAATAGGAATTACTGAAGGCAAATTGAATTTTAGCTTTTCTACTATACCGGTAATCGAAAATTTACCAAAGGAAGAGTCTCTCGTGGAATTGTATAGGGTTTATCAGCAGCTCGTCAAAGAGGCCGATCTTTTACATAAGTATCCACGTTTTACTTTGCCGGGTGGTCTGGAATATGCCGGCTCAGAATCCTGTAAATCCTGTCACGAGTACGAATATGGGATATGGAGCCAGGAACCCCATGCAAACGCTTATGCAAGGCTTGAATCAGTTGGCTCGCAGTTCGACCCGGAGTGTGTTATTTGCCATGTCGTTGGGATGAAATATGAAAGTGGCTTTGTTTCAGACGAGCAAACCAGCCACCTGAAAAACGTAGGATGCGAAAATTGTCATGGTCCCGGCTCGGAACACAATGTAACTTTGGGAAAAGCTAAGACCACCGAACCGAAATCGACCTGTCTTGATTGCCATACGCCCGAGACCAGCGGTGAATACGCAGGAAACGAGCGGCTCTATCTGGAAAAAATAATTCATTGGGTGGAACCAAATCTACCTGCCAATGTCAAATAAGATAGTTGGCTGGATACTAGATGCTCGATTCTCGTCGAGTATCGAGTATCGAGCATCGAGTTATCGAGTATGATAAAGACATTGCGAATAACAAGTATTGTAGCGGCTGTTTTAGCGGCTATTTTTCTAATTTCTCTCGTGCTTTTTGGCACTCGCAGCAACAAGCAGGTCGAGCAATTCATTAAATCCGAAGGTGTAGTAGAAAGGTTCAATAAATCCGAGAGTAGTAAGGAAAAAAGGAGCAGCCAGACTTCGCCGCTTGTAACGCAAGCAAAGGAATTTGCAGAATATCTAAACCCACCCCCTGCGATACAACCGCTAGGTCCTCCGGTAGTTCAAAAGCCGAGCATCCAGCCACCCAGACCATCGGTATCATCGGCCAAATTTACGCTCGTTGGGACCAGTTATTATGCGTTACAGCCGGAAAGGTCGCTGGCGTTTATTAACGAGCCAGGCAAGGGCATGCGCTGGGTCAGACAATCCAGTGAAGTGGGCCATTTAATTGTTGAGCAGGTAAAAGATGGTCTTGTGGTTGTTCGCGATGGCCAGAGGACTTTTGAACTTTCCATGCCTGAAAGTCCTCAAAGAAGTCTTATTGAAGGTGCAATGCCTGTTCTCTCGGCAGTTGTGGACCAAGCTGCTCCTGAATCAACCGATACGATAAGCAGCTCTGCATCGCCAGGTGCCGAAGAAATCTCGCAAATGGAGGAATTTCTGAAGTCTATACAGGAAACTGCTGAGTCCAACGACGTCGAATCAAAAGAGATGGAAAAAATTATGTCTGACCTCGAGTCTATGCGTATAAGTGCCAGCGAGGCAAAGAGATTGAAGAATTTGCCTGGCGAATTAACAGATGCTCAGCAGTCCACAGGACGCCTTACGGCGGACCCGAACCAGCCCAAGAGTCGGAAAGTTGGAACGCCGGCAAGGTCACGCAGACCCACCCGTCCAGCCGTCCGGTAACGAGATAATCCTCACCGGAACGTCATATCTCGAGGTTCTTTTGGTTCGGCACCCCCAAGTCTTATGTTGAAGACAGAATTGGGGGCTATTTTTTTGCCTCAAATTGGGGAACTTTTGGCTTCTTTCTATGTCTGATTAAATAGTCGGTAGTGGATAATAGACGGTATTTATAGATTTAGTCTGTATTTACATAGGAGCTTTTGGCAAAAAAACTTGTGATAAGAGGTCAGCCAGGAGGTCCGATAAATACCAAAGCTGTATTGCCCCATCACCATTAAGACGTGTTATCCAGCGCCACATCAATTGTTGTGAGCCAATGCTAAATCAGGTGCGGGATTCGAAAATTTAATTGTGGGGTCGCAAGACTGTGGAGTATTTTATGATGGCAAAACGACAACCTTCTTGCAGTGGGAAGGGCAGGGTGCTTTTTTTTGTCATAACTTTCTTGCTATCCAGCAGTTATCTTTGTGCTGCGGAGCAGGAGCCGCTGCAATACAGGATTATTTCGTTAACACACATATCAGCGGAACAGGGTAAAAAGCTCTTGTCCGAAGCCAAAATTGGCACTGTTTCGAGTTTTCCCGGCTCGAATGCGATTTTAATTACAACCCGAGCAAGTGAGTTAACCAAAGCAATGGCTATATTAGAGCTTGTTGACACCAGGGAGCAATTTACTGTAAAAGTGATTTCACCTGCTGGAGGGATTAAAAAACTGCCTTCTAACAAGCAGATTGCAGAGGCAGTCGGTAAAATATCGATTGGCACCTTCTCTAATCCACCGACTGATACCACCCTTGCCAGAGCAATCGTAGATGTCCACAATGATGCTGTGGTCGTCGTTGCGCCGCAGAATCTGCTCGCAAGAATAATCGCTGCTATTGAGCAGAAGCCAATTTCGCAAGAAGTTCGCGAAACGAGAGCCGAGCAGCCATCGAAGATAGAGATGCCGGTTCCGCTACCCTATGGGCCGAATGAACCTGCAACAGAGCAGATAACGGCTGAGGCGGAGCAACCGACGACTACCAGCCGGTATGCGCCGCAGCCAATTCCTGACGGAGAGGAAGTTCTTAAGCTAAGTTTGCCGCAGACGGTTACAATAATTGACTTGTTGGGTTTGGTGGGTAAACATTTGCAACTGGACTTTATGTATGACCCGAAGAAAATTGCAGGCGATGTTACACTTATGCTCAACGGCGAGTTTAGAGGGCCTATGAAGGTAAAAGACCTGTATCCGCTGCTTGAATCTGCGCTGAAATTCAGAGGGTTTGTAATGAGCCGTGGGCCAGGTAATCTTGTAAGAATAGTTCCTGAGGCAGAGTTATTTGACATTGACCCTACCTTGCTGCAGGTTGATAAGGGCAAGGTAGAGCATGGGGATGTTATCGTCAGCCGTGTCTTTCAATTGAAATATATAGATACCACCAGCGCACAGACTTTTCTTGCGACTATGAAGCTTGCCACAAATGTTACACCAGTTGCAGAAAAAGGGACACTCGTTGTAACCGACTACGCTTACCGTATGCCACGCATAGAAGAACTTTTGGAGGTAATTGACAAGCCGGGCGAGCCGAAACAATTTCGGTTCAGGCAGCTGATGTTCACGATGGCAAAAACTCTTGCTCCAAAAGTCAAAGCACTTGCCGAGGAGCTCGGGACAGTATCAATCACTATTACTGAATCAATACCGGCACCAACACCGGCACCAACGCCGGTACCATCTCGGGCGAGACGAGCACCCGCAAGACCTCCAGCCGCACCTGCCACACCGACTCCAACGCCGACCAAACCTACTGTGTATCTTGATGCCGACGAGAGGACAAATCGTGTCCTGATGATTGGCCTTGGTGAGCAGTTAGATGTGGTTGAAGCGTTGATTGATAGCCTTGACGTGGAACAACAGGACCTGCGAACTCTAAAGTTATACAAAATAACGCATGTGGATGCCGAGGAGGCAAGGAAGAAACTACAAGAGCTTGGTATAATTAGCACTGGTGGCAAAGCAACCACCCCTTCGAGAATTACTGCCACACCACCATCCGAAACGCCCGCCGCTCCAGCCGCTCCCAGAGCTCCAGCGGCCCGTCAAAGCGCTGAAACAACGGAAGGCCTTGTGGAAGAGCCGCAAGTGGTTGTAATTGAGGTGACTAATTCGCTTTTGGTTAATGCTACAGCCGAGCAGCACATCCAAATAGAGAAGATTCTGCAATATGTGGACAGCAAAACCGAGGCAGAGGAAATTCCTTATAAAGTTTATCCGCTTGAAAACCAAAAGCCGGAGGATTTAGCATCTATTCTAAACCAGCTTATTCAGGAAACCGTCAAAGATAAAGAGGGCAAAATCCAGCAGGTCATAAAAAAGACCGAAGAAGAAATCACGATAATTCCTGACGAAAACACCTTTTCGCTGATTGTCTATGCCAGCAAGAAGAATCAGGAATGGATAGCAAGTCTCATAAAGACGCTTGATAAGAGAAGGCCCCAGGTTCTGATAGATGCGACGCTCGTTGAAATCAGCGAGGCCGATGCTTTTGATTGCGATTTGCAATTAGTGTCAAAATTCCCGAAATTGGAACCAGGCGATACAATGAACAAACTCGCCGCTGCTACTACTACTGCCTTACTTTCTCCTTTCCCCTCTGATAAACGGATAGCCGAGGCAACTTCTATTTTGGGAGATGCATCACCTGGTAGAGGTTTTTACGCCGACCGTCATATTCAGGCACTATTGAGTCTAATGCAGAAAAAAGGCTACGGACGTGTCCTTGCAAAGCCGAAGATATTAGTCAACGATAATGAAAAGGGACATATTGACACAACAAGTACTATATATGTATCAAGAAGCTCATCAACCGTTGTCACTACCGGTGGAGAGACTCCCATAAGTACAAGCTTCACCTTCGACCAATTTCCATCCGGTATCCAGCTCGATATAACACCCCATATCAGCGAAGGTAACCTGCTTCGTCTTGAAATAAAAATGACACGTTCAAGTCAAGTGGCTCCTGAAGGCGGAATTAGTCAGAACGAACCGCCGCCTGATAAAAGCGAGAATAATATTGAGACAGTAGTTACAGTGCCGGACAGCAGTACGATAATCCTCGGGGGTATAACAACATTGGAACAGACTAAAGACAACTGGAAGGTGCCTTTGCTTGGCGACGTTCCGCTTGTGGGTGGACTTTTTAGAAGGATTGACAATAGCAGCAGGCAAACAAAGCTGTATATATTTGTGAAGGCGAATATCTTAAGACCGGATGAAAAGCTTGCAGGGCTGCCGGATTTGGAGCGAATATCGGAAAAAAATAGAATTGCGCTTGAATCCTTTGAGGAGAGATTCCAGAGGCATGAGGACTGGCCCGGCATAAAGCCCAAACCGATGGACCCGTTGAAAGTTCTTGAGGCCGAATAAAAAAATAACAAATAATCGGTAGCAGTTGTTAGAATAACGATGACTGTGATGAAAGGTTAGATATAAGCTGCTAAATTATGAAAGATTTATTGATACAAACTGCTAAGCGGACGGGATTAGTTGATGCTGAACAGTTAGCTAAATTCTTCGAAGAAAACAACAGTCATGGACGACTTGATGAGGCACTGCTTAACTGCCCTTACTTTACCGAAGAAGCGGTCTTAAAGCTCTTCGCTGAGGCGCTCGGTTGGGAATTTCTCCAGGAAATATCAGCAAAGCTCGTGCCGCTGGAATTCGTAGAAACAGTACCGGCAACTTACGCTCAGCACCACTATCTTATTGGAATAAAAAACAAAGATAGTGACAGCGAGCTGACAATTGTTTTATCAAAGCCGTTGGATGCAGATGCTCTGGATAATGTCTCGAAGATGACAGGTCTGCCTGTAAAAGCTGCAATATCTACACGCGCCGCTATTACCGCCGTGATAGATATTGCCTACGAACAAAGGACGACAGTTATTGATGAAGTGGCTGAAGAGCTTGACGCTGCCAACAATAAGCAGAGTCTCGACCAGCTAATTGACGAAGTTTCCACATCGGACGACCTGCTTGATGTGGTAAATCGCCCGCCGGTTATAAGATTGGTCAACGATATTCTTTTTCGCGCTTTGCAGTTAAGAGCCAGTGACATTCATGTTCATCCTTACGAGACAAAGATTCAGATTCGTTATCGCATTGACGGTATTTTATATGATGTTTTAAGTTTGAACAGGAACGTTCTGCCGTTGGTTATTTCCCGTATCAAAGTTATGGCGGGAATGGATATTGCCGAGCGCCGGCTTCCGCAGGATGGCAGGTGTAGTGTCCGGCTTGGCCAGCGAGAGATAGATTTGCGTATCAGTACTGTGCCGACAAGCTACGGCGAACGCAGCGTCCTGCGGCTGCTTGACAAAAGCACAGGTCTATTCAAATTAAACGAGTTGGGCCTGTGGGAGGGTGATTTAAAAAAATTCGATTCACTTTTAAATAGGTCTCACGGGGTTATTTTTGTAACAGGACCAACTGGCAGCGGGAAAAGCACTACCCTTTATGCCTGTTTAAACAGAATTAACTCAGCCGAGAAAAATGTTATAACCGTAGAAGACCCCATCGAATATCAGCTCGAAGGCATCAGCCAGATTCAGGTTGCCAGTAAAAAAGGGATGAATTTTGCTACGGCACTTCGCCACGTGTTGCGTCAGGACCCGGATGTTATAATGGTCGGCGAAGTTCGGGATATTGAAACGGCCCGTATGGCTATACAATCCTCGCTTACAGGTCATCTGGTTTTTAGCACGCTGCACACAAATGACTCGGCGGGAGCGGTTAGCCGGCTTTTGGATTTGGGCGTTGAGCCGTATCTGGTGAGTTCGTCCCTGATTGCCATAATAGCTCAGCGACTGGTGCGAAAGGTGTGCCCGGATTGCAGAAAGTCTGTTGAACCTGCACCTCACGAATTGAGAGAGCTTGGCGTAGGATTATCCGGCTCGGCTGATAACGGCGGCAAATTCTTTGTCGGCCAGGGCTGTGAAAGATGTTTTCAGACCGGTTATCGCGGCAGAACCGGTATTTATGAAATAATGTTGATTAATGAAGAAGTCCAGAACCTCATATACAAAAGGGAAACTGCCGGTGCAATAAAGAAGGTCGCCCTGGATGCGGGGATGCAAACTCTCCGGATGGACGGCGCCAGGAAAGTCCTTGCTGGTATAACAACTATCTCTGAGGTGTTGAGAATAACACAAGCAGATGTAATGTAACGAAAGTGGTGAGCAGAGTCGAACCAAAGTGGAAAACTTAAAGCTAAAAATCTTAATTTAAGTTTTGAATTTTTAGCTTTCAATTTTAAGCTTTAGCTATGCCAAGATATCATTACACAGCAATAGCAGCAGACGGCAAAAAGGTTAAAGGTGCTGTCACCGCTGAAAGCCCTTATGCTGCACGAAAGCAACTGAGGGTGCGAAGTATCCACCCTTCTTCAATTACAGAGGTCAGCTCCGGAGCCGGAAGTAAAGCCGCATTGCTTTCGATTTTCGCCAGGGGAGGCAAGAGCCAATTAATCGATTTTACAAAGCAAATGGCCACGCTGCTTAATTCAGGGATTAAACTGACTGAGGCACTCTCAGTTCTTACTTTGCAAACGTCTGATGCTCGCTTCAAAAACGCCCTTACCGACATTCGTGACCGCGTTGTTACCGGCGAGTCATTTACCGATGCTTTGACGGATTACACCGATTATTTTGATGTCATTTATATAAGTATGGTCCGTGTGGGTGAAGTTACCGGTACTTTAGGACAGAGTCTTTCGACCATCGCTGGTTTTATGGAGAAACGCCAACGAGTCGAATCAAAAGTAATAACCGCAATGATATATCCGATTGTTTTAGTTTTCTTTTGCATCGTAGCGATTCTTATTTTGACAATTAAAGTCATACCGAGTATAGGTGAACAGATAAAAAGAGCCGGGCAGGAATTACCCTGGATTACCAGACAAATGATGAACGTTGGTTTTGTGTTGACCAGCTGGTGGCTGCTGGTGGTTATTGCAGTGGTGGTTGGTATTGTCCTGGGTCTTAAACGTTTTTTCAAAACAGACCGTGGCGCATATTTGCGTGATAAATTCATACTGTCACTACCTGTTTTCGGACCTCTTATAAAACAGCGTGTTGTTTTGCGCTTTGCGTCCACCCTTTCGACGCTTCTTGGCTCGGGACTTGCTATGGCCGAGTCTCTTCGTGTCGTGGCAGAAGTTACCGGCAACATCCTTATGAAAAGAGCCATCCAACAGTCTCGCGAGAGGATTCTTGCCGGTGCTGATATTGCAACGCCTTTGCGGGATAGCGGTGTCATTGACCCCGCTGTTGCTCACATGGTCGCCGTGGGTGAAAAAAGCGGCGAGCTCGAAAAAATGCTTAAAAATATTAGTGAAAACCTTGAGGCATCTACTGACGTAGTAATCGAAAGACTAAGTGCCGCAATCGAGCCGCTTATTATAATCGGTATGGCTACAATAATCGGCGTAATTGCCTATGCGACAATATTGCCGATTTTGGAAGTCTCGGCAGGAAAAGTCTAATTGCAGCGAGGGGCTGATTTATAGTGAGCGTAGTCGAACCTGTTTTTCACGATTATTGATAGATTCTCGGGAGATTAAAATGACAAAGCAAAAAAGCAAAAAAGCCGCTAAAGGTGGTTTTACAATGGTCGAGCTTATGGCCGTCCTGATTATCCTCGGCTTACTCGCCACATTGGTGGTTACAAGAGTAGCAACCAAGATTGACCAGGCACGTGTTACAACTACCAAAGCCAATTTGAAGATACTTCATGCTGCTGTTAATCAATTCAAGATGGATACCACCAGATACCCAACCGAGGAAGAAGGGCTCGATGCTCTTATTGAGCAGCCGGCCGATGTCACAAACTGGGAGCCGGGCGGATATCTCGAAACTACCGAAATATCAAAGGACGGCTGGGGAAACGACTTTGTTTATCAGCTTTATCCTGAAGGTGGCGGCGGCCAATTTGTTATCATAAGCTATGGCGCCGATGGCGAAGAAGGTGGTGAGGGCTATGATGCCGACCTGTACAGCACCGATGCTTTTTGATAAGGATGTTCATAAATGCGTGAATACGAAAATACGTAAAGGCAATGACGTGTCAATTTATTCACTCATTCACTCGCCCCCTCATTGGCACATTCACGGTCTTACGCTAACTGAATTGATTGTGGTGATTGTGCTAATCTCGCTATTTGTGTTTTTAGCACAGGTGAATCTTTTTGGGTCCCTCAGGAAAAATACCTTTAAGGCGCAAGTCCAGGGCCTTGTTTCGACCATGCAGATGGCTGCTAATGCCGCCGCCGAGAGCAACAGGAGATATGAACTTATTATCGACCCCACACAGCAAAATTATATACTTCGTGAGATTACTTCACCTGACCTGTCACAGGTTCTGGAGGAAGAGATTATCGTTGAAAATGATTTTAGTGATAGTTGCAGAGTTGTTTATATTCAGTTTGATGACAGGGAGTTCGTCAATGACGGCTGGGCAAAGTTTCGGGTAGGACATTCGGGTTGGCAATACGGCGGAAAAATCGTTCTGCTCGACGAAAAGGAACAACCATATTCTGTGGTGATTAACCGGCTAAACAGGATTGTTTCATTAAAAAAAGGTGATGTTGAACTTTTGGAGCCGAAAACAAAAGAAGAAGTGATGTTCTAAGTCGCTTATTGAGTAGAATACAAGATACAAAATGCGAAATACAAAATACGGGATGCCAGATACACATTGCCGCAGAGCTTTTACTCTGATAGAGATGGTAACTGCTTTGGTTATCTTAGCTCTTATCAGTTCGAGTATATTGGTTGTTATAAATCGCTGTGTGGCCTCGGCAGCAGATTCGACCTTGCGTATGCAGGCCTTTGAGGTTGCACGCGAGAATATGGAAAAACTTCTTGCCTTGGACTCGGTGAGACAAACCGTCGAATTTGGCACAAGTGATAGGTTTCCCGAAATAAAGTGGCAAACTGTCGTTGAGACTTTCTACGAGCCGATAACGGCAAGAATGTGGATTAGAGCAGTCTGCTCGGCTGAGTATACCAGCACGGCAGGTGAAATTCAAACGGTCGAACTGACGCACTGGTTAACAGATGTAACAAAAGAGCAGTTGCTGGAGCTTTTAAAACAGAAGCAGCAGCAAGAAACGCAAGTTGCTTTTCCGATACTCGAAACAATCGAACAAGCAGCAGAATATGCCGGCGTCGATGTGCAAACCCTCCAGCAGTGGGTTGACAATGGTATGCTGACTACCGACGATGGCTCTTTTATCAAGAACAACATCGATGTCTTCAAACAAAGTGGTGGCAATCCTACCGCCGAGGCTAAAAGCCAGCAGTTAGCATCTATTGAGGATTTAATAAAGTTGACCGAAGAACAATCTGCCGAGCAAAAAACACCTGAAAGTAAACCAGACACACAAGAGCAGCCTGGAGAGCAGGATTGGCGGAACGAAGTAGATCCGGCGACGGGCTTAACGTATGGAGAACTTGAGAAAATGAGTTTTGAGGAAGTCTGGGATTTATTAACGAAGCTACAAAACGAGGGAAAGATATGACTTCAATGATGTCTATCGGGACTAAATAAATGAAAAAAACTTCCGTCAAATTTATGAGACAAATGGGTTTTTCGCTGGCCGAGGTGCTTGCGGCTTTAATAATAGGTGCAATGGTATTAGTTACGGTGCTTGCCGTTTACAGTCGGGTCGAGCACACCGCCGATGCGGTTACACGCAAACTCGACAGCTCCCGACTGCCCCGCGAGATTCTGCAGCGCATCGCTGAAGACCTCGACAGAATAATTTCATCCGATTTTAACACGAGAGTTATCATTTCTAATAAATTTGAAAAAGGTTTGCCGACCGCCAAAATAACGATTCTAAAAACTATCAAAGACAACGAAGATAAAGAGCTGATATTTGAAGAAATCACCTGGCAAACCAACTATGACTATGAAGCAGATGCTAATAGTCTTGTTTTATACCGAAGTCACAGCGGTATCGATTTAGAGGATAAACTGCTTGAGGATTATCCACGAAAAGAAAAATGGGAAAGAGAGCTTTTTGTGCCGATTTGCACCGGCGTCACTTTTTTCAGGATACAGGTCCCAAGGGGCGAAGAATTTCAAGATGATTGGTCAGATGTTTCATTGCCTCCCGGTATTGTGGCAACAATCTCCTTTGCCGAACCATATAAAATGTTAGACGGCACTTTGGATGTGCCGGATGCAGAAAAAATCATAAGAACCATAGCTATTGACAGAACCAGAAAGATCGCATTCGTATTAGCGACAAAAGAGGATTAAGAAAAACTGGAATAATGAATAGTAACGGTATAAATAATCACGTTACTCAAAATCGCTCGGGCATTGTATTGCTGGTGACATTAGTGTTGTTAGTTGTGCTTTCGACATTGGGTTACACCTTGAGCAGTCGTTTGTCCGCACAGCGCCACCGTGACCAGTATATCATAGATTACAGCAAAGCTCGCTATAGTTGTGACTCAGCGGTAAAGTACGCATTTGCCACGCTGGAAAATATCCAGCCAGAATTGATTATCCGTTCTAATGAGCCCGATTTTTCCGATTTATTTGCCCTTAGCGAGGTTCAGTACCAGGAATTTATAGCTCAACAGGCCGGCAAATCGCTGTCCGCAGAAACCAACAAAAACAAGAATTTTACTGATGTCAACAATGTTGGCGATATCAACGATATCAACGATATTAATGATATTGATGGTGCTGTTGACATTAACAACATTAGTCCTCCAACAATACGTGGCCCGTATGGCCCTGCTTGGCCGTTTGTAACCAGTCCGGTTGAGTTCGAGATCGGCTCAGCTTCGGTTAAGATTGAGGTTGAAGATGAAAATGCAAAATATCCCGTCGGCTGGGCGATGCTCGATGATAAAGAAGTTCAGCGTGAAGCCAAAGCAGCTCTTGATACTTTCTGCGACTGGATGGATGTCAGTGATACACCGGATGTGTCCATTGGTGAGGATTTGAGTCCGCGTGATTTACTAAAACAGCAGTTAACAGAAATAAGCAAAATCAAACCGTTCAAACTTGAATTCAAGCCGATAACGAGAGTTGAAAGCATAACGAGAGCAGAGGCAGCAGTCAGACGCGCAAGAAGAGCTACAACTTCCAGAGCTCGGACAACCAGAAGAACTATACCTGTCTCTGCACAAATTGAGGAACAGACTGACCATTTTTCAAAGCTTCTTCACAGTTCGCTGTTTGAAAGAGCAACCGAATTACTTGCCAGACCAACTGTAATTAGTGAAAGCAGGAAAGAATCAGCTCTGAAATATATGGGAATGTGGGGATCGAGTAAGGTTAATGTAAATACAGCACCTCGGCATGTATTGGAAGCAGCTTTTGCTTTTGGAGGCCCCTCTGATGCTCCTGCTATCGCCGAAGCCATCATACAGCGAAGACGCATAAAGCCGTTTGAGGACATAGAAGATTTGAGGAAGGCACTATTTAGCTATTCTGATTCGGTTGGAAAATGTGAAAAATATATTACAACCACCAGTAGCTTTTTCACGATTAAAGTAACAGCGACCAGTGGCGTGGCCGAGGCATCATCTGTTATAGCAGTAACGAAAGAAGGCAAAACACTAAATCGGATTGCTGTAATCTCCGACTGAGTATTTAACGTGCATGATGCATACTGCGTTTTGTGTGAAAAACTAATGTATTATGAAATATAATATACGTAATGTGATTTTCAGGGCTTTGCCAGACACGGCGGAATCTAAAAGCTGCTTGGGAATTTATCTGACCAAAGACACTGCTACTGTGATTTGCTTTAGTTCGCAAGGTCGGGACTGTAGTGTCTTGGATTGCTTCAGCATCTCCAGCCAAGAGCAACAGGAGCGAAGTCCACAAGGGCGGGCAAGTCTTATTTCCCAGGGTTGTGCTGAGAGGGGATTTGTGTTTTCCGAAGTTGCGGTGGCTTTAGATTGTGCAATGTTCATGCAGCACAACGTGCACAGTGACTTTAATGAGCCCAAACAACTCGCAGCAACCGTCCGGTTTGATACAGAGGAAGCACTTGCCAAGGATATAACCGAAGTTGCAATAGCTTTTAATATAATTTCAAGTGACCAGGCCGGCTCGCAGTTATCTGTTTTTACTGCGCAGCGGAAAATATTATCTGATATTCTTCTCGCTTTGCAAAGTAACAATATTGACCCTATAACCATAGAGCCGGACATTAATTGTCTGTCGAGATTTATTTGCCAGAAGATATCTTCGCCTGAGTCACAGCGAGGCGGGACTTTATTCGGTATGCTTTCTCGCCGTAGTGGTTATTTAATTATCCCACAATTATCCGCAGGACTATCAACGCAGAAAACACCAATAGTGCGAACATTTTTGATTGGCCCAACGCAGAACAGAAACGAACTGCTTGCAAGGGAAGTGCTTATGACAACTGCCTCGGGTCAAATCGGCGAGCCGATAAATTGCCTTAAAGTTTTTGACTCGTCCGGCTCTATAGACTATAAGCAGCTCAGCAACAAGCTGCGTATCGAAGTCAGTGCCCTCGATTTAGCTGGCTCTGTTGCAGCCGACCCGCAAACTCTGGCCAATTGTGATACCACGGTTGATTTTGCAATAGCATACGGTGCGGCTTTGGCTCTCCAGGAAAAAACTCAAAGCACTAATTTCCGCAATGATTTTATGCCTTATCAGGGCAAAAAGGTTCGGCTGCAAAAAGCTCTGAAGGTCGCAAGTTATTCCGTCACCATCCTTATGATTGCTGTTGGTCTGTATTTTCAAACAAGTTTGTGGAAAGTAAACAGGGGCCGTAGCGCTGCGCACAAAAAATTCACGAAGGACTACTCATCAGTTATGTTAGGTAAAGAGCTGCCGGATAAAATCAACCCCGTAAAAAAGCTCAACAGCGAATTAACACGCATCAAGGATGTCAAGAAAGGCCTGATAAACGCCGAAGGGGAAAAATCAATATCATCAAAGCTGACCATGGTACTCCAGGCCTTTAATAGTAATGCGGCACAAACGGGCTTAAATATAGATTCGATTACCATCACGGACAAAAGTATTAATATAACAGGTGATACCTCCAGTCGTGGAAACACACTAAGACTATTCGAAGCAATCAAAAAAGCCGAACTGGAGATTTTGCAGCAGCGCCTCGATGAGAAAGAAGGGCGGGATAATTTCACCATAACGGTTATGCCGAAAAATTAAAAACAATCATCCTGAGTGTAAAGCAAAGGGTCTAAATAGTTTCTAAGGAATCGATTTATGAAGGACATATACAGAAATCCAACTTTGTATTATATACTTGTTCCGGCCATATTTGCTCTGTGGCCATTACTTATCTGGGGTGTATCTTTGCCAAAGGCAAACCGCAGCTTGGATAAGGAGTTGAAGGATTATAAAGACGCCGGTGTCATAATTGATGAGATTCTTAAGCTCGACCCTGACCGGCTGGAGCTTGTTGACCCTAAAATAGATGCTGATGAATTTGATTATGCCCGTGCTGTTCAGCAGGCTGCCAATCTATGCGGGATACCGTCGGCAAATTACAAACTAAGTTCAGGGATAGTCTTAACCTCCGACAAGCAAAAAAGCCAGAGCGCCAATATAGCTTTAAGACAGGTTGATTTAGAAAAATTTGCAAAATTTATCTCGACGATACAGCTTCGCTGGGCGAATTTACGATGTAACAGCCTCAAACTTACCAAAAAGAAGGGTCTGCCTGATGCCTGGGATGTGGACATCGAATTCAAGTATTACTACTGATAAGGGCATAAGGCACATAAGCAGTAGGCCTTTCTGCCCTCCTATACTCTTGTTTTCTTTTTTACATTCTCAAAATTTCGCCTATCACTATATATAGTATATTACCCAGCTTTCCTATATAAACTACTGTATCCGGTTTGGCTCTAATTTGGGATGTTGGATGTTGTTTTTCTAAAAAATGATTTTTAATGTTACTAAGCCGTTTTTTTGCACAGGTTGGTGTGATTTTAGCTTTTTTAGCAATTATTTAAGAGCCAAACTTTTCTAAAGTTTTTCAGCTGCTCGTGTCGATATCAATGTTGACAAGTTATTTTCGGCCTCAGAAAGGATTCAGGGGGCATACAAGATATAGTGGTTAGGGCTCTCAGGCAAAAAAAGGACATTTCTACCTGAAAGTATGCCATGCGTGATAGGTTTTTAGGTTCAATAATGAAGCATTTTAACTCAAACAGCCATTCTGAAGGCCAGAATCGACAGGCAGACGCTGCCAACAGGAACTTGGCTGATGATAAGGATTTGCTTATGGAACAGATCCTCGAAAATATCAATACTACACCTATTGGCCAAGTGCTAAAAAAGATTGCCTCGCTACCGGAAGTTCGCAAAGAAAAGGTCCTTGATGTCCGTCGGCAGCTTACCGAAGGCAAGTACGAACTCAACAAGAGATTGGATATTGCTCTCGATAAGGTTCTTGAGGACCTTACAACATAGAAAGGTTTGCACTTCATCTGTAGGTTTTCCGAGCATATTTTAACGCCTTTGGAGAATATTCTGTTCTGCTTCGGCTTGGCGCCTACGCCGAGACAATTTAAGTGGAGGTTTCTGATTCTCAATATCTGCCTGATTGGCAGGGGATTGGTTTATATCCGCACTTTTTATCTTTGGATTG
>Ga0299912_10002077_pt1 | contig 16378 bp, 13 predicted proteins | sample RVTome_2_FD_207667 | JGI IMG/M metagenome (GOLD analysis project Ga0299912, IMG submission 207667) | Soil microbial communities from uranium-contaminated site in the Upper Colorado River Basin, Wyoming, United States - RVT95D214 (version 2) ... | reverse complement strand
AATCTCCTTCAGATTGACGATGATGATGACGAAGATGTAGAGGACCACGATCCCTCCGCCGTAGACCAGGATCTGGATCGCGCCGAGATATTCCGCCTGAAGGCAGAAAAACACCCCGGAAATGGACAGGACGGTGAAGGCCAGGTAGAGAACGCTGTGCATGGCGTTCTTCTGGAGGACGACGAAAACGGCCGAGACGATCGCCAGGGCGGCGAAAAAGCTGAAAATGGCGAGGGTGATCATGGCCAACATCCTCCGCAGAGATGCTCTTGGAGTTCGTCGCCGTCAAGGTACATGTCCTCGTGATGAAAGAAGAGATTGGCCTTGTCGAGCGCAGTCATACGGAAGGTCGGGGAGAAACGGATCGCGTCGGTCGGACAGACTTCGACGCACAGTCCGCAAAAGGTGCAGCGGTCGAGCTTCCAATCGAATCTGACCGGGGTCATCGTCTTTTTTCCATCCTCGCGCTTGCCCTCGATCTCGAAACAGCCGCAAGGACAGATTCGCTGACAGGCTTTGCAGGCGATGCACAGCGGCTCGCCGCCCGCGTCGCGAAAGAGGCGGAGCATCCCTTTGAACCGCTTCGGCGACGGTTTGACTTCTTCGGGATACTGGACGGTCACTTTCCGGCTGAAATAATGCTTGAGCGTAATGGCCAGGCCCTGAAGGATGTCGAGCAGGAAATATTTGCGGAGGAAAGTCGTCGGTTTGCTCATAGGATGTATTGTAAAAAGGCGACGGCGAGGAGATTGACGAGCGACAGGGGAATCAGCCATTTCCAGACGAGCTTGATTAAGACGTCGAACCTGTAGCGCGGGAGTGTCGCCCGGAGCCAGACGTAAAGATAGAGGAAAAACATGATTTTGATCAAATACCAGATAAATCCCGGAATCCAGCGGAGGAAGGAGAGGAAGGCGACGTTCGGAAAGGGTTGCAGCCAGCCGCCGAAAAAGAGGATGACGACGAGCGATGAGACCAGGACCATGTGGGCGTACTCGGCGATATAGAAGAAGGCGAACTTCATCCCGGAATACTCGGTATGGTAACCGGCGACGAGCTCGGACTCGGCTTCGGGCAGGTCGAACGGCGCGCGGTTGGTCTCGGCGATGCCCGAAATCCAGAAGACGAGAAAAGAGACCGGGAGCATGAATCCGAACCAGATCTTCGCCTGGAACTGGCGGTTCACGATCTCGATGAGGTCGATCGAGCGGCTGAAAAAGACAACGGTCAGGACGGTCAGGCCGATCGGAATCTCATAGCTCAGAATCTGGACGACGGACCGAAGCGCCCCCATCAGGGGATATTTGGAGTTGGACGCCCATCCGCCGAAGATGATCCCGAACACGCCGATGGACGACAATCCGAGGACGAGCAAGAGGCCGACCGGGCTGTCGGCGATCCAGAGGTTCAGGGTATAGGTTCCGATTTTGAACGATTCGCCCAGGGGGACGAAACAAAACGCAAGCAGCGTTGAGAACATGACCAGGACCGGGGCAATGTTAAAGAGGAATTTATCGGCATTTTTCTGGATGATATCCTCTTTGAAAAACAGCTTTAACGCGTCCGCGATCGGCTGCAGGACGCCCTGGAATCCCACCCGGTTGGGCCCTATCCGCCCCTGGATCCAGGCCACGACCCGGCGTTCGAGCCAGATCATGACGATGACCATCAGCATGGGATAGAGAATGACGGCGATGATCTTCAAGACCGGAATCAGAAACTCGAAAATCAGGGTCTTGCCGGTCATTTGTCGATTTCTCCGAGGACGATATCGAGAGACCCGAGGATCCCGACCACGTCCGAGAAGAGATTCCCTTTGCACATCAATTCCAGGGATTGGAGGTTGATAAAAGACGGGGATTTCATCTTCACCCGCTCCGGCTTATCGGTCCCGTTGGATTTGATATAGAAACCGAGCTCCCCTTTGGGTGCTTCGATCGAATGGAACACTTCCCCAGGCGGAATTTTCGGGGAGCGCGGAATCTTGGCCAGGAATTCGCCCGGCGGCAACCGGTCCAGAGCCTGGGTGACGATCCGAATGCTCTGGCGGATCTCCTCCATCCGGACCAGGTAGCGGTCATCGACATCGCTCCCCGACTGCACCGGGACGTCAAAAACAAAATCCTGATAGGATGAATACGGAACGTCTTTTCTCATATCCCAGGGGATGCCCGACGCTCTGAGCGCGGGGCCGGTCAATCCCAATTCCAGGGCCTGCTCCGCGGAAATGATCCCCACGCCCTCGGTCCGGTGCTTCCAAATCCGGTTTTCATTGAGAAGGCCTTCGATATCGCGGACTTTCCTGGGAATGTCCGCGAGAGCTTTCCGGATCATGGCGATGATTTCGCCGTCCAGGTCGAAGGGGACGCCGCCGAGGCGGATCCCGTGGACGGTCAATCGTCCTCCGGCATAAGATTCGAAAATATCGAGAATGTCCTCGCGAATTTCGAAGCTGTAGAGGAGAACGGACATCGCTCCGACATCGTTGGCCATAAACCCCACCCAGGCCAGGTGCGAAGCCAGGCGTTGGAGCTCGGCCAGGATGACGCGGATGTATTGCCCTCGTTGAGGGATCTCCAGTCCCATGAGCTTCTCGACCGCCAGGACGAAAGCGAAATTGTTGGAGACGGCGGCAAGGTAATCGAGCCGGTCGGTCAGGGGAACGATCTGGGTATAAGTCAGGTTTTCCCACAGTTTTTCCATTCCGCGGTGAAGGTAGCCGATAACCGGTTCGATGCCCAGGACGACTTCGTTGTCCACCCGGAGTTTCAGGCGCAAGACCCCGTGCGTCGAGGGGTGCTGGGGCCCCATGTTGAGTTCGATCTCTTTAAACGCCATCGTTCGGCCCTTCCAGGGGAAAATCCTTGCGCAGCGGGTGGCCTTCATACTCCTCGGGCATGTAAATCCGGCGGAGGTCCGGATGCCCGGCGAAGCGAATGCCGAACATGTCGTAAATTTCCCGTTCCGCCCAGTTCGCGGATCGGAAAACCGGCACGACCGACGGCACGGGCTCATTCTCGTCGACATCGAGGACGAGACGGATGCGGACGAAACCAGGAAACGCGTAGAGTTGATAGAGGAGCGAGAATCTCTTCGCCCCTTCGGCTCCTAAGCGGAGATTGTCGAGTCCGATGATATCGCTCAGGGCATTGAACCCGACCGTGGACTTGAGGTAGCGGAGAATAGAGAGGAGTCCGTCCTTCTTGATCCGGACAGAGAGCTCTTTTTTTTCGAACGTGGCCCCGAGAAGAAAATCCCCGAATATTTCCTCCAGGGACTGATAGGCTTTGTTCAAGACCGGGACATCAGTCAATTCTTCGAGCATCGGCGTTAAAAATAGCCTTTGTCGGATGAGACCTGGCGATTTTTTCCTGAAGGGTAAGGAGACCATGAAGAAGGCCCTGGGGCGTGGGCGGGCATCCGGCGATATAGACATCCACGGGGATGACGTTATCCACGCCCTGAAGGACGGAATACGTCGGGAACGGACCGCCCGATACCGCGCAATTGCCCATGGCCACGACCCATTTCGGGTCGGCCATCTGCTCCCAGAGGCGGCGAATGACCGGGGCCATCTTATTCGTGACCGTGCCGGCGACGATGAACAGGTCGGCCTGGCGCGGCGAGGCCCGGAAAAGCTCCATCCCGAAGCGGGAGATGTCGAAGCGGGCCGCGGCCGTGGCGATCATCTCGATCGCGCAGCAGGCCAGCCCGGAGCCGAATGGCCAGAGCGAATTTTTCTGCGACCAGGCGATCAGGTGATCGAGCTTGGTCAGGAGGAATGGGTGTCTTCCGCCGTCGCTAGTCAAGCCCTCTCCTGAATTCGAGGGCGTCCGCTTTCCAGGCATAGACATAGCCCAGGGCGAGAATCGCCAGGAAGACGAAGACCTCGACGAGGCCGAAGATTTTCAGGCTGTCGTGGACGACGGCCCAAGGGAAGAGAAAAAACGTCTCCACCTCGAAGACGATGAAGACCAGGGTCAGAAGATAGAAGCGGATCGAGTACGATTCGTGGGCCGAGGGTGTGGCCGGGTCGACCCCGCATTCATAGGGCTCGCGCTTGTCGCCGTAATCGTCCTGGCGGTAGCGGATGAACGAGATCGCGACCAGGAGGCCGACCGAAAAGACAATCGAAATGATGAAAAAAAGAAAAAAGTACCAATAGTCCGTCATTGCCGGGCCATAGAAATCCTCTTTTCGATTACCGGGGAATCCTTCCGCAATTCCCTAGTGAATCGATATTATAAATAAAAAAAAGGCCGAGAGCAACTTCGCCCGCCAGGCCTTCCCTAAGGAACGGCCTCACCCGAATTCCGCCTACTTCCGGTATAACACCTTTCCCCCGACGATCGTGGCCGCGACCCGCGCGCCCAAAATCTCGTCCTCCGGGCAGGTCATAATGTCCCTGGAAAAAACGGTAATGTCGGCCAGCTTTCCGGGGGCGAGGGAACCCTTGATCGTCTCCTCGAACGCGGCAAAGGCGGCGTTCAGCGTATAGGACTTGAGCGCCTCTTCCCGCGTCATCTTCTGTTCGGGATAGAACAGCGCGCCGTCCTTCATCTTGCGCGTGACGCTGGCATAGAACGAGGGCAGCGGGTCGACGTCCTCGACCGGCGCGTCCGTGCCGTTGGACACGACCGCGCCCGACGCCATCAGCTTCCGCCAGACATAAGCGCTTTCCTCCGCCCGTTTTGGACCGAGCCTCTTGAGAACCCACGGCCCATCCGAGGTGCAGTGGATGCCCTGCATCGCGGCGATGACGCCAAGCCGGCCGAAGCGCGGTATATCGGCCGGGCTCAAGTGCTGGGCGTGTTCGATGCGCCAGCGGACGTCTTTGACCTCGGGATGGGATTTGAACTCCTCCTCGTAGATATTCAGCGTTTCGCGATTGGCCCGGTCGCCGATGGCGTGGATGCAGAGCTGAAAGCCCTGCTCGATCGCGACTCTCGCCGTTTCCTTGAGATCGGCGATATCGTCGGTGTTCAGACCGGTGCTTGTCGGGAGGTCGGCATAGGGTTCGAGGAGCCAGGCGCCGTGCGCGCCCAAGGCGCCGTCGATGAGCCGCTTGATGGACCTGACCGTGAGCCGGTTCCCGCCATAGCCGATCAGCTTGAATTCCGCCGCTTTCTCGGCGATCCGCGCGCTGTTTTCGCTGAGCATGACATAGAGCCGGACACCGAGTTTCCCCTGGTCGATCGCCTTTTTATAGAGTTCGACGGTCGCCCATCCCGTACCGGCGTCATGAACCGTGGTCAATCCTTTAGAAAGACATTCCTGGTTGGCGAGCTCCACGATCTTCATCCGCTCGGCCTCGACCTCCTCGGGCGTTCGGGCGGCCCGGGCCCGCGCCGCCCCGCCCCGAAGAAACCCCTGGGCTGTTTCGAGAAAGGCGCCGATCGGCCGGCCTTTCGCGTCCTTGATGATTTCGCCGCCGGAAGGATTCGGAGTCTTGGACGTGATTTTCCCGAGTTCCATGGCTTTCGCGTTGGCCAATGACGAATGGCCGCTGGCGTGAGTCAGGACGACGGGATTATCCGGGGAAACTCTGCTCAAGGCGTCATGGAGAGGAAGACCGTTGACATTCGGCTCGGGGGCTTTATCCCATTTTTCCTGGTGCCAGCCGCGGCCGGTGATCCATTCGCCGGGCTTGGCTTTTTTCACCGCCTCGGCGACCATGGCGACGATGTCGTCCCAGCTCCTCGCCTTGGTCAGGTCGAGCGAAAGTTTCGCCTGGCCGATGCCGGTGAAGTGAAGGTGGGAATCGATGAAACCCGGCGTGGCCAGCTTCCCGCCGAGGTCGACGACCTCGGTTTTTTCGCCGACATATTTATATATCTTTTTCGCTGTCCCGACGTCGATGACCTTGTCGCCGCGCACGGCCAGGGCTTCGGCTTGAGGGACGGCGGAGTCCATTGTTACGATCTTGCCGTTCGTCAAGACGAGGTCGGCGGGCTCGGGTTTTTTCCCGCACCCGAACGAAAGGACAAGGAACAAACTCAGGCCGACGGTCAAAATCAAACGGGATGATTTTTTCATGGATGTCTCCCTCCTCCTGGCTTTATTAATGCAATTCCGCCGGAATTGCAAGAGGGAATGATGATCGGATTATTTCTTTTTAAAGCTGACCGCGATGCTGCTGTAAGGGATCATGCTGGTCTCGAAGTCGGACAGGCTTTTCATGAATTCGAAGTAGCCTCCGTTTCCGCCGCCGAAAAACCCCCGCCGGCTTCGTTCCGAGATATTGTGGGCGGCGATGCAGCCGCCCGGCTCGAGCTTGGGAATCACCGCCTTGGCATAATTGATATACCAGTCCTTGTCGGCGTCGGAAAAAACGAAGTCGAAGGGCCCGGAAAGCTTTTCGACCAACTCATGGGCATCCGCCAGGCGGGCGTCGATAAAATCAAGGAGGCCGGCCTCCTTGAAGTTCGCCACCGCCTGACCATGGCGGCTTTCGTCGATTTCGATCGTGATCAGCTTGCCGCCGGTCTTGCTCAGAGCCCAGGCGATCCAGATGCCCGAATGTCCTGTCGAGGTCCCGATTTCCAGCGCCTTTTGATATCCGTTCTTGAGAACAATATCGTAGAGATGCTGTCCGTCAGATTCGGGAACATTCATGTCCCCCCAACGGTACTTCATCTTATCGAGGAAGGCTCGCACTTTCGCGTCGAGGGCGCTCGATTTTTCTTGTGCCCGAGAAAAGGCCGACGCGCATAGAACGAAGAGCCCGGCGACAACCAAAAGGCCCGCGAGTATTTTTCTCATCGAAACCTCCATTGTTTAGACGACGTTGCGGCCCATCCTCTTTCATATTTTTTCAAGGGGGTCAGATCTCAATCTGACCCCGACACTTTAATCGGGCGTCGTTGCGACATCCGAGACAATTCTGATATATTCGAGAGCGGTCATGAAGAAGCCCGGCCTCATGATGTGTTTCTTTTTTCTCCACTACTTCACCGCATCCTCTACGATTTTCGCGACGGACATCGTTTTTCCGCCGATCCAAGCCTTCGCCCATTTTCCCTACATGGACGACGTTTTGGCCGGCCCGGGCCGCTTCCGCTTCGGCTTTTCTTTCGCCGCCGACAACACTCTCGAATATTGCGTCGAACACCCCGCGCTCTTCGATTTCGAATCGCTTTCGGCCGGATTTTCGGTTCGCTACGGTCTCACCCGGAAAACGAACCTCGAGCTCTACATCAAGGGCAGCCACATCTGGGGAGGGCTCTTCGACCGAGCGATCGAAACCTTTCATTTCGCTTTCGGTTTTCCCAACGGAAACAGAGGCGAGGTTGATGAGAATCGGGTCGAGTATCGCTACCATGACCTCTATGACTACCGCTCGGCGAAGAGCGTGCTTCTCCCTCCGGTGGTCGCGATTCTGAGCGAGATTTTCGCGGACGACCGGTGGACCGTTAAAACGCGCTTCGCCCTCGGCCTCCCCGTTCAACCCGTTCCCGGATTGTCCTCGGACCGGCCGTTTGCGGCCGTGGGATGCATCCTCGCCTACGAGACGGGCCGCCTCCGGATCTCTTGGGCCCACTATCTCACGGCGATGAAGAAACCAGGCTGGCTCCGGGGCGAGAAGGCCGCGTCGACCATGTATTTTTCGGATCTCAAAGTCTCTTATAGATCCTTGTTCGCGGCGCTTACGTTCAGGACATCGCCGCTCCGCGACCGCTACATCGGCCAGGACGGCCTTCAACTTCTCGCCGGGCTGAAATTCCGCTCGGGGCTCGAAATCGGATTTGTCGAAGGCCTGCCGCCGATGGAAACGACGTCCGACATCGGGCTCTACGTCCAATATGGATTCCGGTAGCCTGCAACGATGACATACGTCTCTGGAATCGTCGTTACGGCTCGAGGCGAGATCCCCGCCTATATCCTTGAAGCCGGGACTATTCTTCTTATAAAAGAGACTTCCGCTATCGATTGATCGCTCGGCCAGCGAATCGCCGCCAAGCCGCTATTAAAGGCGTCAGCGGCCGATCGTGATTGACCCGTTGGTCGTTTTGAGGTTCACGGCCGGGCCGCCGTTTCCCATCGTCCCTTCCACGCGCCTTCTGGACGAAATTCGTCCCTGGACCGTAATGGGAAAATCAACGGTAATGTGGCCGTTGGTCGTATGGGCGCTGAGGCGGGCGTTCGGATCCGCGCCTAACCTCAAGTGAATCGAGCCGTTGGTCGTCCCCGCGTCGATGTCCGATTCCAACTTCGGCACCTCGAGAGTGATTTTTCCGTTGGTCGTATCCGCTTCGAGACGCCCAGTGATGTTTTGAGCCTGGATATCTCCGTTCGTCGTCGAAAGCGAGATTTTTCCCGTCGCGCCATCGAGGCGCACGTCGCCGTTGGTTGTTCCGGCCTTGACCTCGCCGAACCGGCCGGTGAGCTCCACGTCTCCGTTTGTCGAGCGAATGGTTTCGAGCCGGGCGCCCGCCGGGACTTTAACTTCATAATTGACCCGGGCCCGAAAAAATCTGAGTCGGGGATAAATGGTGTCGATGCTGACGTCCTTATCTTTTGCGTCGATCTTGATTTCGATCCGGTCAAGGTCGCTTTCCCGGACGGCCGCTTTCTCGGCTTTGATCTCCACTTCGGCCCGTTCCCAAGAGGAAATCCGGATCAATCCGTTGGTGTTTTTAAGAGAAAAACTCCCGTCGGCCGTAAGGGGATATGTCTTCAGCATCTCCTGCTTGTGTTTATAATCCTGACCGAAAAACGAACCGTCCTCAACGATGAAGACGCAGGCGGCGTTAAGGCTGACGCCCAGGGTCAAAAGGACGGCTGCGGCCAGGCCGAAAAGGGAGAATGGGGCTTTCTTTGTCATAGTCTTCTCCTTTAGGCATAATCACTGAAGAATACGCAAAACCCAGGGAAAAGGTTCCAGTTTTTTCAAAGCTTAAAGACAAAACGGAGCGCGCGAACGCTTCGGATGGAATCTTGAACGAAGGACCCGATAATGGTAGTCTTATGAAGTTGTATTTTTGTCCTTAAACTAAAGGAGAACCGTCATGAGCGAACTGATATATAGCTGTCGAATATGCAGAAAGCAAGCTAAGGCCAAAAAAGGACAGCCTGTTCCCTTATGCTGTAAAAAAGAGATGGAACCGCTCCCGTTCTGCACAAGAGTCCCCGACCCGGAAATTGCCCGGGCAGATGAAGATGTGCCTTGCCAGGACGGAACGGCCCCGAAGCGCAAGTAACCTGCGGCAAATACCGGATTCATAAAATCTGATTTGTCGATACGGCTCAATCCCCGCAAATACGACGAGGGTTCCGGATCTATCCCCGCTGCATGAGCGCTTTGAAGCGCGGATCTTCCCGGAGCGAATCAAGATCCGGGTCTTTTTCGACCCAATCCTTATGGGCGAAGCCGGCTTTCAACGCCGACTCGAGCGATTTTATGGCTCGGGTCGCGTCTCCTTCAAGGGCAAATAGACAGGCGACGTTGTATTGAATTCCGGCGTCGTTCGGGTCGATGACCACAGCTTTCTCCGCCCAGGCCAAACCCGCCTCGCGTTCGCCCAAGCGGCAGAGAGCGACCGCCCCGATCGTATAAGCCCGGGCATCGTCGGGATTCAGCTCAACGTGTTTCTCCACTTCTCTGAACGCCAGCCGGTACGCCGCCAACGCCGCGTCATGATTGCCCAAGGCCGTGTAGCACTGGGCGGCAAAGTAGCGAGCCTCATAATTTTCGTGCTTCCGGCAGGCTTCTTCGAATAATCTCGCCGCCTGAGCGATTTCTCCGCGCTGGAAACACGCCCGGCCGTAGAGATAATGGGTCAATCCCTGGCCGGGGTCGAGCCGCATCGCGGTTTCGAATTCGACTTTGGCTTCGTCGAACCTATCCAGAAGCCAGAGCGTAAATCCCCGGGCGGCATGTCCCTGGGGAAGGTCCGGATCGAGCTCCAAAGCCCGCTTCCCGGCTTTGTCCGCTTCGGCCAAATGGGCCTTACCCGCGTCGGGATAAAAATGGGCCAGCATTGCGGCGCTGTCGGCGATGCCGGCATACGCCAGAGCATAATTCGGGTCGATCTCGGTCGCTTTCCTGAACATTTGGATGGCGTATTCATAGCTCTTCCGCCTTCCCTGATGGAAGAACTGGCGGCCGCGAAGGTAGTAGTCATAGGCCTGGGAATCCGTGGTCGCCGTCTTGGTCAGGGCCTCGAGTTCATTTTCGCTTAAAATAAGCTGAAGGGCGCGAACGACGTTCTGGGCGATTTCATCCTGGATGGCGAAGATGTCCTGGAACTTCCGGTCATACTTTTCTGACCAGAGATGGTATCCGCTGGCGACATCGATAAGCTGGACGGTGACCCGGAGAAAATCGCCGGAGCGGCGGACGCTCCCTTCAAGCAGCGTCTCGACATGAAGCTTCCTTCCGATTTCCCGGACGTCCTCGCCGCTGCCCTTGAAGCCGAGGGTCGAGGTCCGGGCCGCCACGCGCAATCCCTTGACCTTGGCCAGGGCGTTGATCGTCTCCTCGGCCATCCCGTCGCAGAAATAATCCTGCTTCCGGTCGGCGCTGAGGTTAGCGAAGGGAAGGACGGCGATCGACCGCGTGTATTCCTTCCGTCCTCCCTTATACTGGACGCGTCCCGATATCACCGCGTCGAGAGTAAAGCGGAGCTCGGCCCTCAGGTCATCGGCATGTTGATAGCGCAGCTCGCGGTTCTTCTTGATCAGCCGGGAGACGATCCTCTCGATTTCGAGAGGAATATGGGTCGAATATTCCGACATCGGAAGCGGCTCTTTCTCCAGGACCGCGAGAAAGATCTCCTTGAGATCCTTTCCGGCAAATGGCGTTTTGCCCGTGAGAATCTTGTAAAGAACGATCCCCAACGAGAAGAGGTCGGAACGGGCGTCAGCGGGCAGTCCCTGGACCTGTTCCGGAGACATGTAGGCCGCCGTCCCGACGATCAAGCCGGCATCGGACGCCCATTCTTTTTTGAGAAGCGCGGCGAGGCCGAAATCCACGATCTTGGCCCGACCGCGATCGCTGACGAGAATGTTGGACGGCTTGATATCGCGATGGACGATTCCGCGGCCGTGGGCTTCGCTCAAGCCTTCGCTGATCTGGATGGCCAGCTCCAAGGCCTCCTCGACCGAAAGCCGGCGGCGGGAAAGGTAGTCGTCGAGCGAGCCCCCTTCGACGTGTTCCATGGCGATAAAGGGCTGGCCCCGGAATTCGTCGACCTCATAAATCGTGACGATATTCGGATGATTGAGTTGGGCGATGGCCCGCGCTTCGCGCAGAAATCGCGAGCGCGAGAGATCATCCTGACTAAGGGCGGGCGGTAAAAATTTCAGGGCGACCTTCCGGTTAAGATCCGTATCGTAGGCAAGATAGACAATACCCATCGCGCCCGTGCCGATAAGCTTCCGGATCGTGTAATGCGTGACGACCGTCTCGGCGGGAAGGATTTCAGCGGTCAGGGTGATATCATCTTTTGTATTCATCCCACAATCTCTCCGTTTATCTCGGATTTCGCGTTCCTCGGTCCTCATGGTCGATACCTCGTCACCGACGATGCCTCGGTCTATAGGTATCTACGCAGAACCCGGGAAAAACGTTACGCCTTGCCGAGGACCATGGCCAGCAAGGCCATCCGGACATACAACCCGTATTCCATCTGGCGGAAATATGCCGCCCGCGGGTCGTCGTCGAACTCCATGCCGATCTCGGTCACGCGCGGCAGCGGGTGCATCACGATCATTTCTTTCTTTGCCGGCGTCATCACCTCGGGCGTGATGACATAAGCGCTCTTGACCTTGTCATAAAGAGCGACATCCTCGAACCTCTCCCTCTGGACGCGGGTGACATACAGGACGTCGGTCTCGGGGAGGACTTTGTCGAGCGTTGTGAATTCGAACTGGGGAATGCCTTTTTCGGCGACCTCCTCCATGACGTCGCGGGGCATGCGAAGGATGTCGGGAGAGATGTAATTCAGCTTCGTGCCCTTGAATTGGGTCATGAGGCGGGAGAGCGAATGCACCGTTCGCCCGTATTTCAAGTCGCCGAGCATCGTGACGGTGAGGTTGTCGAGCTGTCCCAGCTCTTCGTGGATCGTGAACATGTCAAGAAGGGCCTGGGTGGGATGCTCGCCGACGCCGTCCCCGGCGTTGATGACAGGCCTACGGGAATAGCGGGCCGCCAGAGCCGCGGACCCGACTTCGGGGTTGCGGATGACGATCACGTCGGCATAGCAGCCGAGTGTCCGGATTGTGTCCGGCAGGCTCTCCCCCTTCGCCACCGATGAGTACCGCACTTCGCTGATGGGGATGACCGCCCCGCCGAGCCGCTGCATCGCGGCCATAAAGGACGACGACGTCCGGGTCGAGGGTTCGTAAAACAGGTTGGCCAGGATTTTTCCCTTCAACAGGTCGAACGTTCCGATCCGCTCGACCATGGTTCGCATCTCGTGGGCGACGTCGATGATGTATTCCAGGTCGGCGCGGCTGAACTGCTTGACCGACAGGATATTTTTTCCGTACCACGGCGCCGTCTGCTGGTCGCCGAAAGGCAGATAGGGACTTTTCGATTTGGTCGGCATGTGTGCTCCTTTTAGCAAAGGAAAATATACCTTTCGCCCCCAATCCCTGTCAATAAAAAGAAAGCTTGCCGACGGGTTCCCCCTCCGCTATGGGGGCCTAAGGGCTGACCCAGGCGCCGTTTGGCGATCAAAGATTTGGAAATAGGTCCGGACCCGAACCGCGTTGACAAAACACCGCTCTCTCCATAACATTCCATAGCGCGGCCGCCGACGTCGCGCCCGCCAGGCTTTTTTATGACGAACAATTCCCGGAAGATCATCGCTTCGGGCGAATTCCCCGAGCCTATCGCCGTCGTCGGCATCGGCTGCCGCTTCCCGGGCGGCGCCGACGACCCGGACTCTTTTTGGAGCGTTTTGGAAAACCGGGTTGATGCCATCACCGAAGTCCCGAAGGACCGCTGGAATATGGACAAATTTTACGACCCGGACCCCTCAAAGTCCGGCAAGTCCTATTCGCGGTGGGGAGGGTTTATCAAAGGGATCGACCTTTTCGACCCGGAATTCTTCGGGATATCCAGGAGGGAAGCCCCGCGGATGGATCCTCAGCAGCGACTCTTGCTCAAAGTCGCCTGGGAAGCGCTGGAAGACGCCGGGATCGGCGTCGACCGGAAAGAGCGCTCCGAGGTTGGCGTATTCGCCGGCGTTTCGAGCTTCGATTTCGCCAAGGTCGAATCCGGCCTCAGGGAAATGGATACGTTCGATTCCCACACGGGAACCGGTCACGTTCTCAGTCTCGCGGCCAACAGGATCTCCCACGCCCTCAACTTCACGGGACCCAGCTTCGTCGTGGATACCGCGTGCTCCTCGTCGCTCGTGGCCGTGGCCCTCGCCTGCCGGAGCCTGCTCGAAAGCGAATGCCGCGTTGCCCTGGCCGGAGGAGTCAACATCATTCTCGACCCGGAATCGTACGTCGCCTACTGCCGGATGTCCATGCTCTCTCCGGACGGACGCTGCATGGCCTTCGACGCCCGCGGCAACGGGTTCGTCAAGAGCGAAGGCGCCGGCCTCGTCGTCCTCAAGCCATTGTCCTCGGCAATCGCCGACCGCGACCGGATCTATGCCCTCATTCGCGGAACGGGCGTGAATCAAGACGGCCGGACTCCGGGAATCACGGTTCCAAGCCAGGAGTCCCAGGAAGCCCTGCTGCGGTCGGTGTACCGGCAGGCGGGAATATCGCCCGGCGATATCACTTTTTGCGAAACGCACGGCACCGGGACATACGTCGGCGACCCTGTCGAAGCCCGGGCGATCGGCGCCGTCCTCGGCGAAAACCGCCCTCCCGGCCATCTCATTTATTTAGGCTCGGTCAAAACGAATATCGGACACCCCGAAGCCGCGGCAGGAATCGCGAGCCTTATTAAAGCCTGCCTGGCCATCAAGCATCGAGCGATTCCGCCCAACCTTCATTTTATGAAGCCGAATCCCGAGATCGACTTCGACGGGCTCAAGCTCCGCGTCCCGACCGCGACCCTGCCTTGGCCACAGGGGCGGCCGATCATCGCCGCCGTGAATTCCTTCGGATGGGGCGGAACAAACGCCCATGCCGTCCTGGCCGCTCCGCCCGAAGATGCCGGATCCGCATCCAAGTCCGGACACGCCGTCGAAACGCCGGTAAGACTGCCTCCTCCGTCCAACTGGAATCTGCTCGAACTCTCGGCTCATACTGAAGAATCGCTCCGCGCTCATGCCCAAAATATCCTCGCCTGGATGCAGGGAAATGAGTGGGGTTCCCATTCAGTCGAAGATATTTGCGCGGCCGCCGCCAAGCGCCGGGCCCGCCATCCTCTCCGGCTGAGCCTGGCTTTCAACTCGAGGGAACGTCTCCGGGCTCAACTCGAGACTTTCCTCAACGGAGAGGCCGGTCAGGGGATATTCAAGGGACAGGCGCTTCAGCCCGAACGGCTCAAGATCGCTTTTGTCTTTTCCGGGCAAGGGCCCCAATGGTGGGCCATGGGCAGGGAGCTTTTCGAGACCGAGCCCGTTTTCCGTCAATCGATTCTCCGCTGCCACGATCTCATGAGGGGTTATGCCTCGTGGTCCCTTCTCGAGGAATTCCTGGCGGACGAGCGGCTGTCACGCATGGAACAGACGGCAATCGCCCAGCCGGCGATTTTCGCCCTTCAGGTCGCGCTGACCGAGCTCTGGAAATCCTGGGGCATCCGGCCCGATGCCGTCGTCGGCCACAGCGTCGGCGAAGTCACCGCCGCCTGGGCGGCGGGCGTGTTGAGCCTGGAGGACGCGCTCTCCGTGATCTATCATCGCGGCCGCTGCATGGACCGGGCGTCGTCTACCGGACGGATGATCGCCGTCGGACTCGGGAGGAACGAGATCGAGCCGTTCATCGCCTCCATGAGGGAAAAGGTCGCGATCGGTGCGGTCAACAGCCCCGATTCCGTCACGCTCTCCGGAGACGAGGACGGCCTCAAAATGCTCAGCGACGTCCTCACCCGCCAAGGAATTTTTTGCCGATTTCTTCCTGTCCAGTACGCGTTTCACAGCCACCACATGGAAGGGATGAAGGAGGACCTCGTCCGGTCCATCGGGCAGATCACGGTCCGCGAGCCGCGCCTGACCCTGATCTCGACCGTCACGGGAAAAGCGGTCTCGTCCGCGGATTATGGGCCCGAATACTGGTGGCGGAATGTCCGGGAGACCGTCCTGTTTGGCGAGGCCATCGACGCCCTGATCCGCGATGGCAGCACGATTTTCCTCGAACTGAGCCCGAATCCCGTGCTGGGGAGCGCTGTCACAGAAAGCCTGATCCGCCACGACCATAAAGCCTGGGTTCTGCCTTCGCTCCGCCGCAAGGACGGCGAGCGGGCGACGATGTTCGCCACGCTCGGCGCGCTTAGCGCGCTCGGAGCGAAAATCGACTGGGACGTATTTTATCCGGGGCCCGCCCCGTTTGTCCCATTTCCCAAATATGCTTGGGCCGACGAATCCTACTGGCACCAATCGGAAGGAAATAAAGCTTACCTCGTCGGCGGCGGAGCCCATCCTCTCCTCGGGCTCCGGTCCGGCAGCCCCTCTCCTTCCTGGGAAAGTGAAATCAATCTCTATATGCTCCCCTACCTCAGGGACCACCGCGTCCGCGAACACGCGATCGTTCCGGCCGCGGCTTTTGTCGAAATGGCGATCGCCGCGGCCCGGACGATTTCCGGCGAGGACGTCGTGACCCTCGAAGATGTTCGATTCGAGAAAGCTCTTTTCATATCCGACGGGGAAAACACCTCTCTTCTCACGACTTACAATCCGGAAAGCAGGGAATTTCGCATCCACAGCCGCGGCGGAAACGCATCCTCGCCTTGGCAGCTCAACGCGTCCGGCCGGATCCTGCCTCCTCCCGCGGCCAAGCTTCCGAACGTCGATGGCGACAAAATCCGCGGCCGGCTCAAAGAAGAATGGAGCGCGGACGACTGCTACCGGAAATTCAACCGTTCGGGAATCGATTACGGGCCGAGCTTTCGCGGAATTCGAAGGCTCTATCGCGGCGCGGGAGAAGCGCTCGCGGAAATCGATGCGGCGCCGGGCCCGGCCGAAGATATGGACGCCTATGAATTCCATCCGGCCCTTTTGGACGCCTGCGGACAGACGATCGTCATCGGGAGCGAATTGCCCGATCAGGAAAGCTATCTTCCCGTCTCCATCGAGCGCATCAGCGTCGCCCGCCGGCCCGCGGCGCCGATGTGGAGCCATCTCCGGGAGTCGAAAATCCTTGGAGATACGGTTGAGGCCTCATTTCGAGTCGTCGACAGCCGCGGCCGAACCGTCATCGATGCCCGGAACATTCGCTGCCAGGGAATCGGTGAAAAATCGCAGGGCCGGGC
>Ga0299912_10002075_pt1 | contig 16385 bp, 8 predicted proteins | sample RVTome_2_FD_207667 | JGI IMG/M metagenome (GOLD analysis project Ga0299912, IMG submission 207667) | Soil microbial communities from uranium-contaminated site in the Upper Colorado River Basin, Wyoming, United States - RVT95D214 (version 2) ... | reverse complement strand
TACCCGGCAGGAGAAAAATGTTGGGCTACCCTCGCTCCTTAAAAATCGGCCTGGTCCTGGTCGTCTTGATCCTGGGACTCCTTCAGCCGGCCCGGAGTCAGGGGCCCCCACCCCGGGAGCAAAGGCCCGCCGTCCTGGAGTTCAGCCGGGAGGCCTGCCCCATCTGCAAAAGAATGGAGCAGGTCCTGGCCCGCATCCAGGAGACCTACGGCGCCCAGGTGGCAGTGCGGATACTGTATGTGGAGAAGGAGGAGCGCCTCTATCGCCACCACCGTATCGTCATCATTCCCACCCAGGTTTTTCTGGACGTATCCGGCAAAGAGGTCTTCCGCCATGAGGGGGAGATATCCCAGGAGGGCCTGGTGCAGAAGTTAAAAGAACTGAGATTTATTAACTAGTGGAGCGTTTCATGATTAGCTGCACATAAAATCGGGATCGGAGCGCCGGACTTGACAGATTAAGTCCCCCTTTTTTAAAGGGGGATTTAGGGGGATTTTAAGGGCTTATGAAAATCCCCCCTGACCCCCCTTTAGAAACGGGGGGTAAAAGACCTGCCTTTCCAGTGTCACTTTAATTTTGAAACACACCACTAGAGAAAGGGCGGAAAGCATCGGCACGCCCGGACGGATTTAAACCCCCGTCACACCTTCCCGGGCCTCTCCGGCGCCCGTGGTGGCCCGCCAAACTTTGCCTTGAGAATTTTTGGGGCCGGTACCATCATCAGGTAGGCCTGCCGCGGTCCCCCCAGGACAGAAAGATTGGCTAGACCAGGCCGTCAATCCCGGTTTTTCTCCTGCCTTTCCCGGCTAAACCACCGCTGAACGTTCAAATGATCTCCCGGGTCAGGGAGAAATGGTTGGTATTTGCTCATCCGGATTTGCTATCTTCTTAAGGAAAGCTTGTTCCCAGGAAAAAGAGGGGGCCATGCGCATCGCCATCTTAACCAATGAATATCCGCCCCACATCTATGGGGGCGCCGGAGTGCACGTCCATTACCTCAGTGAAGAACTGGCCGCCATTGACGGGGGGCGCCACGGCATCCAGGTGCTCTGCTTCGGGGAGCAGAGGGAGGCGGACGGCAATATCCAGGTCCAGGGAATCAAGGTGGAATTCCCCTTTCCCTTTCAAGAGCCGAGAAATAAGAAACTTCTGGAGACCATCTTCCGGAACGTCCTCATGACCGGGACCCTGCACGAAGTGGACATTATTCACTGCCACACCTGGTACACCCACCTGGCCGGTTGCCTCCTCAAGCAGCTCCTGGGAAAACCCCTGGTCCTCACCACCCATTCCCTGGAGCCTCACCGCCCCTGGAAAGAGGAACAACTGGGGTCCGGTTACCACGTCAGCGCCTGGATGGAAAAAACCGCTTACGAAAACGCGGACGGCGTCATTGCCGTGTCCCGGTCCATGCAGGAAGACGTCCGGGAACTCTACGGCGTACCGGCGGACAAGGTGCGGGTCATTTACAACGGCATCGATGTGGAGAGGTATAAACCGACTTTCCACCCCGAAGTTTTAACCGGGTACGGCATTAACCCGGAGAAACCCTATATCCTCTTTGTGGGCCGCATCACCCACCAGAAGGGGATCATGCACCTGCTTAGGGCCGCGGACTATCTTCAAGATGGCGTCCAGGTGGTGCTCTGCGCCACCGATCCCGATACCGAGGAACTGGGGCTGGAGGTGGACCGGCGCATCGAGGAGCTGAAGGCCAAAGACGGCCGGGAGATCATCCATGTCTCCAGTTTTGTGCCCCCTCAAGACATCGTACCCCTTTACAGCCACGCGGCGATCTTTGTGTGTCCCTCCATTTATGAACCCTTCGGGATCATCAACCTGGAAGCCATGGCCTGCGGCACCCCGGTGGTGGCCACCGCGGTGGGGGGCATCAAGGAGGTGGTGGCGCCCCGGGAAACCGGGCTCCTGGTGCCGTTTGACCACAAATGTCCCGAGGACCATGAACCTCACGCTGCGGCCGAATTGGCCCGGAACCTGGCGGCGGCCATGAATACTCTCCTCTCCGACCCGGAGAAAAGGCGGGCCATGGGGAAAAAAGCCAGGAAAAGAGTGGAGGAGCTTTTCAGTTGGCAGCAGGTGGCCCGGCAAACCCTGGATTTTTATCAGGAGATCATAAACAGTGAGCAGTGAGCAGTGAGCAGTGAGCAGTTCCTTGTGGGCCTGCGGCCCACCCGTAAACTATGAAGAGCCGTAGGGCGGGCGTCCCCGCCCGCCAAGGTTTCCAGGGCGCGGCTCGCACCCTACCTTAACTTTGAACCTTGAACCTTGGTCTTTTCTAAGCATTAAGCAGTCTCGATAAGCGCCTCTTAACTGCTTACTGCTCACTGCTTGCAGCCTTGAAGAAGACTATCCCCAGAGGCGGCAGGGTGAGGTTCAGGGAGTGAAACCGCCCATGGAAAGGCAGGGGCGCGGCCTCCATCCCCCCCAGATTGCCCTGGCCGCTGCCCCAGTAGTCCGTGCCGTCGCTGTTCAGAATCTCCTGCCAGAAGCCCCCCAGGGGGACCCCCACCCGATAGTTGTGATGTACCACGGGGGTAAAGTTGGCCACCACCAGGGTCACCTCCTCCGGGTTCCGCCCCCGGCGGAGAAAAGAGATGACGCTGTGGTCCAGGTCGTTGCAGTCAATCCACTCAAACCCGGCGGGGCTGAAGTCCTGCTCGTGGAGGGCGGGCTCCCGGCGGTGGACCCGGTTTAAGTCCTCCACCCACCTTTGCATGCCCCGGTGGGGGGGAAACTGCAACAGGTGCCAGTCCAGGCTCACTTCATGGTACCACTCCGACCATTGGGCCATCTCCCCGCCCATGAAGAGGAGCTTCTTGCCGGGCATGCTGTACATGTAGCCCAGGAGCAGCCGCAAGTTGGCGAATTTCTGCCATTCATCCCCCGGCATTTTCTGAAGCAGGGAGCCCTTGCCGTGCACCACTTCGTCGTGGGACAGAGGCAGGACAAAATTCTCCTGGGAGGCGTAGAGCATCCGAAAGGTCAGGGTGCCGTGGGCGTATTTCCGGAAAAGGGGGTCTTTGGCGAGATACTCCAGGGTGTCGTGCATCCAGCCCATGTCCCACTTCATGCCGAAGCCCAGGCCGCCCACGTAATTGGGCCGGGAGACCATGGACCAGGCGGTGGACTCCTCGGCGATGGTCTGGACATCCGGATATTCCTGGTAGACCACTTCGTTGAACTTGCGCAGGAAAGAGATGGCCTCCAGATTTTCCTTGCCCCCGTAGGGATTGGGCAGCCATTCCCCCTCCCGGCGGGAATAATCCAGATAGAGCATGGAGGCCACCGCGTCCACCCGCAGGCCGTCGATGTGGTATTTCCCCAGCCAGTAGAGGGCGTTGCTTATGAGAAAATTGCGCACTTCGCTGCGGCCGTAATTGAAGATGCAGCTATGCCAATCGGGGTGGAAACCTTTCCGGGGGTCGGCGTGCTCATAGAGGTGGGTGCCGTCAAAAAAGCCGGGCCCGTGTTCATCCGCGGGAAAGTGCGACGGCACCCAGTCCAGGATCACCCCGATGCCGTGTTGGTGCAGGTAGTCCACCAGGAACATGAAATCCTGGGGGGTGCCGTAGCGGCTGGTGGGCGCGAAAAAGCCGGTGGTCTGGTAACCCCAGGAACCATAAAAGGGGTGCTCCATGACCGGCAGGAATTCCACGTGGGTGAAGCCCATTTGCTGCAAATATTCCGCCAGCAAGGGCGCCATTTCCCGGTAGGTGAGAAAGCGGTTGTCCTCTTCGGGGACCCGCCGCCAGGACCCCAGGTGCATCTCGTAGATGGAGATGGGGGCCTCCAGGGCGTTGTGGCGGTGGCGCCGGGCCATCCACTCCTCATCCCCCCAGGCGTAGTCCAGGTCCCAGACGATGGACGCGGTGCGGGGGGGCCCTTCAAAAGAAAACCCAAACGCGTCCGCCTTATCCACCCGGTAACCCTGGTGCCGGGAGCGGATATGGTATTTATAACAGGCTCCCTGGCCCACTCCCGGCACAAATCCCTCCCAGAGGCCCGATTGGCCCCGGAGGCTTAAGGGGTGGGAGGATTTATGCCAGCCGTTGAAGTCGCCCATGACCGAGACCTGCTTGGCGTCGGGGGCCCATGCCGCGAAATAGACGCCGGCGACGCCGTCAGCCTCCAGGAGGTGGGCTCCCAATTTATCATAGAGGCGAAAGTGGCTGCCCTCGTTGAAGAGATAGAGATCGTCTTCGCTCAGTAAGGAAATATCGTCGCGCACCTTATCTTTCATGGTTCTCCCAAGTTCTCAAAGGAAAAGGCCTGCCGGAGAGGTCAGCCCGCGGTCTCCAGGAGCTGCAGAATCCCCTGGAGGGGGATATTCACCCAATCGGGGCGGTTGTTGAGTTCATAGCGCAGCTCGTAAACCGCCTTTTCCAGGCACAGGGCGCTTAAGAGAATCTGCAGCTCGTTTTCACCCCGGGGCAAGAAGCCCGCGGGGCCCGCCAGTTCCAGATAAGCCTTAAGGTACACGGCGGACACCCAAATCTGCCAAAAGTGGGCCCACTTTTCCACCGCGGCGATGTCCTCCGGCCGGATAGCCCGGGAATAGATGGCGTGGTAGGCGGCATAGTGGAAGGAACGGAGCATCCCGGCTACGTCTCTCAGGGCCGAGCGCTTGAGCCGCCTCTCGGTGAGAGAGCGGGCCGGTTCCCCCTCAAAATCAATGATAATAAAGTCTTTGCCGGTATAGAGAATCTGGCCCAGGTGAAAATCGCCGTGCACCCTGATCCGCATGGCCGCAATTTTCGAACCCAACAAGGAGCGGAAGCGGTTTATAATCTCTTCCTCGCGCTCCAGGAGCCTTTTGGCCAGGGACCGGCCCTTTCCGGAGAAGTGCTTGAAACGCTGGCGCACCATCTGCAAGGTGCGGGCGGTGAGATTGCGCATGGATTGATAGATGGAACGCTGGTACAGGGTGGAGAAAGGCTCCGGGGCAAACAGGGGATCAGTCAGATTGGAGGCCAGGGCCACGTGGAGTTCCCCGGTGCGTTCCCCCAGGAGCCGGGCCGACTCCAGGTAGGGGCCGATCATCTCCAAGGCCAGGGGCGGCACTTCCATCTTGGTCAGCTCTAACAGAGGTTTTGCGGGGATGTGGTCGGGGGCCAGCTCCACCTGGGAGGCCAGGGCCGCCTCATAAAAGTTACCCAGGACGTCCAGGGTGTACTTCCAGGCATCCCCCTGGTTGGGCACGAAGCCGTGGAGAATCCCCAGGGTGATGGGCTCACCTTGAAGGGGGCGGTACTCCAAGGCCCCGGCCACCGGGGGATTGTGCACGAAGGAGCTCTCCTCGGTGAGGAAGAGACCTATCTCCAGATCCAGGTTCATCCCCTCTTCCACCCGTCGCAACAGCTTCAAGATGAGCCAGTCGCCGAAGACGATGGAGGTGTTGCTCTGCTCGGCCTTCATGATGTGAGAGGAGAGGGGCGGCTTCATCAAGCGCTGGATATGGCGAAACGCCTGGGTGGGCCTGGCCGAGATCTCTCCTAAAGTACCTTTGAAATGGCGGCGGCGGGTGATGCTTTCAAGGAGACTCTGATGCAAGCTGCTTTCCCCCACCGCCTCATAGAGAACCCCCTCCTGGGCCGAACCCCGGAGGTGGGCCACCAGGGCTTGGGGAAATTCCGTCTGCACCTGGACAGCCCGTTCCCCCAAGGCCACGGCCAGGGGCAAGACATAGGTTTCCGGTTCCCCGTCCACATACCCCACCTGGACCAGGGTGAAATAGGCCACTGCGGCGTCGTAAGGGAAAGGAATCACCTCGGTGATGCTGGCGGATTTGATACTCCGGGCCTTGCCGCCGAACCAGCGGCATCTGGTGAGATAGGGGGGGAGCAATTCCGCCAGATGGTGCCGATGCTGTACCCGGAAAAGATCCTCTGCCGGGCCGGTCAGCGCAAAAGTGGGGACCCGGGCTTCCCGGGGGGTAAGCTGGATTTCCGCGGGAGCCGGTTCTTCCAGGGAGAACCAGTAGGTGGAGTGGGGCCCCATAGTCAGCAGATAGGGCTGCTCGCCGATGGAGGGAAAGTCGGTCCGGGCGAACACCTCCTTGGGCACCAGGCCCCGGTAAGCGGAGAGATCCAGTTCCACGTACTGGGCAAAGCGGGAGAGATTGTTCACCACCAAAATGCATTCGTTTTGATAACAGCGCAGAAAGGCCAGGACCTTGTGATTCTCCGGGAAGAGGAACTCGATGGACCCCCGGCTCAGGGCCTTGTGCTGTTTTCTCAGGGCTATGAGGCGTTTCATCCACCACAGCAGGGAATGGGGATTATTCTGCTGGGCTTCCACATTGATGGACTCATAATGGTATTCCGGGTCGATGTTGACCGGGAGATAGAGTCTTTGGGAGTTCGCCCTGGAAAAGCCGGCGTTGCGGTCCGCGCTCCACTGCATGGGCGTGCGCACCCCGTCCCGGTCTCCCAGAAAGATATTATCCCCCATGCCGATTTCATCGCCGTAATAGAGGACCGGGGTCCCGGGCATGGCAAAGAGGAGGGATTTCATCAGTTCGATGCGGCGGCGGTGGTTCCCCAACAGGGGCGCCAGGCGGCGGCGGATGCCCAAATTGATGCGGGCCTGGGGGTCCTGGGAATAGACCCGGTACATGTAATCCCGCTCCTCGTCGGTGACCATTTCCAGGGTGAGTTCGTCGTGGTTCCTGAGGAAGAGGGCCCACTGGCAAGTGGGGGGAATCTGGGGGGTCTGCTGGAGGATGTCGATGATGGGGAAGCGGTCCTCCATGCGCAGGGCCATGAACATGCGGGGCATGAGGGGAAAATGGAAGGCCATGTGGCATTCGTCACCTTTCCCGAAGTAGGCCGCGGCATCTTCCGGCCACTGGTTGGCCTCCGCCAACAACATGCGGTTTTTGAATCTGGCGTCCACATGGCGCCGCAGTTCTTTTAAAAACGCGTGGGTTTCCGGCAGGTTCTCGCAGTTGGTGCCCTCCCGCTCACAGAGGTAGGGCACCGCGTCCAAACGTAAGCCGTCCACTCCCAGACTCAGCCAAAAATTGAGGACCCGGAGGATTTCCCTTCTCACATCCGGGCTGTCGAAGTTGAGGTCCGGCTGATGGGAGTAAAAGCGGTGCCAGTAGTAGGCCCGGGCCACCGGGTCCCAGGCCCAGTTGGAGGACTCGAAATCCTGGAAGATGATGCGGGTGTCCTGATATTTCTTGGGGGTGTCGCTCCAGACGTAATACTGGCGGTGGCGGCTCCCAGCCGCGGCCAGGCGGGCCCGCTGGAACCAGGGGTGCTGGTTGGAAGTATGGTTAATCACCAGCTCGGTGATGACCTTCAGGCCCCGGTACTTGGCCTCCCTTAAGAAGGCCTTGAAGTCCCGCAAAGTCCCGTATTTCTCGTGGATGCCCCTATAGTCGGCGATATCGTAGCCGTCGTCTCTTAAGGGCGAGGGGTAAAAGGGCAAGAGCCAGATGGCGGTGACGCCTAAGTCCTGGAGATAATCCAGCTTCTCGGTGAGACCCCGGAAGTCCCCGATGCCGTCCTTGTAGCTGTCGTAAAAGGAGCGGACGTGGAGTTCGTAGATGACGGCATCCTGATACCACAAAGGGTCATCAACCGGCTGGGTTAAGTATTTGTTGTTTCGCATGTTCCCTAATGTTCTGCTTAGAAAAGTTCCAAGTTCCAGGTTCCAGGTTAGGAAATGCCCCTCAAAAACTTATCGGAACATATGAAAATTACCCCGCAGCCTCTAAAGATAATAATCAAAATCCCGCTCAGTGCGCACCCGGCGCCGCAGCCGAAAGATGTACGCGGGGGCCGTTTTGGGGTCAAGCTCCACGTAGTTGCGGGGGCCGTGCCAGAGAAAGCGGGCCTCTCCCAACAGATCGTGCACCTGGTAGGGCTGGCCGGGGTCCAGGCCCAGTTCCCGCAAGGGCAGTTCCAGCCAGCCCCCCTGGGTGTGGTGGGGGTCCAGGTTCACCACCACCAGGATGGTATTGGCCAGGTCTTCCGAACACTTGGCGTAGCAGATGAGCTGCTCGTTATCCATGGGGAAAAAATTGAGGTTCCAGTGGCTTTGCAACGCCGGATTTTCCCGGCGGACGCGGTTCACCCGGCCGATGAAGTCTTTCAGGCTGTCGGGCCGCTGAATATCCCAGTGCCGGATCTCGTATTTTTCGGAATCCAGGTATTCCTCACTGCCCGGCTCCCGGGGCCGGGTCTCCCAGAGTTCGAAGGCCGGGCCGTAGATGCCGTAGTTGGCCCCCAGGGTGGCCGCCAGCACCAGGCGGATCATAAACGCGGCGCGGCCGCCGAATTGCAAATACTCCGTTAAAATGTCCGGGGTGTTGGGCCAGAGGTTGGGCCGGAAATACTCCCGCACCTCGGTGCGGGTGATTTCCGTGAGATACTGGGTGAGCTCCCACTTGGTGTTCCGCCAGGTGAAGTAGGTGTAGGATTGGCCGAAGCCCAATTTGGCCAGGCGGTACATCACCTTGGGGCGGGTGAAGGCCTCGGCGAGAAAGAAGACTTCGGGATAGTCCTTCTTGATTTCGCTGATCAGCCATTCCCAGAAATGAAAGGGTTTGGTGTGGGGGTTATCCACCCGGAAGATGCGCACCCCCTGCTCTATCCAGAAAAGCACGATGCCCTTGAATTCTTCCCAGAGTTCTTGCCAATCCTCGGTCTCGAAGTCAAAGGGGTAAATGTCTTCATACTTCTTGGGCGGGTTTTCCGCATATTGCACGGTATTGTCCGGGCGCCAGCGGAACCATAAGGGGTGCTCCCGGACGTAAGGATGGTCCGGGGAGCCCTGGTAGGCCAGGTCCAGGGCCACGGCCAAATTATTTTCCCTGGCCTTTTCGACAAAATGCCGGAAATCCTCCAGGGTGCCCAGCTCAGGGTGCACCGCCTTATGCCCGCCCTCAGCCGCGCCGATGGCCCAGGGAGAGCCCACATCATCGGCGGCGGCCACCGGATTATTGTTTTTCCCCTTGCGATTGGTGACCCCGATGGGGTGGATGGGGGGGAGATAGAGAACGTCGAAGCCCATGGCTGCGATGTATGCAAGCCGGGCTTCACAGTCTTTGAAGGTGCCGTGTTGGCCGGCCGCAGCCCCCGCGGAGCGGGGAAACATCTCGTACCAGGCGCTGCAGCCCGCCTGCACCGGGTCCACCACCACGGCCAGGTTTTTCTCGTAAACGGTGATGAAGCGCCGGTCCGGATAGAGCCCCATGAGCCCGGCTAATTCCGGGTCCTGGGCCGCGTCCAGTTTTTCCTCCAATTTCCCCTTGCCCCGCAAGATTTTCGCCCACTCCCGGAGTTGCCGGGACGCGGTCTTGGGGGCGCGCTTTTCGGCCTCATCGATGAATCCGGCTCCCACCAGCAGTTCCACGGCCACGTCCTGGCCCGCGTCCACCCTTTTTTTAAGGTCCCGCTGCCAGGTGCGGAAGCGGTCCACCCAGGCCTCCAGGGCATAGAGGTGGCGGCCAACTTCCTGCACCCGGAATTCCCCCTGCCAGCGATCATTGACCAGGGGCTGCATGGGCGCGGCCTGCCACTCGGCGTCCTGCTCCCGGCGGTAAAGCAGGGACGCGGCGATGATTTCGTGGCCGTCGGCGACGATATCCGCCTCGACCTTGACCCTCTCCCCCTTCGTGCGCTTGATGGGAAAGCGGCCGCCGTCGATTTCGGGTTTTACCCCCTCAATGACCACCCTTTTCCGGGCTTTGCCGGTTTGCCAGGTTTCCGCTCTTTCCCGGGGCAAGTTAGGCATCCTCCGTGCTGGTTGAAGCTGTTAATCTCCGAGAACTCGAAAAAAAATGACCAAGGGAAAAATGGACAACAAAGAAGCGCCGCGGCCGAGGCCTTGGCCGGCAGACGCCAAGGACTTCTAGATATTTTAGCGCAAGGGGAGGCAAAAATCAAATCACCCCCCCAGGTTGGCGCTGACGGTGATTAAACCTCCCGGCCCTGCGGCATTTGAGCCAGGAAGACCTGGAAGTGCAGGAATTTGAACAGGAAAAAGTCCTGTTCGTGCGCCGCTGGCACGAAAAACAAGAGGCCATCAGCATTTTTCATTTCGGGGGAGAGGCCAAAACCTTAACCTTTCCTTGCCCTGCGGGGGTTTGGTGCAAAAAACTGGACACTCAAGAGGAGCGCTGGTATGGTGCTGGCAACTCAATACCGGATAACATCATGTCCCCAGGGGAGGTTTCCTTAACTCTTCCGCCCCAGGCTTTTGCCCTGTTATTCACCAGGAAGGAAGATAATGGAGCGCTACATCTGCATTCACGGGCACTTCTATCAACCGCCGCGAGATAACCCCTGGCTGGAAGCCATCGAACTCCAAGACTCCGCCTATCCCTGCCACGACTGGAACGAACGCATCACCGGGGAATGCTATGGACCCAATGGGGCCTCCCGCATCCGGACAAACGGGGGCCCTCACCTGGGTGGAGCATTTTCTGGCCCTGGGCAAGAGACTGGGCTTCCGGATGGGCTGATTAACGGAGATGAGCTTGACTGAACCGAGAATTCCCGGCGCCACCTACCGGTTGCAACTGCATCAGGGGTTCGGCTTTCAAGAAGCCCGGAGCCTCCTGCCTTACCTGCGGGAGCTGGGCATTACGGACCTTTACGCCCCCCCCTTGTTTAAGGCCCGGCGGGGCAGCCTTCATGGTTATTCAGTCACCAATCCCTTGGAACTCAATCCGGAACTGGGGTCCAAGGCGGCTTTCGATCATCTGGTCCACAAGCTTGCGTCAAACGATATGGGCCTGTTGCTGGATATCGTGCCCAACCACATGGCCATGAGCTCTTCCAACCCCTGGTGGATGGACGTCCTGGAAAACGGGGCAGGGTCCCCTTACGCCCTTTTTTTCGATATCGATTGGCGGCCACCCCCCAAACGCACCCTGGAAGGGCGGGTGCTTCTGCCGGTTTTGGGGAAGCCCTTTGGACGGGCTTTGGAGGATCGGGACCTCCACCTGGCTTTGGCGGCAGAGGGTTTGGTGCTCCATTATTACGACCATCGGTTCCCCCTGGACCCCAAGACTTACGGCATGATCCTGACCCATCGTCTGCAAGACCTGGAAAGGGAGTGGGGGGAAGGACATCCGGCCTTCCTGGCCATGATGGGGCTCATCACCATGATCGAGCACCTCCCTCCCCGGACGGTGACCAGCGCCAAAAAACTCCGGGAAAGGCTGCGGAAGGGAGAGGAGATCAAGAAAAGGACCTGGCTCCTGTACCAGGGATCTCCGGAAATCAGAAATTTTCTGGATACCAACTTGCAGATTTTTAACGGCACCAAGGGAGACCCCGACAGCTTTGAACCGCTGGACACCTTGTTGGCCCGGCAAGCTTACCGGTTGGCTTATTGGCGAATCTCCCTGGAGATTATCAACTACCGGCGCTTCTTCAGCGTCAACGAACTCATCGGCATTCGCCAGGAGGACCCCCAGGTATTCGAGGCCACCCACGGGCTTTTGCTCAAACTGGTCCGGGAGAACAAGGTTTCCGGTTTAAGGATCGATCATATCGATGGTTTGTATGACCCCCGGGGATACCTCCTGCGGCTGCAGGAGAAGTTGGCTTTTAAAGAACCTCGGGGCCAGGGCCATCCCGGCGTTCCCGTCTACGTGGAGAAAATCCTGGCCCGGGGGGAGCCTTTACCTGCAGATTGGCCGGTTTGCGGGACCACGGGGTATGATTTTTTAAATCTGTTGAATGGCGTGGCCGTGGATGGCCAGGGACATGACATATTAAGGGAGTTCTATGCCCAATTGACCAATATTACCCAAGACTTCGAGGACCTGGTCTACGAAAAAAAGAAGTTCATCATGGATACCCTGTTTGGTGGGGAAATAGAATCCCTGGGGCACAACCTCAGCGTTCTGGCGGAGCAGGACCGTTATGCCCAGGAAATCTCATTAAAAGACCTGGAGCAAGGTCTGATGGAGGTGACCGCCTGCCTGCCCATCTACCGCACCTATATCAGGGGCTACGACGTGCCGCCCCGGGAACGCGCATACCTGGAGGAGACCATCGAGGCGGCCAGGCGGCGGAACCCGGACCCCGGCCCCTTAACCTATGATTTCCTTAAAAGGGTTCTCCTCCTGACCTTCCCCCCCTCTTTCCCGGAGGGAAAAAAGGCGGCCTGGCTCCAATTCGTCATGCGCTGGCAGCAATACACCGGGGCCATCATGGCCAAAGGGCTGGAGGACACCGCCTTATACGTCTATAATTGTCTGGTTTCCTTAAACGAGGTGGGGTCGGACTGTGAGCCGGTGACGGTGCAGGAGTTCCACCAGGCCAACCAATGGCGGCGGGATAACTGGCCTTTTACCCTGAACGCCACCTCCACCCACGACACCAAGCGCAGCGAAGATGTCCGGGCCAGGCTCAATGTGCTTTCCGAGATTACCGGAGAATGGGAGCAATGCCTGACCAGATGGGGTCAGTTAAACCGGGAGAAGAAACCCCGGGTCAACGGGAACCCCGTTCCCGATGCCAATGAGGAAATTCTCCTCTACCAGACCATGCTGGGCGCCTGGCCCCTGGCCGTGGAAGAGGAAATTTCTTTTGGGGAGCGACTGCAAGCTTATGTGGTCAAGGCGGTTCGGGAGGCCAAGGTCAACACCAGGTGGATCGATCCCAAATCAGAATACGAAAAGGCCCTGGTGGAATTTGTCCGGGCCGTTCTGGACCCCTCCGGGGATAACCTTTTTCTCCAGGATTTCCGGCGGTTCCAAGAAAGAATCGCCTATCACGGAGCCTTGAACTCCCTGGCCCAGGTTCTCCTCAAAATCGGCTCCCCGGGAGTGCCCGATTTCTATCAGGGCACGGAATTATGGGACTTCAGCCTGGTGGACCCCGACAACCGCCGCCCGGTGGACTTTCAGCAAAGGGTGAAATTTCTGAAAGGCCTTAGGAAGCGGGTGGCTAAAGGACTGAGGCCCCTGGCCCGGCAGCTTCTCTCCCAGTGGCAAGACGGCCGCGTCAAGCTTTTCCTGATCCACCAGGCCTTAAATTTTCGCCAGGCCCACCTGGACCTCTTTCTCCACGGAGAATATCTCCCCCTGGCGGTCTCCGGTCCCGGAGAGGAGTTGGCCGTCGCCCTGGCCCGGCGGCACGGGCAGGAGTGGGGCCTGGTGGTCGTTCCCCGGCTCACCACCCAAAACGCCGCTCCCGGCCGGCCTCCCCTGGGGGAAGGGGCCTGGGGGGAAACCCTGCTCCATCTGCCCCCGGAAGCGCCTGGGGCCTGGAAGAATGTCCTGACCGGGGAAACCCTGGAAACCTCCTGCCTACATCAGGAGCAAGTTCTCTCCCTGAAAAACATTTTCCAACATTTCCCCGTGGCCCTCCTCGCCGGCACCTCAGCTTAACCCGCCCTGCCACCGGCAGAGATGCGGCAGGTGAATTTCCCCCGGGGCCTTCCCTGCCTAAAGATGGGATTTGCAAGGATGCTTAATCCTGGGTCGGGAGTGCCGGGGGATTGCCTCCAGACTGCGGCCGGGCTATGACCTGCCCCCCAGTAGTGGTGCCAAGTTTTAAGGGAGGATGGGGGACATTTGGAGATGCTCAAGGCTATGCCCCGGGGCTTGCCAGGGGTGGGGGGGTGTTCACCTGTTTGACTCGATCCGTGGTAGCCATCAGAAACTGTCACCGAAACTGTCACCGTCCCTATGAATGGCGCGCCCGGAGGGATTTGAACCCCCGACACATGGATTCGTAGTCCATTGCTCTATCCAGACTGAGCTACGGGCGCGTGGGTCGGAACTGCCCCGGGGAAAATATTCTCAGGGAAATCTCGAATTTTTATAACTCCTGGAGGCCAAAAGGTCAACCCCCTATCCTCCAGGACGGGGCCCCCCGGGGCGCGGGCCCCGCTTTCCTTGAGCATCAACCCGCCCCACACCGCTTTAGCATCTCTTTAGCACTCGCTTTTATCTAGACAATATTCCCTCCAAAGATGTTTGCCTTACGGCAATCTGTTATAATATAACCGGTTTAATTTTGAGCCATTCCGGTCTCCCCCCAAATCGCCGCCGAGGGTAGCCATACGGCTTCAGGGACTCTCTCCCACCGCAAGCTCCGGGTGACGGGCATCGTCCAGGGGGTGGGCTTCCGCCCCTTTGTCTACCGCCTGGCCCGGAATCATAACCTGGCCGGCTGGGTCTGCAACACCTCCCGGGGGGTGGAGATCCAAGTGGCAGGGCCACCCGAAACCCTGGAGACCTTTGTGCGGCAACTCTCCGCGGACGCGCCCGCGCTGGCCCGGATTGAGGCGGTCACCGCCCTGGAGGCCGAACCCTGGGGCCAGGAGGGTTTCCGCATCCTGGACAGCCAAAGCCTCGCCGGCACGGAGGCCATGATTCCCGCGGACGTCTCCACTTGCGGGGACTGCTTCCGGGAGATCATGGACCCCGGCGACCGGCGTTTTCACTATCCCTTCACCAACTGCACCAATTGCGGCCCCCGGTTCACCATCATCCGGGAGGTCCCCTATGACCGGCTCCGGACCACTATGGCCCCCTTTGCCATGTGCCACCGGTGCCGGGGAGAATACCAAGACCCGGAGGACCGGCGCTTCCATGCAGAGCCCACCGCCTGCCCCGACTGCGGCCCCCTGGTCTGGCTGGAAGAAAACCGCGGCCGCATTGAGGCAGAGGCCTTGCAGGCTGCGGGCCGGCTGCTTCAGGCAGGGAAAATCGTGGCGGTGAAGGGCCTGGGGGGCTTTCACCTGGCCGCGGACGCCCGGAGTTGGGCCGCGGTGAGCGCTCTTCGCGAGCGCAAGGGCCGGGTGGCCAAACCCTTCGCGGTGATGGTTCGGGACCTGGCGGAGGCGGAACTGCTGGGGGAATTGGGAGACCCGGAAAAATTCCTCCTCCTCTCCCCGGAGAGGCCCATCGTCCTGGTGCAGAGGCGGGAGAAGGGCCCCGTCTCCCCCCTGGTGGCCCCGGGAAACAATTACCTGGGGCTCATGCTGCCTTACACGCCTCTGCATCTGCTGCTTTTTGAGCATGCGCCCCCGGCCCTGGTGATGACCAGCGGCAACCTGAGCGAAGAGCCCCTGGTCTTCACCAATGAAGGGGCCCGGACCCGCCTGTCCGCTTTGGCTGACGCCTTGCTCCTCCACAACCGGGACATCCAGGCGCCCTGCGACGACTCCGTGGTGCGGCCTCTAAACGGGGGCACGGTGGTTCCCATCCGCCGGGCCCGGGGGTTCGTGCCCCGGCCGGTCAACTTGCCCTTGGAGACGCCCCCGGTCCTAGGGGTGGGCGCGGAGCAGAAAAACACCTTTTGCCTGGCCTGGGGGTCCACCGCGGTTCTCAGCCAGCACCTCGGCGACCTGGACACCGCGGAGACCTTCGACTATTATCGCTACGCCATCCGGCATTTTGCCAGTCTCTGCCGCCAGGAGCCCACCGTCATCGCCCATGACCTCCATCCCCAATACCTCAGCACCCGCTACGCCCTGGAGCAGGAGGGCGTTAGTCTGGTGGGGGTGCAGCACCACCACGCCCATATCGCCGCCTGCCTGGCGGAAAACGGGCGCACCGAGAAGTGCATCGGCCTGGCCCTGGACGGCACCGGCTACGGCCCGGACGGCACGGTCTGGGGCGGAGAAATCCTGGTGGCGGATCTGGCGGACTTCTCCCGTGCCGGTCATCTGGCCCCGGTGCGCCTCCCCGGAGGGGAAGCCGCGGTGCGGGACCCCGGCCGCATGGCCGCAGCTTACCTACATGCTGCGTACGGTGATGGTTTTGCGGAAGCCGCGGGCCGCCTGGGCCTCTTCTTCAGTCCCTTTGAAGAGCGGGTCCTCAGACGCCAGTTGGACACGGGCCTGAATTCCCCCCTGACCTCCAGCGCCGGGCGGCTTTTCGACGGGGTGGCTGCGGCCCTGGGGGTCTGCCGGGACCGCACCTACGAGGGGCAGCCCGCGGTGGAGCTGGAGATGGTGGCAGATCCAGAGGAAGAGGGCTTTTACCACGTTCCCCTGAACCTGGAAGAGGAGCCTCTGGTCCTGGATACCCCGGCCCTCTTCCGGTCGGTGGTGGAGGATTACTGGTCCGGCACCGGTGTGGATAAAATCGCGGCCCGGTTCCATAACTCCCTGGTGCGGCTGCTTGGTGCCGCCTGCACAGAGGTGCGGGCCCGGACGGGCCTCTCTCTGGCGGCCCTGTCCGGCGGCGTTTTCCAGAATGCCTTGATATTCACAAAGTTGCGCCGGAGCCTGGAAGATCTGGGTTTTGAGGTGCTTATTCACAACCTGGTGCCCCCCAATGACGGAGGCATCTCCCTGGGCCAGGTGGCCGTGGCCGCGGCGCGGCTGTTCCGGGAGAGGGAAAGCTGAAGTTGAGGGAGGGGGTCAGGGGCCGAGGGCCCCTG